>Ga0307505_10000493_pt1 | contig 43178 bp, 42 predicted proteins | sample 23_S_MG_FD_202183 | JGI IMG/M metagenome (GOLD analysis project Ga0307505, IMG submission 202183) | Soil microbial communities from Populus trichocarpa stands in riparian zone in the Pacific Northwest, United States - 23_S | ecosystem: Environmental > Terrestrial > Soil > Riparian zone > Trees...
ACAGTACAACACATTCCCACGTAGAACAAGACTCAGTTCACGTTGCTTCTCACCCGGTATCGTCGACGGATGCCGGACAAACCCGCCGCCGAGGTGACGATCGACGCCGCACTGGTCCGCCACCTGGTCGTCACGCAGGCGGGAACGGAGATTGCGGATGCCGCGACCCTCCCGCTCACGAAGACCGCCGAAGGCTGGGACTGCGAGGTGTGGCGGCTGGGTGCCTCGGCTGCCGTCCGTCTCCCCCGGCGAGCACTCGCCGCGCCGCTCATCGTGCACGAGCAGCGCGTCCTTCCCCTGCTGGCGCCCGGGATCGAAGCCAGGGGGGTGCGGGTGCCGGCTCCGATCTTTGCAGGGGCACCGGATGAGCGCTTCCCCTGGCCCTGGTCGATCGTGCCGTGGATCGAAGGTGCGCCGGGGCTCGGCATCCGTCGCTCCGAGCGCTTGGGCTGGGCGCAGCCGCTCGCCGACGCACTCGGCGCCCTGCACGTCGCCGCCCCGGCCGACTATCCGCCGAACCCGTTCCGCGGGGTCCCGCTCATCGAGCGATCGGAGGCGGTCGCGCAGCGCCTCGATGATCTTCGCGGCCGCGGCGCGATCGATCGCCGACAGGCGGATGCCACGGCATCCGTCTGGGGTCTCGGACTCGCGGCAGCGGCGTGGTCACATCGCCCGGTCTGGATCCACGGCGACCTGCACCCGGGCAACCTCGTTGCCGATGGCGGCCGCCTCACCGGGATCATCGACTTCGGCGACGTCACCGCCGGAGACCCCGCCTACGACCTCGCCGTGGCGTGGCTGGCGTTCGACGATGCCGGGCGGGCGAGGTTCATCGACGCGACCGGTTCACGCTACGACGACGCGACCTGGGTGCGGGCACACGCGTGGGCGGCTGCGGTGGCGATGATGCTCCTCACCCACAGCGACGATGAACCCGCCTATGCCGCGCTCGGGCGCGAGGCGCTCGCGGAGGTCACCGCAGCAGCTCTGTCGGCCTGAGCCGTGGCTAGAAGGACTCGACCCACTCCGCCCGCCAGGCGGGCGCGTCGAAGGCTTCGCTCCAGTATGCGGTCTCCTTGGCGATCTTTCCGTCGCGGAACTCGAAGATGAACACGGTCTCGTACTTCGGGCCGGCGTAGTCGAGGGTGGCCTCCGCGACCACGAGGTCCCCCACGCTGGTCATGCGGTGCGGGGTGATCGTGGGCAGCTGCGGGAACGCCCGGTAAATGGCGCGGCGGTTCTCCGCGCCGCGGACCCGTTCGCGTGACTGTGGCCAGTCCATGGTGGCGTCGTCGTGGAACAGCTCGTCCATGACCTCGATGCGCCGATCGTTGATGCAGGCGATCAGTCGCTCCACCTGCGCCTCATTGGCAGCGATCCTGTCCATCTTCTCCTCCTCGCGTCGCTACTGGGCGATGGTCTGCGAGAGGCAGATGGTGTTGCCCTCGGTGTCTTTGAACCAGGCGCTGCGCTCGGTGCCCACGAACGCTATGCCGTTCTCGGTCCTCAGCCCCGGCAGGTCGTACTCCTCGAACACGACTCCGCGCTGCCGCAGTTCATCGACGTCGGCGTCCAGATCCGACGTAGACCAGCCCATCTGCGTGTTCTGCGCAGTCCCGGCCGTCGCCGTCTCGTAGAGCTGGAAGATGTACCCGGACGGGCCGGAGTAAGCGAGCATCCCGGGCTTCTCCATCGTCGCCTCGAGGCCCAGCTTGTCGCGGTAGAAGGCGCGCGCCCTGCCCAGATCCGTGGCCGGCAGCACCGTGTAGATGGACAACGGATCACGCATGAGCGCCTCCCGAAATCGGATGGCCCCAGTTTGACCTACTCGTAAGCCCTTCACCAGGGCAAGGCCCGCGGAGAGGCTCGCCGATCTTCTCCGCTGACGTGACGCTTGCTGTCGGCGTGAAAGACCCTCTGACCGGGAGATTCGGAGTGCGTTACACTCAACGAATCGCTTGCTGGGGTACCTGGACTCGAACCAAGAACAACGGTACCAGAAACCGCCGTGTTGCCAATTACACCATACCCCAAGGCGTCCAGCCGGAGCTGTGCCGAAGATCAAGTCTAGACGACGGAGTGCCCCCGGCCAAACCGAGGAGTCATGCCCGGTGAGCGACCAGCGCGGCGAGCCGGCGGAGCGACTCCTGCTTGCCGAGCAGCTCCATCGATTCGAACAGCGGCGGCGACACGCGACGTCCGCTGAGCGCGACGCGGAGCGGTCCGTAGGCGACACGCGGCTTCAGGCCGAGCCCCTCGATGAGCGCGGCGGAGAGCGCGTCCTGCACGGCCGCGGTGGTGAACTCCGACTCCGGCACCAGCTCGAGGGCGGCGACCGACGCCACGAGCACCTCCCCCGCGTTCTCGGGGAGCGATGCGAGCGCGTCGTCGTCGTACGTGACGTCGTCGCGGAAGAGGAAGCCGACGAGGCCGGGAACGTCGCCCAGGAGCTGCACGCGCTCCTGCACGAGCGGCGCGGCGGCGGCGATCATCGCCATCTCCGCGGGCGCCGGCACCTCTTCGACGAGACCGGCCGCCTGCAGGTAGGGGACGATACGCGTGGCGAAGTCGGCAGGATCCAGCATCCGGATGTGATCACCGTTGATCGACTCGGCCTTCTTCTGGTCGAACCGCGCCGGATTGGGGTTGACATCGACGATGTCGAACGCGGCGATGAGCTCGTCGAGTGAGAACACGTCGCGGTCGGGGCCGATCGACCAGCCGAGGAGCGAGAGGTAGTTGAGGAGGCCCTCGTGGATGAAGCCCTTCTCGCGCTGCAGGAACAGGTCGGCCTTGGGGTCGCGCTTGGACAGCTTCTTGTTCCCGGTCTCCCCGAGCACGAGCGGCATGTGCGCGAATCGCGGGATGAAGGTCGTGATCCCCGCGTCGACCAGCGCGCGATACAGCGCGAGCTGCCGGGCGGTCGAGGGCATGAGGTCCTCGCCGCGGATGACGTGTGTGATGCCCATCAGCGCGTCGTCGACCGGGTTGACGAAGGGATACAGCGGCACGCCGCCCGCGCGCACGAGGACGAAGTCCGGGAACGATCCTGCCGGGAACGTGACCTCGCCGCGGATCAGGTCGACGTAGGTGAGGCCCTCGTCGGGCACGCGCAGCCGCCACGCGGGCTCCCTGCCCTCGGCGCGGAAGGCCGCACGCTGCTCGTCGGTGAGGTCGCGGTCGAAGTTGTCGTAGCCGAGCTGCTTCGCACGGCCCACTGCCTCATTGCGCGCGTCGATCTCCGCGGCGGTGGAGTAGCTCTCGTACACCGCGCCGCTCGCGACCAGCTTGTCGAGCACCTCGCGGTAGAGGTCATGGCGCTGCGACTGGCGGTACGGCGCATGCGGGCCGCCGACCTCGACGCCCTCGTCCCAGTCGATCTCCATCCAGCGGAGCGCCTCGAGCAGCTGCAGATAGCTCTCCTCGCTGTCGCGCGCGGCGTCGGTGTCCTCGATCCGGAAGACGAGCTTCCCGCCATTGTGTCGCGCGTACGCCCAGTTGAACAGGACGGTGCGGATCAGTCCGACGTGCGGCAGTCCCGTCGGCGAGGGGCAGAACCGCACGCGCACGTCGGCGCCGGTCGCGGTGGTAGTGCGGGGATCGGGTGAAGAAGGCATCGCCGTCCAGTCTAGAGGCGGGATGCCGCGCGCTCCGTGGCCGCGAGGACCTCGGTGAGCGCGGCCAGGGTCGCCCGGATCGCGGGGACCCGGTCGGCGCCGTGGGCGGTGACGACGTGGATGGTCCGCGCTTCGGAGGGCGGAAGCGGCAGCGTCACCACACCGGGCAGCTGCGGGAACGACGCGACCGCCATGCGGGGCAGCGTCGCGACCCCGATGCCCTGCGCGACCAGTCCCTCGACCGCGACGAAGTTGTCGGTCTCGAAAGCGATGTGCGGCTCGAACCCGGCGCGGGCGCACAGCTCGAGGAGGTGACCCCGACACCGCGGGCAGCCCGCGATCCACCGCTCCCCCGCCAGGGCTGCCACATCGATGCCTCCGGGCATCGCGGCGGGGTGACCGGCGGGGAGCACCGCAAGGAGGTCGTCGGTGCCGACCGTCCGCACCGACAGTCCGCGCGCGCTCAGTCCGTGCGGATCGTCCCGGTCGCCCTGGTAGCTGAAGGTGAGCGCGATGTCGGCACGGTCCTCGCGCACCGCGTCGACCGCCTCCGGGGGCTCGGCCTCGAGATAGGTGACGCTCACGCCCGCGTGCTCGACCGCGAGCTCGGCGAGCAAGCGCGGGACGACCGTCGGCGAGGCGGAGGGAAAGCCCACGAGCCGCACCCGCCCGGCGCGGAGTCCCCGAAGCTCCGCGAGCTCGCCGGCCGCGGCATCCAGTGCCGTCGTCACCGCCGGCGCGTGGCGGGCGAGGATCCGGCCCGCCTCGGTCAGTCTCACGGTCCTGCCGACGCGCTCGACCAGCGCGAGGCCGAGCCGCTGCTCGAGGCGCTTGAGCTGCTGGCTGATCGCCGGCTGGCTGAAGCCGAGCGAGGTCGCCGCCGCGGTGATCGAGCCCTCGTCGGCGATCGCCTTGACGATCCGCAGCGCGTGCACGTCGAAGTCCGGGTCGAGGTCTTCGTTCTGTGACATCGCGCAAGCATAAGGCAACAGCATGGATACCATGTAATACCTTCCGTAGACGTGAGGTGTCGTCATGGCGCACTCTGGAGGCATGCCCACCGCCACCCCGCTTCTCGCCGGCGTCCATCCGGCGCGACGCGCGTTCGCCGGCGGACGCGGGTACCTCGCCGCGTGCACCGTCGGGCTTCCGACGCGCGCGACCCGCGAGGCGATGATCGCAGATCTGGATGCCGCGACCGCCGGCCGCCCCGACATCGGCGCCTACTCGTGGGCGGTCGAACGCAGTCGCGCCCACTTCGCCGCACTGGTCGGCACCACCGCCGACCGTGTAGCGATCAGCTCGCAGGCGAGTGTCGCCGCGGCACTCATCGCCGCAGCGCTGCCCGAAGGCGCGGAGGTGCTCGTGCCGGAGGGTGAGTTCTCATCGATCGCCCTGCCGTTCGTCCACTCCGGCCGGGGACTGCGCGTGCGCACGGCACCCCTGAACAGCCTCGCGGATGCCGTGGGCGCCGACACCGCGCTCGTGGCCTTCTCGATCGTGCAGTCGGCGACCGGCGAGGTCGCCGATGAGGGCGAGATCGTCGCCGCCGCGCGTCGCGTCGGCGCACGCACGCTGTGCGACGCGACCCAGGCCGTCGGGTGGCTGCCGGTCGCGGCATCCGTCTTCGACGCCGTGATCTGCCACGCATACAAGTGGCTGTGCGCTCCGCGGGGCGTGTCGTTCCTGGCGCTGTCGGCCGACTTCGCTGACGAACTGCGGCCCCTTCATGCCGGTTGGTACGCCGGCGAGGACCCATGGGCCTCGTGCTACGGACACGACGTGTCACTTGCGAGCGACGCGCGCCGCTTCGACGTCTCCCCCGCCTGGCAGGCGTTCGTGGGCGCGGAGCCGGCGCTCGCCCTCTTCGCCGCACTCGACCCGCAGGAGCTGCACGCGCACGCGATCGGGCTCGCGACGTCGTTCCGGGAGCGGATGGGGCTGGTGCTCCCCGAGCGGCCGAGCGCGATCGTGACGTGGGCCGACTCCGACGGGTGCGAGGTCGCCCGTCTCACCGCGGCGGGGATCACCGCCTCCGGCCGGGCGGGACGCGCCCGGGTCGCGTTCCACGTCTTCAACGACGACGCCGACGTCGACCTCGCCGTGCGCGCGCTGGGGCGCTGAGACCGGTCAGCGAGGCGCACGCACTCGCGCGAGCGGGGACAGTGCAGTGACGGCCGCGACGAGGACGAGGGCGCACAGCGCCAGACCCGCGTAGCCGATCCAGCCGAGGATGAGCCCCGCCAGCACCGCGCCCACCGCCGCGGAGAAGGTCATGAGCGAGTCGCTCCGGCCCTGCCGGCGCGGTCGCAGCGCGATCGGCGTGCTCTCCGTGAGCAGGGCCGAGCCGGCGACGGTGGCCGCGCTCCAGCCGAGTCCCAGCAGGAGCAGCGCGATCAGCACGCCGGTCTGCGAATCAGACCAGAGCGCGGCCGTGAGCAGCGACGCGGCGAGCATCGCCTGCCCGCCGAGGATGACCGGCACCCGCCCGAGGCGGTCGGCGACGATGCCGAAGACCGGCGAGAGCCCGTACATCCCGAACACGTGCACGGCGATCGTCACCCCCACGATCGAGGTCACGTCGCGCGTGGTGCCGCCGTGCGCGAGGTGGGCCAGGTGCACGGGAGTCATCGCCATCACCGAGGCCATCACGACATGGGATGCCGCGACCGCGACGATCGCGAAGCGCGCCGTCCGCGGCCGGTCGACGTCGGCGATGTGCTCGCGGGATGCCGCGCCGGCCCGCGCCAGGCGCTGCGCGGTGAGGAGCGGATCGGGTCGCAGCGCGATCAGGTACAGCGCGAAGGCTGCCAGCTGCGCGACCATTGAGAAGAGGTACGCGCCGGTGAGCGGCGGCATCCCGACGAGTTGGCCCACCGCTTCGCCGGGCGAGAGCAGCAACGGCCCGAGCACTCCCCCGATCGTCGTCGCCCAGACCACCACCGACAGGTCGCGTCCGCGGCGCTCGGTCGGCGCGAGGTCGGTCGCGGCGAAGCGGGACTGCAGGTTGCCCGCGTTGCCCGCGCCGATGAGCAGGATGCCGCCCAGCAGCAGCGGGAAGACGCGCGCGGCCGCAGCCGCCACGACGATGGCGATGCCGATCAGCGCGAAGAGGTTCCCGAGCGTGAGTGCGAATCGGCGCCCCCGTAGCCCAGCGAGTCGCGCCAGCGGGATCGCGCACAGGGCCGCGCCGAGCGTGACCGAGGCGGTCGCCAGGCCCGAGAGAGCGTCCTGACCCGAGATGTCGGCGGCCAGCAGAGCGCCGAGCGAAACGGTCGCGCCGAAGGCCACGCCGCCGAGCACCTGTCCTGCGGCGAGTGTCCGGACGGTCCGGCGCTGGATGCGCGCGACGGTGGGGAGGTCGAGGGATGCCGTGGTCGGCGCCTCAGGCATTCCGTGCGCCGTTGCGGAGGATGCCGAGTCCGGTGATCTCGACCTCGACCGTCTGGCCCGCGACGATCTGGCCGACACCGGCCGGGGTGCCGGTGAGGATCACGTCGCCCGGCAGCAGCGTGAACGCGGCCGACGCGAACTCGATCACCTCGGCGAGGGAGAAGATCATGTCGCTGATCGGACCCTGCTGGCGCACCTCGCCGTCGAGGCGGGTGGTGATCACCGCGGGTCCGTCAACATCGAACTCGGTCTCGATCGCGGGCCCGAGCGGGCAGAACGTGTCGAAGCCCTTCGCGCGCGCCCACTGCCCGTCGGTCTTCTGCAGGTCGCGGGCGGTCAGGTCGTTGGCGATCGTGTAGCCGAAGACGTAGTCCAAGGCATCCGTCGCCTTCACGTTCTTGGCGATGCGGCCGATGACCGCCGCGAGCTCGCCCTCGTAGCTGACGAACGCGGACTGCTTCGGGAGCACGATCGCGTCGCCCGGACCGATGACGGAAGTGTTCGGCTTGAAGAACAGCATCGGCGCGGCCGGCACGTCGTTGCCCATCTCGGCTGCGTGGTCGCGGTAGTTCCGGCCGACACACACGACCTTCGATCGCGGGATGACCGGCGCCAGCAACGCGACGTCGGTGAGCGGCACGCGCTCGCCTGTGGTGTCGTAGCCGGCGAACATCGGGTCGCCGTCGAGGACGACGAGGTCGCTCCCGTCGACGATCCCGAACTTGATGGCGTCGTTGTGGCTGAAGCGCGCGATCCTCACCCGATCAGCCTAGCCATGGCGGACTCCGGCGGGCCGCCGAGCGCCGAACGGGGCCAACCCTCCGCGAGACTGCATCCGTGCACCGAGACAGCAGCGCGTAGTCGCAGTCTCGGTGCACCGTTGCAGTCTCGGCGACCCGGCGACCCGGCCACCCGACGACCGGCGACCCGGCGACCCGACGACACGGCGACCGAAGCGCGCGCAGGACGCGTCAGCCGTCGAGGCGGACGAGCCAGCCGTGCTTGTCCTCGCGGCGGCCGTACTGGATGTCGGTGAGCTCTTCGCGCAGCGACAGGGCGAGCTCGCCGATCGGCTGCTCGTCGAGGAAGTCCCTGCCCTTGAGCGCGCCGATCGGGGTGACGACCGCGGCCGTGCCGCAGGCGAAGACCTCGACGATGTCGCCGGATGCCACGCCCTCGCGCCACTCGGTCAGCGACACTGCGCGCCCCTGAACCTTGTGCCCGCGATCGATCGCGAGCTGCAGGATCGAGTCGCGCGTGATGCCCTCGAGGATCGAGGCGGACTGCGGGGTGACGAGAGTGCCGTCCTTGTGGACGAACACGACGTTCATTCCGCCGAGCTCCTCGACGTTGCGATCCTGGTCGAGGAAGACGACCTGGTCGCACTCGTTCTCGTACGCTTCGGACTGGGGCAGGAGCGACGCGGCGTAGTTGCCGCCGGTCTTCGCGGCGCCGGTGCCGCCCTTGCCGGCGCGCGAGTAGTCCTCGCTCAGCCAGATCGACACCGGCTGCACGCCGCCCTTGAAGTACGCGCCCGCGGGCGACGCGATGACGTAGTAGCCGACCTTGTGCGCCGGGCGCACGCCCAGGAACGCCTCCTTGGCGAACATGAACGGCCGCAGGTACAGGCTCTGGTCCTCGCCCGACGGCACCCACGCGGCGTCGATCGCGACAAGCTCGCGCAGCGACTGGATGAAGTACGGCACCGGGAGCTCCGGGAGGGCCAGGCGGCGCGCCGAGCGCTGCAGGCGGCGCCCGTTCTGGTCGGGACGGAAGGTGTGGATCGACGCGTCGGCGTGGCGGTACGCCTTGATCCCCTCGAAGATCTCCTGCCCGTAGTGCAGCACCGCGGCGGCGGGGTCGAGGGAGAGCGGTCCGTAGGGCTGCACGCGCGGACGGTGCCATCCGCCCCGGACCGACCAGCAGATGTCGATCATGTGGTCGGTGAAGCTCGTGCCGAACCCCGGGTTGGCGAGGATCTCGTCCCGCTGCGCGGCGGTCTTCGCGTTGAGGTTGCGGCTGACGGAGAACTCGAGCGGGGCGAGTCCGGTGTCGGGATCGGTGTCGATGAGGGTCATGTCACGTCCTGGCTGGTGTGTGTGGCGAAGCGTGCGCCGTTCCAGGTTACGCCTGGAGCCCGGCGGCGATGGCGTCGCCTATCTGAGCGGTGGTGCGAGGCTCTCCCCCGCGCGATGCGACGTCGTCCTCGACCGCGCGGGTCACGCGGTCGGACTCGTCCGGCAGCCCGAGGTGATCGAGCAGGAGGGCGATCGACAGGATCGCGGCCGTGGGGTCGGCCTTCTGCTGCCCCGCGATGTCGGGCGCCGAACCGTGGACGGGCTCGAACATCGAGGGGAACGCGCCGTCGGGATTGATGTTGCCCGAAGCGGCGAGGCCGATGCCACCGGTGACGGCGCCTGCCAGGTCCGTGAGGATGTCGCCGAAGAGGTTGTCGGTGACGATCACGTCGAAACGGCCCGGGTTCGTGACCAGGAAGATGGTTGCCGCGTCGACGTGCAGGTAGTCTACGGCGACCTCCGGGTGCTCGGAGGCCACGGCATCCACGATCCGCTGCCAGATGCCGCCGGCGTGCACGAGCACGTTGGTCTTGTGCACGAGCGTGACCTTCTGGGAGCGCCGCTCGGCGAGGTCGAACGCGTAGCGCACGACCCGCTCGACACCGAACGCGGTGTTCACCGACGTCTCGTTCGCGACCTCGTGCGGGGTGCCGCGGCGGATCGAGCCACCGTTGCCGACGTACGGCCCCTCGGTCCCCTCGCGCACGACCACGAAGTCGATGGCGCCCGGTTCGGCGAGGGGCCCCGGCACGCCGGGGTACAGCTTCGAGGGCCGCAGGTTGACGTAGTGGTCGAGCTCGAACCGCAGCTTCAGCAGCAGCCCCCGCTCGATGTTCGCGTCCTTGAGCCGAGCATCGCCCGGCACTCCCCCGACCGCCCCCAGCAGAATCGCGTCGTGTCCCTTGATCGCGGCGAGATCGGCATCCGTCAGCGTCTCGCCGCTCTCGAGGAAACGTGCGGCTCCCAGCGAGAAGTGCGTCTTGTCGAAACGGATGCCGCTGCCCGCCGTCGCGGCATCGAGCACCTTCTCCGCCTCGGCGATGACCTCCGGACCGATGCCGTCACCGGGGATCACGGCCAGCTTCACGGTTCTGGTTTCCTGCACACGCGACATCCCGCCAGCCTACCGATGGAGCGGAGTGCGCGACTCAGCGCCGGGTTCTGCCCAGGGTCGTGGCCGCGATGACCGCCGCGATGACGACCAGTCCCGCTCCAATGAGCGCCGTGGTGCCGATTCCCGCGTCGAACGCCTGGGCCGCGGCATCCGCGATGCTCGCACCCAGCGGGCCGCCGATGCCGTCGGCGGCGTGGATCGCACCGGCGAGCGTCTCCTGCGCGGCGAGGGCCGCGTCGGCGGGGATGCCTGCGGGCAGCGCGAGGTTCGCGCGGTAGAGGGCGGTGAGGATGCCGCCGAGCACCGCGGTGCCGAGCACGGCGCCGAGTTCGTACGCGGTCTCCGAGACGGCACTCGCCGCTCCTGCCTTGTTCGGCGGTGCGCTCGCGAGGATCAGCTCGTTCGACACCGTCTCGGCCGCGCCGATGCCGATCCCGAGCGCCACGAACGCGGCGACGAGGAGCCACAGGGTCTCGGGCCCGGTGGCGATCGCGACGGCGAGGTAGCCGAGCACCGAGAAGCCGAGCGCGATCGGCACGACGATGCGCGGCGGATACCGCTTGGCGATCGGCACCACGATCAGACCCGAGGCGATCATCGCGGCAAGTCCCGGCACGAGTGCGAAACCCGCCTGCATCGGGCCGAGGCCGACGACCAGCTGCAGGTGCTGCGCCACGAAGAAGAGGAACCCGACGAGGCCGACGACGCTCAGCAGGTTCACCAGCAGAGCCCCGCTGAACGTCGGATTGCGGAACAGTCGCATGTCGAGCATCGGGGTATCCGCGCGCAGCTGGCGGCGCACGAAGAGCCACCCGAAGACTCCGCCCGCGACGAACAGCACGGGTGCGATGCTCGCGAGACCGTGCACCGCGAGCTCCTTGATGCCGTAGACGATCGGGATCATGGCCGCCATCGACAGCGCGATGCTGACCGGATCGATCCGGCTCGGGTGCGGATCGCGGCTCTCGGGCACGAGGATGGGCGCGAGCACGAGAAGGGGGATGAGCACCGGAACGGCCATGAGGAACACCGAGCCCCAGCCGAAGTGCTCGAGCAGCACGCCGCCGACGATCGGGCCGAGCGCGGCGCCGGCCGAGAACATCGACGCCCACACCGCGATCGCCAGGCGGCGCTGGTCGCGGTCGGTGAAGATGCTCCGCAGCAGCGACAGGGTCGACGGCATGAGCATCGCGCCGAAGACGCCCATCGCGGCGCGCGCGACGATGAGAAGGGCCGCGGTGGGCGCGAAGGCGGCGAGGGCCGAGACGATGGCGAAGCCGGTGGCGCCGATCAGCAGCATCCGTCGCCTGCCGAACCGATCGCCGAGCGTGCCCATCGTGACGAGGAGGCCCGCGAGCACGAGCGGGTAGGCGTCGATGATCCACAGCTGCTGCGCGCTCGTCGGCTCGAGATCGAGCGCGATCGCCGGCAACGCGAAGCTCAGCACGGTGTTGTCGACTGAGACGAGCAGCACCGGCAGCATGAGCACGACGAGCGCTGCCCAGCCGCGCCAGCCGACCCGGCTTCCCTGGGTGTCTGCGAGTCGGATTTCCTGCGTGAGTGTCATCATTTGTTTACCGTCCAGCCGGTATAGTATCAGGATCCTGGCCACCCTGTCGATACGATCGACCCCATGAGCCGCCCTCCCCTCGCTCGCGAGAAGGTGCTCGACGCATTCGAGGCGATCCTGATCGCCGAAGGCGAGCGAGCGGCGACGATGGACGCCACCGCCCGCGCCGCGGGAGTGTCCAAGGGCGGTCTGCTCTACCACTTCGCCTCGAAGGAGGCGCTCGAGGGGGGCATCATCGAGCGCCTCGGCGTGCTCGTCGACGCCGACGTCGCCGCGATGGAGGCATCCCCCGAAGGGCCGGTGGCCTACTTCCTGCGGTCCTCGGTCATGCAGAACGACCCGATCGACCGGGCGATCCTCGCCACGTCGCGCCTCGCGCAGGGCGGCAGCGCCGCGGCGAGCCACGCACTGCGCGACGTGCGCGAGAAGTGGGCAGACGCCGTGCGTCCGCAGGCGAAGGATGCCGCGGCACTCGACCTCGTGATGCTCGTCAGCGACGGCCTCTACTTCAACAACGCGCTCTCGGGCGGCTCGATCCCAGGCCCGGTGCCGCGCGGCGCCGGGATGGACGCCCTCATCGCGCTCGTGGAGGCCGCGATCCGCCCTGAGTAGCCAGCGCGCGTCGGGTGCGGTGCAGCATCGCGTTCACGACGAGGTGATGCACGAGCGAGACGGGGGTGAAGTACACGCGACCGCGCCAGTCGTTGAACGTCACGACGGTGGTGACCCGGACCACGGCGGCCACAGCATCCACCCCTACTCCGCAGCGGAACGTGAGATGCCTGTCGACGTGCTCGATCAGCGCCTCGTCGCCCACGACGCGGTCCACGTCGAAGACGCCGGCCGGTGCGGCCTCGAGACCGAGGAGTGGGGCGAACGCCATGCGAACGCCCATTGCGACCTTGACCCACAGCGGCGCGACCGCGGACGAGAACAGGTTCTCGGCCCACACGCGCGGGTCATCGGGGGTGCCCGGCGGCTTTGCCGCGAGGATCACATCGCCGTAGTCGAACCGGCCCAGCCCCTCGAAGGCCAGGCTGCGGAAGGCCGGCCCCGCGGTGTCGTCGCGCGCCGGCATCCGTTCAGGGCTCCGTGATCTCGATCTGACGGAACAGGTCGGCCTGGATCGCGGCGCCTACCTCGTCGAGCAGCTCGTCGGGCACCGGCGAGTCGACGGTCAGCACAGACAGCGCCTGCCCTCCCGCCGTGCGCCGCGCGATCTGCATCCCGGCGATGTTGATGCCGGCGTCGCCGAACTTCTGGCCGTAGACCGCCACGATCCCCGGACGGTCGGTGTAGACGATCACGAGGTGGTGCTTCTCGATCGGCAGCTCGATCGCGTACTCGTTGATGCCGACGAGCTTCTCGATCTGCTTCGTTCCGGTCAGCGTGCCCGACACCGACAGCTGCGAACCGTCGCTGAGCGCGCCGCGCAGCGTGATGAGGTTGCGGTACTCGGGGCTGTCGTCGTCGACGAGAAGGCGCACCTCGACGCCGCGCTGCTCGGCGAGCAGCGGCGCGTTGACGTACGAGACCGTCTCGCTGACGATGTTCGTGAAGAGACCCTTGAGCGCGGCGAGCTTCAGAACGCTGACGTCGTAGGAGTTCAGCTCGCCGTGCACCTCGACGTCGAGGCTGGTCAGCGGAGAGTGCGCGAGGGCCGCGAAGATCTGGCCGAGCTTCTCGACGAGCGGGATGCCGGGGCGGACGTACGGGTCGATGACGCCGCCGGCGACGTTCACGGCGTCGGGCACCAGGTCGCCGCCGAGGGCGAGACGCACGGAGTTCGCGACCGAGACGCCGGCCTTCTCCTGCGCCTCCTCGGTGGACGCGCCGAGGTGGGGCGTGACCACCACGTTCGGCAGGTCGAGGAGCAATCGCGCCGACCCGTTCTCGGCCGGAGGCTCCGTCGTGAACACGTCGAGCCCGGCGCCGGCGATCTCGCCCGTCGTGAGGGCCTTGAAGAGAGCCTCCTCATCGATCAGGCCGCCGCGGGCGACGTTCACGATGTACGCCGAGCGCTTCATGCGGCGGAACTCATCGGTGCCGATCATCCCGGTGGTCTCGGGCGTCTTCGGCATGTGGATCGTGATGAAGTCGCTCTGCTCGAGCAGCTCGTCGAGGGTGAGCAGCTGAACGCCGAGGTGCTGGGCGCGCGCGCTGGTGACATACGGGTCGTAGGCGACGACGCGCATGTCGAATGCCTGCAGGCGCGCCGCGATGAGCGCGCCGATGCGGCCCAGGCCGATGATGCCGATCGTCTTCTCGAACAGTTCGGTTCCGGTGTACGAGCTGCGCTTCCACTGGCCGGCGGCGAGCGAGTCGTGCGCGGCGGGGATGCGGCGGGCGAGGCTCAGGATGTGCCCGATCGTCAGCTCGGCGGCCGAGATGATGTTCGAGGTCGGCGCGTTGACGACCATCACCCCGGCGGTCGTCGCCGTCCTGATGTCGACGTTGTCGAGTCCGACTCCCGCGCGAGCGACGACCTTCAGCACGGGGGCGGCCTCGATCGCCTCGGCGTCGATCTTCGTCGCCGAGCGGATGAGGACCGCGTTCGCGTCCGCGAGGGCTGCCAGCAGCGCCGGACGATCGGTGCCGTCGACCTCCCGCACGTCGAAGTCGGGCCCGAGCGCGTCGATCGTGGCGGGTGAGAGTTCTTCGGCGATGAGCACGACGGGCTTCGTCACGGATGGATCCTTCGGGGCGGTGCGCGACGGCAGAGCGATGGGATGCCGCGTCGCACGCCGAAGTGCTTGTTCAACGACGTGACGGGGCTGTGCCTCAGACTACCGTGGCCGAAGCATGCGCCCCGTCCCTGTGACGACGGCTCGCAGCTGCGCTCAGCGAACCGTCGCGGCCGGCGGCCGCGGCGGATCCGTGAAGGATGCCTGCAGCCACACTCCGAGGCGGGCGATGACATCGACGACCGGACGTCGCCGCGACCGGATCGCACCACGCTCGGCGATGCTGCGGCGCAGCTCGCTCTCACGTGCGAGGTCGATGGCGCGGTGATGATCGAGGCGCGAACCCACGAAGGTGTTGTAGTCCATGATCTCTTCCTCCCGATCGAAGGGCCGCGACCGGAACCGCGGCGTGGTGTGCGATGGTCGCAGACTCAGGCTTGCGCCCGTCGGTACTCGGTCGGGCGTTCACCGGTACTCGTTCGATACTCGTCTTTTCGCGCCGGCATTGACGTCCGCCGCCGGCGCTCTCACACTTCAGTCATGGCCGTGAAGGTACTCGGCCCCTTGGATACCGGGGCCGGCCCGCTGAGCCCGCGCGAGCGGGTGGTGCTGTCCGCGCTGATCGTGCGGCAGGGCAGCGCCGTCACGCCCACCGAGCTCGCCGAGGCGTGCTGGGGTGAGGCGCCACCGCCGACATGGACGCAGCAGGTGAAGACGTCCGTCGCCCGGATCCGCACGCGACTCGGGCGAGAAGCGATCGAGACAGTCGGATCGGCCTACCAGCTCGGACTCGACCCCGACGCGATCGATGCGGTGCGGTTCGAACGTCTCGTCTCCAGCGCCCGCCAGCACGCGTTGCATGAGGAGTACGACCGCGCCATCGACGCCTACCGCCGCGCGGTCGCGCTCTGGCGGGGAGCGGCCCTGCCCGATCTGGCGGCGTGGGAGCCGGGAGTCGTGGAAGCGATGCGCCTCGGCGAGATACGCAAGAGCGCTGAAGAAGAGATGCTCGACACGCGCTTGCGCACCGGCGAACACCGCTCGGTCGTCGCCGACGCGGAACGCCTTGTCCGCGAGGAACCGCTCCGCGAGGATCGCTGGGCGACCCTCGCGCTGGCGAACTACCAGTCCGACCGACAGGCCGAGGCCCTCGCCGTGCTGCGCGCCGCGCGCACCCGATTGGCAGACGATCTCGGCGTCGAGCCGGGAGCGCGTCTCACACGGCTCGAGACGGCGATCCTGCGACACGATCCCGCGCTGGCTCCGGTCACGCCGCTCCCACGGGTCAGCGACGATTGCCCGTACCCGGGACTGCGCGCCTTCGGCGAGGCGGATGCCGACGAGTTCTTCGGCCGTGCCTCCGAGGTCGAGGCGGTGCTCGATCGGCTGCATCCCGGCAGCGTGGTCGCCATCTCCGGTTCGTCCGGGTCGGGCAAGTCATCACTCATGCGTGCGGGAGTGCTCCCGCGCCTGACCGCCACCCGCGGCCGGTCGACCCTCCTCATCCGCCCCGGCGCAGGAGCCGTCGAGACGATGCGTGAAGCGGCCGGTCCTTCGCGAGACGTCGATGTCATCGCGGTCGATCAGGTCGAGGAGCTCTTCAGCGCCTCCGAGGCCGACATCGCCGACTTCTGCGCCGCCGCGCGGGCGTACCTCGATCACGACGGCACGATCGTGCTGACGATACGTTCGGACTTCCTCGACCGCGCGATCGCCCTCCCCCACATCGGGTCAGCGCTCGGTCGCGACGTCTTCCTCCTCGGTCCTCTCGATGACGACGCAATGCGGGCCGCGGTCGAGGGGCCAGCCCGCCGAGTCGGACTCCGTCTGGAGTCGGGGCTCGTCGACGTCATCCTTCGAGATGCCGGCAGTCGATCCACGACGCTCCCGCACCTCAGCCACGCCCTTCTCGAGACCTGGGTGAGGCGCGAAGGCGGCATTCTGACGATCGGAGGGTATGAGGCATCCGGGGGCATCGCCGGCGCCATCGCCCAGTCGGCCGAGGAGCTCTACCGTGCGCTCCCGCCGCACGATCAGCAGATCTGCCGCTCGATGATGCTGCGCCTCATCGAGCGGGGAGCCGACGGAGCGTCCGTGCGTCGCCGCGTGAATGCCTCCCAGCTCCTCGCCGACTCGAGTCGTCGACGCGTGGCGGACGCACTCGTGCGCTCGCGGCTTCTCATCGCCGACGGCGACGCGATCATCATCGCTCACGAGGCGGTCGCATCGGCGTGGCCGCGCCTGGACGGCTGGCTGGCGGAGGACGCGGACAGCGCGCGACTGACCCGCCAGCTCGAGGAAGCCGCGGCATCCTGGAATGCCTCAGGTCGGGAGATCGACGATCTCTGGCGCGGGGCAAGATTGCAGGCCGCGCTCGAGTGGCGCATGACGTCGTCGCCCGATCTCACCCCCGTCGAGGCGGACTTCCTCGACGCCTCCGTCGAGCGCAATCGCGGTGAGGTCGAGCTCTTGGTGGAGAGGGCGCGCCGCGACAAGGTGCAGAACCGCCGGCTGCGGACGGCGCTCACCGGCGCCGCCGCCCTCCTGGTGGTCGCCTTGGTGAGCGGCGGCATCGCGATCGTGCGCGGTGGCGAAGCGGCGCGGACAGCGGAGGATGCTCGAATCGAGGCGCTGGTCTCGACGTCTCTCTCGCTCCAGGATTCGGACCGGGACGTCGCCGCTCTGCTCGCTGCTGAGGCTTACCGGCGCTGGCCCGACGATCCCCGCGCACGGGTGGCTCTCATGGGCAGTATGACGCAGTCCGAGGGCTACGTCGGGACGGCGTACATACCCGACACCGTGAACCGGATCGGTGCGGCGCTGATCCCCGGTACGGACTCGGCGGTGATCGTCCGGGACTGGGCGCACGTCGAGATCCGCGACAGCCGCACCGGCGCTCTCGAGCGCAGCATGGACGCCTCCTTTCCGCAGACGGACGACTGGATCAGGCCCTGGGTGCGCGTCAGTGCGGACGCAAGCACGCTCGGGGTCATGCACCGGCACCAGACGGCAGCAGGTGAGGGGATCGAGCTCGGAGATCAGCGGGAATCCGAATTCACCTTCTTCGACGTGGCTTCGGGTCGGCAACTCGCTGCGCCTGCGCGGGTGGCGGAGTACGCCGAGGATTTCGAACTCAGCACCGACGGCTCGCTCGCGACGTGGATCTCGGGGGTCACCGGGGACCTCCACGTCGCACGCACGGCCACCGGGGAAGTGTCCATCAGCGACGGGTTCCGCGTGGACGCGCCTTCGGATCTGCGCAGCGCTCCCGCCGTGGCGACCTTCGCCAGCGACGGTCGCGTCGTGATCGGCACCTACGCCGGCGAGATCCTCGTCGTGGACCCCGATACGTTCGACGTCCAGCAGCGACACGCGGTGCCGGTCGGCACTGCGCAGGTCGACATCCTCGCGCTGCCCGATGGTCGCGTCATCGCCGGGGGCACTGACGGCCTCGTCGCCGTCGACCTGGAGACCGGAACGGTGCTGTGGACGCAGCAGTACTCGGACGGACGGCTCTTGTCGTGCGGCTACCTGACGGCGTCGGCGCGCAACGCCGAGGTCTACTGCGGGGACTTCACCGGCGGGGTTCAGCGACGCAGCCTCGACGACGGAGAGGTGCGGGGTGCGACCCTCGCCTTCCCGCACGGAACAGGCGGCGACCTCGCCCTGACCGCCGATGACACCGAGCTCGTGCTGCTCAGCGGTCAGAAGCCCGCGCTCGGGCGCTGGCGGATCGACGGCAGCGGGCCGGCATCCAGCGTCATCGCCGCGGGCGAGGTCCTGATCGGCGGCTACGATCCGACGGGGCGCTACCTGCTCACGATCCCCGACACGACCGACACCGGCGGCGACGAGACATGGGACATCGGCGTCTGGGATGCCGAGAGCGACCGTGAGGTGCTTCGCCTCGACGACGTCTGGTACGCCACGTGGGCGGCCGATGCCCGCGCCACAGTCTGGGCGCCACCTGACGAGGTTCCGTACTTCATCGACGCGCCGTCCGGAGCGCGGCATGCCGATTCGGTCAACGGACCGCAGACGGAGCAGATCTTCCCCTCGGCATACAGCGACCTCGCCTACTCCCTGAACCCCGTCCCCGACCTCGACGACGTGTGGGAGCTGTGGACGATCGACGCGGTCGCCAACCGTCGGCTGGAGCCGACTTTCCGCGTCGACGGCTACCCGACGACGGTCTCTCCCAGCCCGGACGGACGCCGCGTGGCCATCACGTGGTGGTCCGGCGGCCCGTCTCCGTGGACGACGAGCGTCTTCGACGCAAGGTCCGGAGAGCTCATCGTCGCGGGACTGCATGCGCAGCGGGATGCGGTCATATCTGCGGACGACGAGCTCATCGGGTCGAACCCCGACCGACTCACGCGCTTCGACCTCGACACACTCGAACAGAAGGGGAGTCTCCCGGGCTCACCGGGAGAGTCGAGTCTGCAGCTGAGCGCAGATGGTCGCACGCTTCTCGCGCTCACGCCCGGCGAGACGCGCGCCACCCTGTACGACCTCGACGCGAGCCGGGTGCTCGGCGCGTCGATCCGATTGGGCACGCTGGACCAGCCCGAGGCATGGCTGCATCCTGACGGCCGCGCGATGGTGCACAACAGTGCGACGGGGGTCATCCGCTGGGATCTCGACCCCGATCATCACTTCGAGGCGGCGTGTCGGATCGCGGGTCGCGAACTCTCCGCCGACGAGTGGGCGACCTACCTGGCCGACGTCGGTCCGCAGCGCGCGACGTGCGCCGACGTACTGGGCTGACGGCCGGCGTCACCCGCCGAGGAGGGATGCGCCGTACGCCGAGGCGTACGCGACGATGTTGAGCCAGAAGACCGCGACCAGGCACAGCCCGGTCAGCAGCATCAGCGCGAGGTCTCGGGCGCGGCGGCGGATGCCGAGGGCGAGCGCAGCGGCGAAGACGACGATCGGGAACACGACCGCGAGCAGGAGCACGAACCAGCCGTAGCCGCTGAGCCCGAGGCGGCCTGCGGCCTGCTCGAGCAGGAATTCCAGTGCGTTCCACACGGCGTACGCGTAGAAGAGCCCGAACGCCCCGGCGAACGTCGCCACCACCCACGTCGGCGCACCCGTTCGGCCCGTCGATGCAGAGGCCGGGGAAGCGGCATCCGTCGTGTCGTCCGTCACAGTCCCACCGCCCCCACCATGATGAACGGCCACGGGACCAGAAGGATCGCGCCGGCGATCAGCCACGCGAGGCGCACCCATGTCGCGCGGCCGGCGGTGAGCAGGAAGGCGGTCGCGAACCAGGCGAGGGGGGCGATCACGGCGAGCCACAGACTCACCTGGTAGCCGATCGGGGAGACCAGGAAACGGGCGGTGCCCTGCAGTCGGAGACCGCCGATCACCCAGCCGATCGTGAACAGCAGATAGATGCCGCCGAGGATGCCGAGCGAGATCAGGAGAGCGTTGCCCATCGGAGCGCGCTCGCCCCCTGCGGCGACCTTCGCCGCGGGTGCCACCGTGGGAGTGTCGCCCTTCCGGCCGATGGACGCGGCATCCTTCCCCACGGCGGTGAACCCGTCGGGCAGCGTGGGCCGTTCCGGCTCGCCGACGTCGAGGGTGGGGTCGTCATCCCCGTCCCAGGTCAGAGCGTCATCGTCGCGTCGGGCGGTCACAGGCCCCAGCGTATCGCCCGGGGAGTGGACCGGCCGCCTGCCGGCTGATCGCGAATGCCGAGAGCCCGGTCCCTGGTGAGGACCGGGCTCTCAGAGGCTCCTTGCAAGCCAGACTCGGCAGGATGTCGCCGAGGGTCTTGGGTGTCAGCGCGCCGCGCTGCCCTGGTCTCGATACGCGCCGCTGGCACGGCGCTACTCGACCTGAACCGTGAAGCGCACCGCGGCGCTAGCGCGCCGCGCTGCCCTCCACGTAGCCTTCGTCCTGCTGCTTCCATGCGAAGAGCGCGCGCAGCTCGCGGCCGACTTCCTCGATCGGGTGCTGGGCACCCTTCTCGCGGAGGGCGTAGAACTCGGGGGCACCGGCATCCTGGTCCGCGATGAAGCGCGTCGCGAACGCCCCCGACTGGATGTCGGCGAGCACGCCCTGCATGTTCTCCTTCACGCGCGGGTCGATCACGCGCGGACCCGAGACGTAGTCGCCGTACTCGGCGGTGTCGGAGACCGACCAGCGCTGCTTGGCGATGCCGCCCTCCCACATGAGGTCGACGATGAGCTTCAGCTCGTGCAGCACCTCGAAGTAGGCGATCTCGGGCTGGTAGCCGGCCTCGGTCAGCGTCTCGAAGCCGTACTGGATCAGCTGCGACACCCCGCCGCACAGCACGGTCTGCTCGCCGAAGAGGTCGGTTTCGGTCTCCTCGGTGAACGTCGTCTTGATGACGCCGGCGCGCGTGCCGCCGATGGCCTTGGCGTACGACTTCGCGAGCTCCCACGCCTCACCCGAGGCGTCTTGCTCGACGGCGATGATGTCGGGGATGCCGCGACCGGCGACGTACTCGCGGCGCACCGTGTGGCCGGGGGCCTTGGGTGCGACGAGGATCACGTCGACACCCTCGGGCGCCTGGATGTAGCCGAAGCGGATGTTGAAGCCGTGCGCGAACGCGAGCGTCTTACCCGGGACGAGCTTGTCCTTGATGCTGTCGTTGAAGATCGAGCGCTGGTGCTGGTCCGGCGCGAGGATCATGATCACGTCGGCCCACTCGGCGGCGTCGGCGACCGACTTGACCTCGAACCCCTCGTCCTGGGCCTTCTCGATCGACTTCGATCCCTCCTTGAGGGCGATGACGACCTCGACGCCCGAGTCGCGCAGGTTCTGCGCGTGGGCGTGGCCCTGCGAGCCGTAGCCGACGATCGCGACCTTCTTGCTCTGGATGAGGCCGAGATCGGCGTCGGCGTCGTAGAAGAGTTCAGCCATGATGTTCGTGTTTCTCCTTGATATGACGGTCTGAAGAGGTGTCTCGCGGTCGTCAGCCGCGAAGGACGCGTTCGGTGATGCTCTTGCCGCCGCGGCCGATGGCGAGCAGTCCCGACTGGGCGAGCTCCTTGATTCCGAACGGCTCGAGGGCTCGGAGGAACGCGTCGACCTTGCCCTGGTCTCCCGTGACCTCGACCACGAGCGCGTCCGGGGCGTAGTCGACGATCGAGCCTCGGAAGAGGCTCACGACCTCGAGCACGCTCGAGCGCGTGGCGTTGTCGGCGCGCACCTTCACGAGCATGTGCTCGCGCTGGACGGATGCGACCGGGTCGAGCTCGACGATCTTGATGACGTTGACGAGCTTGTTCAGCTGCTTGGTCACCTGCTCGAGCGGAAGCTCCTCGACGTCGACGACGACGGTGATGCGCGAGAGGCCCGGCACCTCGGTCACCCCCACCGCGAGTGATTCGATGTTGAAGCCGCGGCGGGCGAACAGCCCCGCGACGCGTGTCAGCAGACCGGGCTTGTTCTCCACGAGGAGGCTCAGCACGTGACTCGGCATCTCAGGCCTCCTCGTCGAACGCGGGCGAGTGATCCTTGGCGTACTGGACGTAGCTGTTGCTGACGCCCTGCGGCACCATCGGCCACACCATGGCGTCGGCGCTCACCACGAAGTCGATGACGACGGGACGGTCGTTCGTCTCCAGCGCGGTCTTGATCGCGGCATCCACGTCCGCCTCCTTCTCCACGCGGATCGCGAGGCAGCCGTACGCCTCGGCGAGCTTCACGAAGTCGGGGATGCGGACCGTGCCGTGACCGGTGTTCAGGTCGGTGTGAGAGTAGCGGCCGTCGTAGAACAGGCTCTGCCACTGGCGCACCATGCCCAGCGACGAGTTGTTGATGATCGCGACCTTGATCGGGATGCTGTTGATCGTGCAGGTCGCGAGCTCCTGATTGGTCATCTGGAAGCATCCGTCGCCGTCGATCGCCCAGACGTGACGGTCGGGCTCGGCGACCTTGGCGCCCATCGCCGCGGGAACCGAATAGCCCATGGTTCCGGCGCCGCCCGAGTTCAGCCAGGCGTTGGGGCGCTCGTACTTGATGAACTGCGCCGCCCACATCTGATGCTGGCCGACGCCGGCTGCGTAGATGCCCTCGGGGCCGGTGAGCTCGCCGATGCGCTGGATGACGTACTGCGGCGACATCAGCCCGTCGGTCGGCTGCGTGTAGCCGAGGGGGAACTCGTCGCGGAGTCCATCGAGGAACGCCCACCAGTCCGAGATGTCGGGTGTGGTTCCTCCCGTGCCCGTGACGCCCCGGAACGCGGCCTCGAGGTCGACGAGCACGTCCTTCAGGTCGCCCACGATCGGCACGTCCGCGGTGCGGATCTTCGAGATCTCGGCGGGATCGATGTCGACGTGCACGACCTTCGCGTTCGGCGCGAAGAGCGCCGCCTTGCCGGTGACCCGATCGTCGAAGCGCGCGCCGAGGGAGACCAGCAGGTCGGCCTCCTGCAGTGCGAGCACGGCGGGGACGGTGCCGTGCATCCCCGGCATGCCCAGGTGCTGCTCGTGCGAGTCGGGGAAAGCGCCGCGCGCCATGAGGGTCGTGACGACGGGGGCTCCGGTCGTCTCGGCGAGCGTCAGCAGCTCCGCCGAGGCCTGCGACCGGATGATGCCGCCGCCGACGTAGAGGACCGGCTTGGCTGCCGCCGCGAGGAGCTGCGCGGCCGCCTGGATCTGCTTGCCGTGGGCCTTGGTGACCGGACGGTAGCCGGGCAGGTCGATCTTCGGCGGCCACACGAAGGGAACCTCGGCCTGCTGCGCGTCCTTCGTGATATCGACGAGCACCGGACCGGGGCGGCCGGTGCCGGCGATCTCGAAGGCGGCTGCGATCGCGCCGGGGATCTCCTCGGCGCGCTTGACGAGGAACGAGTGCTTCGTGATCGGCATCGTGATGCCCACGATGTCCGCCTCCTGGAAGGCATCCGTCCCCATGAGGTTCGAGAACACCTGCCCGGTGATGCACACGATCGGCACGGAGTCCATGTAGGCGTCCGCGATGGCGGTGACGAGATTCGTGGCGCCCGGCCCGGAGGTCGCGATGGCGACCCCGACCTTGTTCGACGCGGCGGCGTAGCCTTCCGCGGCATGGCCGGCGCCCTGCTCGTGCCGGACCAGGATGTGACGCAGCTCACTGGAGTCCATGAGCGGGTCGTAGACCGGGAGGATCGCACCGCCCGGAAGCCCGAAGACGTCGGTGACGCCGAGGAGTTCGAGGGAGCGGACGACCGCCTGCGCACCCGTGAGCACGGGCGCTGGCGCGGTGCGGGCGGGAGGCCGGGGAACGGCCGTGGCGGATTCGGCAGACATGATGGTGATCCTCTGGGAAGGGAGTCGGATGTCGGTGGCCGGGCTCACCCGGTCGTCGCGCCCTCAGCTGCGGAGCGCACGAGACGGGAGTACTTGGCCAGGACGCCACGGGTATAGCGCGGGGGAAGCGGCTCCCAGCCAGAGCGGCGGGAGTCGAGCTCTGCATCATCGACGAGTAGGTCGAGAGTGCGAGCCGCGATATCGACCCGTATCAGATCACCATCGCGCACGAAGGCGATGGGACCTGCGTCCACCGCTTCGGGTGCTATGTGGCCGATGCACAGTCCGGTTGTGCCGCCTGAGAATCGACCGTCCGTCAAGAGTAGTACATCTTTTCCGAGGCCGGCGCCCTTGATGGCGGCGGTGATGGCGAGCATCTCGCGCATGCCGGGGCCGCCCTTGGGCCCTTCGTAGCGGATCACGATCACGTCCCCCGCGGCGATCTCGCCGGCCTCGAGGGCGTCCATGGCGCCGCGCTCGCGCTCGAACACGCGCGCAGGACCCTCGAAGACGTTCGCATCGAATCCGGCGGACTTCACGACAGCACCCTCGGGTGCGAGCGATCCATGCAGAATCGTGATGCCGCCCGTGGCGTGAATCGGGTTGTCGAGCGTATGCACGACCTCGCCGTCGATCGGGTCGGGGTCGAGATCGCGCAGGTTCTCCGCGAGCGTCTTGCCGGTCACCGTCAGCGCATCGCCGTGCAGCAGACCCTCGTCGAGCATCGCCTTCATGATCACCGGGATCCCGCCGTGACGGTCGACGTCGTTCATGACGTACCTGCCGAACGGCTTCATGTCGGCGATGTGGGGCACCCTGTCGCCGATGCGGTTGAAGTCGTGCAGGTTCAGTTCGACCTCGGCCTCACGAGCAATCGCGAGCAGGTGCAGCACGACGTTGGTCGATCCACCGAGCGCCATCGCCAGAGCGATCGCGTTCTCGAACGCCTCGTGTGTCAGGATGTCGCGGGTGGTGATGCCCAGCCGCAGCAGGTTCACCACCGCCTCGCCCGATCGGTGGGCGAAGTAGTCGCGTCGGCGGTCGGCGGCGGGCGGCGCGGCCGAGCCCGGAAGACTGAGGCCCAGCGCCTCCCCCATCGACGCCATCGTGTTCGCGGTGTACATGCCACCGCATGCCCCCTCACCCGGGGCGAAGGCGCACTCGATGCGCTTGAGGTCGGCCTCGGTCATGCGCCCTGCCATGCACGCACCGACGCCTTCGAACGAGTCGATGATCGTGATGTCCTTCCCCTCGCGCCAATCAGCAGGGCCGTCCGAGAGCTTGACCCAGCCGGGTGCGATCGAGCCGGCGTAGAGGAAGACGCTCGACAGGCCGAGCCGGGCGCTGGCCATCATCATTCCGGGGATCGACTTGTCGCAGCCGGCGAGGAGCACGGTGCCGTCGAGGCGCTCGGCCATGACGACGGTCTCCACCGAGTCGGCGATGACTTCCCGCGACACGAGCGAGAAGTGCATGCCCTCATGACCCATCGAGATGCCGTCGGAGACCGAGATCGTGCCGAACTGGAGCGGGTAGCCGCCGCCGGAGTGCACACCCTCCTTGGCGCCCTGCGCCAGCCGATCGAGACTCAGGTTGCACGGGGTGATCTCGTTCCACGAGCTCGCGATGCCGATCTGCGGCTTGTCCCAGTCGGCGTCGCCCATTCCCACCGCGCGAAGCATTCCGCGGGATGTCGTGGCCTCGATGCCGTCCGTGACGACGCGGCTGCGGGGCTTGATGTCGATGTCGGCGGATCGAGGGTGCTCAGGCATCTCATGAGTCTATTCCCGCGCGGCGGACGCTCTCCGCTGCCCGGTCGTCGGGCGAGGAGCGAAGCGACGTGACGACACGCAGCTCGTTCGACGTACGCGCGTTTCGACTCGGCCGCGCTGCGCGCGGTCTCGCTCAACGACCGACCGGGTGCTACTCCAGGGACGCCACGCGCTCACTCGCCAGCTGCGTGAGGACGGCGGCGAGCGTGGCGATGTCGGGGACGGTCAGCGACGCCGCCGTCTCGCGGGCGCCGACGTGCACGCCGAGGTCGGTGTCGTCGAGGCTGCGCAGTGCGTCCTCGTCGGTGACGTCGTCGCCCGCGAACAGCACCGCGGTCGCGCCGGTCCGCCCGCGCAGCTCCGCGATCGCAGAGTCCTTGCCTTCGTGCCGGAACGCGTATTCGATGATGTTGTGACCCGTGCGGCGGCGCCAGTGCGGCGCCTCCGACTGCACGAGTGCATCGACCAGGCGATTCGCCTCGTCGGCGTCGGCCGGCGCGGCGCGGCGCGTGTGCACGCCGAACCCGAACGTCTTCGGCTCGATCCAGATCCCCTCGAGGTGCCCCGTGGCCTCCACGGCGTGGGCGCGCAGCGCGTCGCGCAGACCCGCATCCTCGAGGTCCTCCTCGTGCGTGACGATGCCCTCGCCGGGAATCCAGAACTCCGCACCGTGCGAACCCGCGAGCAGCACCTGGGACGTGTCGAGGTGCTCCGCGATCACGCGCAGGTCGGCGAGACTGCGTCCCGACACGAACGCCACTGTCGTATCGGGGGCCGCGACCAGCGCGTCGACGGCCGCGCGCGCGGCCGGCAGCATCCGGGCTTCCATGGGATCGTCCACCAGATCGGCGAGCGTGCCGTCGAAGTCCAGTGCGACGAGGAGGGAATCGGATGCCGCGACACGCCGGATCGCGGTACGCGCATCCTCGGAGATACCGGCGCTCACTGGTGATCCCGGATCGCGCGATTGGCTGTGCCGGCCGCGGACAATGCCGCGAGGAACGACCGCGACCACTCGGCGACGTCATTCTCGCGCACCTTCTTGCGCAGGGCCCGCATTCGTCGTCCCTGCTCGGCCGCGGGCATCTCGACCGCGCGGATGATCGCGTCCTTCATGCCGTCGATGTCGTGCGGATTGATACGCACTGCGCTCGACAGCTCGTCGGCGGCGCCGGCGAACTCGCTCAGCAGCAGCACGCCGCGATTGTCGATGCGGGCGGCGACGTACTCCTTCGCGACGAGGTTCATGCCGTCGCGAAGCGCCGTCACGAGCATCACGTCCGCGGCGAGGAACAGCGCCACCATCTCCTCCCTCGGATAGGCCTGATGGAGATACCGGATCGCGGTGTGCCCGGTGGTGTCGAAGTCGCCGTTGACGCGCCCGACCATGAGCTCGATCTCGTCACGCAGCTGCACGTAGGCTTCGACACGCTCCCGGCTCGGGCTCGCGACCTGCACCAGGGTGACGTCCTCCACGCTCAGGCGACCGTCCTCCAGAAGCTCCCCGTACGCCTTGAGGCGGTGCCGGATGCCCTTGGTGTAGTCGAGCCGGTCGACGCCGAGCAGGATCTTCTTCGGGTTCCCGAGCTCTTCGCGGATCTCCGCCGCGCGCGCCTGGATCTCGGGCCGACCTGCGAGCTCGGCGTAGGAGGCGACGTCGATCGAGATCGGGAACGCCTTGGCGAGGGAGTTGCGCGTCGTGCCGTCCCCGTTGGGGACCGCGATTCCCGATGCCTTGGTCATGTAGCGCAGCTGCCGCCGGACGGCGCGCGCGAAGTTCCCGGCATCCGCGACGCGCTGGAAGCCGATCACATCGGCGCCGAGAAGGCCCTCGAGCACCTGCCTTCGCCAGGGCAGCTGGGAGTACAGACCGTATGCCGGGAAGGGAATGTGGTGGAAGTAGCCGATCGTGAGATCGGGCCGGGACTCGCGGAGCATCTTCGGGACCAGCTGCAGCTGGTAGTCCTGCACCCAGACCGTGGCGCCCGGGGCGGCAGCAGCGGCGGCCGCCTCGGCGAACCGCCTGTTGACACGGACATACGAGTCCCACCACACCCGGCGATAGCGGGGCGCTGAGATCACGTCGTGGTACAGCGGCCAGAAGGTGTCGTTCGACATGCCTTCGTAGTACAGCTCGATCTCATCCGCGCTGAGCGCGACCGGGACGAGCTGCGTGCCCTCGAACTCGAAGGGCTCGACCTCGATGCCGGGCTGTCCGGGCCACCCGACCCAGGCGCCGTCGGCGCGGCGCATGACGGGCTCCAGGGCGGTGACCAGGCCGCCGGGCGAGCGGCGCCAGGACTCCTCGCCCGACGCCTCCACCACCCTGTCCACGGGCAGTCGATTGGCGACGACGACCAGCTCCGCCTCGGTCACTCGATCGGTCACTCGGGCTCCTGACGGTGGAGGGGACACAGCATTGCCAGGCTAACAGCGCCGTACCACGGGATCCTTCCCCTTGACGGTCGCGAGCGTCGCTGTCAAGGGGCGACGACGGGCGAGTGCCCGCGCTACCGTGGGTCCATGCGCAAGTACCTGTTCGGGACCGGCATCCTCACCGCCGTCATCACCGGCGTGACGCTCCTGCGGGGCCTTCGCGAGAACGAGGCCTTCACGTGGCGCACCGCCCTCGCCTGGCTCAGCTGGGGCATCACCCTGGCCCTCGCGATCGGTGCGATCGTCGACACCCGCCGCGCCTCGCGCGGGAAGCTCATCGACGGCGATTCGCCTGTGCACGGCAAGGAGCAGAAGCTCTTCCAGCGCCGCCTGCGCCGCGGCTGATCCGCGCGCGACCCTTCGACACGCTCAGGGACCGCACGGGGACGCCCAGCGCGTGAGGATCCGCGCGCGACCCTTCGACACGCTCAGGGACCGCCCGGGACCGCTCACCGCGTGAGGATCAACGCGTCGCCCTGACCGCCGCCACCGCACAGCGCGACCGCGGCCGTGCCGCCGCCACGCCGGACGAGCTCATGCACCGCGTGCACGACCAGGCGGTTGCCGGAGGCGCCGATCGGATGGCCGATCGCGATCCCCCCGCCGTGCGGGTTCACGACGTCGTCGGACAGGCCCAGCTCGTACTGGGAGCGAGCGACGACCGCGCCGAACGCCTCATTGATCTCCACGAGATCGAGGTCGGCCGCCACGATTCCCTGCTTCGCGCACGCTTTCTCGATCGCCCGTGCGGGCTGGGACTGCAGCGAGTTGTCGGGGCCGGCGACCTGACCCGACGCGCCGACGGCGGCCAGCACCGCCCAGCCGTTCTCGTCGGCGTGGGAGCGGGTGGTGAGCACCACCGCGGCTGCGCCGTCGGAGATCTGCGACGAGTTGCCCGCCGTGATCGTGCCTCCTTCGGCGAATGCCGGACGGAGGCGCGCGAGCGTCTCGACGGTCGTGTCCGGCCGCACGCCCTCGTCGCGGGTCACCACGACGGGGTCGCCCTTGCGCTGCGGAATCTCGACCGGAACGATCTCGGCGTCGAAGAGCCCGTCGGCCTGCGCGGACGCGGCGCGCTGGTGGGACCGGGCGGACACGGCATCCTGCGCCTCGCGCGTGATCTCGAGGCGGCCGTTGTGCCGCTCGGTCGAGGCCCCCATGCTCTCGCGGTCGTATGCGTCGGTGAGCCCGTCGTAGGCCATGTGGTCGAGCGCCTCGATCGAGCCGTAGGCCCAGCCGTCGCGTGAGCCCACCAGGAGGTGAGGCGCGCGCGTCATCGACTCCATGCCGGCGGCGACGACCACGGTCGCATCGCCCACCGCGAGCATGCGCGCGCCATCGATGATCGCGGTGAGGCCGGACAGACACACCTTGTTGACGGACGAGGAGTGCACGTCCCAGGGGATGCCGGCGCCCACGGCGGCCTGTCGTGCGGGATTCTGGCCAGCGCCCGCGGCGAGGACCTGCCCGACGAGCACCGCGTCCACCGCGTCGGCGGGCACACCGCCCTGCGCGAGCGCGCCGCGGATCGCGATGCTGCCGAGCTGGACGGCGGTGAGCGGAGCGAGCTGGCCCTTCAGTCGCCCCTGCGGCGTGCGCGCGGCAGCGACGATGACGACGTCGTCGTGGTTCATCCTTCGATTCTCTCTCTCAATCCGTACGGGTGTGCGCTTCGTCTCGCCAGCGGCTCGCTCAACGACCGAGAGCGACGATGAGCTCGGGCTCCGTCGCGGCGACGACCTCGTCGAGCGAGACGCCGGGCGCGAGCTCGACGAGCACGAGACCGGCATCCGTCACGTCGATCACGGCGAGATCGGTGATGATGCGATCGACGACGCCCTTGCCGGTCAGCGGCAGCGAGCACTCGTTCACGATCTTCGCCGAGCCGTCGCGCGCGACGTGCTCCATCAGCACGATCACGGTGCCGGCACCGTGCACCAGGTCCATCGCGCCGCCCGGGCCCTTGACCATCTTTCCGGGGATCATCCAGTTGGCGATATCCCCGGCCGCCGACACCTGCATCGCTCCTAGGATCGCGGCGTCGATCTTGCCGCCGCGGATCATCCCGAAGCTCGTCGCGGAGTCGAAGAACGCCGCGCCCGGAAGGACGGTCACCGTCTCCTTGCCCGCGTTGATGAGATCGGGATCGACGTTCTCCTCGGTCGGGTAGGGACCGACGCCGAGGATGCCGTTCTCTGACTGCAGCACAACGCTCACCCCGGCGGGTACGTGGTTGGGGACGAGGGTCGGCAGCCCGATGCCGAGGTTGACGTACGAACCGTCGGCGAGCTCTGCAGCCGCGCGTGCCGCCATCTCGTTGCGGGTGAGGGCCATGTCAGTTCCCCTCCGTGGCGGTCACGGTTCGTCGCTCGATGCGCTTCTCGATGCCGGTGCCGACCTCGATGATCCGGTGGACGTAGATTCCAGGGAGATGGATGCCGTCCGGATCGAGTTCGCCGGGCTCGACCAGCTCCTCCACCTGGGCGACGCACACCCGCCCGGCCATCGCGGCGAGCGGGTTGAAGTTGCGGGCGGCCTTGTTGAAGACGAGGTTGCCGTGCCGATCGCCACGCAGTGCGTGGACGAGCGCGAAATCGGTGACGATCCCCTCCTCCAGCACGTACTCGGCGGACGTGCCGCCGACCTCGAACGTGCGGACGTCCTTCGCCGGTGAAGCGACCGCGATGCCGCCCTGCCCGTCGTACCTCCGCGGGAGTCCTCCCTCGGCCACCTGCGTGCCCACACCGGTGCGGGTGAAGAACGCGGCGATGCCCGCGCCACCGGCCCGCAGCTTCTCGGCGAGCGTGCCCTGCGGGGTGAGCTCGAGCTCCAGCTCGCCGGAGAGGAACTGCCTCTCGAACTCCTTGTTCTCGCCGACGTACGACGAGGTCATCTTGCGGATGCGCTGGGCGTTCAGCAGGATGCCGAGGCCCCAGTCGTCGACGCCGCAGTTGTTGCTGACGATGCTGAGGTCGGTGGTCCCCTGCGCGAGCAGGGCCTCGATCAGAGCGATCGGGTTGCCGGACAGTCCGAACCCGCCGACCGCCAGCGTGGCCCCGTCGGGGATGTCGGCGACCGCGTCGGCGGCCGATCCCCAGGTCTTGTCGATCACGTGTGCTCCTTCGCTATCCGTGCACGTTCAGCCTGCACCCGGGCAGCCGCGGAGTCACGGCAAGGGCTTGCCATGTGGAGGATCGCGCGTCTATCGTCCAGATTGTGGACACCGATTCCCCGAAGCGCGGCGTGCCGGGTGCGCAGGCGGTGGCGCGCGCCGCTCACCTGCTGCGCCTGGTCACCTCGGCCGGCGACACGGGCATGTCCGTCGCCGACATCGCCCGGCGCGCGGACCTCACCCGCCCGACGACGCACCGGCTGCTGACCGCGCTCCGCCGAGAGGGGCTGCTCGACCAGGACGAACGCAGCGGGCGGTGGATGCCGGGACCCGAGCTCTACCTGATGGGAACCGTCGCGGCATCCCGCTATGACATCACCGCGACCGCGCGGGACATCGTGCGCTCACTGGCCGTCCGCACCGAGGAGAGCGCGTTCCTCTCGGTGCGCCGTGGCGACGAGACCGTATGCCTGCTGCGTGAGGAAGGCAGCTTCCCGATCCGCTCGTTCGTGCTGTCGGAGGGAGTGCGCTTCCCGCTCGGGGTCGCGTCGGCAGGTCTCGCGATCCTGGCGTTCCTCCCACCCCACGATGTGGACGCCTACTTCACACGGCATCCCGAACTCGCCCGCGAATGGGGAGGCTCGCACGCCGAACCTCGCCTGCGTACGCGCCTGCGCGACACGCACGAACGCGGCTACGCCGTGAACCCCGGACTCATCGTCGAGGGCAGCTGGGGCATCGGCGCCGCGGTGTTCACGCGCGAGGGGCACCCCCAGTGGGCGTTGAGCCTCACCGGAGTGGAGTTCCGCTTCGGCCCCGACCGGCTCGCCGAGCTCGGACGCACGCTCCTCGCCCACGCGCACCAGCTCACGACCCGCATCGCCGCGACCGCGCGCTGATTCCTCGCTTCGTCTCGCTCAACGACCGGCATCGACGAGGGCGAGCTCGTCGCGGATGGCGTCGGCCACGGCATCCGCCCCTCGCTCTGACAGGACGATCGTGTAGTGGTTGACGTCGTCGAGGTGCTCGTGGCGCAGCCCCGGATGCGTCGCGAGCAGGCTCGGCACGCGCGCCGGGTCGTAGAGCGGCGGCACCTGGTCGAGGAGTCCCCGCTCGGCCGTGAGGAAGAGCGTCGGATGCCGCAGGCGCCCCAGGGAGTCGACGATCGCGGTGCCCGCATTCTGGTCGATCGAGTCCTCCTCGAGCGTCGCGTAGCTCGTCGCGGGACGCAGCGTCGGCGCTTCACCGACGAGGTCGTACGCGAGATACGCCTCGAGGGCCGGCGACCAGTCCCGGCGGAACGCGGGGTGCGCGCGCCAGAAGTCGAGGTACTCCCCCACCGAGGCGAACCGCATCGCGAGCCGTTCGGCCGTGGGCCCGAGCACGAGCTGGATGATCTCCTCGGGTGCAAGCCCGGTGGGCACGTCCAGCGGCAGGCCGCCGTCCACCAGCACGAGCCGCGACACCCGGTCGGGGTGGAGATCGGCGAACACGAGTCCGACGAACGCCCCCATCGAGTGGCCGACGACGACCGTGCGATCGACCTCGAGCGCGTCGAGCACCGCGGCGAGGTCGCGTGCGTGCGCGGCGAGCCCGGCACGCCCGGTCAGCCCGTTGCTGCGGCCGCGGCCACGCAGGTCGGGGGCGATCACGCGCAGCCCGGGCAGGCGATCGGCGACCTGCTGCCACGAGAGGTGGGATGCCGTCACGCCGTGGATCAGCAGCACGGAGGCCACCGTCTGACCGGCCGCGTCGGGCTCCCACACGCCCACGCGCAGGTCGCCGCCCTCGACGGCGACGTCGACCGTTCGATAGCGGCTCGTGGCACGCACCACTCGCTCGCTCATCGCGCCGTCCACCCGCCGTCCATCGTGTACGAGGCGCCGGTGACCATGCCCGCCTTGTCGGAGACGAGCCAGCCGGCGAGCGACGCGACCTCGTCGGCCTCGACGAGGCGCTTGACGGCGGTCTCGGTGAGCATGATCCTCTCGATGACCTCGCTCTCCGGGATGCCGTGCACCGCCGCCTGGTCGGCGATCTGCTTCTCGACGAGCGGAGTGCGCACGTACGCGGGATTGATGCAGTTGCTCGTCACCCCGTGTGCGGCGCCTTCGAGAGCGGTCACCTTCGACAGTCCCTCCAGTCCGTGCTTGGCGGAGACGTACGCCGACTTGTACGCGCTCGCACGCAGGCCGTGGGCGCTGGAGATGTTGACGATCCGCCCCCACCCGCGCTCATACATCGCCGGCAGCGCCGCGCGGATCAGCAGGAACGGCGACTCCAGCATGAGACGGACCAGGAGGCGGAACGCGTCGGGATCGAAGTCCGTGATCGGGCTGACGCGCTGGACCCCGGCGTTGTTGACGAGGATGTCGATGTCGAGCACGAGATCGTCCAGCGCCGCCGTGTCGGCGAGGTCCACGACCCATGCCTCGCCGCTCACGTCCGCAGCGGCCGCAGCCGCGGCTTCGGCGTTCAGGTCGGCGATCGTGACGTGCGCGCCGCGCACGGCGAACTCGTGCGCGCAGGCCAGTCCGATGCCGCTCGCACCGCCGGTGACGAGTGCGCGCTTGCCGGTGAGATCTCGGTCGGTCACGTCGCGCTTCCTTCCGTCGCCCTCGGCGCGAGGGCGTTGTCGATGAAGCGCGTCATCGCGTCGAAGACGGCGGGGTCGAGCTCCGCCGGCGGGTTGCCCTGCGCGTCGCGCTCCCAGAGCAGGAATCGCATGCCGATGAGCTCGCCCATGCCCATGAGGGCCCACGCGGTCGTGGCGGGGTCGAGTGCGGCATCCACATCCCCCGCCTGCTGTGCGGCACGCAGCCCGGCCTCGTAGCCGTCCACGATGCGCGTGTAGTGGAGGCGCAGCACCTCCGGCGAGACGAACTCGGCTTCGCGGACGACGCGGTACAGGGCCGGATGGGCGGCCGTGAACCGAAAGAAACCGGCGAAGCCGGCGCGCTCGGCCTCCAGTCGCGACGTGGCCCCGGCCATGGCCTCCGACATCGAGTGGCGCACTCGTCGGTTCAAGTCGACGACGAGCGCCTCGAAGATGGACTGCTTGCTGTCGAAGTACAGGTAGAAGGTGCCGAGCCCGATCCCGGCGCGCTCGGTGATCTTCACGATCGACGCCTCGTGGTACCCCTGTTCGGCGAAGACGACCTCAGCGGCCTCGAGCAGTCGCCGGCGCGTCGCCTCACCGCGCTTGGTCAGCGGTCGTCCTGTCGCGGACGAGACGAACGTGCCATCGTCGTCGATCAGCTCACCCGGCAGAGCCATGAGCCACCTCCTCCATCAGCTCGCGGGCGCGTTCGCGCAGTCGCGCGCGCGCCAGCTTCTCGATCGTCGACCGCGGCAGCGCGTCGACGAACTCCACGCGGACGGGGAGCTTGAATGCCGCGAGGTTCCGCCGCGCGTGCGCGATCACCTCGTCCTCCGAGAGCGCGGCGCCCGCGGCACGGACGACGAACGCGACTCCCCGCTCCCCCCACACCGGATCGGGCGCCCCGACGACGGCGGCACTCTCGATGAGCGGATGCAGCATCAAGGCGTGCTCGACCTCGGCGGGTGCGACGTTCTCACCGCCGGAGATGTAGATGTCCTTGAGCCGGTCGACGATGCGGTACACGCCGTCGGCATCGCGATGCACGAGGTCTCCCGAGCGTAGCCACTCGCCGCTCATCGCACGGTCGGTGGCCTCGACGTCGCCGAGATAGCCGGCGAACACGCTCGGCCCGCGGACCCACAGCTCGCCGGTCGCCTCGCCCTCCAGCGGCAGCCCCGAGGTCGGATCGGCGACCCGCACCGACACGTGGGGGTACGGGCGCCCCACCGCGCCTGGAAACAGCTCCGCCTCCGCGGCGGGCAGGTGCAGGACGTTCGGGGCGGCCTCGGTGAGGCCGTAGCCCTGCGTGAGCGGGATGCCGTGCGCGGCCCAGATCCGCTGCAGCGTCGCCGGCATCGTCGCGCCGCCGACGAGCGCGAGGCGCAGCGACGACGTGTCGGTCGCATCCCAGTCCCGGTCGGCGGCGAGCAGCGCATACTGCGTGGGAACGCCCATCATGGTCGTCACCCTCCGCTCGGCGATCAGCTGCAGCACGCGCGCGGGCTGGAAGGACCGCTCCAGCACGACGGTCCCCCCGACCCACCAGGCCAGCAGCGGCTGGCAGTTCCAGCCAGCGACGTGGAACTGCGGCAGCATGGCCAGCACGACGTCGTCGTGCGTGAGCGGCAGCGCCTGGGCGAGCGCGAGGTTGTTCCAGAAGCAGTTCGCGTGCGTGAGCACGACCCCTTTCGGCGCCGCCTCGCTGCCGGAGGTGAAGATCACGAGGAGCGGGTCGTCGTCGCGGACGTGCCGTCGCCGGCGCGGACGGAGGGACGACGGGATGCCGGCCTCGACGCCCGTGGTTCCGAGACCGACCGCGCGCGGGGGCGCCGCGAGCTGCCGCAGCGCCTCGTCCGCGAGCGCGGAGTACTCGTCCTCGACGAGGATCAGCGCGGGTTCGGCGCGGGCGACGAGGTCGACGAGCTCGCGGGTGGTGAGCCGCCACGACAGCGGGACGAACGCCACCCCGGCCAGCGCGCAGGCGAAGAAGGCGACGACATGGTCGGTCGAGTTGCCCGACACGGTCGCGATGCGGTCGCCCGGCCCGTATCCGGCGTCGCGGAGCCGCTCGGCGAGCCCGGTCGCCCGGTGGGCGAGGGTGGCGTAGTCGATGGTGACCCCGCGGTCGTCGATCGCGATGCGCCCGGCCGACTGCACCGCGCGGTCGAGCAGCCAGCGTCCGATCGTGTGGGCGCCGTCCTCGAGGTCGGCGTCCCAGCCGTCCCACGCGTCCCCGATCATGCGCGCACCTCCACGGGAGCCTCGGCCGCGGCATCCGCATCGTCGAGGGTCTGCAGAGCGACGCGCGCCCGCTCACCGCGGCGGCGGCGCACGGCCGCGTCGATCGTGCCCGCGATCCCCCCGGGCAGGAACATCACCACGAGGATGAAGAGGACGCCGAGCAGGAACAGCGGCTCGGACAGCGGCACGCGCAGCACGTCGGGCAGGCCCGCGATGGCGTCGGAGCCGGCCAGGACGGTGAGCCGCTGGTCGAGCAGCGTGTAGAGCACACCGCCTACGATGGCACCCCACCGGAACCCGACGCCACCGAGCACCACCATCACCAGCACGGTGATCGTCAGATCGGCCGAGACCGCGCGCGGCACCGTGCCCGACTGCAGGAGCATGTATGCGACACCGGCGAGGCTCGCCAGCACCGCCGCAACGACGAAGACGGCCAGCTTCACGCGATACGGCCGCAGTCCCAGCACGCGTACGCGCTGCTCGTTCTCGCGTGTGGCGCGGGCGAGGTGACCGAGTCGCGAGGTGTCGACCCACAGCGTGATGAGGTACACGACCACGAGCACGGCGAGGGTGAACCAGTACAGGTTCCGTGTGTTCACGACGCCGATGAGGAAGTCGGGTACGTGCTCGGTGTTGACGCTGAGTCCTTCCTCGCCACCGGTGATCCGGCTGTTGCGCCGCACCAGCACCGAGCCGGCCTGCGCGAAGGCGAGGGTGACCATCGCGAACGGGATGCCGGACACGCGCATGGCCACGGCTCCCGTCGCCATCGCGATCACCATTCCGCCGAGGAGCGCGATGAAGACGCCCGGCCACAGCGGAACGCCGAAGTGCTCGAGCGCGATTCCGAGCCCGTACGCTCCGGCGCCGAAGTACAGCGCGTGGCCGAACGACAGCATCCCGCCCGATCCGAGGAGGAGGTTGTACGACAGCGCGAGCGCGGCGAACACCATGCACAGCGACAGCAGCGCGAGGGTGCCCGGAAGGTACGTCGGCGTCGGGAGGATGCCCGGCAGCGACAGGTTCAGCAGCGGCAGCACCGCCATGAACACCACCAGCGCCGCGCCCACGATGGCGGGGAGGAAGCGACGGATGCCGTTGCCCGCCCGACCCTCCGGTCGCTGAGCCCCACCCTCCGGTCGCTGAGCGTGTCGAAGCGTCATGCCTTCCTCCCGAGAAGTCCGGCCGGGCGCACCAGCAGCACGACCGCCAGCAGGATCACGACGATGAAGTCGCCCGTTCCGCCGAGGTAGAAGTTCGCGAACTGCTGGAGGACCGCGACGAGGACGGATGCCACCGCTGCTCCGGTCAGCGAGCCGAGTCCGCCCACCACGGTGACGATGAACGCGAAGATCAGCAGCGTCGACCCGAGGTGGGCGGAGACGAAGGTGGAGTAGTGCATTGCGAGCACCCCGCCGATCCCCGCCGCCGCCCCGCCGATCGCGAAGACGAGCGTGAAGGACCGCCGCACGTCGATGCCGAGCGCGGTGACCATGGACCGGTTCTCCACGCCCGCGCGGATGATCATCCCGTAGCGCGTGCGCTTGAGGAACAGCACGAGACCCCCGAGCACGAGGGCGGCCGCGATCATCAGCACCCAGTACGTGTTCGGGATGCGGGCGCCGAGGACTTCGGTCGTCTGGCGCAGCCAGGGCGGCCCGGCGATATGGATCGGATCGGTGCCCCAGATCCCCTCGAAGAGCGCGACGGCGGCGAACGAGAGCCCGACCGTCACGAGGACCTGTTCGATGTGGCGTTCGTAGAGCGGCCGGATGAGGACGAGCTCGGTGACCGTGGCGAATGCCGCGCCGACGCCGGCGCCCACGAGCACCGAGAGCAGGAACGACCCCCACGACTCGGTGCCGAGTGCCTGCGCCACCCACCAGCCGATGAAGGCGCTGAGGGTGAGGAAGGCGCCGTGCGCGAAGTTCAGGACGTGCATGAGCCCGTAGATGAGGCTCAGGCCGCTCGCGACGAGGAAGTAGAGGGCGCCGAGGCCGACGCCGGTGATGAGGGTCAGGACGAGAGTGCTCACTTCGCGGTCTCCGTCGAATGGGGTGCTGACGGCTCAGCGTGGACGCCCAGGAGGCGGCGGGTGAGGTCCTCGTCGTCGAGGATGTCGAGGGCGCTCCCGGTGTGCACCACACGGCCGCCGCCGATCACGATGGCCCCGCCGGCCAGGCGACGGACCACGTCGAGGTTCTGCTCGACGAGCAGGATCGGCACGATCTTCGACGCCTCCGCGAGAGCGTCGGCGACCTGCGCGACGATCTTCGGTGCGAGGCCCTTCGTCGGCTCGTCCACGAGGAGGAGCTTGTTGTCGTTGATCAGCGCACGGGCGACCGAGACCATCTGCTGCTGACCGCCCGAGAGCGTGCCGGCGAGCTGATCACGGCGCTCGACGAGGTCGGGGAACAGCTCCGCGACGAACTCCCGACGCGGCTGGCGCTGCCGCTCGGCGAGGGCGAGGTTCTCGGCGACGGTGAGCTTGGAGAAGATCTCACGATCCTCGGGCACGTAGCCCACGCCCCGGCGCACGATCCGGTGCGTCGGCAGCCCGTCGATCCGCTCCCCGGCGAGGCGCACCTCGCCGCGGCGATGGATGAGACCCAGGATGCCGCGGAGGGTCGACGTCTTCCCGACGCCGTTGCGGCCGAGGACCGCGGTGATGCCCGTTGCCGGCACCTGGAAGGTGACGTTCTCGACCACCTGCTGGCCGGCGATCGAGCATCGCAGACCAGTGACCTCGAGGATGCTGTCGGTCGAACCGCTCATGCGGCACCCGTTCCGAGGTAGGCGCTCTGCACGAGCGGGTCGGCCATGATGTTCTGCGGAGTGTCGTAGGCGATGATCGTGCCGAAGTACATGACCGCGACCTTGTCGACGAGGCCCATGAGCACGTCGATGTGGTGTTCGACCATGAGAACCGTGCACCCCTTCTCGCGGTGCAGGTCGCGGATGTTCTCCACGAGGCCGGCCACATCGCCCGAGGCGACTCCCGCCATCGGCTCGTCCAGAAGCACGATGCGCGTCTCGGTCGCCAGCAGCACGGCGATCTCGAGCTTGCGCTTGTCGCCGTGCGAGAGGTCCCCCGCGGCGGTGTCGCGCTTGTGGCCGAGTCCGACGGCGTCGAGCTTTGACATCGCAAGGTCGGTCGCGGCATCCGATCGCCGTGGGAAGCGCAGCAGCGACGCCGAGCCGCCGAGCGAGACCTGCGCCGCGAGTCGCGCATTCTCGAGCACTGACACGCGCGGGAAGAGGCTCGATGTCTGGAAGGTGCGTCCCAATCCCGCCCGCGCTCTGGCGGGCACGGATGCCGACGTGATGTCGGTGCCGTCCATGACGATCCGGCCGGCCGTGGGCTTCATGAGGCCGGAGATCACGTTGAACAACGTGGTCTTGCCGGCGCCGTTGGGCCCGATCACGCCGACCAGCGAACCGGCGGCGATGTCGAGGTCGACGTCCTTGAGGATCGTCGCGCCGCCGATCTGAAGACTGATGCCTTCGACCGCCAGGTGCGACCCGCGCAGCTCAGCGGCTGCCGGCGGCGCCTGTGGCGCGGACGGGATGGGGATGCTCATCGGAGGATGCCGCTGCGCGTCACTCGGCTTCGGCGGGCGCGACCGCGTCGGGCGCTGCCGTGTCGACGAGCTCTGCGACGAACGATCCGCCATCGGCGACGAGGCGCGCCTGGTACATCTCCTGGATGAGGGCGTGGTCGCCGGCGCGCACGGTCATCGTTCCCTTGGGTCCTTCGAACTGGAACCCCTCGAGGGCGTCGACCATGGCCTCCACATCGCCCTTGCCCTCGGCGATGGCGTGGACGATCATGAGCGCCGCGTTGAAGCCGTCGGGGCTGAACAGGTCGGGGGTGCCGCCCGCGGCCTCGATGGCCTCGATCATCGCCGTGTTCACATCGTTGCCGTTCGCGCCGGGGAAGTAGTGGTTCAGGAAGCTGATCTTCTCAGACGCCTCGCCGTACGCGCCGAAGGTGGCCGCATCCCCGAGCCCGGTGACCACCGGAATCGCGTCGAGCACGCCCTGCTGGCTCATCGCCTGCCACATCGCGCCCGAGGTGCCGCCGGCCCATGCCACGAACACGAGATCGGGCGCGCCTGCGAGCACCTGCTGAGCGAACGGCGTGAACTCCGTCACGTCCTCGGCGACGAGCACCGAGTTCACCGTTGCGCCCTGCCCGCCGAGGATCGCCTCTACCGCTCCGACGTTCCCCTGGCCGAATGCGGTGTCCTGCGCGAACACCGTGATCGTCTTGCCCGCGATGTCGTCGAGGAAGGTTCCCGCCGTCGCGACGTCCTGGGCGCTCTGGCGACCCGAGCGGAACGTGTAGTCGTTGATGCCCGTGATCGCGTCGGCCGCGGCCGGACCCGAGATGTAGAGCACCTTGTTCTGCGCCGCCTGCTCGGCCACGGCCAGCGCGACGCCCGACGATGCCGTGCCCGCGATGATGTTCACGCCCGCGCCGATGAGTTCCTTGACAGCTGTGACGGCCTTGTCGGGGTCGCCCGCGTCGTCCCGGTACTCGATCGTGATGGTCGTGCCGTCGATCTCATTCGTGCCGTCGGTCGCGTAGTCGAGCCCGGCCTTGAACGCGTCGAGGTACTGCTTGCCGTAGCCGGCGAGCGGTCCCGATTCGCTCGTGACGATGCCGACCGTGACCTCGGTGGGGCCCTCGACCTCCGCGTCGCCGCCGCCCGGCTCAGCCGTCGGGGCGCAAGCGGCCAGAGCGAGAGCTGCCGTGACGACCACGGAGCCCAGGAGCAACTTCTTCGAAACCCGCATGTGCGTGCCTTTCACCGTTGGAAGGATGTCTGTGGAGCAGTGTACCTGAAAGCTGATTCAGGTATCTGCAATCTACGAATGCCGCGCGCCCCGGTCAAGTCGCGGCGGGCGATGGCGGCGAGTCGTTACCGATTCGCGACCTGCGGTGAACGACGAAGGCCCCGCTCGCGCGGGGCCTTCGTCTGTGGTGCACCCCCAGGGACTTGAACCCTGAACCCACTGATTAAGAGTCAGTTGCTCTGCCGATTGAGCTAGAGGTGCGTTGTCCGCCGGACCGGCGAACCGAGGGTCAACATTACCATCACGATTGGGTCTCTCGGAAATCGAGCCATGCCGCGCCGGTTATCCTTGACGACGTGACCTCCCCCGGCGCTGCCACGCGCTTCACGGCGCCGTTCCACGGCGATCTGAGCGCCGATCTCGAGCTCGCGCTGCGGCTTGCGGACGCGGCGGATGCGGCATCCATGTCCCGGTTCGACGCAGCCGATCTCGACGTGCAGCTCAAGGCGGATTCCACCCACGTCACCGAGGCAGATCTGGCCACCGAACGTGCGATCCGCGACCTCCTCGAGGTCGAGCGGCCCGGGGACGGCGTCTTCGGCGAGGAGTTCGGCGTGACCGGCGACACCGCGCGCCAGTGGATCATCGACCCGATCGACGGCACGGCGAACTATCTCAAGGGCATTCCGATGTGGACCGTGCTGATCGCCCTCGCCATCGACGGCGTCCCCCGGGTGGGCGTGGCGAGCCAGCCCGCGCTCGGGCGTCGCTGGTGGGCGGCAACGGGACTCGGTGCGTGGACGAACACCCCCGGCGGCGGACCGAAGCGCCTTCAGGTGTCGTCGGTGGGCGACGTCGCAGCGGCGAGCGCCAGCTTTCAGAGCATCAGCCAGTGGGACCAGGTCGGGCGCACCGACCAGCTGCTGCGCCTCACTCGCGCCGTCTGGCGCGACCGCGGGTACGGCGACACCTGGCCGTACATGCTCCTGGCCGAGGGCCGGCTCGAGCTCGTGGCGGAGTTCGGCGTGAAGGAGTACGACATCGCCGCCCTCGTGCCCATCATCACCGAGGCGGGCGGACGGTTCACCTCGTTTCACGGCGAGGACTCGATCGCCAGCCGCTCGGCACTGGCCACCAACGGCATCCTCCACGACGACTTCCTCTCCCTCCTGCACTCCTCCTGACCACCGATCCCCTTCCTGGAGACCGCCCCGATGATGCCCTCGCTCGCCCGCCTCGGCGCGGCCCTCGTGCTCGTCGCGACGGCGTCCCTCGCGACCGCCTGCGCCGCGACTCCCCCGCCGGCACCCGAGCCCACCTCGACCAGTGCCGCGACACCGAGCGCTCCCGCGCCCGAAGCCACAGTGGAGCCGACTCAGGCGCCGCCGGCCGGGGATCCCACCTGCGAGACGCTGATCTCGGACGGCACGGTCGACGACTTCGCGAGCATCGGCTGGACCTCCCGCGCCGAGCCCCTCTACATCGGCGGCATCGAGGTTCCCGACGGACTGCAGTGCGTGTGGGCGGACTTCGAGGGCCCGGCGGGCGATCATCTCCAGCTGTTCGGATGGGCGCCGATAGACGCCGACGCGGCCGCTGAAGCCCAGGAGGAGCTCCAGAAGCAGGGCTGGCTGCGCGAGACCGGCCCTGACGGCGTCTACATCACCGAGCCTCCCGAGACGACGATCGCCACCGACGACGAGGGCTACGGCATGACGTATCTCTTCGCCGACGGCTGGGTGAAGCTCGCCGACACCAAGCAGGGACTGATCCTCATCGAGTGGCCGCGCGGCTGACGCGCAGCCACCCTGTCCGGCTCGTTCGCTGATCTGCCCGCTGAGGTCAACCCCCTTGATCGAGCCGTGAGTCACGGCTGGACTGGGCCTATGGACGATCGAGGAATGCCACCGGTGGAACCGGGACCCGAGCCCGACACGACGGATGCCGCGGAGCCCGACGACACGGATGCTCGGCTCGATGCCGAAGACGCGCCGGCCATGCTCGACGAAGAGGCCGGCGACGTCGCAGAGGACCTCGAGCCGTGACACGAGAGGACGAGAACATGCCCGAAAGGCACGGTCCCGACGAGGATCAGCAGATCACCGATGTACCGCTCGAAGAGACACGGGACGACGGGAACCGGTTCGAGCCCGCTGCGCCGGCGGGGGGCGATCCCAGTGCCCCGGCCGTGCCGGACCCCAAGGACTCGGAGAACCCGCCGCCCCGCCGCCTCTGATCAGGACAGCGCCGCCCGTGACCGGCATCACACCGCCTGGCGCTGCTGCACCAGAGGGCACTCGAACGGATCGCGCTCGCCGAGGCCGACGCGGTTGATGTAGCGCGTGACGATGGCGTAGGACTCCCAGAGGCCGGTCTCGGTGTAGCGAACACCCGCCTGCTGGCAGAACTCGCGGATCGTCGCCGACGCATCGCGCAGGTGCGGGCGCGGCATCGACGGGAAGAGGTGGTGCTCGATCTGGTAGTTGAGGC
>Ga0307505_10000494_pt1 | contig 43159 bp, 45 predicted proteins | sample 23_S_MG_FD_202183 | JGI IMG/M metagenome (GOLD analysis project Ga0307505, IMG submission 202183) | Soil microbial communities from Populus trichocarpa stands in riparian zone in the Pacific Northwest, United States - 23_S | ecosystem: Environmental > Terrestrial > Soil > Riparian zone > Trees...
CCCCATGGAGGCGAGCACGCGCCCGATGTTGGCGATGGTGAGCTCGGCCTGTCCCACGATGTCGTCGCGATGCACGATCGCCCCGCTCGCGTCGCGCGCCATTTGCGCGGAGACGAAGATGAGCTCCCCGCAGCGCAGGCCCTGGCTGAACTGCGCGCCCTCGGGCCAGGGCCAGTGCCCGGCGGGATTTACGGCATTGCGCGGCGCGCCGCCGTCGGAATCGTCGATCGCCACCGCGTCGATCACCGCCATCATTCCGGGGTATGAGAGGCGCGGCAGGCGCACGAGCGAGATCACCGGCGGCAGCTTCGCGCGCACGTGCGCGCGGATGCGGCGCAGGAGCGCCACTTCTTCCTCGAGGTCGCGGCCCACGTAGAAGACGTTCAGCTTCACCACGTCGTCGGCCCGGCCACCTAGCGACTCGATCACCGCGGCCACATGTCGCATGCAGGCGTCGGCCTGCGCGAAGAGGTCGTTCGCGTGCAGGACGTCGCCGTTTGCGTCCAGGTCGGACTGGCCGCCCACGAACATGAGGCGGCCGTGGCGCGTGCCGTGGCGGTGCGTGACAGGGATGCGCCAGTTCCAGTGGCCCCGGGGCGAAGCGTGCGTGCGCGGCATCGGCCCGATTCTAAGGCAACTAGTCGACCAGATGTGCGCGCCCCGGAGGCGGTGGCCTATACTTCGCCGAAACAGGGAGGGGTGCCCGGGTGAGGACGGCCAACTGCCCGTCGTGCGGCGGCCCGCTGCGTTTCCGCGGCGCGACCTCCATCGTCGCCGTCTGCGCGTTCTGCAAGTCCACCCTCGTGCGCGACGGCGCCAAGCTCGAGGACATCGGCAAGCAGGCGCAGCTCCTCGAGGACGACTCCCCCATTCGCATCGGCGCCGACGGTCGGCACAAGGGCGTGGGCTTCACCGTCGTCGGCCGCATCCAGTACCGCTACGGCTCGGGCGTGTGGAACGAATGGCACGTCGTGATGGCCGACGGCAAGAGCGCCTGGCTTTCCGACGCCAGCCGCGAGTACACCATCACCTTTCTCGTCGCCCCGCAGGCGTTGCCGAAGTTCGAGGAGCTCAGGCCCGGCCAGGTGCTCACCATCGGCAAGAACGCCTTCACCGCGATGAACATGGAGCAGGCGGAGGTGGTCGCGGGCGAGGGCGAGCTGCCGTTCCGGTTCACCTCGGGGTGGAAGGCCGACGTCGCCGACCTGCGCGGCGAGGGCAACAAGTTCGCCACCATCGACTACTCCGAGGAACCGCCGCACGTCTACGTGGGCGAGAAGCTGCCCTTCGACCAGTTCGCCTTCTCGGGACTGCGCGATCCCACGCAGGTCGGATTCGCCAAGGGCCGCGCGCTCGCGTTCAAGTGCGCCGGCTGCGGCTCGCCGCTCGAGTCGCACCTCGCCACCTCCGAAGTCGTCGCCTGCGCCACGTGCGGCTCGGTCACCGACGTCACCAAGGGCGTGGGCGAGGTGGTGCAGAGCGCGGAGAAGCACAAGAAGAAGTTCAAGCCGTCGATCCCGCTGGGCGCCGAGGGCACCTGGAACTCGGTGCGCTACGAGGTCGTGGGGCTGATGCGCCGCCAGATCACCGTCGACGGCGAGAAGTACGAATGGACCGAGTACCTGCTGCACAACACCGAGCGCGGGTACGCGTGGGTGAGCGAGTACAACGGCCACTTCAGCTTCATCCAGAATTGCGCGGAGCTGCCGAAATCCGCGAGCTGGCTGGGCGGCAAGCCGCGCATGAAGTACCTCGGCCACACGTTCGAGCACTTCCAGAAGTCCGAGCCGCGCGCGGTCTACCTCGCCGGCGAGTTCTACTGGCAGGTGCGCCTCGGCGACAAGGCGGTCTGCAACGACTACGTCGCGCCGCCGCTGATCCTGTCCTCCGAGGCCACCGGCAACGAGCTCACATGGTCGCTGGGCGAGTACGCCGAGGGGCCGGACCTGTGGAAGGCCTTCAAGCTCGGGGGGAAGCCGCCCAAGCCGATCGGGGTCGGACCCAACCAACCGTCGCCGCACACCGGCAAGGCCGCGTTCCTGTGGAAGGCGTTCCTCGTGTTCGCCGCGATCGCGCTCGTCCTGCAGCTCGTGCTCGGGGCGCTGATCGAGAACCGCTCGCGGCTGTCGCACCGTTTCGCCGTGGAAGCCGGCGGCAGGACCCAGTCCGTGAGCGTGCCGCACAAACTGGGCGGCGTGCTCGCGGCGCCGGTGACGGTGCACACGACGAGCAATGTGCGCGACACGTGGCTGAACCTCGACCTGCAGCTCACCAACGTCGACACCGGCCACGCCTATGGCATGAAGCGCGCGCTCGGCTACACGAAGGTGGGCACCGCGATGCAGGGCGCCTCCGTGGATTTCGGCCAGTTCGACGGCGTTCCGCCCGGTACCTATACGGTCGGGGTTGCCGCGAGCGCCGGCGCGTCGGCGAGCGCGCCCGCGCCCGTGTTCACCGGCACGGTGGAGGTTTATCGCTCCGCCCTCGGCTGGTCGAATTTCTGGCTATTCCTGGGCGCCATCTCTCTCTGGCCCTTCATCGCCTGGCGGCGCGCCGCCGGGTTCGAGGGCCACCGCTGGAGCGAGAGCGACTACGCCGATTCGGATTCGGGCGGCGACGACGAGGACGACGAATAAGGGGGATCGATGTTCCGCACCTATCTTGGATACGCACTGGTGGCCCTGGGCCTGTACGGGTACGCGCAGGCCAAGGGCTGGACGATCTTCGGCACCGAGGCGCAGCGCTTCGCCGCCCAACGCGCCGCCGAGGCCGAGGGCCGCCGTACCGGCTCGTCGAGCGGCCGCAGTGGCGGCGGATTCTTTTCCGGCAAGTAAACCTGGCAAGGAGGAGTTCATGATCGAGTACCTGAAGCCCGCAGCGCTCGTCGGCACCCTGGTCTATTCTCTGATCGGCGTGATCATCATGTTCGTGTCCTTCATCGTGATCGACAAGCTCACGCCGTACGACCTGTGGAAGGAGCTGTGCGAGAACCGCAACCAGCCCATCGCCACTGTCGCCGCGGCCATCTTCATCGGCATCGCCATCATCATCGCCGCTGCGATCCACAGTTAATGGCCGATCCCGGAGATTGGGCCCCGGACCAGAGCCGCGGCAGCGGCGTCCGGGGTGACGAAGGGGCGGAGGCCGGGGCCCGATCATCCCCCGGCGACGCGCTCACGCGCGCGCTGCTCGCCTCGGTCTTCGTCATCGCGGCGTGCGGGCTGGTCTACGAGCTGATCGCCGCGGCCGCGTCGACCTACCTGCTGGGCGACTCGGTGACGCAGTTCTCGGTGGTGATCGGCGTGTACCTCGCGTCGATGGGCCTCGGCTCGTACCTGTCGAAGTACGTCACGAGCGGGATCATCGTGCGCTTCATCGACATCGAGCTGATGATCGCGCTGCTCGGGGGCTTCTCGGCGGCGCTGATGTTCCTGTCGTTCGCGTGGGCGCACGGCGGCTTCCGCGTGGTGCTCTACTCGATCGTCGTGCTGGTGGGGATCCTCGTCGGGCTCGAGATCCCGCTGGTGATGCGCATCCTGAAGGAGCGGCTCGGCTTCAAGGACGTGGTCGCGAAGGTGCTCACCTTCGACTACCTCGGCGCCCTCGGCGTCTCGATCGCGTTCCCGCTGTTGCTGGCGCCGCGCCTGGGCCTCATCCGCACCGCGTTCCTCTTCGGGTTGATGAACGCGGCGATCGCGTTCTGGGCGGTGTGGCTCTTCCGCGACCGCCTGCGCCGGCCCGGCGCCGTAGCCACGCGCTGCGCGCTGGTGACGGCCGCCCTGCTCGGGGGGTTCGTCTACGCGGAGCAGCTCACGCGCCTGTCGGAGGAGCAGATCTATTCCGACCGCATCGTGCACGCCGAGTCGAGCCTTGCGCAGCGCATCGTTGTGACGCGCTGGCGCGACGACCTGCGCCTCTACCTCAACGGCAACCTGCAGTTCAGCTCGCTCGACGAGTATCGCTACCACGAGGCGCTGGTGCACCCCGCGCTCGCCACCGTGCCGCACGCGCGCCGGGCGCTGGTGCTGGGCGGGGGCGACGGGCTCGCGGTGCGCGAGATCCTCAAGTACCCGCACATCGAGCAGGTGACGCTCGTCGACCTGGACCCGGCGATGACGCGCCTCTTCGCCGACGCGCCCGCGCTGCGCCGGCTGAACCACGACGCCCTCAACTCGCCCCGGGTGAAGGTGCACAACGCCGACGCCTTCAAGTGGCTCGAGGAATCGCGCGACCACTTCGACTTCGTGGTGCTGGATTTCCCGGATCCCAGCAACCATTCGCTGGGCAAGCTCTACACCACGGCGTTCTACAACCTGTTGAAGCGCCGGCTCTCGGCGCGCGGGATCGCGGTGGTCCAGTCGACCTCGCCGCTCTACGCGCGCCGCTCGTTCTGGTGCGTGGTGACCACCCTGGAGGAAGTCGGGTTCACCGCCACGCCCTTCCATGCGCTCGTGCCGTCGTTCGGCGAGTGGGGCTTCATCGTCGCCTCGCACGAGCCCTGGGCGCCGCCCGCGAAGTATCCCTTCGAGTTGCGCTTCGTCTCGCCGCAGATGCATCCGGCGTTCTTCACCTTCCCGAAGGACATGGCGCGCGTGCCCGTCGAGGTGAACCGCCTCAACAACCAGGTGCTGGTGCAGTACTTCGAGTCCGAGTGGCGGAGGGGCGCGCCGGAGTGAGTCGATGACGCGCCGGCGTGATTTCCTCGCCGCGGGCGCGGCGCTGCTGGCCGCGGGTTGCTCGCGCGTCCCCGCGACGCCGCCGGGCGAGATGCTCGCAACCAACCACGTGCTCGGCCACCGGCTGCGCGATGGCAGGTTGCCGAAGGCGGCCGAGTCGCGGCGCGCGCGCGTGGTGATCGTGGGCGCGGGCATCGGCGGGCTCTCGGCGGCCTGGCGCCTGCGGCGCGCCGGCTTCACCGACTTCGAGATCCTCGAGCTCGAGGCGCGGGCCGGCGGCAACTCGCGCTGGGACGAGAACGCGACCACCGCATACCCGTGGGGCGCCCACTACGTGACGCTGCCGACGCGCGAGTCGCGCTCGACGCGCCTCCTGCTGGCCGAGCTGGGTGTGCTGCACGGCGACCCCGACGCCGAGGCGCCGCGCTACGAGGAGCGCGCGCTCTGCCAGGCGCCGCAGGAGCGCCTCTATCGCAACGGCACCTGGGAGGAGGGGCTTGCGCCGCTCGCGGGCCGCGGCGCCGCCGACATCGAGGAATGGAAGCGCCTCCAGGCGCGCATGCTCGCGTTCCACCAGCACAAGGGGCGCGACGGGCGGCGCGCCTTCACCGCGCCGCTGGAGTTCTCCTCGCGCGATCCGGCGCTGCTCGCGCTCGACCGCGTCCCCATGGAGGCGTGGCTGCGCGCCGAGGGCTTCCATTCCGAGGCCGTGCACTGGCTCGTGGACTACGCGTGCCGCGACGACTACGGCGCCGGCTACACGCAGGTCTCGGCGTGGGCGGGCATCCACTACTTCGCCTGCCGCGCATCGACGTCGGACGAGGAGCGCGACCACGTGCTCACCTGGCCCGAGGGCAACGGCTTCATCGTGAGACAGCTCCTCGAGCGCTACAGGTTCCCGCTCACCCCTCGGGCGCTGGTGTTCTCGCTGGAAGAAGGCGAGCGCCGCGTGAAGCTGGGCGTTTTCCTTGCCGACGAGAAGCGCTCGGTCGCGATCGACGCCGAGCACGTGATCTGGGCTGCGCCCTTCGCGCTATCTCCCTCTCCCATGGGAGAAGGCCGGGGAGAAGGTCGGGCGATCGACTACGCGCCCTGGGTCGTCGCCAACCTCACGCTCTCCGAGCCGCCCTACGTGCACCACGGCGCGCCCCTCTCCTGGGACAACGTGCTCTACGACAGCCGCTCGCTGGGATACGTCGTCGCGACCCACCAGGGCGTGGCGTCGCGCCCCGGGCCGACGGTGCTCACGTGGTATCGCCCGCTCACCGAAGAGACGCCGCGCGCGGGGCGCAAGCGCCTCTTCTCCACGTCGCGCGAGCAGTGGGCGCAAGCCGCGCTCGCCGACCTCGCGCGCCCGCATCCCGAGATCCGTTCGATCACGCAGCGCATCGACGTCTTCGCCAACGGTCACGCGATGGTGGTGCCGCGGCCGGGCCTGATCTGGGGCGAGGCGCGCCGGCAGCTCTCCGAGCGCAAGGGCCGCGTGCACGTCGCCCACGCCGATGCGAGCGGCATGTCGCTCTTCGAAGAGGCGAACGACCGCGGTGTGGCAGCCGCCGAGGCGGTGATGGCGGCGCTCGGCCTGCGGCAGGACTCGATGCGCTGGTCTCTGGAGCGGACCTAGCCGGACCGACTCGGTTCGCTGTCGCACAGACGGCGTGTCCGTCGGCGCGTACCTTTCCGGCATGACCAAGACGAAGTCTCGCGTCATCCTGGGGTGGCGCCAGGTTTCCTCGCGCCCGGGCGCCGCGGCTCGCCGCCTTGCGCCCCGGCCGCCGCGCCCCGCGTCACTCGCTCCTTCGGCCGGGGCGGCCGCGAGTGACGACTCGCCACCCCTCGATCCGATCAAGCCCAAGGCCGGCCTGCCGAAGAAGTAGCGTCACAGCAGCACGTTCACGATCGCGTTGCCGATCCCGACGAGCGCCGCGCCCGAGATGAGGCCCGCGCAGATCGGCTCCATCCCGTCGACCCAGAACGCATGGGCCTTGCTGCCCGGGGTCCTCCTGCGTCCCATGAGCCAGAAAACCAGCGCGCCGAAGAACATCCCCAGCGTCGACTCGGGCGGCAGCACGGTGCCCAGGCCGATGGAGACCGCGGTGAGCGGGAAGCGCCCCTTGGTCGCGATGCGCGCGATCTCGATCGCGGCCGCCGCGATCGCCGCCACGATCATGGAGACGATCGCCGAGTAGGGCAGGGCCGAGAGTCCCTTCATGATCAGCTCGGCCACTCCCTGCCACTGGATCGCCGCCGGCATCGCGAAGGTCTCCGAGACGATCGTGGCGGTGGAGCGCACGCCGTTCGCATCCGGGGGCAGGAAGAGCAGGAAGAAGAGCGGCGTGCAGCAGATGGCGCCGGCGAAGATCCCGATCACGTGCCCCCAGGCCTGGTGGCGCGGCTTGCCGCCCAGCATGTAGCCCGGCTTGATGTCCGAAAGCAGGTTGGCGGCGTTGGAAGCGATCTCCGCCGTCATCCCCGCGGGGATCAGGTTGCTTGCGGGATTGGTGCGGTCGATCGCGCCCATGGCGAACTGCGTGATCTTCGAGAGCGACCCCGTGGGCGTCCATGAGGTGAGCGCCATCGAGTTGGTGCAGATGATGGTGAGCACGAAGATCAGCGGCAGCGAGATGAAGGCGAGCAGCCACGGCACGCCGAAGAAGTAGTGCGTGACCCCCGCTCCCAGAACGCTGAAGACCGGGATGCCGACGACCGAGATCCAGAGCGGGAACTCGATGTGCTTCAGCACGTCGCCGCTCGCGTCCTTCTTCCCGCCGGCGAGCGACTTGAAGGCGCTGGTGATCAACTGCGGCCGCCCGAAGAGGCTCACGAGCGAGCCCACGATCATCATCGTGACGCCCCACCACAGCGACCACTGGTTGACGATCTCGGCGCGCGAGATCGGCACCACGGCGCCGGTCGGCCCGATGCGCGGCGCGATGTCGCCGGCCTGGATCATGAGGGGCGCGAGGATCACGAAGTTGATGAAGGCGCCCAGGAGGACGCTGGTCGCGACCGCGATGCCCATGAGCCCGCCGATGCCCCACATCGCCACGTCGAAGGTGAGGCGCAACCCGAGCTGCTTCACGTCCGTGCCGAGGATGCGCAGCACGTACCCGGTCGCCTCGTAGAAGTAGGTGTCGATGCGGTCGTGGAAGACCCACGGCTCCTTCATGCCGAGCCACTGGTGCATGCGCAGCAGCTTGAACTGGATCACCTTCATCCAGCCGTCGCTGATGAGCGCCTGGTAGGTGGCGGCGAAGATCGCGGCGCCCGCGAGGAGCTTCGCCTTGTACATGCCGGCCGCGGCCGCGCCGGTATAGAGCGCGTCCAGCACCACGCCCGCGGCGCGCCCCTCGGGGAAGGGCATCTGCTCCTCGTTGATGAAGCGCCGCTTCATCGGGAAGGCGATGAGCACGCCGAGGATCGAGCACACGCACATCCACGCGATCATGTGGATCGGGTCGATGATCTTGCCGGTGACCAGCATGTAGGCCGCGAGGCTGGAGATCATCGGCGCCACCATGTAGCCCGCGGCGGTCGCGATCGACTGGGTGCAGTTGTTCTCGAGGATGGTGAAGTCCTGGGCGAACCCCATCGAGTTCATGATGCGGTACATCGCGAAGGCGAGGATCACCGAGGTCAAGCCCACGCCGATGGTGATTCCGGTCTTGCCCGCGATGTAGAGCGCGGTCGCGGCGAGCACGCCACCCAGGAAGAAGCCGGTGACGGCCGAGCGGATGGTGAGCTGCGGCATGTCGCCGCGGAAGATGTTCTCCAGCCACCAGCGATCCTTCTGCTCCCGGCTCCAGGTGCGGATCTGCTCTTCGGTGAGGTGCTGGATTGCCATGGGTTGGCGCGGGTGCAGGTATATTCCCGACATTCTGCCGGGGAAACGGGAGCCCGAAATGATGGACAGGAGAGCCGGGATGGCGGCCTTGGCCGCCGGTGCGATGCTGGTGCTCGCGACGCTCGCAGGCTGCGGCCCGGGCACCGCGAAGCTGCGTGCGCAGCTCGATCCGGTAGCGGCGAAGATCACCGATCGCGCCAAGGCGGCGGCGGCGCTCACGGGCGGGGAGCCCGCGGCGACGATCGCGCGCACCACGGAGCTGCTGACGGATCTCGCGGGGCTGGGCGCGGACCTCAAGTCGTTCTACGTCGAGGGGGAAAAGCAGCAGGCGCTGGTCGCCGCCGGGCAGGCCTACCTGTCCGCGACCCATCGCTTCGTCACCTCGCAGCAGGAGTTCGCCCGCGCCTACGCGCGGCTCGAGGCGGCGCGCGCGAAGGTGCGGGAGTCGCTCGAGGCCAAGGTGCGCACGAGCAAGTTCTCGCTGGACTTCTGGAAGGAGACCCACGACCGGCTGGTCGTCGATCTCGACAACGTGCGCAAGGAAAACGAGAAGGCGCGCGACCACCTGGCCGCAGCCACCACGGCGCTGCAGCAGGGCGCCGACGCCGCCGGCGCCCTTCTCGGGCGCGAAAAGCTCATCGCCCCCGCCACGCTCGACGCCCACCGCAAGGCGCTGGAGGCCGTGCCGCTCGCCAAGGGGGCGTGATCTTGCATCGCACCCGCCGCGAGGCGGGGTGCGCGGGCCGGGCTGATCAGTTTCCCTTCGAGGCGCGGTAGTCGGACCAGATCGGGTTGGTCTCGTCGACGAAGGCCTTGTAGAGACGATTGCCGGCGGCGGCTTGTACGCGTGCGAGTTCTGTCGAATGTCGCACAGCGACCGCCCGGTCCTTGTCGAGCCAGGCCTTGCCTTGCGGCGTCGAGACCAGCGCGATGGCATCCGCGATCTCGGCGGGCGTCATCATCTCCCGCACCTTTTCCGAGTACATGCGCAGGATCATCCCGGGGTCGTTGAACGCGTCGCATGCGGTCTTCGCGTACCGATCCCATGCGGCAATGAGCCTTGACCAGTGGCGACGGGACCTTTCGATTCCGCCGTATGCCTCCGGAGTCGAGCGCACGCCTTCGACCGGGCCCTGGAGGTCCATGTTGAAATGGCAGGCGCGTTTGTTCTCTTCCAGGTATTCGGCCGTGAACATGAGGCGCACGTACTCTTCGTACGGGTCCGTCCGCGGTACGGCTCGCTCCCGCGCGGGCCCATCGACCTTGCCCTCGAGCTGGCGTTCAAGCAGCGCGAGCGTCGAAGCGATGTTCGAGCCCACGGAGATCTGGGGTGCGGAGCCATCGAAACCCGCGGCCGCCTCGCGCTTGGCGATGACCGGCACCGCGTTCTCGAAGGCCATGGCGAACGATCGCGTCGCGCGCAGCGCCTCGTCGAAATACGCCCTGCCGAAGTAGGTCCATTCGGCCTCGTTCGTGCAGCCGAACGAATTCTTGTCGGGCGCGGAGGCGGTGATGACAAGCGTGTCGGGGCCTTCCAGCGCCTTCATGAAACCGCCGGAATAGCAGGCGGACACGATCACGACGCGGTTGCGGATGCCGGCCTGGTCCAGCGCTTCACGCACCGTTGCCGGATCCAGCGTGTGGAATCGGAGTGGCCAGAGATCGAGGCTGAACTTGTGGTCGTCCGTTCCGTGGGAGGTGAGGAAGAGGACCAGCACGTCTTCGTCCTTGTCCATCAGCCCGGCTATCGTCGAGAGCGATCGCTTGAGGCTCGTGCGGCTCGCGATCGGCGTATCGAGCAGCGTCTTGTTGTTGTTGACCAGCCGGACCGTGCGGCCCTCGGCGCCGAAACGCTCGCGGAAGAGGCGAGCCGTAGCGTCGACCTCCCGCATGAAGACGTCCTGGCTCCCGTAACCGGCCATGCCGACGAAGAACACGTCGATGACGCCGGGCCGGCCGCGACGCAGCGATTGCATCTGCTGTGGCAGGAGCTCGCCCTGGCGGTAGAACGCATCCTCGCCTCCGGCGCCGAAGCGGGCACCCTGCGCGGGCGAATTTGCCTCCGCGTCGAACGGCTCGTTCCACAAGGACGTCGAGTGCAGGATCGACCAAAGCGGCAGCGCGAGCGCGAGGGCGACCACGAGGGCGACCGCAGGCCAGCGGCCCGGTCGCGCGTCCGTCATGCGGACGCTGTGGACTGCGAGCGCCAGCGCGAGCCACACGCCTGGTAGCCAGTTGAATCGCCATGAGAGGCGTTGCAGCCCGGCTTCGGAAGCGATCGATCCCCCGGCGATCGAGAGTGCCTGAATCACGCAGTAAGCGAGGGCGCCCGCCAACAGGATGCGTTCCACGTCGCCCCGGCGCTGTGCTGCGTATGCGACGCCGACCGCCGCCATGAGGATCAGCGACATGGGCAAGAGCGTGTAGGGGAGAGTCCAGGACGAGAAGCTGCCCGACGAGCCCAATAGCGCGACCGATACCAGGGTCGGCATGCCGACGGCCAGCAGGCTCACCAGCAAGACCGTCGCCCAACCGCGGTCGAGGTGCTCGGGGGCGACGCGCCGGAAGAAAGCGATCCGCAACGCGTCGGCTGCGAGCGATACGATGCCGCCACGTTTCCCGGGCCCCGCAGAGCTCGTCGTTTGGGGAGGCTCGGATTCGGCGGGGATCGGCGTCGAAGCGTGGACCTTCGCGTCGGGCGCCGCGGCTGGCGACGTCTCGATGGCTTTGCTCGACGAAATCCGGGAGCGGGCGTGTGCGACGAAGGCATCCTTCTCGGCTGCACTTGCGAATGCCGCCGTGGCCACGGGATGGAAGTGCATGTCGTCGAGCATCAGGTGCACGGTGTCGCCGTGCTCCTCCACGCGTGAGAAGGCCGACCAGGGATGGCGAAGGTCGACTTCGGGCGAGTGGATCTCGATGCCGTCATCGTCCGATACATAGGTGCGCGGATGCCCGGTCATGTAGGTGCTGCGCCGCACCGACCGCTCGGTGAGAGCGCGGTTGAGGATTTGCAGGGCCATGAGCATCAGCAGCGTGATCACGGTGGCGATGACTACCGCACGCCCGGGAACCGATCTCTGCATCGCGCCAGCCGCGGCGAGGAAGCCCAGCGGGACGAAAGCGATCGTCGAGATCACCCAGGCCACGACGCGCGAGCGCGGGGCATTGCGCTTCTCGCGCTCCTGGATCGCCCTGAGATAGTGCTGCGGCGTGAGTTTCGAGACGAACGTAAACTGCATGGCTTCTCCTGCGTGTTGCGTGCGCTTCGCGGCCGATAGAAGTCCGGGCCTGACCGAGCCAGATGACCGCTTTTTGGGGAGCAATATTTTATCATCCGCACCTGCGCGCCCGGGCACGCTGCGCGCGCGAGACGGTCACAAGTCCCATGCGCCTGCTCCTCGTCGAAGACGATTCCATGATCGGCGCCGCCGCCCAGCAGGGGCTGCGGCACGAGGGCCATACGGTCGACTGGGTGCGTGACGGGCGCGAGGCCGAGGTCGCGGCCGTGGGCGGGGCGTACGACCTGGTGCTGCTCGACCTGGGGCTGCCGCGCAAGGACGGGCTCGCGATCCTGCGGGGCTGGCGCGCGAAGGGGCTCGCGCTGCCGGTGCTCATCATCACCGCGCGCGACGCGGTGAGCGACCGGGTCGCGGGGCTCGATGCCGGCGCCGACGACTACCTGGTGAAGCCCTTCGACCTCGACGAGCTCTCCGCGCGCGTGCGCGCGGTGCTGCGCCGGCGCGCGGGCCGCACCGATGCGGTGATGAAGCTGGGCGCGCTCGAGATCGACACCGCCGCGCGGCGCGTGCGCTGGAAGGGCAAGGAGGTCGCGCTCTCGGCGCGCGAGTACGCGCTGCTCGAGACGCTCGCCGACCGGCCCGGCGCCTACCTCTCGCGCGCCCAGCTCGAGGAGCGCCTCTACGGCTGGGACGAGGAGATCGCGAGCAACGCCGTCGAGGTGCACATCCACGGCCTGCGCCGCAAGCTCGATCCCGACCTGATCCGCAACGTGCGCGGCCTCGGCTACACGCTCGCGGCGGGCGCGTGAGCCAAGGAGCAGGGGCCCCTTTGGGGATGCGACCAAGGCGAATCGCGACCCGAGGCCGACGAGGCGCGGTCGAAATCATCCACGCTGGATCGGAGGCCGGATGAGGTCGCTGCGCCGCCGCCTGCTGGTCTGGTCGCTTGCCATCGTGCTGCTGGGCGGGGTGATCGCGGCGGGTGTGGTCTTCTACCAGGCGCGCAAGCAGGCCAACGAGCTCTTCGACTACCAGCTGCGCCAGCTCGCCTTCACGCTGCGCGACCGCGACTACATTCCCAGCGCCCAGGCCTTGTCCGGCGACGGGCTCGACTTCGTGATCCAGGTCTGGGCGGCCGACTCGCGCCTGCTCTACCGCTCGCACGCACGGATCGAGATCCCCGGACCCTCGGAGGCCGGCTTCGCCGACGTCGACACGGCGCTCGGGACGTGGCGCGTCTACACCATCTGGCATCGGGGGCTCTGGATCCAGGTGGCGCAGCACCGCCTCGCCCGCGAGGCGCTCGCCTTCAGCGCGTCGTGGCGCACGCTGTTGCCGTTCGTGCTCGCGCTTCCGCTGATGGGTTTCGCCATCTGGCGGCTCGTGGGGCACGAGGTCAAGTTCCTGCGCTCGACCGCGCAGGCCGTGGCGCGGCGCACACCCGAGTCGCTCGAGCCGATCGACGCCGCGTCCGTGCCCGAAGAGGTGCAGCCACTGGTGGATTCGCTGAATGGCCTCATGGCGCGCCTCGGCGGGGCGCTCTCCCAGCAGCGTCAGTTCATCGCCGACGCCGCCCACGAGCTGCGCACGCCGCTCACCGCGCTGCGCCTGCAGCTCCAGCTCGCCGAGCGCGCGCCCGACGCGGCCGAGCGCGAGAAGGCGCACGCGGTCCTGCGCGAGGGCATCAACCGCGCGGTGCACGTGGTCGAGCAACTGCTGACCCTCGCGCGCGCCGACCCCGAAGCCGGCAGCGCCACCCGCGGGCTCGTCGACCTGATGGAGCTCGCCCAGGCCGCCGTCCAGGGCCACGGGGCCGCTGCCGCCGAGCGCGGCATGAGCCTCGCCCTCGAGCTGCGCGACGCGCCCCTCGTCGTCGACGGCGACCGCGCCACCCTGCGGGCCCTGCTCGAGAACCTGATCGAGAACGCGCTGCGCTACGGAAAGGCGGAGCAGGATCCGCTGCCCGCCGCCATTTTCGTGCGCGCCTACCGGAGCGGTGCGGAAGGGGTGCTGGAAGTCGAGGATGCCGGTCCCGGAATTCCGAAGGAAGAGCGCGACCGCGTGTTCGACCGGTTTTATCGCGGAGAGGGCGTGGCCGAAGGGGGCACCGGGCTGGGCCTGGCGATCGTGCGGCGTATCGCGCAGCGCCACGGCGGCCGCGCGGACCTCCTGGAGGGCGCTGGCGGCAAAGGCCTGCTCGCGCGGGTGTCGCTCCCCTTAAGCCCCGCTTAAGTCTCGGTCCCCACACTAGTCCTCGTCGCCCCACAATCGCAGCAGAGCCTGCCCCGGCAATCGGTAAGCCGGGGGGCCGGGGCCCAATTTCCGGAGGCCAGACAATGAAAACCCGTACTCTCGTCGGCGCGATGATCGCCGCCGGCGTCATCGGCGGCGGCATCGGCGCCGCGATCGAGCCCATCACCACGGCGCATGCCACGCCCGCGGCCCTGATGGCCGGTGTCGCCGCGCCCGCTGCAAACCCCAACGCGACCACCCTGCCGCTCAACGGCTTCTCCGACCTGGTGAAGCGCCACGGCCCGGCGGTGGTCAACGTCAGCGTCGAAGGTACCCGCCGCGCCGCGGCCGGCGACGGTGACATGCCCGAGATCCCCGGCCTGCAGGATTTCCCGCAGTTCCGCGAGTTCTTCCGCGGCCTGCCCCGCGGACGCGGCATCCCGCGCGGCGAAGGCCCGGTGATGCGCGGCCAGGGCTCGGGCTTCATCGTGAGCAACGACGGCTACATCATCACCAACGCCCACGTGGTCGAGAACGCGGACTACGTGAACGTGCGGCTCACCGACCGGCGCGAGTACAAGGCCAAGGTCGTGGGCGCCGACAAGCAGACCGACATCGCGGTGCTGAAGATCGACGCGAAGAACCTGCCCGCGGTCACGCTCGGCAGGTCCGCGCAGGCCAACGTCGGCGAATGGGTGGTTGCGATCGGCTCGCCGTTCGGCTTCGAGAACTCCGTTTCCGCGGGCATCGTGAGCGCCAAGGCGCGCTCGCTTCCCGACGCGAACTACACCCAGTTCATCCAGACCGACGTCGCCGTGAACCCCGGCAACTCGGGCGGCCCGTTGTTCAACCTCGCCGGCGAAGTCATCGGCATCAACTCGCAGATCTACTCGCGCTCCGGCGGCTACCAGGGCATCTCGTTCGCGATCCCGATCGAGGTGGCGCTCAACGTGAAGGACCAGCTCGTGAAGACGGGCAAGGTCGCGCGCGGGCGCATCGGCGTCGTGGTGCAGGAAGTGAACGCGACGCTTGCCGAGTCGTTCGGCATCGATCGCCCGCGCGGCGCGCTCGTCTCCTCGATCGAGCAGGGCGGCCCCGGCGACAAGGGCGGCCTGCAGGTGGGCGACATCATCACGCGCTACGACGGCAAGCCGATCGAGCGCTCGGCCGACCTGCCGGTGCTCGTGGCCGAGGTGGGTCCCGAGCGCAACGTGCAGGTCGAGGTGTGGCGCAACCGCGCGCCGCGCACGCTCTCCGTCGGGACCACGCACAGCAAGGCCGAGAAGGTCGCGTCGAACGACGACGCCTCGGCTGCGCCCGCGGGACGCCTCGGCGTCGCGGTGCGGCCGCTGCAGCCCGAGGAGCGCTCGCAGGTGAAGGGCGGCGCGGGCCTGGTGGTCGAGCAGGTGAGCGGCGCCGCACGCCGTGCCGGCATCCGCGCGGGCGACGTGCTGATCTCGCTCAACGGCACGCCGCTCAAGTCGCCCGACGACCTGCGCGACCGCGTCGCCAAGGCCGGCAAGTCCGCGGCGCTTCTCGTGCAGCGCGAAGACCAGCAGCTGTTCGTCGCGGTCGAGTTGGGCTGAGTTCGTCACCCCGGGCGCCGCTGGGGCGGCGCCAGGGGCCCAAGTAGCAGCAGCAGCACGGGCGCTCCCGAGGCGCCCGATGGCCTCGTTCCCCGCGGTGGGATGTTCCGGCCCGCCGCGGGGAACGGTCCATGAAATCCTTACCGGCAACTCCCTTCCGTTCGCCCCTGACCCCCTGAAATCCGCGCTCCCCGCGCGGCACGAGTCTTGCAGCGAGTTTTCCTTGACCTCGATATGCGAGTGCGAAGGAGAAACCATGAGACTCCGCGAAACCATCGCCGCACTGGCTTGCGCGCTTCCGATCCTGGCGCTCGCCCAAGCCCCCAGCAGCACTACCACCACCAGCATCACCGGCAACACGGTGGCCATCTCTCCGTCGGCCACCACGGCGATCACGGGCGACGCGGCCTCCGACCAGGTGCTGCTGAGCCAGATCACGTCCGAGCTCGCCGCCGATCCCGTGATCCAGGGCGCGCAGATCGACGTGCAGGTCTCCGCCGGCCGCGTGACCCTCAGCGGCATGACGCGCGACACCAACCAGGCCGAGGCCGCGAAGTCGATTGCGCAGGGCGTGGCGGGCGCGGCGGACGTGACGAGCAACCTGGTGACCGGCCGCCAGTAGTTCAACCCTTGACGCAGAGGACCTGCTTGAGGGTGTGTACAACGTCCACCAGGTCTGTTTGGTTGGCCATCACCTCGTCGATCGGCTTGTAGGCTCCGGGGATCTCGTCGATAACCGCCGAGTCCTTGCGGCACTCGACACCCGACGTCTGGCGTTCGAGGTCGGCGGTCGAGAACCGCCTCCGGGCTTCCTTGCGGCTCATGAGGCGTCCGGCGCCGTGCGCGCATGAGCAAAAGGACTGTGGATTGCCCTTCCCCTGCACGATGAAGGACCGAGCTCCCATGCTTCCGGGGATGACTCCAAGTTCCCCAACGCCCGCGCGAATGGCGCCCTTGCGCGTCACATAGAGTTGTTCGCCGAAGTGCACCTCTCGCGCTACGTAGTTGTGATGGCAGGAGATCGCCTCGTTCACGATCCGGAAGGGCGGCAGGTGCGGCTCGATCGCGGCCAGGACGAGGCGCATCATCTCGCGCCGATTCTCGACCGCGTAATCCTGAGCCCACATCACCGCCTCGACGTACTCCTCGAACACCGGGGTTCCCTCGGCGAGCCAGGCCAGATCCCGATCGGGGAGGTGGATATCGGCCTTCTCCATTTCGCGACGCGCGCGCTCGATGAAGTACCGGCCGATCACGTTTCCGATTCCTCGGGAGCCCGAGTGAAGCATCACCCAGACATGCTCTTCCTCGTCCAGGCAGACCTCGATGAAGTGGTTGCCCCCGCCGAGGGTTCCCATTTGCCGGATCCACGTCTCGCGGAACTCCTTCTGCATCGAGCCGATCGTGGGGTTGCGCTCCACGATTCGCGCCAGGCCGCGCTGCAGGCGTTTCGCGGCGGATTCGCGTGCGCGGCCATGCCCCTTCGCCCCTGCATGCATCTCGAACCCCACCGGTACGGCCGCCTCGATCGCAGAGCGTAACGAGCCAAGGTTCACCGGCAGGTCCTTCGCCGCCAGCGACAGCTGAACCGCATCGACGCCGCAGCCCAAATCCACCCCGACTGCGGCGGGCACGATGGCGCCCTTCGTCGGGATTACGCTGCCTACAGTCGCGCCGATCCCCGCATGGACATCCGGCATCGCCGCGATGTGGCCGTGGACTATGGGAAGGCGCGATACGTTCTCGAGCTGCTTCCGGGCCGCAGATTCCAGCTCCGCCGTCCAGACCTTGACCGGAACTCCGCCTGCATCCAACTGTATTGCTATCGGCATGAAGGTAAGACGTCCTGTAGTCGTATGAGTTTACCGCCGGCGAAGCTCAGGGATGAGCGTGCGATCCTCCCCTCTCTGGATCCACGGGGACATGAGCGCCGGCAATTTGCTGATGCGAGACGGCGACCTGTGCGCGGTGATCGACTTCGGCAACCTGGGAACCGACAGGATCCTGTCGACGGCCTAACGCACTTCCTGCAGGAACTCGTCCAGCGCCGCGTTGAACTCCTTCGGCTTGTCGAGGTGCGGCCAGTGGCTCGTGTCGTCGAAGGACACCTGCTTCACGTCCTGGCGCAAGCTCTGCAGGCCGCCGTCGCCGTCGGACTTCGAGGCGTACATGAGCAGCTTCGGTCCCTTGTAGCGATCGAAGGCCGGCAGCGGATCGTCCTTGAAAAGCGCGCCGATGATGGCGAGCGAGTCTTCGCGCGGCATCTTCGCCATCTGCGCCACGAGCTCGGTCCGCACATGGGGCGGGGCGTCGCCCACGAGCTCGTCAGTGAACTGCTCCATGGTCTGGTTGTAGTTGGCGTCGAGCGAAGCCATGACCTTCTGCGCGCGCTCGGGCGGCATGCGCCCGCCGGCACCGACGAGCACCAGGGCCGCCACCTGCCGCGGATGCTTCCCCGCGTAGGCGTTGGCCACCGCCGCCCCGAGGCTATGGCCTACAAGCACGAAGCGCTCGAGCTTGAGCTCCCTCACCACGACCTCGAGGTCACCCACGAAGGCGGGCAGCGAGTAGTCCATGTCCTTGGGACGCGCCGACTTGCCGTGGCCGCGCAGGTCGATGGCGAGCGCGCGGCGATGGTGGCGCAGGTGGTCGAGCTGCGTCGCCCAGTGGCCGGAGTCGCCGCCGAACGAGTGCAGGAGGATCACGGGAATCCCGCCGTGGCCGCCGTCGTCCACGTAGACCGCGCCGGCCTTGCCGGGGATCGAGCGCGGTCCGTCGGCGGGCTCGGGGGCGCCCATGAGCTGGGTGCAGCTGGCCAGGGCGACCCCGACCAGCGCGGCGCTGAGTGCCATGGGGGGCGAGAGTCTCATGGGCCATTAGAGCGGGGGGCGCTATCATCGGTTCGCTTGGAAACCCCGAAACCGATCTTCTTCACGTCCGCGAAGGCATTCCGTACCTGGCTCGAGCGCCATCACGGCTCGGTGCCGGTGGTCTGGGTCGGTTTCTGGAAGAAGGACAGCGGCCGCACGGGCATCAGCTACGCGGAGGCCGTCGAGGAGGCGCTCTGCGTCGGCTGGATCGACCTCCCGTAAGCCGTCGCCCCGGGCGCGGCAACGCAGCGATGGCCCGGGGCCCAATTTCAGGTAGCCGCCGGCGTCGGCGAGGTCATCCTCCGCGACACCTCGGCCCAGTCCAGGCGCCGCGTAGCCACCATCGCCACCGCCAGCAGCGCGAACACCAGCAGCGAGCCCATGAGCATCGCGTGGTCCTCGGAGCGCAGCAGCACGAAGAGGGCGCCGTATATGGCGGCGAAGAACGCGAAGAAGGCGCCCGCGCGCCGCGCCGTCCCGAGCGGATGGCGCAAATAGAAGGTGAGCAGCGCGATGCATGCCGTGGCCGCCACGCCATAGGCCGCCGTGAACGCGATGTGCTCCGACAGGGCGAGCAGCAGCAGGAAGAACACCGCGACCGCGAAGCCTACGAGGAGGTACTGGATCGGGTGCAGGCGTGCTCCCGATAGCACCTCGGCGAGAGCGAGCGCGGCGAAAGTGAAGAGGACGAAGAGGAAACCGTACTCAGTCGCGCGGTACGAGAGCGCGTAGGCGTTCACGGGGTCGAAGAGAGCGACCGTCACGATCGCCGCGGTCTGGAAGATCCGCCCCTCGCGCGCCTCCTTGTCCCACATCGCCTGGCCGCCGGTCGAGTGGTGCGTGAGCCGCCAGCGCGCCTCGAATCCGTCCGGGCCGATGCGGCGTTCATCGGGCGACCAGCTCCCGCTGAACGAAGGGTGCGGCCAGTTCGAGGTGAGATGGATGTCGGTTGCGTCGCCCACCGGCGCGATGCCGAAGCTGGACGTTCCGATCAGCTCGAGCGAGATGTCGAACGGCAGCGGCTTGCCCGCCGCGGCAGGCGCGTACGGGCCGAGCTCCGAGCGCAGCGCGAAGCGCGGGTCGATCGTCTCGCCGCGCGCCTGCGTGGTCGGCGGCGAAGACCGTACTTCGCGAATGCCGCGCGCATCGCGCACGGTCATGACCAGTTGCGCGTTGCGCCAGGAGCGCGGATTGAGGCCGTGTGGATGCGGCGGCTCCGGCCACGAGAACTCGCCCGCGAAGCGAACCCTGGGGCGGAACATCCGGATCGGGTAGATACCGCGATGGCGTTCCTCGACCGGTACATGCCCGGTCACCCTGAGCGCGCGCGGCGCGACGTAGGCCGTGGCACAGGGCCGGACCTTCTTCTCGGTGATCGTCTCTGCCTTGCCGCCGCGCATCACCTCGCGCTCGTCGGTGTACGTCTCCTCGCAGTCGATCGCGAGCAGCGGTCCCGAGATCACCTGCGGGCCGCTCGTCTCCTGCGCAAACTGCGCGCGCACCTCCTCGGCCCGGCCGCGCCGCTCGGCGATCTTGCCCTCGATGAGGGCGATCGGCACCAGGATCGCGAGCGCCACGGCGGCGATGAGGGCGATTCGAAGCAACAGCTGAAAGCGCATCGGTGAGTCCTCGAGGGGCGATTCGTCGAGGTTGCCGCGGCAATCTGGCTTCGGCAGGGAGCGAACATGACGAAATCCGGGCACCGCCGGCGACGCATCCGGCGGCTGCACCCGGTCCGGTTGGACAGAACATCTCTTGCGCCGGCGCAGTCGAAGGTGGATAGCCCGCGAACGGCTCGAGGAGGCACCCATGAGGCTTCGCATTGCAGACCCGCCGGCGAAGGTGACGCTGGCGATCGCGTTGGGCTGTGCGCTAGCATTCCAGGCCATCGCCCAGACCACGAGCGGCCAGGCCACCCGGGCGCAATCGGCGGCGACGGGATTGCCGCAAGCAGCGGCGACCACCGCGTTACCCGACGCGGCCGCGACGACGGCCCTGCCCGACGCGGCCGCGACGACAGACTTGCCGAGTGCGGCCGCGACGACGGACTTGCCCAATGCGGCCGCGACGACGGCCCTGCCCGACCCGGCCGCGACGACAGACTTGCCGAGTGCGGCCGCGACGACGGACTTGCCCGATCCGGCCGCGACGGCGGCCCTGCCCGATCCCGCCGCGACGACGGCCGAGCCGCAGGCAGCGGGCACCGCCACCGCGCCTGGCGATGCGCCGGGCTTCTTCGCACCGAGCACGACCCTGAGCGCCACCGTCGTGCCCGGCGGCGCCCTGCTCACACCGGATGTGGCGGCCGTGGACACCACCGGCGCGGACGTCGGCTCCGCCTCCTCGGCATCGGACCGCTCGCTGCTCGATGCCGTCGTCGCAGCGCTGTCGGCGGACGCGGCGCTCATGGGCACGAATCTCGGCGTCACGGTCAGGGACGGCCTGGTGACGATCACCGGAACCGCGGCGACCCAGGAGCAGGCTGCGCGCGCCAGCGACGTCGCGACCGGCGTTGCCGGCGCCGGTAGGGTGAGCGCTGCGATCACGCCGTCGGGCTGAACATATACTTGCGGCATGGACATCGAAAAGATCAAAGTGCGCACCGAGAACGGCCAGACGCTCGAGGTCGTGGTGCTCAACAAGCGCGCGGATCACATCACCGTCGTGCTCGGCGAGGGCCAGCACAGCGTGAAGTGCGACCTCTCGCCCACCCGCAACGGCCTCGCGTACGCCGGCAGCATCATGGGCCGCGAGCTCGTCTACGAGCGCAGCCGCGACCAGGTGCAGGCCGACATCGATCGGTTGAATCCACGGTTGCGGGAGTCGAGCCGGAAGCGCTAGCCTTTCGCACGCGCCGGGCGGGCGTCAGCCGTCGGGCCGACCCAACCGGCGCGAGCCCGTGCCCAACACACGCTCGAATGCGAGGGCCGCGGCGAAGAGGCGGTCGTCGCGGCCGGGCGCCGCCATGAGCTGAAGCCCGACCGGCATGCCGAGCGCATCACGCGCGACCGGCATCGTGAGCGCGCACAGCCGCAGGAGGTTCGCGGTACCGGTGTTGCGCACCACCTTGAGGTTGCGCACGCGGTAACGCTCCCAGTCGGGCACCTCGTCCAGCCGGGGCGGCGAGATCGGCGCGGTCGGCGTGGCCATGACGTCGATACCTTCGAACCGGGCGAGCGCGAGCGACGCGAGCTTCTCCAGCGCGTCCTTGCGCCGCAGGAAATCCACCGCCGTGATCTGCGCGGCGACCTGCATCCGTGTCCCGACATTGGGATCGAGGATCGGGATCCACTCGGGCAGCTCGGCCTGCAGGAACGCGAGGAGCTCGGCGCCGGATGTGCCGCCCGCGCTGAAGTGCCCGAAGGCCGCCGCTGCCTCGGGGAAAGTGACGCGCACCAGCCGATGCCCGGCGCGCTCGAGCTCCGCGAGCGCCGTACGAACGCCTTCGGCGATGCCGGCGTCGCACTCGTCCCAGAAATGGTCCTCGGGCACGCCGATGCGCAGCCGCGCTGCAGGCTCCGTGCCGCCGAGGGCTCCGGTTCCATCGCCGAACATGTGCCGGTCGAACTCGCACGCGGCGAGGAACGCGTCGTCCACCGAGCGCGCGAGGATGCCCGGCGTGTCGAAGATGCGGCTCAACGGCACGATCCCCCGCGTCGACCAGCGATCCACGGTGGGCTTGTAGCCCACGTTGCCGGTGAGCGAGGCCGGAACGCGCACCGAACCGGCCGTGTCGGACCCCAGCGCAACGATCGCGGCGCCTTCGCAGAGGGACACTCCGGCGCCCGAGCTCGAGCCGCCGGGCGCGCGATGCTGGGCGGCATCCCACGGATTGCGCGGCGTGGGCCAATGGCGATTGATCCCGAGCGCGCCGAACGCGAACTCGACGGTGTGGGTCTTGCCCGTGATTACCGCGAGCTCGTCGAGGAGGCACTGCACCATCGGCCCGGCGGCCTGCCACGCTGCGGGAAGCTCGCGCGCGGAGCCTGCGTAGACCGGCGCGCCCGGCAGCCCGTACAGGTCTTTCACCGAGACCGGAATGCCTTGCAGGACTCCATGGTCGACTCCCGACCGGAAGGCCGCGTCCGCCGCTCGCGCAGCTTCCGCGGCACGCTCGTCGGTGCGCAGCTTGTACGCGTTCAGGCGGGGCTCGCCCGCCTCCATCGCCGCCCGCGCTTCCTGCCACAAGTCGAGCGCCGAGGTCTCGCGCGACCGGAGCGCGGCGGCCAGCTCGCGAAGCGATTTGTCCATCAGGCGCATGCTCGTGCCTCTCAATCCGAAGGGGTGCGGCGCGCCGACGGATGGGAGAGCAGGTTCCCCAGCCGGAAGGACCGGCCCGGGTACTCGCTCTCGGTATGCTTCGCCAGCGCCTCGATGAAGTTCATCACCGCGGGCGGAGTGTAGCGCCGCGGGTCCCACACCGCGTGCATCCAGAGGCCGAGCTGCCGCCCCTTCTGCGTGAGCGGCAGCGTCGTCGGATGGCTCTTGTCCAGGCGCACGGTCGAGGGGATGACGGCGAGCCCCAGCCCGCTCTTCACCAGCGCGAGCAGGCAGTGAGGGCTCGCGCTCTCGATCAGCACGCGCGGCGAGATGTGCGCGACCTGGCACGCCCCGTCGAAGAGCTGCCGCGTCATGAACTCCTTGCGCAGGAGCATCACCTGCTGGTCGGCGAGGTCCTCGATCTCGACGCTCTTGCGCCGGCCGAAGGCGTGGCGGTCGGGCAGGGCGACCAGCACCACCAGCGGGAAGAGCGCGCGCGACTTGAGCCCGCGGTCCGCGCCGAGCGCGCCGACGGCGACGTCGATGTCGCCGCGCTCGACGGTCTCGGCGAGCCGGGCCGACCCGTCCTCGACCAGCGAGATGCCGAGGTCGGGATGCTTCTGCATGAACCGCGGCAGGATGCGCGAGATCACGCTCTCCAGGGTCTGCGGCGTCGCACCGATGCGGATCCGGCCCTGGGTGCCCGAGGCGAGCTCGCTCGCGCGCGAGGTGAGCGAGTCCATGCCCTTGCGCACCTCGTAGCAGCGCTCGAGCAGGTCGCGTCCCGCAGGGGTGAGGAAGACCTTGCGCGCCACGCGGTCGAAGACCTGCACGCCAAGCTCGCCTTCCATGAGCAGGATTTGGCGCGAAATCGCCGACTGGGAGAGCCCGAGCTTGGCCGCGGCGGCGGAGAAGTTGAGCAGCTCCGCCACGGTGATGAAGTACTGCACGGTGCGCATTTCCATGTCCGTCACATTACCAAAACCGATAGATAACACAAGGTAAATGCATTGGACATATGGATGGAGCGGCTATATCGTTCCGGTACACCCCCCGGAGGCCCCATGGTTCCCAAGACCCACGAGCAGTGGATGGCGCTCGACTTCAAGCGGCTTTTCTCGGGCCGCTCCGCCTTCATCAACATGGATTCCCAGAACAGCATCCTCGACCCGCAGGGGTGCCTCACCCACGAGGGCATCTGGCGCGGCGCCCGCGACGAGGGCGGGAGCCTCTCCAACACCCTCGAGCTCGCGGCGGTCTGCCGCAAGGCGGGCATGCCCTTCGTCTGGCTGCGCTACGACCGCTTCATCGGCGAGAAGGAGCCCGCCAACGAGATGGACCGCGTCCAGTACGGCTTCTGGAACAAGGACTACAAGGGGGACCGCGCCCGCAAGGACTGGGAGTGCGACCTGGTGCCCGAGGTGAAGGCGATCCTGCAGGAAGACGACCGCAACCTGGTCTACCCTGGCTGGAGCATCTTCACCGGCACGGGGCTCGACCGCTGGCTCAAGCAGTGGGGCGTGGAGACCCTTCTCGTGTCGGGCTACCACACCGACTGGTGTGTCGAAATGGCCACGCGCCACGCGCGCGAGCTGGGCTACATGCCGGTCGTGATCGGCGACGCGTGCGGCACGACCCAGCCGCTGCACGGGCAGACGCTCGAGCAGCTCAACAACTGCTATGCGCCGGTGATGACGACCGAGGCCGCCATCGGCCACATCCAGGCGGGGCTGCGCGCCGGGCGCACGCAATCCACGCTCACCGCCGCCTGAACGAGCCGTGACAGGAACCGAGCCATGCTTTCGTTCTCGCTGACCGACGACCAGCTGCGCCTGCAGGAGCGCGCGCGCACGTTCGCGCGCACCGTGGTGGAGCCGCGCCTGAAGGAAATGGACCGCACCAACGAGTACCCCTGGGATGTCGTCCGCGCGCTCGCGGCCGAGGGCTTCATGGGGCTCACCATCCCGAAGGAGTACGGCGGCGGGGGCCGGCCGCTCATCGACGCGATCATCGTCTCGGAGGAGATCGCCAAGGTGGGCGGCGTCGTCGCGCGCATCGTGGTGGATGCGAACACGGCGGTGCAGAAGGCCATCGTGGAGCTGGGCACCGAGAGCCAGAAGCGCGAGTTCCTGCCGCCGATCGTGAACGGCGACAAACCCGTGATCGCGATCACCGAGCCCGATGCGGGATCGGCCGCCACCTGGATGACCACCAACGCGGTGCGCGACGGTGACGCCTACGTCGTCAACGGCAAGAAGTGCTGGATCACCGGCGCCGGGGTGTCCAAGCGCTACCTGATCTTCTCGCGCTTCGACAACCGCCCGGGCGCCGAGGGCATCGGCGCGCTCCTGGTCGAGGCGACGACCCCGGGGCTCACCGTCCCACGCATTCCGATGATGATGGGCCTGCGCGGCATGCCCGAGGGCGATGTCTCGCTCGTGAACTGCCGAGTTCCCGCGGGGAACCTGCTCGCCGGGCCCGGGGGCGGATTCAAGCAGCTCATGCGCTGCTACAACCTGCAACGCATCGGCGCCGCCTCGGTCGCGCTCGGCATCGCCCAGGGCGCGCTCGACATGGCGGCGCGCTACGCGCTCGAGCGCAAGCAGTTCGGCAAGCCGATCGGCGACTTCCAGGGCCTGCAGTGGATGCTCGCGGACATGCACATGCAGATGGAGTGCTCGCGCCTCATGGTCTACCGAGCGGCGACGAGCGGGGCCAACGGCTATCCCGACAAGCTCGACGCCGCCGCGGCGAAGGTCTACGCTGCGGAGGCCGCCATCCAGGTAACCAACCAGGCGCTGCAGATCTTCGGCGCCGCGGGCTACTCGTGCGACCTGCCCATCGAGCGCATGGTGCGCGACGCGCGCATGTTCACCATCGGCGGCGGCACGGCGCAGGTGCAGAGGAACCTGATCGGCAAGGAAGTCCTGAAGCGCGCCGAGGCCGCCCGCGCCCTCGAGCACCAGATCGACGCTGGCCGCGCCGCGGCGGACTGAGAGCCGTGGCGGCGGTCCTCGCGCAACACGCACTCCTCGAAGCAAGGAACGTCCACCGTTCCTTCGGCGGCGTGGTCGCGCTCGCGGGCGTGGACCTCGCGGTGAATCCCGGCGAGATCTACTCGATCATCGGCCCGAACGGCGCGGGCAAGACCACGATGCTGAACGCCATCAGCGGGGTGTTCCGTCCCACGCAGGGAAGCATCCATTTCAACGGGCGCGACTGTACGCGGCTGCGCACGCACCAGATCGCGGCCCTTGGCATCGCGCGCACCTTCCAGAACCTGGCGCTCTTCCGTGGCATGAGCGTGGAGGAGAACGTGCTCGTGGGCCGGCATGCGCTGATGCGCGCGGGCGTCTTCGAGTGCGGCATCCATTTCGGCCGTGCGCGCGGCGAAGAGAAGCGGCATCGCGCGAGTGTGGCCGCCATCCTCGAGTTCCTGGGCCTGGGCCACGCCGCGCGCGAGCCCGCCGACAAGCTGCCATACGGCTTGCAGAAGCGCGTGGACCTGGGGCGCGCCCTCGCGGTGGACCCCAGGCTCCTGCTCCTGGACGAGCCGATGGCGGGCATGAACCACGGCGAGAAGGCCGCGCTCATGGCCCTCGTGACCGAGTTGAATCGCGGCCGGGGGATCACGGTGATCCTGATCGAGCACGACATGGGCGTGGTCATGAACCTGTCGCACCGGGTCGCGGTGCTCGACCACGGGGTGAAGATCGCCGAGGGCACGCCGGCGCAGGTGAGCGCCGACGAGCGCGTGATTCGCGCGTACCTGGGCAGCGAAGAGGAAGTCCACTGAAGCACATCGACGGCGAGGTGATCCCATGGGCGAGCTGATGTTCGGAATCGAGCTGCTGATCACCGGCATGCTCATCGGCCTCATGTACTCGATGGTCGCGCTCGGCTTCGTGCTGATCTACAAGGCGTCGTCGGTGTTCAACTTCGCGCAGGGCGCGATGACGCTCTTCGCGGCGCTCACGGTGGTCGGCCTCATCCCGCACGTGGGATTCGCGTGGAGCCTGCTGATCACGGCCGTGGTGATGTGCGTGGTCGCCGTCGGCGCCGAGCGCATCGTGTTCAGGCCCCTGATGGGAAGCACCCAGCTCACGATCTTCATGGGTACGGTCGGCTTCGCCTCGATCCTGGAGGGCGCGGCGCAGATGATCTGGGGCACCAGGCCGCACGGGCTCAAGCTGGGCATCCCGCACGAGCCGCTCATGCTGGGCGAGGTGTACGTCTCCAAGCCCGACCTCATCTCGGCGGCCATCGCCGGGCTGCTGGTGATCGCGATCGTCCTGTTCTTCAAGCGCACCAAGATCGGGCTGGGACTGCGCGCGATCGCCGACGACCCGGCCGCGGCGCAGGTCGTCGGCATCCCGCTGCATCGCGTCTGGGCCGTGGCCTGGGCGCTCGCGGGCATGGTGGCGATCGCCTCGGGCGTGCTCTGGGGAAGCCGGATCGGCGTGCACTTCGCGATGTCGTTGATCGCCTTGAAGGCGTTGCCGGTGTTGATCATCGGGGGCATCGACAGCGTGGCCGGCGTGATCGTGGCGGGCCTCATCGTGGGCGCGGCCGAGGCGCTGGGCGAGGGCTACATCGGCACCCACATCGGCGGGGGCGTCCAGGACGTGATGGCCTACGTCGTCGCGCTGCTGTTCCTCATGTTCAAGCCGTCGGGCCTCTTCGGCCAGGCGACCATCCAGCGGCTGTAGCGCGTGGCCAACGAGATCGCCGACAGCACACCGGTCGTCGCCGCCCGCCGCGCGCCGCACTATCCCGGAACGCGGGTCGTGGCCTTCGTGCTGCTGGCGGCCTTCGCAGTGGTCGCGCCCTTCGTCCTCACCGAGTACTGGATCAAGGCGATCGCCATCCCGACGATCATCTTCGGGCTGTCGGCCTTCGGGCTGAACCTCGTGACCGGATACGCGGGCCTGATCTCCATGGGCCAGGCCGCCTTCATGGCGCTGGGCGCCTTCACCGCGGTCATCGCCTACGGCCGTTTCGGCCTGCCGCTGCCGCTCGCGATCATGCTGAGCGGCGCGGTCGCCGCCCTCGTGGGCGTCATCGTGGGCACGCCGTCGCTCAGGATCAAGGGCCTGTACCTGATGGTCGCCACGCTCGCCTCGCAGTTCATCATCATCTGGGCGCTGCAGCGCGTGCCGTGGACCGGCTCGGGCTCGTTCGCCACGCTCAATGCGCCTCCGGTGAGGATCGCGGGGTGGGACGTGAGCACGCCGACCGACAAGTACTTCCTCGTGCTTGCCGTCGTGGCGCTCATGACCTTCTTCGGCTACAACCTGGTGCGCAGCCGCGTGGGGCGCGCGTGGATGGCGCTGCGCGAGCACGACGTCGCGGCGAGCGTGATGGGCGTGTCGATGCTGCAATACAAGCTCATGGCGTTCCTCGTCTCGTCGTTCTACGCCGGGGTCGCGGGCGCGCTGGTCGTATTCGGCCACACCGGGGCGGCGAGCGTGCAGGAATACGAGCTCGACGTCTCGATCAAGATCCTCGGCATGATCATCGTGGGCGGCCTGGGCAGCGTGCTGGGCTCCTATCTCGGGGCGGCGTTCATCATGCTGCTGCCGATCCTGCTCGCGATTCTGATGCAGAAGGCGGCGGCCGCGATCGGCGGCACCCCTGCCGCGGTCGACACGCTCGCCAACGCCGAGCACGTCGTGTTCGGCGCGCTGGTGCTGTACTTCCTCATCAAGGAACCGAAGGGGCTGGCGGAGCTCTGGCACCGCCTGGCCGCCTGGGTGGATAGCAAGGTGTACTCGTTCAACGGAGCGCAAACAGGAGGCAAGAAATGAACCACGCGAGACAGTGCTGGAAGTGGGCTGTGGCCGCGGGCATCGCGATCACGACGGTGGCGCCGATCGCGTCGGCGCAGACGTACAAGGGGGAGATCATCCATCCGATGATGGTGACGCGGACGGGCCCGTTCGCCACCGCGTCGACGGGGGTGATCGCCGGCCAGCAGGACTACATCACGCTGGTGAACATGCAGGGCGGAGTCGAGGGCTACAAGATCACCTGGGAAGAATGCGAGTTCGAGTACAAGGTGCCGCGCGCGCTCGAGTGCTACGACCGCTTCAAGGGCAAGTGGCTGATGGTCTACCCGAACAGCACGCCCGCGATCTTCGCGCTGCAGGAGCGCGTGACCAAGGACGAGGTGCTGGCGATCAACCTCGCGGGCGGGCGCTCCGACTCGACCGACGGCGAGACCTTCCCGTACCTGGCGCCGGTGGTGGCCAACTTCTGGGCGCAGGCGACCTCGACCATCAAGTACATCGCGCAGCTCGAGGGCGGCGAGTCGAAGCTCAAGGGCAAGAAGATCGCCTACATCCACCTCGACAACGACTACGGCCGGCAGCCGTTCCCGATGTTCGACGACCTCGCCAAGGCGCACGGCTTCGAATGGAAGTCGTGGGCGCTCTCCTGGCCCGCCCTCGAGCAGAGCGCCGCGTGGGTGGACATCGCGCGCCGCTACAAGGCCGACTACGTGATCGGCTGGCTCTACGGGCAATCGTGCGCGGTTCCCTACACCGAGATCGCCAAGGTGGGCTACCCGATGAAGAAGTACATCGGCTCGCTCTGGTGCGGCACCGAGGATGACGTGGGCCCCGCCGGCACGCTGGCCAACGGGACGGTCACGGCCAACTACCACGCCGCGGGCAAGAACTTCCCCGTCCTGAAGGAGATCGAGGACAAGGTCTACAAGGCGGGCAAGGGCACCACCGACCCGGCGCGCATCGGCACGGTGGCCTACAACCGCGGCGTGATCACCGGCATGGTGATCGTGGAAGCGATGCGCAATGGCATCAAGGCGCATGGCGCGCCGCTCGACGGCAAGAAGGTCCGCGACGGCTACCGCATGATCAAGCTCGACGACGCACGCCTCGCGCAGCTCGGGGCGAAAGGGCTGGTGCCGCCACTCGTCTTCTCCGAGAAGAACCACGGCGGCATGGACGCGCAGGTGTTCCAGAGTTGGGACGGCAAGACGTGGAAGACGATCTCGGGGTGGATTCCGCCGAACGAGCCGATGGTGAGGGCCAAGGTCGAAGCCTCCGCCAAGGCGTACCGCGACCAGGTGAAGTCCGGAGCCCCGGCGAAGTGACCGACGCTCCGATGCTGCGGCTGCGCGACCTCGAGGTCGCGTACCGCGGCGTGATCCAGGTGCTGCGGGGCATCTCGCTCGAGGTGCCCCGTGGCTCCGCCGTGGCGATCCTCGGCGCCAACGGCGCCGGCAAGTCCACGGTGCTGAAGTCGATCTCCAACCTGCTTCTCGCCGAGCGCGGCCGCGTGACGCACGGCGCGGTGGAGCTCGAAGGCAAGCCGATCCACGGCCTCGATCCTGCGGACGTGGTGAAGCTCGGCGTCGCGCACGTGATGGAAGGCCGCCGCCTCTTCCCGCAGCTCACGGTCGTCGAGAACCTGCGCACGGGCGCCTTCTCGCGCTCCGACGCCGCGGGGGTGACCGCCGACATCGAGCGCGTGATGGAATACTTTCCGGCTCTCAAGGAAAGGCGCGGCGTGAAGGCGGGATACCTGTCCGGTGGCGAGCAGCAGATGGTGGCCCTGGGCCGCGCGATCATGGCCCGCCCCCGGCTGCTGCTTCTCGACGAGCCCTCGATGGGCCTCGCCCCCATGGTGGTGAAGGAGATCTTCGAGATCATCCGGCGCCTGCGCGAGGCCGAAGGCGTCTCGATCCTCCTCGCCGAGCAGAACGCGGCCCGCGCCCTGGCGTTGGTCGACTATGGATACGTGCTGGAGAATGGGCATGTCGTGCTGGAAGGCCCTGCCCACGAGCTGAAGCAGAACGACGACATCCGCCGGTTCTACCTCGGGCTGGGCGACGTCGCCATCCACGCGACGCAGAGCGCCGTCAATCCGTGAGGAGGTCGCCATGAGTGCGCAACTCAAGTCCCGTCCCGCCCCGAAGGTTCCCGAGCGCCATGCCCAGTGGGAGAAGCTCGACCTCGCGCAGGTCCTCTCGCTGCCGACAGCGACCCTCGCGATCGGCTACGCCAACAGCTTGCTGTCGCCCAGGGGAGCGCAGGCCGCCGAGAAGCTGTGGGAGCGCGGCCGCATGCCGGGCGGGGCGATCGGCAACACGGTGAAGCTCATCCACGCCACGCGCGCGAACGGCAACCGGATGATCTGGAGCAAGTACCGCATCTTCCGCCAGGAGTATCCGCAGAGCCCGATGGACAAGGTCCAGTACGACTTCTGGGCGTCGCACTACCCCGGCTGGACCGAGGAGCAGAAGCAGTGGGACTGGCAGCCGGTCGAGGAAATCAAGGCGCTGATGCGCCCCGACGAGCCCGAGATCTACTACACGTCGCTCGGCAACATCTTCCTCGGCACCATGCTGCCGGCCTACCTCAACATGTGGGGCATCCGCACAGTGCTGCTTTGCGGCTACCACCTCGACTGGTGCATCGAACAGGCAGCGCGAACCTGCCGCGACATGGGCTACATGCCGATCGTGGTCGGGGACGCGGTCGGGTGCGGCGTCGAGGCCGACGAAGCGCCGACGCTGGAGCGCCTCGAGCGCTTCTTCGCCCCTGTGGTTTCGACCGACCAGGCGATCGACCTGATGGCCAAGGGCGCGGCCCTGCGCAAGGCGCGCTGAGCGCGGCCCCTTGAGCGCCGACCCGCAGCCGCTGAAAGGCATCCGCGTCCTCGAGCTGGGAGAGCTCCTGGCTGGCCCGCTCGTGGGCACGCTGCTGGGCGAGTTCGGTGCCGAGGTCATCAAGATCGAGCGGCCGGGGCGTGGCGACGTGCTGCGCCAGTTCGGCCCCGCGGTCGACGGCGAGAGCCTTTTCTGGAAGGTGAATGCGCGTAACAAGAAATCCGTGGTGCTGGACCTGGGCCGCGAGGAATCGACGCCGGTGCTGCGCGACCTGCTGGGCGCGAGCGACGTGCTCGTGAATAGCCTGCGCCCCGGCACGCTCGAGGGGTGGGGCTTCGACGAGGAGACGTTGCGCGCCAAGTTTCCACGCCTGGTGGTCGTGTACGCGTCGGCCTTCGGCCGCGAGGGGCCGTACCGCGAGCGCGGCGGCTACGACCCGATCGCGCAGGGCTTCAGCGGTCTCAGCTATCTCACCGGCGATTCCGCGGGGCCTCCCATGCGCGCGGGCGGCGCCATTCCGGTGTGCGATTTCATGACCGGCTTCGCCGGGGCGCTGGGGGCGATGCTGTCGCTCTACCAGCGCGACCGGCGCGGCGCGCCCGAGGACGCGCCGGGCGGCTCGGTCGACATCGCCCTCTACGATGTGGCCTTCCGGATGCTGGGCCCGCTGCTCGCCTTCAGGGATCTCACCGGCAAGGTGTGGAATCGCGACGGCAACCACAGCCTGGGAGGCGCGCCGACCGGGCACTTCCGCACCTCGGACGGCGAGTGGATCTGCACCTCGGTGCAGAACGACGCCCAGTTCGCGCGCCTGGCGCCGCTGGTTGGCCATGCCGATTGGCTCGGCGACGCGCGCTTCGCCTCCCTCGGCTCGCGTACCCGCCATCGTGACGCGATCGAGGCGGTGGTCTCCGATTGGATCGCAGCCCGCTCGCGCGATGCGGTTCTCGCCGCGTTTTCCGCCGCCGACCTCCCCGTGGGACCCATCAACTCGATGGGCGACCTCGCCGACGACGAGCACCTCGGTGCTCGCAGCACCTACTGGGAAACGCTCGAGGGCCGCAAGTACCGGCAACCGGCGCGCGTGCCCAAGATCTCGCAGGAAGAGCCCGCACACGTGCCTTCGCCTCGCCTGGGGGCGAACACCGAGGAAGTGCTGCGTGCCGTGTTGGGCTATTCCGGTCCGCGCATCGAGGCGCTCGCACGGGTCGGGGTCACGCCGTAGCCGGCGGATGCGCTCGGACCGCGAGCCGGTGGGGTGGCAGCTCGTGATCACTGGCTCGGACTCCTAACGATCTTCGAAGTCTCTCTCGATGTCCTCGCGAATCCGGGCCCGCTCCTGATCCGATAGCGGCGTGGCTTCCAGGAGCTCCAGGAGCCGGCGCCGCTGGACATAGCCGCGGCGCGCGAGCTCTCGCGTGAACTGGAGGTCTTTCTCGCGCCGGGCGAAGTACTTCGATATGGCCAGGTCGTGGGGATCCAGGCACAGGCCTCGCACGCCCTCGGAGTCGCCTTCGGGAAGGTTCACCAGGCGGCCCTTCCAGCCCTTCGGCAGTTTCGCGGTCGATTCGTCCACCGGGTCCGCGTAGTACCCGAAGGTCTCGTGGAACGGGGAGTCCTGCCCGATGGCGTTGAGCCATTCGGCCCGGTCGGCGTTCCTCGCGGCTATCAGGTCGACTTCCGCGGACCGAACGATTTCGTCCGGCGCGTCGGGGTGCTTGCCGTGCAGGGCCTGGCTTCCGATGATGATGAACTGCTTCTCGCCGGTGATCCTGCCGGCGGCGCGAAGGACATGATCAACGTGCTGCTTCTTCATTGAGCCTCCGCACTTCCTCTCGTGGCAGGAGCCCCGCATACGGCGCGGACTGACGCAGGCGCGTGGAGCGTTCGTCCCGGCCCAGCATCGCCGCGAAGAGCGCGCCGTCATCGGGGTTGCGCAGGATCTTCTTCCACTCGTCGTACGCGGACACCCAGGCCCCGGCCTCCCGCCACCGATGCAGGTTTGCGAGGCTCTGCGCGCGAATCTGCCGTGGCGTGAAGGAAGAAACGACCGCGAACGCGATCCGGCGCTTCAACTCGTCGAGCGTCTCGTGGGCGGAGGAGGGAGCCGGTGGCCGAATCCCGCTCGCCGACAGGTGAAGGACATCGCCTTCCTCCACGCCCCACGATGCGAGCGCCGATTTCGGGATGATGACGCCCAGGGAGTTGCCGATCTTGCGCAGTTGCAGTCTCATAGGCCGCATTGTAACAGGTTATAACATCGGCTGCGAAACGCTCGCCGGCCGGCGCCGATAGAATGCGCTTTCCCCCCCCCGACGATCGCTTCCCATGTACGAAGACCTTTGCCTCTATATCAACGGCCAGTTCCTCAAGGGTGGCGGGCGCAGGGAGCAGGACATCGTCGACCCGGCCACCGACGAGGTGATCGGAAAACTCCCTCATGCGTCGAAGGAGGACCTCGACCTCGCGCTTGCGAGCGCGCAGAAGGCCTTCCTCACCTGGCGCAGGTCTTCTCCCATGGAGCGCCACCGGATCCTGCGCAAGGTCGCGGACCTTTCACGCGAGCGCGCCAGGCAGATCGGCGCCAACATCACGCTCGACATGGGCAAGCCGCTCGCGGAAGCCGCCGGCGAGGTGACGGTCTGCTCCGAGCACGCCGACTGGGCGGCCGAGGAGTGCCGGCGCATCTACGGGCGCGTGATCGCCCCGCGTTCCGAGGGCGTGCGCCAGTTCGTGATCAAGGAGCCGATCGGGGTCTGCGCGGCCTTCTCGCCCTGGAACTTCCCGTTCAACCAGGCGATCCGCAAGATCGTCTCGGCGCTGGGCGCGGGCTGCACCATCATCATCAAGGGGCCGGAGGATGCACCCTCCGCGGTGGTGGCGATCGCGCGGCTCTTCCACGAGGCGGGCCTTCCGCCCGGATGCCTCAACGTCGTGTGGGGCGTGCCGAGCGAGGTGTCGACCTACCTCATCAACTCGCCGATCGTGCGCAAGATCTCGTTCACGGGGTCGGTGCCGGTGGGCAAGCAGCTCGCCGCCATGGCGGGATCGCTGATGAAGCCCGCGACGATGGAGCTGGGCGGCCACTCGCCGGTCATCGTGTGCGACGACGCCGACGTGGAAGCCGCCGCCGACATCATGGCGGGCTCCAAATTCCGCAACGCCGGCCAGGTCTGCGTCTCGCCCACGCGCTTCTACGTGCAGGAGAAGGCGTACGACAAGTTCGTCGCGCGCTTCCTCGACAAGGTGAAGGGGCTCAAGGTCGGGCCCGGCAACGAGCCCGACACGAAGATGGGGCCGCTCGCGCACAAGCGCCGCGTGCCCGCGATGGCCGGATTCGTGGAAGATGCCGACGCGCGTGGCGCCAGGATCCTCGCGGGCGGCCACAAGCTGGGCGACAAGGGCAGCTTCTTCGAGCCTACCGTCGTCGACGAGCCGCCCGACGACTCGAAGCTCATGACCCAGGAGCCCTTCGGCCCGATCATGGGGTTGAAGCGCTTCAAGACTCTCGATGAGGCGATCGAGCGTGCGAACTCGCTTCCCTTCGGGCTTGCCGCCTACGCGTTCACGACGTCCACGAAGAACGCCACCCGGATCGGCGACGCGCTCGAGGCCGGGATGGTCACGATCAACCACCTCGGCTTAGCGGTCGCGGAGACGCCCTTCGGCGGCGTGAAGGACAGCGGCCACGGCAGCGAGGGCGGGACCGAGACCTTCGACGGATACCTGGTCACGAAATTCGTGACGCAGAAGGGCTAGATTTTCCCGAAGTCCCCGTGCCTTCCCAGCCCGCCCTTGAAGCGCGTGGCTCCGGCGACGCCATCCTTTACCAGCGCCTCGCGGCCGTTGTACCACTCCTGAACCAGCGCGTCGCGCACGCTGAGCCCGTGGCTCTTGATCGCCGAGCGCCGGTCCCCGCGCACGCACACCTACGGGAAGCGCGCGATCTCCTGCGCCAGCTCCTCGGCCTTGGCGCGCGCGCCGCCCTTGGGCGTCAGGTACTCGCATAGCCCGATCGCCAGGCACTCCTCGGCCGGCACCTTGCGCCCGGTGAGGATGATCTCGAGCGCGCGTCCCTGTCCGACGATGCGCGGCAACCGCACCGTGCCGCCGTCGATGAGCGGCACGCCCCAGCGGCGGCAGTAGACGCCGAAGTAGGAGTCCTTCGCCATCACGCGGAAGTCGCACCACAGGCCCAGCTCCATGCCGCCCGCCACCGCGGGACCCTCGATCGCCGCGATCACGGGCTTGTCGAGCTCGAGGCGCGAGGGCCCCAGCGGGCCGCGCGGAATGTCGCCGCCGTTGCCGCGCGACTTCGCCGGCGGGATGTCGAGCTCGCCCAACGGATAGTCGGCATCGAGCGTGCTCACGTACTTGAGATCCCACCCCGCGCAGAACGCGCCGCCCGCGCCGTAGAACACGGCGACCGCGGCATCCTTGTCCGCATCGAACTCGAGGAACGCGGCAGTCAGCTGGTCCGCGCTCTCCGGGTCCATCGCATTACGCGCCTCGGGCCGATCGTGGATCACGGTCCAGACACTCGCCTTCTTTTCTATCCTGACGGTCACGACGCTTCTCCTCTCGGGTGCTCGTTGACTAGGGTTGCGGCCGCAGCAGCGCGTACGGATTGATCGCCTTTCCCTTCCACCAGCGCTTGTCGGTGCCGAGCTCGTGGATCGCGAAATGCAGGTGCGGCGCGCTCTCGGGCGCATTGCCCGTGCTGCCGACGTACCCGATCACATCGCCGCGGGCCACGGGCTGGCCCTCCTTGAGGCCCGATGCATAGCGATCGAGGTGCGCATAGAAGTAGACGCGCGTGGTGGCGGGATCGAACTGGTAGATCGAGATGCCGGCCATCGGCCCGCGATAGAGCTTCGCGATGCGCCCGTCGTCGACCGCCCGCACCGGCGTGCCACGCGGGGCCATGATGTCGAGCGCCGCGTGCCGGCGCGCGCCGCGTTTCTCGTCGAAGTTGTCGCGCAGCGCGTGCTCGAAGCCGGGCAGGGGAAAGGCGAGGCGGCCGGGCTGGGCCGGAAGCGGAACCGGAACCGGAACCGGGGCGGCCAGGCGCGCGACTGCGGGCGCGACGGCGGTCACTTCGGCGTCCACTTGCCGATTCTTCAGCACGTAGCCCAACACGATGAACGCCAGGAGGATCCCGGCGACGAGCATGGTGGCGCTCCCGGGCTTCATCTCTTGCGGGCCTCCAGCTCCTCCCAGCGCTCCAGCAGCCGCGTGAGCTCGGCCTCGTTCTCCGCGTGCCGCGCGTTCAGCTCCTTGAGGTCCACCGTCCGGTCCTGGTACAGCGCGGGATCGGCCAGTTTGCGGGCAAGCTCGTCCTGCTCCTCCTCGAGGGCCTCGAGCAGGCCGGGCATGGCTTCGAGCTCGCGCGCCTCCTTGTAGGTGAGCTTGGCGGGGAGGGCGCTGCGCTCCGGGCCTTCCTTTGCGCGCGTCGGCACCAGAGTTGCCGCCGCCGCCGAACCCGCCTTCGAGGCGCGCTTCCAGTCGCCATAGCCGCCCGCGTACTCCTTCCATCGCCCGGCGCCCTCGAACGCAATGGTCTGCGTCACGACGTTGTCGAGGAACGCGCGGTCGTGGCTCACGAGGAAGAGCGTGCCCGAATAGTCCTGCAGCAACGCCTCCAGCAGCTCGAGCGTCTCGATGTCGAGGTCGTTGGTCGGCTCGTCGAGCACCACGACGTTCGCGGGACGGGCGAAGAGGCGCGCGAGCAGCAGCCGGTTGCGCTCCCCGCCGGAGAGCGATTTCACCAGCGCGCGGGCGCGATCGGGCGGGAAGAGGAAGTTCTCGAGGTAGCTGATGACGTGTCGCGGCGTTCCGTCGATCTCGACGAAATCGCTCCCGGGCGAGATGGTGTCGGCGATCGTGGCCTCCTCGTCGAGCGCCGCGCGCAGCTGGTCGAAGTACGCCACCGCGACCTTGGAGCCCAGCCGCACGCGGCCGGAGTCGGGCTCGATCTCGCCCAGCAGGAGCTTGAGCAGCGTGGTCTTCCCGCTGCCGTTGGGGCCGATGAGCCCGATCTTGTCGCCGCGCATCACCCGGCAAGAAAAGTGGTCGACGACGCGCTTCTCGCCGTAGCTCTTGCTCACGTCCTCCAGCTCGGCGACCAGGCGCCCTGAACGGTCGCCCGCGGAGAGCGCGAGCTCGACCGATCCCACGCGCTCGCGCCGCGCCTCGCGTTCGGCTCGCAGCACCGCCAGCCGGCGCACGCGCCCCTCGTTGCGCGTGCGGCGCGCCTCGACACCCTTGCGGATCCAGGCCTCTTCCTGCGCGAGCACCTTGTCGAACTTCTGCGCGCGCACCGCCTCGATGGCGAGCGCCTCGGCCTTGCGCTTCTCGTACTCGCTGAAGTTGCCGTCATACGTCGTGAGCCGGCCGCGGTCGAGCTCGACGATGCGCTGCGCGACGCGGTCGAGGAAGCGGCGGTCGTGTGTGACGAAGATCACGGCTCCGGGAAGCGCCGCGAGCGCCTCCTCCAGCCACTCGATCGCGTCGACGTCGAGGTGGTTCGTCGGCTCGTCGAGGAGCAGGAGGCTCGGCTCCACGACCAGCGCCCGCGCGAGCGCGACTCTCTTGCGCAAGCCGCCGGAGAGCTCGTCCACGAACGTGTCGGCGGGAAGCTTCAGGCGATCGAGCGTGGCCTCGATGCGGTGCTCGATCGCCCACGCATTGGCGTGGTCGAGCGCCTCGTGCAGCTCGTGCATGCGCTCGAGCTCGCCGGCGTTGGCCGCCGCGTGGTAATCGAGCAGCAGTTGCCGCGCCTCGCCCACCCCGAGCGCCACGACCTCGAACACGGTCCGCCGCGCCACCAGCGCCGGCTCCTGCTCGACACTCGCGATCCGGGTGCCCGGCGCCAGCCAGAGCTTGCCATCGTCGGGCCGCGCGCTCCCCTCGACGATCCGCAAGAGGCTCGTCTTGCCGGTGCCGTTGCGGCCGATGAGCCCGATGTGCTCGCCCGGCTCCACGACCAGGTCCGCATGGTCGAGCAGCGGCACGTGGCCATAGGCGAGGGAGACTTCGGAGAGCTGCAGGAGCGGCATCGACCAAGGATAAGCGAAGGCGCTGGCATACTGCGCGGATGCGAAGCCTCTTGGCGTCGGATACGGCGCTCGTGATTCAAGTGCCGACCTGGATCGGCCTCCTCCTCGTCGCCGCCGCGATCGCTGTCGCTGCCGGCGCCCTCCTGCTCAGTCCGCCGAGGCCGTGGCGCCTGGGCGCGTTCCTGGCCACGATCGCGCTTCTCTACGCCGGCTGGTACTCGCTCGCGACCGTGACCACCTTCGAGCAGCGCGGCTTCATCGTCGAGACCATGCGGGGCGAGGAAGAGCGCATCGGCTGGTTGCAGGTAAGCGCGATCGACGCCAGGGCGGACTACGCGATCTTCCTGCTCCGGAACAGCAGCGAGGCGACCGTGGATCTCTCCGGACTCGCGACGGAGGAGAAGGCGCGCATCGTCGCCTTCGTGAAGGACCGGCTGAAACGCTGATGTCAATGGCGGGCAGGGATTCGCCAGGTAGCCCGACGGTGGCTGCGGTCGTGCGCGAGCAGACCGGCTTTGCGTGGTCGCGCGCGAAGAAGCTGTGCATCGACGGACGTGTCACGGTCGACGGCGAGCGCTGCACCGATCCCGCGGCGCGCGTTTCGCCCGATTCGGTCGTGGCCGTCGACGCGCATCGGCCGAAGCTGCGGCCCGGTGCGCTCGCCCGTGACGCGATCGTCTTCTCCGACGCCGACGTGATCGTGGTCGACAAGCCCGCGGGAATGCTGAGCGTCGCCGACGAGCCCGGCAACAAGGACACGATCGGCAACCACTTGCGGCCGCTGCTGCGCGCAAGACCGGGGACGGACCCGGGACGGACCCCGATTTTGGTGGTTCATCGCCTCGACCGGGATACGAGCGGCGTCATGGTCTTCGCGCGCACGGCGGTCGCCCACCGCCACCTCGCGGCCCAGTTCAAGGAGCACTCGGTGGATCGTATCTATCGGGCGATCGTCCACGGCTCGATCGAGGCGACGCGGGTCGAGACGCAGCTGATCCTGGATCGGGGCGACGGGCTGCGCGGCTCGTACGGCCACTTCCGGCGGCCGCGAGGCGAGCCGCCCGCCGATGCAAGGCGCGCCGTCACCCACGTGACGCCCCTCGAGGAGTTGCGCGGTGCGACCCTCGTCGAGTGCCGCCTCGAGACCGGGCGCCAGCACCAGATCCGCATCCACCTCGCCGAGCTCGGCCACCCACTGGTCGGCGAGCGTGTCTACATCCGCGACTACGAGGACAAGCCGATCGAGGCTGCGCGCCCGATGCTGCACGCGCGGCTCCTCGCCTTCACCCACCCGCGCACGGGGGCGCGGGTCTCGTTCGAGCGCAAGCCGCCCGCCGACTTCCAGGCGATGCTCGAGCGATTGGGCTAGCCGCGCAGCGTCGCCCGCGCAATTTCGTTCAATACCCGCCGGCGGTGCCTGTGGTTCCATGGCGCGATGGACCCTGGTCGAGTTCGCATTCGCGCCGCTCGCGCCGAAGACACGGAGGCGATGCTCGTCATCGTCAACGCGGCCGCGCAGGCCTATCGCGGGGTGATTCCCGCCGATCGCTGGCACGAGCCCTACATGCCGGCGGCCGAGCTGCGTTCCGAGATCGAAGCCGGAGTCGATTTCATCGTATGCGAGGTCGACGCAGAGGTCGCGGGCGTGATGGGCATCCAGCCGGTGCGCAACGTCGACCTCATCCGCCACGCATACGTGCTACCCGCCCTCCAGGGGCACGGCATTGGCGGCGCGATGATGCGGCGGCTGCGCGACCGCACCCGGCGCCCGCTGCTGGTCGGCACGTGGGCGGCGGCGACGTGGGCGGTGCGCTTCTACGAGCGCGAAGGCTTCAGGGTCGTGGGCGAGGACACCAAGTCGCTCCTGCTGCGCACGTACTGGACCATTCCCGAACGCCAGGTCGAGACGTCCGTCGTGCTGGCCGCGCCGCCGCTGACCCACGAGGAAGCGGCTAAGCTGGCGGCGTCATGAACATCCGCACGCATCGTGTCCAGCCGCATCGCTCCGCCGTCGCCGGTATCGCCGCGATGACGCTGCTCTCCGATCATCGCTTCCCGCGCCACTCGCACGACGAGCTGGGCATCGGGATCATGCTCTCGCGGATCTCGCCGCCGAATCCGGCGTGAGCCGCTTCCAGCTCCTGCGCGGCTTCGCGCGCGAGGTGGGGACGACGCCGCACGCCTACCTCCTCCAGCGCAAGGCCCGCCTGGCTCGACGCCTTCTGTCCTGCGGGAGCACGCTGGCGGAGGCCGCGGCAGTCGCGGGTTTCGCCGACCAGAGCCACATGACGCGTGCATTCGCGCGCCACTTCGGCATTACGCCGGGATCCTATCGCCGGTCACGTGCGGCGTAGAATCGGGTTCGTGCACGAGGAGCAGTCGCCATGCCGGAAAATGAAGCCACGGTGCAGCAGCGCATCGACGCGATCCAGTCGGTTTACGACGAGCGCGGCATGAAGCCCGCCGAGGGCGTCGAGCAATTGCGCGACATGGCCGAGGAAGCGTGGGCCCGCAACGGCGCGCGCGTGGTGGCCAAGGCGTGGGTCGACCCCGAATTTCGCAAGCGGCTGATCGCCAACGGCCGCGACGCGGTCGCCGAGCTGGGCATCACCATGCCCAAGCATCATCGCCATCTCGTGGTGCTCGAGAACACGCCCAAGGTGCAGAACGTGATTTGCTGCACGCTCTGCTCCTGCACCGCCTACACGATCATCGGATTGCCGCCCGACTGGTACAAGGACCTCGAGTACCGCGCGCGTGTGGTGCGCGAGTCGCGAACGGTGCTGAAGGAGATGGGGCTGGACCTGCCCGCCGACGTCGAGATCCGCGTCTGGGACACCACCGCCGACACGCGCTACATGGTGCTGCCCGACCAGCCGCCCGAGACCCGCGGCTGGCCCGAGGAGAAGCTCGCGACCATCGTGACGCGCGACGCCATGATCGGCGTCGCTCGGTTGTAGGGGCCCGCATGGACGGCATCCACGACATGGGCGGCCGGCAGGGCTTCGGCCGCGTGCGGTACACGCGCAAGGCGCGCGCCTTCCACGCGGATTGGGAAGTGCGCGCGAACCAGCTCTACGCCCTCGCGGTCCGGCTCGGCATCTTCAACATGGACGAGTACCGCCACGCGATCGAGCGCATGGAGCCGCGGCACTATCTCACCGCGAGCTACTACGAGCGTTCGCTCACGAGCCTGGCGACGCTGCTGGTAGAGAAAGGCGTCGTATCGAGCGAGGAGCTCGAGCGCCGCGCCCAAGGCTCGTTTCCGCTCGCGATGCCGAGTGCGCCGGGCCGCACCAACGTCGCCACGCGCGAGCGCTTCAAGCCCGGAGACCGCGTACGCGTGCGCCTCGACTTCGTCCCCGGCCACATCCGCATGCCCGGCTACATCCGCGGCAAGGCGGGCGTGGTGGTCGGCGAGTCACCCGTGTATCCGTTCCCCGACGCCCACGCGCACGGCGTCGAGTCGCAGGACGAGCCCACGTACGACGTGCGCTTCCGCAGCGAAGACCTCTGGCCCAATTCCGCCGACCCCGCGCTCATCCACGTCGGCGTGTTCCAGAGCTATCTGGAACGTGTCGCCCCCGCGTAGGCGGGGGCCCAATCACCCTTCCCCGAACCCGTTGCTGATCAGCCGCGTCACGGCGCTGATCGCCTCGACCTCGTCCGGCCCATCCACCTCGATCGACACCCGCGCGCCCATGCTCGCGGAGAGCAGCAGGATGGCGATGAGGTGGCGTGCGTTCGCGCGTCGCCCGTTGGCGACGATGAAGACGTTCGAAACGTACTTGGAACTGACCGACACGAGCTTCACCGCGGCACGCGCGTGGAGGCCCAGCCGGTTCACGATCGTCAGCTTGCGTTCCTGCATTTCGGATTCCCTTTCGATTCGAGCGGCGAAGGACACCGCCCACAGCTTGGTTCGGGGAATCCTACGATTGGTTCCTTGCAGGCGTGTGACGAAAAATTGTCGGGCTCAGGCTACGGCTGCCCTCTCGGCATCGGAGGTGTCGTCGAAGACCGGAACGAGCTTGTCGATCCCCGTCGCCTTGATGCTCATCATGACCGTCGAGGCGTCGTCGACGACCAGCACCATCTTCCCGCCACGCTCCTTGACCGCCTTGGCGGCCGTGACCAGGGCGCGCACTCCGATCGAGGCGAGGAACTTGAGGGAGGAGAGGTCGACGACCACGCCCTTTTTCGGCGCCTGGGTCAGCTCGACGAGCTGGGAAGCGACCGAGTTGGTGCCCTCGACGTCGAGGCGGCCGGTGATCTCGATCCGGCGTAGCTGCTCGCCGACGTCGACGTAGCTGATGGACATTGTTTTGCCCTCCCGAAGCGGGAGTTTAAGCGAATGTGGCCACGACCAGCGTGAAATCGTCCTCGAACGCCGGGCGCCCCGTGCGGGCGGTCACCGCCTCGAAAATCCGCCGGGATTCGGCCTTGCCGGCATCGCGGGGCTCGGTCAGCAGCCCGACGAAGGCGTCGATGCCCCATTGCCGGCCGTTCGCAGGGTCGATCTCGAAGGCGCCGTCGCTGAAAAGGAAGAGCGAGCTTCCCGGCGCGAACCCGGCGCGGCCGCTGCGGTATGGGTAGTCCGGCATCATCCCGATGAGCACGTTGGAGACGTCGAGGGGCGTCGCGCCCTCGCGACCCGGCCCCACGAGGTATCCCGCGTGATGACCGGCGGAAGTGAAAGCGATGGTGCGCGAGCCCAGGTCGCAAACTCCGTACCAGAGCGACAGCAGCATGCCGCCGT
>Ga0307505_10000495_pt1 | contig 43084 bp, 41 predicted proteins | sample 23_S_MG_FD_202183 | JGI IMG/M metagenome (GOLD analysis project Ga0307505, IMG submission 202183) | Soil microbial communities from Populus trichocarpa stands in riparian zone in the Pacific Northwest, United States - 23_S | ecosystem: Environmental > Terrestrial > Soil > Riparian zone > Trees...
TGAGTGGCTTGCCGCCGATGTTCAACGGATACGCGACGACGTTCGCATACCACTGCATGAAGAAGCCGCCCAGACCGCCGAGGATGCCCATGGTCAGGACGATCTTGGAGAGGTGCGACTTGCCGAACCCGACGGCCTGCGCCAGACCGTGGATGGGGAACGGCGAGAACGCGTCGGTGTGCGTATACCCCTTCTCCTGCACGGCCAGCGCCGCGTCGAGCAGGGTTTGCGGATCGTTGAACTCCGCGATCACTCCGTAGAGACCTTCTTTGATTTTTCCGATGGCCATGTCAGTGCCGCGTTGGTGCTTCGTTCATGTCGATGAGGTTGCCGGTTGTCAGTTGTCGGTTGTTGGTGATGCGTCGTAATGAAGTGCCCGCAACGGACAACCGACAACCGACAACGTGCGACGCGAAAACGAATGCCATCAGTGTCCCTCCTCGTGTTCGGCGTGAGCCTGGGCCTCGGGGAGGAGGGTACGCATTTCGAAGATGGAGATCATGGGGAGGAAGCGCACGAAGAGGAACAGGAGCGCGAAGAAGAGGCCGATGGAGCCGATGAAGAAGCTCCAGTCCCAGAACGTACCGGCGTACATGCCCCAGGACGACGGGAGGAAGTCGCGGTGCAGGGAGCCGGGGATGATCACGAAGCGCTCCAGCCACATCCCGACATTGACGAACATGGCCACAATGAACAGCCAGAACGTGGACGTGCGGAAGCGCCGGAACCACATGAGCTGCGGTGCGAGGCCATTACAGATCCAGAGCGCCGCGTACATGCTCTTGTAGGGTCCGCCCAGGCGGTTGCCGAGCATGTAGATCTCGAAGGGGTTCCCGGAATAGAGACCGTAGAACCACTCCATGACATAGGCATACGCGACGATGAGTCCCGTGGCCAGCAACACCTTGCCCATGTTCTCGAGGTGACGCATGGTGATGAAGTCTTCGAGCTTGAAGAACTTTCGCGCGGGGATGGCCAACGTCAAGACCATCGCGAAGCCGGCGAAGACGGCGCCTGCGACGAAGTAGGGCGGGAAGAACGTGGCGTGCCAGCCTGGGATCTGCGCGACGGCGAAGTCGAACGAGACGATGGTGTGTACGGAGAGAACGAGCGGAGTGGACAGGCCGGCCAGCAGCAGGTAGGCGTGCTCGTAACGGTCCCAGTGCTTCGCGGAACCGCGCCAACCGAGGGCGAATGCGCCGTAGAGACGCTTGGCCCACATGTTCGTGGAGCGATCGCGCAGCGTGGCCAGATCGGGGATGAGGCCGACATACCAGAACAGCGCGGACACCGTCGCGTACGTGGAGACAGCGAACACGTCCCACATGAGCGGGCTGCGGAACTGCGGCCAGAGTCCCATGGTGTTCGGGTACGGGAAGAGCCAGTAGTCGTACCAGGGACGGCCGGTGTGCAACGCGGGGTACAAGCCCGCGGACGCGACCGCGAACAGGGTCATGGCCTCGGCGAACCGGTTGATGGACGTGCGCCACTCCTGGCGCAGCAGCAGCAGAATCGCGGAGATCAACGTGCCGGCGTGACCGATGCCGATCCACCAGACGAAGTTGATGATGTCCATGCCCCATCCCACGGGATGGTTGATGCCCCAGATGCCGATGCCCTTGCCGATGAGCATGCCCATGGAGATTGTGAGCAGGCCCACACCGCCGAGGGCGATCAGGAAGCCGATGATCCAGCCAAAGGGCGTCTTGCGCTTGAGGACGATCGTGGAGATGTGATCCGTGATCGTGGAGAACGAGTGCCCCGGCTCAATGGTCGGCGTCGGGATGAAGCGCTCCGGAATGCGGGTCTCTTGCGTGACCGGCCGGAGCTCGTGAGCGGGGGTGTGGTCTTTGGTTGCCATTGTTTTACTTCGAAATTGAAAATTGAAAATTGAAAATTGAAAATGGCGCGCGCAACCTAGTAGTGGATTTCATGGCTCTCGTCTTTTTCAATTTTCAATTTTCAATTTTCAATTCTTCTTCACATCAGGGCTCGGATTACGAACATTACCGAGATACGTCGTGCGCGGCTTGGTCTGGAGCTCTTCGAGGAGGGCGTAGTGGTGGAGCTGGGCTTTGAGCTGGGCCACTTCGCTCTTGGGGTCGTTCATGTCGCCGAAGACGATGGCTTGGGTGGGGCAGGCCTGCTGGCAGGCGGTGACCACTTCGCCGTCGCGGACGCGGCGGCCCTGCTTCTCGGCCTCGATCTTCCCGTGATTGATGCGCTGCACGCAGTACGTGCACTTTTCCATGACCCCGCGGGTGCGGATGGTCACGTCGGGATTGCGCATGGGCTTGAGTGACGGCGTGTCGTAATCGGAGTAGCCGAAGAAGTTGAAGCGGCGGACTTTATAAGGACAATTGTTCGAGCAGTATCGCGTGCCCACGCAGCGGTTGTACGTCATGTCATTGAGGCCGTCTTCGCTGTGGGACGTGGCCTCGACCGGGCAGACCGGCTCGCACGGTGCGTTCTCGCACTGCATGCATGGCACGGGCTGATGGAAGACCTCGGGATTCTCGATGTCGCCGCGGTAGTAGCGGTCGATGCGCAACCAGTGCAGCTCGCGCTCGCGGACCACTTCTTCCTTGCCGACGATGGCGATGTTGTTCTCGGCCTGGCAGGCGATCACGCAGCCATTGCAGCCCGTACACACGGACGTGTCGATGACCATGGCCCAGGCGTGCTTGTCCGAGTAGTCCCACTCCTCGTACATCGACTCGGATGCGTGCGCGCCCTCTCCGCTGGCGTGGTGCGGGTCGGCGGCGAACTTCGGATTCTCCAGGTAGCCGGCGAACGTCGCGCTGCGGATGATGCCGCGCTCGCCCACGTCCTTGACGTCGATGGACTGATGCTCCTGCGTGCAGGCCACGGGATACGGCTTGCCTGCCTGGTCGAGCGTGATCTTCGCGCCCGGTCCGCCGTGCAACGCATTGGAGAAGCGCAGCGGATACGTATCGAAGCCCTTCCCCTTCTCCGAGGCCACGACGCCGCCGTTGCGGCGTCCGTAGCCGAAGTAGACCGTGGCCACGTCTTCCGCGTGACCGGGCACGACCCAGATCGGGAGATTGATCTTGACGCCGCGGTAATCGAGCGCGGCGAAGCGGGTGCGCTTGGAGTTGACGTGCTCGGCGCGCTCCTCTTCGTTGTAGCCGAGGGCCTTCGCCGTCTTCGGCCCAACGATCATCACGTTGTCCCAGGTGATCTTGGTCTGGGGCTTCGGGAGCTCCTGGAGCCAGCCGTTGTTGGCGTAGCGTCCGTCGTAGAGAGTCGGATCCGCGCGGATCTCCAGCTCGATCGCGTTCGCGTTCGCGGTTGTCGGTTGCCGGTTGTCGGTTGTCTGCGGGATCGTGCCGGTTGCCGCGGCTACGCGAACGGGTAAGGCGGTATTGGGGATCACTCCGTCGTGGAGCCATTGGCGCCAGGTCAGCTCGGTCGCACCGTTCTTGAACCAGTGGTCGCGGACGGTCTGGTAGGGCGTCTGGTCGAGTCCACCGATCAAGGCGCCGAGGACTTCGTGCGCGGAGCGTCCGTTGTAGAGCGGAGCGATGAGGGGCTGGATGATGGAGGTCGTGCCGTCGTGGCCGCGGGCGTCGCCCCAGGTCTCGAGGTAGTGAGTCTCGGGGACGTGCCAGTGGCAGCGCAGCGATGTCTCGTCGTAATAGGGCGAGAGGTGCGCGCGGAAGGGGACCTTGTCGAGCGCCGCGTTGAAGGGAAGGTCGGCGGGCGCGTCGAAGACGGGATTGCCGCCGAGGATGATCAGGGATTGGACTGCGCCCGCGTTCATGTCGCGGACGAGCTCCGCGAAGGACGCGAGCTGATTCGTGGGCGCGACTTCGACGGGATCGGTGACGAGGACGGTCGTGCCGATGTTGCCGAGCTGCGAGTTGATGGCGTGCGCGAGAGCGTGCACGGACGCGGGCTGATCGTCGCCGGCGAGCACGACCGAAGCGCCGCGATTGGCCTGCAGATCGGCGATGGCCTTCTGCAGCACTGGATTCGTGGAATTGCCGGCCAGGAGCTCGCGGGCCATGGTCTCGATCTGCGAGGGCTTCACGGCCACCCGGTGATCGGCCACGGAGCCCGTGCTGCTCATGCCGCCTTCGATGACGTACAGACGGTTCATGGACTTCACGCCGTTGCGGATCCGGCGGAGGGACATGAAGTCGCGGGCATAGCGCAAATGGCCGGCCCCTTCGCCGAGGAAGTCAGCGCCGAGGGAGACGACGATGTTGGCCTTGGTGAAATCGTAGTGCGTGTGAACGTAGGAGCCGAACGCGAGACGCCCGCCTTCGCGGACGTTGTCGTGATTCACGGCTTCCCATTGATGCCACTTCATGCCGGGGAACTGCGCGACGAGGGCCTGCAGTTGGGCGCCGAGGGTCGGCGAGGTGATGGTCTGCGTGAGGATGCGCAGGCCGGCGCCGTTGGTCTTGGCCGCGGTGGTGACGGGAGTGAGGGCGGCGATGAAGTCGCCCCAGGTGTTGGTGTCGCCGAGCCTGCGGACGACCTGGGAGCGGTCGGGATCGTAGAGACCGAGGATGGAGGCCTGCATGAACGCGTCGCTGGCGCCGCCGCTCGAGGGATGGAGAGGATTGCCCTCGATCTTGGTGGGGCGGTTCATGTGACTCTCGACGAGGACGCCGGTGGCGTAGCCGCCGAGGGACATGGCACTGGCGAAGAAGATCGGCCGGCCGGGGATGAGATTCTCGGGTTGATTGACGTAGGGGACGATCGCTTCGGCGGGACGGCGGCAGGCGGCGAGGCCGGCCATGGCCACGGAGGCGCCCATGAGCTTCATGAAGTTGCGGCGGTCGACGCCCTTGTCTTCGCCCTTGCCGAGCGACTGAGCCTGTTGTGGAAATTCTCCGTGCATGAAGTCGTCGAAGACGTCGCTGCGCGACAGGTCTTCGAGACTGCGCCAGAACTCCTTTCCGCGAAGGTCGCCCACGCGGGCTCGGAAGTCGGTGAAGCTCAGTGTCTTTTGATCGCTCATCGTGGTGGTTGTTGTCGGTGGTCAGTTGTCGGTTGTCTGTGAGCCATCGCTACGATGCAACATCCCTCAGACAACCGTCATCCGCCAACTCCTAGTAATGGCACGCAGAACAATGCGTCTTGCTCTTGACGCCGTAACGCTTCACGAGCTCCGGCCCGAGGACGGCCTGATTCTTCGCGACGTAGCTCATGTTGAATACCTCTTCGCGCGGGCGGATGAAGCGTTCCGGCGCGCGGTGACAGTCGAGACACCACGACATGGTGAGCGGCGCGGCCTGGTAGACGAGGTTCATCTTGTCGATGGGCCCGTGGCAGGAGGCGCAGCCGATTCCTTTGGAGACGTGGATGTCGTGTTTGAAATGGACGTAGTCGGGAAGGCGATGCACGCGGCTCCAGAGAATGGGCTTGCCGCTCTTGAAGCTGGCGCGGATGGGCTCGAGCATGGCCGCGGAGGTCCAGACCTGGGAGTGGCAGTTCATGCACGTGGAGGTGGGTGGCAATCCGGCGAAACCGGAGGTCTCGACCGAGGTGTGGCAGTAGCGGCAATCGATGCCCAGGCCGCCCACGTGGTGCTGATGGCTGAAGGGCACGGGCTGCTCGCGCGCGATCCCCTGGTTGGTGAAGTAGGGAGAGCGAACGATGCCGCCGATCACCCAGAGGACGAAACCGGCGATGAAGACGGCTCCGAAGATGGTGACGCGGGAAAGCGTGTTGGCACTGCGGTCGAAAATCTGAGCCATGGAGGCGACTACCCGTCCGGTGTCGTGAGTTCGAGAAGCGTAGTGGGTTCCGAAGCTGTTGGCCGCGGGAAATCAGGCGTCGCGCATGGGAGCGCCGCGGACGAGGGGCATCATATTCAAAATTGTCTGTGACGCAAGATTGGGGTGGGCGTGTGTTTGGCGTTCTGGCGGCTGGACGGAATCCCGTGGAGCGGTGGGCTTCAGCCTACCGGGCTCTCGCGCAGAACTTCCCTCTGCCCCACGTGGCTCTCGGCATGCGCGTCCCAAGAGCGTCACACACTTCGGCACATTCATCGCGAGTGCCCGGAGGGCTAAAGCCCGCCGCTCCAGAGGGCGGGCTACGCCCGTCAACCCAATGCTGAATTTGGTCTGTCATCCTGAGCGGGCGGCGTGATGGGGGGCGAAGGATCCCCTGCCGAAGCACGACACTCGCTCCGTCGGCAGGGGATCCTTCGCACCCACCCGCCACCCGCTCAGGATGACAGGGGGTTGTGAGACCTACCGACACCTCACATTCGCGAGACGCCACCGGAGACGACGAGGGCCATGACGCTGGCGCTGTCGGCTTCGAGGGGACGCACACGGTCGCGAGCCACGATGAGCAGGCAGCCGTCCCAGGTGTAGGAAAAGGGGACATAGACCGCGACGTCACCGGGCAGGCCGAGCGAGCCGAGGTCGTCGCGGGTGATGAAGCCGAAGGTGCGGAGGTGGTCGGTGACCTCGACGGTCACGGGCCGGTCGAAGCGGCGCTTGTTGCCGACGAAGGCTTCGAGCAGGTCTTTGATGGCCGAGTAGACGATGCGCACGATGGGGGCGCGGGTAAAGAGCTTCTCGGTCAACCCGAAGAAGCGCCGGCCGACGAAGTTCCCGGCCAGGGCGCCGATGAGAATGGTGGCGCCGAGGAGGATCGCGATGCCGAGTCCCGGGGTGGGCAGGCGCAGGAGACGGTCGAGGGAGAGAAAGGCCTGCACCAGCAGGTAGACCGTCACTGCGATCGGGACTACGATGACGAGGCCCCGGAGGAAGTTCTTGAGAAGCCAGTTCATGGAGGCAGGATAGCTTGCCGGTTGCCTTGCCGTTGTCGGTCATCGGTTGTCAGTTCAAGGTGCTGCAGCGTCGATGCGACAGGTCGCCCCGGACGGACAACCGACAACTGACAACTTTTTTTAAGCCCATACATCCAAACGAAACCGGCGCCCGTAATGCGGTATGAGGTGAAGAGTCGACATGAGTGACCTGACGCGCGACGAACTGGAGTTTTTGAACCGCATCGCGGTGGAGACGACCGCACCGGTCGAGCCGCCTTCGGTGATCCGGGCTCGTGTGCTGGACCTGATCCGCAAGACTCCTCAGCTCGACGAGAGCATTCCGGGCGAGCACGAGTCGCTCACGGTCCGGGACGCCGAGGGCACGTGGAAGACGGTCGCCCCGGGCGCTCGTGTGAAATCACTCTCCCGCAACGATCGCCGCTACGTGTTCCTCCTCGACCTCGATCCGAACGCGGTCGTCTGGGCCCACGATCATGACGGACGCGAGGACTCGTACGTCGTCCGCGGAAGCTGCCGCATCGGAGCCCTCGGCCTCTACACCGGCGACTTCCACCACGTCGAAGGCGGCGCCCACCACGGCGACGTCGTGGCCTCCGAGGACGGCTGCCTGCTGATGATCACCCTGGAAGTGCTCGCGGCTTAGCCTTTCGCAAGCGCCGGTTCACCACGGAGGCACGGAGACACAGAGGAGAGCTGTGCCCGTCAACCCAACGCACCATTGGCCTTGTCATCTCGAAATCTGCGCAGAAGAAACTCTTCGCGCGGCGCGCACAACCCCCTGTCATCCTGAGCGGGTGGCGGGTGGGTGCGAAGGATCCCCTGCGGTAAAGCGCAACCCACGCAGGTTGGAGAAGGCCGCGGTTTTCGTGCACGCACGCTCATCGTTCATCGCACGAGATCCTTCGCCGTCTACGCGGCTCAGGATGACAGGCGGTTGTGTGCGCCGCGCGAAGAATTTGACGGTTTCGGTTGACGAACCCAAACCTCCTCTGCGCCTCTGTGCCTCTGTGTCTCTGTGGTGAACGTCCCCGGTTGGTAAGAACGCAACCTTGACAACCGCCACTCGACGCGCGCATAACGATCGCTCCAACTCCCGGTCGGTATCTCCTTCCCACGTCCATGGCATGGAGGGTCAGACATGATTCCGGCGTCATTCGACTATTCGTCTCCGGGCACGCTTGCCGAGGCGATTGCTCTCCTTCAGCAGCACGGGGCGGATGCGAAGATTCTTGCGGGCGGGCAGAGCCTGATTCCGCTGATGAAGCTGCGCATGGCCGCTCCGAAGCACATCGTCGACATCAACCGCATCGCGGATCTGTCGTACATCCGCGAGGAGGACGGGCACCTCGCGATCGGCGCCATGACGCGGGAGGCGGACATCGACGCGTCGGCGCTGATCCGCGAGAGGTACCCGATTCTGCACGACACGGCGTCGGTCATTGCCGATCCGCTGGTGCGCAACATGTCCACGGTGGGCGGCAATCTCGCGCACGCGGATCCCGCGAATGACCACCCCGCCACGATGCTGGCGCTCGGCGCGGAGATCGTGGCCACGGGTCCGGGCGGCGCGCGCACGATTGCGGTCACCGACCTCTTCACCGGCCCGTTCACGACTTCGCTGAACGCCGATGAGATCCTCACCGAGATCCGCATCCCGATCGCGAAGGTCCGCAGCGGCGGCGCGTATCTGAAGGTGGAACGGAAGGTGGGCGACTTCCCGGCCGCGGCCGTGGCCGTGCAGATCGCCTTCAACGGCAGCACGATCGCCTCCGCGGGAATCGGCCTGACGAACGTCGGCGCCACGCCCATCAAGGCCGTGCGCGCGGAGCAGGCGCTCGTCGGGAAAGCTCCGGATGACGGAGTGATTCAGGAGGCTGCGCGCATCGCATCCGAGGAAGCGGAACCGTCGGAGGACCTGCGCGGCCCGGTCGACTACAAACGCTCGCTCGTCCGCGTGCTCACCGCACGCGCGCTGCGGCAGGCCATCGCCCGCGCAAATGGAGGCTCCTGATGAGAATCAACGTAAAGGTCAATGGTGAAGCACGCGAGGCGGATGTCGAGCCGCGGCTTCTGCTGGTTCACTTCCTTCGCGAAGACCTCGGGCTCACCGGCACGCACATCGGCTGCGACACGACGAGCTGCGGCGCGTGCACGATCGTGCTCGACGGCAAGGCCATCAAGTCCTGCACCGCCTTCGCCGTCCAGGCCAACGACCGCGACGTGCTGACGGTGGAAGGACTGGAGAAGAACGGCAAGCTGGATCGCATCCAGGAAGGCTTCCACGAAGAGCACGGCCTGCAATGCGGCTTCTGCACACCCGGCATGATGATGACCAGTTACGCGCTCCTGCAGACCAACCCCACTCCGACCGAGGGCGACATCCGCGTCGGCATCTCCGGGAATCTCTGCCGCTGCACCGGCTATGTGAACATCGTCAAGGCCATCCAGTACGCCGCGCAGAAGCCCGCGCAATAGAGAAGGAGCATTCACCATGGAACCACGCACGTCTCCCGAGATCGGCGGCATGGGTCACTCCGTCAAGCGGAAAGAGGACGGCCGCTTCCTCCGCGGCCAGGGCAAGTACGTCGATGACGTCGTGTTGCCGGGCATGCTGTACCTGGACATCGTCCGCAGCCCGTACGCACACGCGAAGATCCTGAGTATCGACGACTCGAAGGCCATGGCCATCCCCGGCGTCCTGGCGGTGATCACCGGCAAGACGCTGGAGCAATACGGTCTGCACTGGATGCCCACGCTGATGTCCGACACGCAGATGGTGCTGCCGGTGGACAAGGTCATGCACCAGGGCCAGGAAGTGGCGGCGGTGCTGGCCACGAGCCGCTACATCGCCGCGGACGGAATCCAGGCGGTGGAGGTCGACTACGAGCCGCTGCCTGTCGTCGTCGATCCGTTCAAGGCTCTGTTGCCCGATGCGACGGTCCTGCGCACGGACAAGGAAGGGAAGAAGGACAACCACATCTGGCACTGGGAGGCGGGCGATCGGGCCGGCACGGAAGAGGCGTTCAAGAACGCCGAGGTGACGGTCACGCAGGACATCTACATCCCCCGCATCAACGTGGCCTCGATCGAGACCTGCGGCTGCGTGGCCAGCTTCAACAAGGTCGACGGCAAGCTCACGGTGTGGATGACTACGCAGGCGCCGCATGCGATCCGCACGGTGTTCGCGCTGGTGGCCGGCCACGTGGGATTGTCCGAGGAGAAGATCCGCATCATCGCGCCGGACATCGGCGGTGGCTTCGGGGGAAAGGTCCCGGTGTACCCAGGTTACGTGATCGCCGTAGCCGCGTCGGTATTGACGGGCAAGCCGGTGAAGTGGATCGAAGACCGGATGGAGAATCTGCAGGCGGCTTCGTTCGCCCGCGACTATCACATCACCGCGGAGCTGGCGGGCAAGAAGGACGGGACGCTCGAGGCGCTGCGCTTCAAGACCGTGGCCGATCACGGCTACACGGACGCGGCCGCGAATCCTTCGAAGTTCCCGGCCGGCCTGTTCCACATCGCCACGGGCTCGTACGATTTCAAGAAGGCGTTCATGGAGGTCGACGCGGCCTACACGAACAAGCCGCCCGGCGGAATCGCGTACCGCTGCTCGTTCCGCGTGACCGAGGCCGTGCACGCCATCGAGCGGATGGTCGACATCTACGCGCACGAGCTGAAGATGGATCCGGCCGACCTGCGCAAGAAGAACTTCATCAAGGAAGCGCAGTTCCCGTACAAGTCACAGTTCGGGTTCGAGTACGACAGCGGCAACTACGCCGCCGCTCTCGATCTGGCCATGCAACGCATCGGTTACGACGAGCTCCGCAAGGAGCAGGAGGAGAAGCGCGCCAAAGGGGAGCTGATGGGCATCGGCATCTCCAGCTTCACGGAGATCGTCGGTGCCGGCCCGTCGAAGCACTACGACATCCTGGGCATCAAGATGTTCGACAGTTGCGAGCTGCGCGTGCATCCAACGGGCAAGGCCATGGCCCGTTTCGGCACGAAGTCGCAGGGGCAGGGACACGAGACGACGTACGCGCAGATCATCGCGGAGGAGCTGGGCATCCCCTCGGCGCACATCGCGGTCGAAGAGGGTGACACGGACACCGCTCCCTACGGCCTGGGCACCTACGCCAGCCGCAGTACGCCGGTGGCCGGCGCCGCGGCGGCGATCGCCGCTCGCAAGGTGCGCGACAAGGCGAGAAAGATCGCCGCGTATCTGCTCGAGGTCAGCGAAGAGGATCTGGAATGGGAGCCCGGGAAGTTCTCCGTAAAGGGCTCGCCGTCGAAGGCGAAGACGATTCAGGAGATCGCGCTGGCCGCGTATACGAATCACCCGCCCGGCATGGAGGCCGGGCTGGAGGCGGTCAACTATTACGATCCGCCGAATCTCACCTATCCGTTCGGCAGTTACATCTGCGTCGTGGACATCGACCGCGGCACGGGCCAGGTGAAGGTCCGCCGCTTCGTGGCCGTCGACGACTGCGGCAACATCATCAATCCGATGATCGTCGAGGGTCAGATCCACGGCGGTCTCACGATGGGCCTCGCGCCGGCGCTGTACGAGGAGATCAACTACGACGCCTACGGCAACATCCAGGGCGGCAGCCTGATGGACTATCTCGTCCCGACTTCGATGGAGACGCCGGCCTGGGAAACGGACAAGACGTACACGCCGTCGCCCCATCACCCGCTGGGCACGAAGGGCGTCGGCGAATCCGCCACCGTCGGCGCCCCCGCGGCCATCGCGAACGCGGTCGTCGACGCGCTCTGGCACCTCGGCGTCCGGCACGTCGACATCCCGATCACTCCGCCGAAGGTGTGGAAGCTCCTCGCAGACGCGGGGGTTGCGGAATAAGTTCGTTCACCACAGAGGCACAGAGGCACAGAGATTGGCCTGTCATCCGAAACGCTGAATTGGGCCTGTCATCCTGAGCGGGAGGTGGAGTGGGTGGCGAAGGATCTCGTGCGAAGAACGACGAGCGTGCGATTACGAGACTGCGGTCTTCTCACGTCTGCGCGGGCATCGTTTACCGCAGGGGATCCTTCGCACCCACCCACCACCCGCTCAGGATGACAGGCCAACCTCTGTGGTGAACCGCTCCGGGAGAAACCAATGATCGCCGCCATCGTTCTCGCAGCCGGTAAAGCGACTCGCTTCGGGCAGTGCAAGCTGCTGGTGCGCCTGGGCGAGAAGACGCTGCTGGAGCATGCGCTCGATCATCTGCGCGCCTCCAAGGTCGACGACATCGTGGTGGTCCTGGGTGCGTACGCGGAGGAGATTCAGCGACAGGTGCGCTTCACGCGCGAGCGGGTGGTCTTCAATCCTGATTTCGCGGAGGGCATGAGCACGTCGATTCAGGCCGGGCTGCGAGCGCTTCCCGCGAATGCCGAGGCGGCGATGATCGTCCTCGGCGACCAGCCCTTCGTGCGTCCGCAGACGCTGGACCGCCTCATCGACGAATGCCGTCGGGTGAGCGAGCCGGCCCTCGTGCCGACCTACAACGGCTTTCGCGGCAATCCCGTCGTCGTGACCCGCGGCCTCTTTGCGAGCATGCTCGACATCCGCGGCGACATCGGCTGCCGCGCCATCCTCGGCAATGTCCCCGTGGCGAAGATCGAGGTCGACGACCGCGGGGTGACCATCGACATCGACACCCCGGAAGAACTGGAACGGCAGCCGTACGCCGTCGCCACCGTGGTCCGCGCGGAGGCTCCCACCTCGGCCAAGCCCGGCGACAAGGCCGTGATCCTGCCGGACGGCACGCTCACGGGATGGATCGGCGGAAGCTGCGCGCACGACATCGTCGTGCAGAACGCGCTCGAAGTCCTGGAGGAAGGGAAGCCGCGGCTCTTGAATCTCGCATCGGAAACGCCGGACTCGCGACCGGGCATCGTCGGCGTGCCAATGCAGTGCTACAGCGGCGGAGCGCTGGACATCTTCATCGAGCCGCACCTGCCCAGCGCGCGGCTGGTGATCGTCGGCAGCGAGCCGGTGGCGCGGGCACTGGCTCGCATCGGCAAGGCCATGCGCTTTCACGTCACCGTCGTCGATCCGGCAGCCACTGCCGCCAGCATCCCCGACGCGGATGTGGTGATGAACGAGCTGCGCCTGCCGGCAGAGTCGGCGTATGTGGTCGTGGCCACGCACGGCCGCAACGACGAGGAGGCCCTGGAACAGGCCTCGCGCACCCGCGCCTCGTACATCGCGCTGGTCGCGAGCGCGAAGCGCGCCGCGGTGGTCCTGCAAATCCTCCGCGACCGCGGCGTGAACGTCGATGGCGTCCACGCTCCGGCCGGCCTGGACATCGGCGCGAAAGGCGCCGAGGAGATCGCGCTGAGCATCCTCGCCGAGATCGTCCAGGAGCGCCGCGCGTTCCGCACTCCCGTGATCGCGCCCGCGCGCGAGGAGGCCATCGATCCTGTGTGCGGCATGACCGTCGACGTCGCTCATGCGCGGTACACGACCGATCGCGACGGGCAGCGATACTACTTTTGTTGCGAGCACTGTCGAAACACGTTCGCCGCCTGAATGGGGGGACGTCCACCACAGAGGCACAACGCGGGCTACACCGACAACCTTAACGTCAATGACAACTGTGGAGCGGTGGGCTTTAGCCCTCCGGGCGCTCGCGAGGAGTGCGCCGAAGCCGTGTGAGGCTCTCGGGACATTGGTGCCGAAGCCGCGTGCAGCGTCCAAGCCGAGACGCAGAAGGGGAAGTGTCTCGCGAGAGCCCGGTGGGCTCAAGCCCACCGCTCCACAGCGACCGCTCGCTCCTGTAGTACTGGCACATGTCGCGGCTACGCGCGGGATAAACTGAACCCATGCACGAGACCTTCGAACTGATCGAACGGCTGCGGCGCGCGGAGCGGCGTGCGGTGATGGCCACGCTCGTGCGGACCGTGGGCACGACGCCGCGGAAGGAGGGGACGAAGATGTTCGTCGGCGAGCACGGCGACGTCTTCGGCTCGGTGACTATCGGCGGATGTGTCGACGGTCGCGTGCTCGAGCACTCCGCGGAGATTCTCGCGGGCTCTTCCCCTCGCCTGCTGGAGATGCAACTCGGCGACGAAGAGGCCTGGGAGATCGGCCTCACGTGCGGCGGCGCGGTGGACGTGTTCGTCGAGCCGCTCACCGACGAGCTGATCGCGATCTATGACCGGGCGCGCGTGGAGTGGGATGCGGGACGCACGGTAGCCCTGACGACGATCCTCTCCGGCGAAGGTGCCGGCACGCGCCAACTCATCGAACAGGATGTCCCGGCCACCTCGCGCACGGAAGGCAACGTCTACATCGAAGTGCTACGTCCACCTCCCACTCTCCTGATTTTCGGCGGCGGCGCGGTGTCCATCCCGCTGGTCTCGTTCGCGAAGGCCACCGGCTTCCGGACGATCGTCGTCGACGGGCGCCCACGTTTCGCGAACCGCGAGCGCTTCCCCGACGCGGACGACGTCCGCGTAGGCATCGCCTCGGAGATCGCCCGCGAGCTGCGCATCAACGCCACCACCGCCGTGGTGCTGGTCGCGCACGACTACAAGATCGACGTCCCCGTGCTGAAGCGCGCGCTCGATACCGACGCTCCTTACATCGGCCTCCTCGGCAGCCGCAGACGCGGCGCGGCCATCCTGCAGATGCTGCGCGACGAGGGTGTATCCGAGGAGCAACTCGTCCGCGTGCGCGTGCCGATCGGACTGGACCTGGGTGGCGATACCCCGGCGGAGATCGCGCTCAGCATCGCTTCCGAGGTCGTGGCCGTGATGCACGGGCGAACCGGAGCCGCCTTGAGCGCCGCATGAGCAACGCCAGTCCTTACGGTGAAGTGATCCAGGAACACTTCCGGCATCCGCGCAACTACGGATCGCTGGACGCGCCCGACGTGCGCCACGAAGGGTTCAATCCCTTCTGCGGAGACCGCGTGCGCATCGAACTTTCGGTCGAGGCCAACGCGATCACCGCGGCCCGCTTCGCTGGCGACCTTTGCATGATCGCCAAGGCCGCCAGCTCGCTGCTGACCGGGATGCTCGAAGGATTGTCGCTCGACGAGGTCGCCACTGTCGACGAACGACGCCTGCTGGATGCGATGCAGACGGAGATTCGCCCCGCACGGATGCAATGCGTGCGATTGCCCCTCGAAACCCTGAAGACTGGCGTCGAAATGTGGAGGAACCGATGAACTTCAAAGGCACCGTCACCATCAAGGCCCCGCGCGAGAAAGTCTTTCAACACCTCACCACACCAGAGGCACTGACCAAATGCGTGCCCGGCCTCGAGTCGATGGAAGTGGTCGTGCCCGGCGAGCGCTTCCGGGCCGTGGCCTCGGTGGGCTTCGGCGCCATCAAGGCGCGCTTCGTCACCGACGCGGAGTGGACGAACCTCGAGCCGCCGAACCGCGCCAGCATGAAAGTCGTCGGCAAGGCTCCGGGCAGCGTGGCCAACGCCACCAGCGAGATGGTGCTCAGCGACGGAGAAGGCGGCGCCACGATCCTGCACTGGTCCACCGACGTGACCATCATCGGCGCGATCGCCTCGCTGGCCGCGCGCCTGATGGGCGTCGTCACGCAGAAGCTCACGGACTCGTTCTTCCAGTGCGTGCGCGCGCAGATCGAGGAGCCCTGAGTTGCACGAGCCGACGCGACCGCAGTCCATCGACGCCCTGCAGGCCGCGCTGCGCGAGCATCGCTACTTCGCCGGCCGTGGCCTGGCCACGACCCTGTTCCTGGCGCTGCGCCTCGGGCGTCCGCTGTTCCTCGAAGGCGAGTCCGGCGTCGGAAAAACCGAGGTCGCCAAAGTGCTGGCGAGCATCCTCGGCGCTGAGCTCATCCGCCTCCAGTGCTACGAGGGACTGGACGTGCATCACGCCGTCTACGAGTGGAACTACACGCGCCAGATGATGCACATCCGCCTGCTCGAGGCACAGGGACAGAGTCCCGTCGAAGCGGAACTGTTCGGTCCGGACTTCCTCCTGCGCCGCCCACTGCTGCGCGCGATCGAAGGCGCGCACGCCACGCCGCCCGTGCTGCTCATCGACGAGATCGACCGCAGTGACGAAGAGTTCGAAGCGTTCCTCCTGGAGATCCTCTCCGACTTCCAGATCACCATCCCTGAGATCGGCACCATCAAAGCCGAGCGGCCGCCGGTGGTGATCGTCACCTCGAACCGCACGCGCGAAGTGCACGACGCGCTCAAGCGACGATGCCTGTACCAGTGGATTGACTACCCGGACTTCGCGAGCGAGCTGCAGATCGTAACGGCCAAAGTCCCCGAGGCGCCGGAAGAGCTCGCGCGGCAGGTCACGGCCTTCGTGCAGGAGTTGCGACAGACGGAGCTCTACAAATCGCCGGGCATCGCCGAGACACTGGAATGGACCGCGGCCCTGATGGCGCTCGACCGCGAGGTGCTCGATGCGAGCATCGTCGAGGAGACGCTGGGCGTCCTTCTCAAGTACCAGGACGACATCGAGAAAGTGCGCGGCCAGGAAGTGGAAACGATTCTTGGCCGCATCACGCGATGAGCGGCGCGCTACTCCCCAACCTCCTCCTCTTCGGCCGTGTGCTCCGCGGCCTCGGGCTGGACGTGAATCCGGGAGGCATGATCGAGCTCGTGCGTGCGCTCGAGCACATCTCCATCGCGCAGCGCCTCGACTTCTACCACGCCGCGCGTGCGCTCCTCGTCCACAAACGCGACGACCTCCCCCGCTTCGACGCCGCCTTCGAAGAATTCTGGCGAAGACATGCGGGCGGCCTCGCGCGTCCCCACGCACGCGTGCAGATCCCGCCTGCCGAAGTGGAGCTCGATCTCGACCCGAACGCCGCAGAATCCGACACCGGCCGCCCCGCCACGCAACGCACCTACAGTCATCGCGAGCTCCTCGGCCGCAAAGACTTCGCGAACATGACCGACGCCGAGCTCGAAGCCGTAAAGACGATGATGGCCAAGCTCGTCTGGCGCGTCCGCGACCGGCGCACCCGCCGCCTGCGCCGAGGCCATGGACCCCGGCTCGACCTCCGCCGCACCGTGCGCAGAAACCTTCGTTATGGGGGAGAGATCCTCGACTGGGCCGAGCTCGAACCGAAATACAAACCGCGCCCCCTGGTCATCCTCGCCGACGTGAGCGGCTCGATGGAACGCTACTCGCGCATGCTGCTCCTCTTCACGTACGGCCTGGCAAGAGCACTGGAACAACGCGTCGAAGCCTTCGTCTTCAGCACGCGCCTCACGCGCATCACCCGCCAGCTCCGCGAGAAGAACCTCGACCGCGCGCTGCGCGAAGTGGGTCGCACCGTCCCCGACTGGTCCGGCGGCACCCGCATCGGCGAGGCCCTGCACACCTTCAACTACGAATGGTCCCGCCGCGTCCTGAACCACGGCGCGCTGACCATCGTCATCAGCGACGGCTGGGACCGCGGCGACCCGAACGTGCTCCGCACCGAGCTCGCCCGCCTCCACCGCAACACCCGCCGCCTGATCTGGCTCAACCCCCTCCTCGGCGCCACGGACTACGAACCCCTGACCCGAGGCATCCAAACCGCGATGCCCTACATCGACGACTTCCTGCCGGTGCACAACATGGACAGTCTTGAGCAACTCGCGCGGCATTTGGAAAGTGTGGAGCGAGGACGCCGGCTTCCGATCTCACATTGCGCTTCCAGTAAAGTGGAGGGGGCGGGAGTAGCGTCGTTGGCCGCCATGGTGGTAAACCAAACATGATGAACACTTCCTATCTCGAAGTGACCTATCGGAATGGACGTCCGATCGCGGCCTACTACTACCTGCCACGACGTCCCGGTCAACGCAGTGCACCGCGCTCGATCATGTAGATCACGTGATAAGGAAACCGCTCCACAGGCGCTCGCCGGACATGCAAGTCGGCAGGAACGGTGAGGCACCGGAGCGCGGGCATGAGGGAGTTGGACGATCCGACCAAGAGTGGCGTCCACCGCGTCAAGAAACTCCGCACCCAAACCGGAGCGACGCTCTTCGTACCAAAGGCCGGCCGCTCGGTACTCGGCGTCCGCCTCCTCTTCGAATCGGACGCGAGGAGTCACCGTCTGCGCAGTTCAGCGTCAGCACGTCGTCTGACGTCTTCCCACGGAATCCCTTGCGAGTTTCCGGCAAGCACGCGTCGGGCTCGCCTTTCAATCTCTGTGGCCCAGGCCGCCTCGACGTCTGCGATGTGGTTCTCGTTGTCGTCGAGACTGGCGAGCAGCTCGGCGGCCACCTCCGCACGTTCCGCGGAAGCAAGAGTCAGCGCTTCGCGAAGAACGTCTTGGGCTCGCGATGTCATCGAGTCATTCTAGACCATACGGCGTGCTGCTCGATGAGCGTCTCCCGCTTCGACCGCAAGCCCCCAGCGCCCGAAGGACTACAATCCCAAACATGCAGGACCAATCGACCCGCGACCGGATTCTTCAGGCGCTCGAGGATCTTCCGCCGACCGCGACGTCTGATGACGCAATTGAGCGGCTCGTCTTCCTGGCCAAGATCGACGCTGGGCTGGCGGAGCTCGATGCCGGTCGCGGCATTTCCCATGACGAGGTCACTCGACGCCTGGGGTTGTGACTGGTAGAGCCGGGTTGTCAGTATCCGACGGTTGGCGTTCGTAGGAGTCGGCGCGGTTGAAAGCACGTTGGCCTCGGAGCTGCCGCACGTGCCAAAGGCTATGCCAACCAGCGCCGCCGGCAGTGCCGGCTATGCGGACTCCGTAAACCTCCGCACCGCCTTGCGTACGGCTTCCCAACGCTCCTCCCCCACTCCGCTGATGATCTCCCATCGCGTCTCGAGCTCGTCGAGTGCGGCGCGGAAGGCGTCGAAGAGGTCTTCGCGGGATTCGTCGTCGTCGCGAACGGCGTCAGTGGTCCAGGGGAGGTCGGTGTCCATGAGGAGGTAGAGGCTGGCGCGGCGGCGATGGGCTTCGGCTTCGATCCACGGCGGACACGCTCCGTAGTAGTGCCGGGCGTAGACGACGGTGGAGAGGAGGTCCGTGTCGAGGATCGCAAGATCACCGGTGACGCGGTCGAGATTGGACATCTCTCCGCGGGCGATCGGCTCGACGTCGCCGGCCATGAGTATGTGGCCGCAGGTCTCGGCGTGCTCGCGAGCGAACTCCGGGGCCCACTCGACGCCGAGCTCGCGGGCCAGCCGCTCGGCGAGCTCGGTCTTGCCCGTGCACTCGGGACCGGTCAGGCAGATGCGGAGGGGACGAGGGTCCGTCGCCATTGGAAGTACCCCACGATGGCCAGGATCCACAGCGCGATGTACAGCACGGCCGTGATCCACAGGTCCCGCGTCACGTAGAGCGGAATGGAGATGGTGTTGATGCCTACCCAGAGGATCCAGTTCTCGATCCACTTGCGCGCGGTCATCCATTGGGCGACGAGGCTCCACACCAAGAGCGAAGAGTCGAGGTAGGGATTGGGATTGTCGGTGTAGCGGAGTTGCACGGCGATGACGATCACGGAGCCGGCGATCCCCGAGACGATGCCGGCAGACCAGGCCCAGCGCGGCGTCTTCGTGACCGGAAGTTCGTCGCGATTCGTCCCTCCGTGGAGCCACTCGTACCAGCCATAGACCATCAGCACGAAGCACACGATCTGCAGCACGGACTCCGCGTAGAGCTTGGCGCCGTAGAACAGCCACGTGTACATCGCCAGCGCCACCAGGCCCGTGGGGTAGTACGCGATGTGCTCGCGCGTGGCCAGCCAGATGCTGACCGCCGTGATGATCGCGGCGGTGAGCTCGAACCCGTTCGTTGTGAGCCAGATCATGGTTGTTTTCGAATGAGGCCGTTCACCGCCGAGGCACCGCGCGGGCTGCGCCCGCCAACCCAACGCGTCGATTGTAGCTGTGGAGCGGTGGGCTTTAGCCCTCCGAGCGCTCGCGATGCGTGTGCCGAAGCCGGGTGAGGCTCTTGGGACTCTCGTGCGGGAAGCCGCGTCCAGCGTCGAACCGAGACGGCAGAGGGGAGTGCCTCGCGAGAGCCCGGAGGGCTAAAGCCCACCGCTCCACAACAACCGCCGCTTCTGACGGCACGACCCTCGTCCGCCGCACGGGATCCTTCGCACCCACCCACCACCCGCTCAGGATGACAACAGATTCAGAACTTCACGTCCAGTAAGACGACTGCGTTTCTGGTGGCTTGCGGATAGTAGTACGCGTCGCCGGTGAGTTTCTCGTCGACGAAGTAGAGGTAGCTGTAACCGCTGGGGCGGATGTGGTCGTTGTCGAGGGCGTTGTTGACTTGCAACGACACGCGAGCCCAGGAGGTGAGTGCGTACGAGGCGTTGGTGTCGGCCGCAAAGTAGGCCGGGGCTTCGAGGCCGTTGGTGTTGTCGAGGTAGGAGCGGCCGATCCAGCGGCCGACGGCTCCGATCGTGAAGCGCGCGTTGGGTGTGTAGTCCACGGCCTGATTCACGATGAGCGACGGAGTGAGCAGGGGCTCGACGTTGCGGAAGACGAGGGCCTGACCCTCGACGAACTGCGTCCACTCGCGGATGCGATTGCGGCTGAGGTTCGCGCTGGTGCGCAGGCGCAAGGCCGGAGTGGCGCGCCAGGTCGCGTCGAGCTCGAGGCCGCGACGGTAGCTGCGGTCGACGTTGCGGCGGAGGGCGAGGCCGATGCCGGAGAGCTCGCCCGTGGCGGCGATCTCGTTGCGGAACTCCATCGCGTAGACGTTCGCCTCGACGTCGAAGCGCGCGTTACGCCAGCTCCAGCCGGCCTCGAAGTCGTTCACGCGCTCGGGACGCACGGCGTTGAGGTCGTGGACGATGGTGGGATTGTCCTCGCCGAGGAAGAGATCGTTGCGGGTCGGCTCGCGGGTGGAGAGGCCGGCGCTCGCGTAGACGGACGCCTGCGCGGAGAGGGCGTAGCGCGCGCCGATCTTCGGATTGAAGAACGTCCAGGAGATGGAGGGGATGTCGACGTCGCCGTGATAGTCGAACGCGGTGCGGCGCACCTGCGCGTCACCGTAGAGATTCCAGCGCCCGAGGTCGTAGGAGACCTTGGCGAAGGCGTTGACTTCCTGCTTCACGCCGTCGTTGGCGTAGTCGCGCGTATCGAGCGAGAGGTCGTCGCGAGTGTGGTCGCGCTGGAAACGATTCGCGTGCAAGCCAGTGTTGAGAGTCAGCGCGCCGGAGGTGTGTGCGTACGTGAGCAGCGTCCCGAGGAGCCGGCCATCCAGTCCGTACTCGCGGAGGACGTCCGTGCCGAAGTCGAAGAGGCGGTACCAGCCGTAACCGCGCTGGTAATACGCGGACGCGGTCATGTCGCTGCCGGCGCCGAGCGGGCGAATGTACTGGATCTGCGCGAGGTCGTAGCCGAAGCTGTCCTTCTCCTCGGCGCGCAAGGGATTCGCGCGCGGGTCACTCTCCAGCGTCAGCGCGTCGGTGGCGTAGAACGAGAGTTGCTGGTCTTCATGACCGGAGAAGCCGGTGAGCCGTAGCAGCGCATCGCCGACGGGCTTGGATGCGCTGAAGAAAATGTTGCGCTGCTTGGTGGCGGAGTTGTCGCGGTAACCGTCGTTCTCGAGGAACGACAGACGCGTGTAGAACGCGAAGTCGCCGGGGAGGCGTCCGGAGTGATAGCCGGCGGAGATCTGCCGGTTCCCGCACGAGCCCGCGCCGATGGTGGCCTCGACCTTCTGTTCGGTTGCCAGATCGATGCTCTCCATGTTCACCGACCCACCGAACGACGGCGTCCCGAACGTGGACGTTCCCACGCCGCGCTGGATCTGGATGCTCTGCAGCGATCGCGCGAGATCCGGGAAATCGACGAAGTACGTGCCCATGTCCTCGGAATCCGCGAGAGGCACGCCGTCGAGCGTGAAGTTGATGCGCGTCGGGGCCACGCCGCGCAGGCTGATGTACGAGTACCCCGCGCCGCCCACGCCGGACTCGGCATACGCGTTGATCGACGGCGCATCGCGCAGCAGCAGCGGGACGTCCTGACCGTGATACTGCTCCTCGATCTCTTCACGAGGAATGTCCGTCTTCGTGACCGGCGTCGACTCGTCCGCGCGGATGGCGGAGACGACGATGGTCTCGGAGAACTGCGGGTCGGTGGTGGGGTCGGGGGGAGGAGTCTGGGCGGTGCCGCTGAACGCAACGGCGAGAACGACGAAAAGTGTTTTCATTTGCCTTCCCTACGCCGGTTTGAACCGGATCAGGTTCCGCGGGTTTGATCTCAGGCCGTTCAAGGCCACCCCGAGGCTGTACGCAGTCTATCTCAGTCGGACTGCATCGCGTGCAGTCACTGAAATCTGGAAATCTGCAGCTTCCCGTAAGAGAGTGTCTGCCCGCTGTTGTCAGTTGTCGGTTCTCAGTTGGGAGGTAATCCTCTACGGCGATCGGGCGCAGACAACCGATCACCGACAACGGACAACCCATCCGACCGGACACTTTCTCCGGGGCGTGTACTCAGCGATCACTCGCAACGCAGCGCTAACCCCTACTTCAGCGCCAGACGCACACTCGAGCCGACGGCGACTCCTTCCTGCATGGCGGTGGGGTCGGTGGGGAGCTTGGTGGCGGCGTCGCCGTCGCTGTCGAGGCGGGCTTCCAGGCGGAAGGTCGCGGGCAGCGGCTGGCCCATCATCGAGTCGGCCTGACCGAAGGTGAAGGTGGTCGGGAACGAGGCGACCATCAGGCGTTTGACGGCCACGGGCGGACCGCCCGCCGGATTGCGGGCCATGACGTAGAGGACGCCGCGCTTGCCTTGCGCAGAGGGGTCGAGGTCGAGCGTGACCGTGACCGCGCGCGCGTCGGCGGTGGCCGCGACCGGTGCCGCGGTTGGCGTCGCGGGCGGCGTGCCGGGCAGCGGCGGATGTCCGGGAGGCAGCTCGGTGCCAGTCGCCGCGGCGGTCTGCGTGGGTTGCCCGGCGGCTTGCGCCTTCATCTGCGCGAAGACCTGTTCGAGGCGCTCCTTGTCCGGCGGCGATTGCCTGGCCGCCTCGGCGATCATGGCGTCCGCTTCCTTGATCTTGTTCTGCTGCGTGTACACCCAAGCCAGGGCCATCCAGGTATCGAGGTTCGTCGGATCGGTCTTCGAGGCCTGGAGGAGCATCTTCTCGGCCGTCTCGATCTCTCCCATCGACACGCGCACGAGCGCCTGAAACGTCAGTGCGCGACTGTCGTCCGGCTTCTGTTCGAGCACGATCTTCGTCTGCTCGAAAACCGCCATCAGGTTGTCACGCTCGAAGTAGGCCTGCGCGAGATCGTTGCGAGCCTCGATGTTGTTCGGCTCGCGCTGCACGGTGGCCAGGAGCTGGGCCAGCAAGGGGTCGGGCTGCTCCGCTTGCTGCTGTTGCTGCTGCTGTTGAGTCTCGGCCGGCAGGTTTCCCGTGAGCATGCCGCCCTCTTCGCGTGGCTTTGCCTCGCGTATGACCAGGTAGCCCATGGCCGCCAGCACGCCCACGGACACGGCCCCCCAGAGGAAGCCCTTGAAGGCCGGGTTCATCGCCAGAGAAGAGGCCGGCGCGGGCGCACCCCCTGTCGCAGTCGCAGTCGCAGTCGCGGGTCCAGGAGCCTGCTGATCGAGCCTTCGCAGCACCTCGGCGGTCTCGGACTCGAGCCGCTCGCGCTCGTCGCTGGCCCCGTCGTCGAGCACGCGGAGTTGCTGAATGAGCGCGTCGCGCTTCGCTTCGAGGTCCTTGCGCGCGAGATCGTCGCGGACCATCGACTTGCGTTTGCCGAACAGGTAGACGAAGAGGGATCCGAGAACGAGGCCACCCACGAGAATGGCGATGGCGCTGGTCCAGTCGGTCGGTTCGGTCACGGTTTCCCTCCGCCGACGAGATCGCGCACACGCGCGAGATACGGATCGTCGGTTGGTGGTTGATGCTCAGCGGCGGCGGGGGCAGGTGCTTTCCCCAGTTTTCTCAATTTGAAAATCACGACCACGACCCCGAGGGCGAAGGCGAGCACGGGCAGAATCCAGACCATGCTGGTCACGCCCTCCATCTTCGGCCGCAACAGCACGAACTGACCGTAGGAAAGCTCGAAGTAGCGGAGGATCTGTTCCTCAGTGTAGCCGCGTGCGAGCAGCTCGCGCACCTGGCCTTTCATGTTGACGGCCATCTCCGCGGGAGAGTCGGACACGGCCATGCCCTGACACACGGGGCAGCGCAGCAAGTGCCCCACCTCTTGCGTGCGCTGGTAGAGCGCGTCGCCGGTGAGGGGCGTGCCTTTCGGCGGACCGACGAACTGCTCGGCGTCCGGCACGCGGAGGGTGAGCAGCAGGAGGAGCACCATCATCGCAGCACCTTCTTTAGATTCTCCTGGAGGATCTCCGAGGACATGGGGCCGTTGTACTTCGCGCGAATGACGCCTTGCGCGTCGATGAAATATGTCTCGGGGATGCCGCCCACTCCATAGGCGATGGCGGTCTTTCCGCGATCATCGACCACGGTGGGATAGCTGGAGCCGCGCTGCTCGAGGAAGTTGAGGATCTTGCGCTCGTCGTCCTGAAAGACCACGCCGAGAAACTGCACGTTCGGCAGAGTGCGCGCGTTGGCCACGAGCACCGGATGCTCTTCCCAGCAGGGACCGCACCAGGTGGCCCAGAAGTTGAGGATGACCGGCTTGCCCTTGAGCGAAGCGAGGTCGATGGTGCGGCCGGTGCCCACTTCGAGCAATGCGAACGTGGGAGCGGGCCTGCCGATCAGCGGCGTGCGGATCTCGGCGGGATTCTTTCCCAGGCCGATGAAGAGCACGACGACGACGACGGCGGTGATGATGCCGCCGACGATGAGAACAGTGCGGTTCATGCAGTCTCCGTGGCGCCCTCGGGGAGCGGATCCTTGGCTTCGGTCGCGACCACCCGTCGCGCCGGCACGAGCGCGAAGAGCGCACCCAGAGCCATGACGATGACGGAGATCCAGATCCAGACGACCATCGGCGCGATGAAGACGGTGATGCTGGCGGTCCCGCTCGCGGAGTCGACGTTGCTGAGCGAAATGTAGAAATCACCGAGGGCCGTCGTGTGAACGTCGGGGGTGCCGATCGGCTCGCGCATCATCTGGTATTGATTCATGCGCGGCGTGAGACGGGTGACGGCTTTCCCGTTGCGCGTCACGTCAAACGTCCCGATGGTGGAGAGGCGATGCGGCTCGGTGCGCTGCTCCACGCCCAGGAACTTCATCTCGTAGCCGCCGACCTTCTGCACCTGCCCGGTCGTGAAATGCAGCTCGTGCGTCTCGCGCATGGAGCTGCTGATGGCGATGGCGATGAACGCGACGATCACGGCGGCGTGGACGAGATAGGCGCCGAAACGGCGACGCCCGCGGCGCAGTTGCGAATCGACGAACGCGGTTCCGAACGACTGTCCGTTGCGCATGCGCTGCACCATCGGCAGGAACATCTGCCACAGCGTGACCTGCGCGGCGTACCCACCGAACGCGATGGTGACGAGCGTCCAGGGCGAGCGCACGCCGAGAGCGTACGCGGCGATCGCGAAGAGAACTGCGCCGGCGAGCGGGGGCAACAACGCTTTCTTTACCTGCTCGGGGGTGGCCCTGCCCCACGGGAGCGCGGGACCGACGCCGAGAATGAAGAGCAGCACCGCGCCGAGGGGCACGGTCATGCTGTCGAAGAAGGGCCGCCCCACCGACATCTGCTTGCCATTGACCGCTTCGACGATGAGCGGGAAGACCGTGCCGATGAGCACCGTGAAGGTGATCAAGACGAAGATCAGGTTGTTCACGAGGAACATGGACTCGCGGCTGGCCGCACCCTCGATGCTGCCCTCGGCCTCGAGCTTGTCGATGCGGAACGCGAGCAGAGCCACGGAGAACAACAGCGACACGGCCAGGAAGGCCAGGATGGTGGGACCGATCGCGCTCTGCGTGAACGAGTGTACGGAGTTGAACACACCGGAGCGCGTCATGAAAGTGCCGAGCAGCACCAGGAGGAACGTGGCCTGGATCAGCGTCACCGTCCAGCCTTTGAGGATGCCCCGGCGCTCGACGACCATGATCGAATGGAGCGCCGCCGTGGCCGTGAGCCACGGCAGGAGCGACGCGTTCTCGACCGGGTCCCAGGCCCAATACCCGCCCCAGCCGAGAACCTCATACGCCCACCAGCCGCCGAGCATGATGGCCACGGTCTGAAAGATCCAGGGCAGCATCAGCGACTCGCGAATGGGCTTGAGGACGTTGTGTCCCATGCGCCCTTTCATCAACGCCGCGCAGGCGAAGCCAAAAGGGATGGTCATGCCCACGTACCCGAGGTAGAGAAACGGCGGATGGATGGCCATCAGCACGTGATTCTGCAGAAGCGGGTTGGGGCCCGGCCCGTCGAACGGCGGATTGGGAACCGTGTGGAACGGGTTGGCCGGACCCGCCAGGAGGAAACTGAAGAACGCCGCCGACGCGAGCCAGACGCCGATCGCGTAGGGCTGGTACTCCTCGTACCGCCCGCGGGTGAAGAACGTGGCCGCCGCGATGTAGGTACCGAGCACCAGGCCCCAGAACAGGATCGAGCCTTCGAGCGAGGACCAGAGGCTGACGATGGTGACCCAGGTGGGGACTTGTCTGGACCCGACCTGCGCGACGTAGCCGACGCTGAAGTCGTGCGCGAGCAGCGCATAGATCATGAGCAACGCCGAGCTGATGATCAGCGACGCGTAGAGGTAGGAAAAGCGGCGAGCCCACTTCAGTCCGTCGGCGGAGCGCGAACGTCCCGCGAAGAAGCCCAGCAGCGCGCCGGCACTGGCCGCGAGCAGTGAGGCGAGAATGAGGACGCGTCCGAGAGCGGCGATCATGTGTTCCCCTGCTCGATGGATTTCATCATCTTCTCGAGCTCTTTCCGGTCGACGGGATGTCCCTTCTCCGGAGCCTTGTACTCGTTGCTGTGCGAGACCATGAGCCGGCTGGACTCGAAGTAGCCGCCGGGGACCATGGTGCCTTCCACGACCACGCCGATGTTCTCGCGGAACATCTGCGGCGGCACGGTCGTGGTCTTGACCTGCACGCGCTCTTTGCCGTCATGGACGACGAACTCGACGGCCGAGCCGCCGAGCGTCTTGATGGAATCCTTGGCCACCATGCCGCCGAGACGGATCGTGGCGCCGTAGGCCTTCTTGCCGTTGGCCTGCAGATCGGACGGCGTCCAGTAGTAGACCAGGTTGTCGCTGATGCCGCTGACGGCGATGACGGAGAAGGCGATCGCGGCGACCGCGAATGCGCCGATCATGAACATGCGCGTCTTGCGCCGCATCTTCACCGTTTCGCTGACAGGTTCTGGCAGTGGATTGCTCATGATTTCCTCGCACCTCTCAGGCGCACGATCAGGGACGTGATGTAGATCGCGAACGCCGCTCCGGTGATTCCGTAAGCGGCCCAGACGTACTCCCAGCCTCCGACGACGACTCCGCTCATGCCAGCTCTCCTGCTTCCCGGGTGTTCCACCCGTCGGCCGATTCGTTTGCGAGCTGTCTCCTGGCGATCTCGCTGCGCAACATGATGAACCCGATCATCAGGAACAGCACCGCAAAAGCGTTGATGCGCAACGGCACATGGAACTGCGAGGAGACGGTCTCCGGCGTGGACTGCTGCTGGTGCAGCGAGTTCCACCACTTCACCGAGTAGTAAACGATAGGCAGATCCACCGAGGCGATGATCGTGGCCACCGAGGACCAGATCGCGCGGCGGCGGGGATCATCGACGAACTGCCGCAAGGCGATGATCCCGAGCGTGGCGAAGAGCAGGACCGCCACGGACGTCAGTCGCGGGTCCCAATCCCACCAGACCCCCCAGGTCGGCTTCGCCCAGACGGCCCCCTGGACGCAGAGCAGGGTCGCCAGCAACGCCGAGACTTCCAGCCCCGCCTCGACGCGCGCGTCCCACTTGTAGTCGTTGTTGAACAGGAAGGCGATGGCCGCCACGAACGTGAAGATCACGGCCAGCATCCAGTTCCAGGCCGTGGGCACGTGGACGTACATGATCCGCTGCACCTCTCCCATGTACTGCTCGGCCGGCGCGACGAAGAGGCCGAGGTATGAGCCGATCAGGAGCAGTACGACGCCGACCACGATGAACCAGATTCCTTTATTCATCTCAATCCTCGATCACCCGTCCGTAAAGCAGGCCGCACAGCGACCAGTAGATCAAATCGAACGCGGCCAGGAGCACGATCCACGCGGTGCGCTGGTTCATGGGGTCTCCATGAATCACCAGCGACGTCGCCTTGACGGACGCCAACAGTGCCGGAACGATCAGCGGGAACAACAGCAGTGGCAGCAGAGTCTGTTTCGCCTTGAGCTGGGCGGTCATGGCTCCGTAAAGAGTCCCGGGCGCGGAGAGGCCCGCGGTTCCCAGGACGATGATGAGCAGCAAGGTCAGGAGGTCGGTCGTGCCGGCGTCATAGAGAACGACCATGACCGGCACCAGCGCGATGCCCAGGAGGGTAAGCTGAATCCAATTCGCGATGGCCTTACCGTAGTAGAGCGCGAACGAGCTCGACGGCAGGAGGATCAATCCTTCGAGCGCGCGATTCTCCATCTCCGAGTGAAAGGACTCGCTCAGCGTGAGGGTCGACGAGAGTAGCAGCCCCAGCCACAGGAACCCGCCGGAGAACATCCGCAGCATCTGCGCATTGGGTCCGACGGCGAAGCTGAACAACAGCAGGGCCGCCGCACCGAAGACGAACACGGCCATCAACTGGCCCCGCGTCCGCCACTGGAGCAGAAGCTCCTTGCGCAGCGCGGCGATCAACATGTGGCACCTCGAAAGTGCACAGCGCGGGCTTCGTAGCGCTTCACGTGAGGAAATGACAAGAGGGTGTCATCCCGAGCCGGCCCACGCCGCGCGCGGCGCGCCTGAGAGAAGAAACAGGATCTCCGTACCTGCCACGAGGGCGACCCCTCATCCGCCTTCGGCACCTTCTCCCCTCTGCGGAGGGGAGAAGGCTCTCGGTGTGTGTGCATCGCGAGGTGGAGTGGTTCATCGCGAGAGTGTTCAATCGAGAGCCTTCTCCCCCCGGCTTCTTGGGGGGAGAAGGTGGCCATCGGCCGGATGAGGGGGGCGTTGCAGCCTCCGATGAGTTTGCATTCTGACCGTGCAAACGTTGGGTGTTTCTTGGAAGCGTCGAGCAGCGCGGCCCGAACCTCCTTTGTCGTTGGAAGCCGGCGAAGCACCGCGAACGTTCCGCGCGCGCTCATCGCAGGGACTCCTGGCGGACGACCGATCCGCCTTCGAGCTCGAGGGACATGTCCGCGATCTTCGCGCTTCGTTCCCACTGGTGAGTGGCCATGAGGATGGTCGTGCCGCGGCGCTTGAGGTCGAGGATGACTTGATCGACGAGGTCGAAGCCCGCGGGATCGAGGGCGCCGTACGGCTCGTCGAGCAGGACCACGCGCGGCTTCTGGAGCAGCACGCGCGCGAACGAGAGGCGCTTGCGCATGCCCGCGGAGAAGGTCGAGACGGGATCATCGGCGCGAGCCCCGAGGGCGACTTGCTCGAGGGACTCCGTCACGCCACCGCGCGAGATGCCGAGGTGATCCGCCACCACGTTCAGATTCTCCCTCGCCGTGAGTGACTCGTACAGATAGGTGGCGTGGCTGAGGATCGCCGTCATCCTGCGGACGTCTTCCCGTTGAGTGGAGACGTCGAATCCGCCGATGCTGGCCCGGCCCCGGTCGGGGCGAATGGCCGTGGCCAGGACACGGAAGAGGGTCGACTTGCCGGCACCGTTGCGCCCGGTGACCATCATCACCGTGGCCGGCGGAACGTGAAAACTCACGTTCGACAAGGCCCACCGCCGGCCATACCTGCGGCCCAACCCTTCGACGTCGATGGTGACCTCGGTCATCGCAGCCGGGAGTGTGTGATGATTCGCCACCATGCGCAAGTTGCTGCCTTTGATCGTCATTGCCTTGGCGTGTGCCACTCAGCCTCCGGTGGTGACGGAGCCGGTCCTGCCGGCCGAGCCCCACGGCCTGACCATCGAGGAGGAAGCCAGGATTCTCCGGCTGGAAGACCGCCGGGAGCACGACCCGGAAGTGGTCGCGTCCTGGATCGCCCATCCCAATGTCCTGCATCGTCTGCGCATCGCTCTGGCACTCGGTCGCATCGGTCCTCACTCCCACCAAGGCATTCCCGAACTGGCCAAGCTGGCCTCGGATCCGGATCGCCGTGTCCGGGAGATGGTCGCCTTTTCTCTCGGAGAGATCGGTGACCCATCCTCACAAGAGACTGTGACAACGCTCACCAACGATCCGGATGCGAACGTGGCGGCGGAGGCGGTAGAGGCGTTCTCGAAGCTCACGAAAGACAAGTCTCTCCTGCCCCGCTACCTCGCCATCGCCGACAACGCGTCCTCCGAAGGAGTACGCGCACGCGCGGTGCGCTACCTCTTCCGCTGGGACGACGACACGGCCAGCGAAGCGGCCCGCCGCGCCCTCGGCGCGGCCTCGCCGGCGGTCCGCCAGGAGGGCGCCTACTCGCTGGCCCGGCGGGTCTACGCGCCCGCGCTCCAGGAACTGCTCCTGGTCATGAACGACCCCGGCACCCTGACGCGCGCTTACGCGACGACGGCGCTGGGCCGCATCGGTGACGCGTCGGCGTTCCCCGCCCTGATCACAGCGTTGGGCGATCCGCATCCGTGGGTGCGCACCAACGCCGCGATCGCCATCGGTCGCGTCCTGGACAAGAACCGCTCGCTGCTCGATCCGGAGGACCTGCCCCGCGTTTTCGCCACTGCGGAGGATCCGGATCCGGGCGTGCGCTCGGCCATGATCGACACCCTCGGCTACTACGCGGCCACGAACGAGACCGCCCGCGCGCATCTTTTCAACACGCTTCGCAACGGCACGCAGTGGGAGCGCGAGCTCACCGCGGGTGCGATCGCGAAGCATCTGCCGTGGGACATCGCCGCCGGCTCACTCACCACGCTCACGCCGTGGCAGATCGTCCGCGTGCTCGAAGCCAGCGCGGACGCGCCGCAGGGCGCCGCCCTGCGACAGCAGTACGCGACGCACGAGCAGTCGCTGGTGCGCGCCGCGGCGATCTCCACCATGCCGGAAGACCGGGCGGACGCGGAGATCGTCATCATCCGCTCCCTGCTCCAGGACGCGGACGTGATCGTCCGCGCCAATGCCTACGACCGCCTCGGGTTCACGAAAGACCCGCCGCTCGACCTCCTGCGCTCGGCCGAAGAGCGCGAGCGGCGCGAGTCGATGAACGACGCGCGACTGACCGCGATCGCATCCTTCGCCAAGTTCGAATCCCCCGAGCGGGCCGCCTACCTGCAGTCGCTGACCACCGACCGCGACCCGATCGTGCGCCGCACCGTGGCGGAACTGCTCAGCGTGCCGTACACGCCGCTGGCTCTCTCGCGAACGCCGGAAGAGTACGCGCAGATCGTGAACTGGTCCCGCTCGCCGCACACGGCCACGATTCACATGACCCGCGGCAAGATCGAGATCGCGCTCCTGCCGCAGGACGCGCCGATGACGACGTGGAACTTCGCGCAGCTCGCGCAGAAGAAGTACTTCGACAACAGCTCATTCATGCGCGTGGTACCGAACTTCGTCATCCAGGGCGGCGATCCCCGCAACGACATGAACGGCGGCCCGGGCTACGCCATCCGCGATGAGATCAACCTCCAGAAGTACACGCGCGGCGCGGTGGGCATGGCCCTCTCCGGCCCGGACACCGGAGGCTCGCAGTTTTTCATCACCCACTCGCCGCAACCGCATCTCGACGGCGGCTACACGATCTTCGGACGCGTCTACGACGGCATGACCGGCACCGTCGATCAGACGGAGCGCGGCGACCGGGTGGTGACCATCACCATCGACGAGCACCCGAGCGTGGGAGCCGCGGAGATCGCCAGCGTGCCGAACGTGTCGCTGCCGCTGGAAGTCGGCACGGTCACCGAGGAGCGGCTGCTCACGCGCGTCCCGGACTACGCGCAGCTCAAGAGCCAGTACACGCCCGACCTGACTGTGCTGGAGATGATGACCTCGTACATGAAGCCCGGCGATCGCGTGGAGGTGTACATGGGCACCTGGTGCCCCGACAGTCAGCGCGAGGTACCGAAGTTCCTGCGCATCGTCGACGACCTGCGCAAGCAGTACAGCGTCGAGTTGCCCGCCACCTACTTCGCCCTGGACCGTTCAAAACAGAAACCGGCAGAGCTCGTGGCTGGCAAGTCGGTGGACAAGGTGGCCACGTTCATCTACTACCGCGACAACGTGGAGATCGGCCGCATCACGGAGAAGCCGGCCACGCCGCAGTTCGAAGACGACCTGCTGGCGATCGTCGCCAAACCATGAACGCAACCATCGGACGCCTCCTGCAGCTCGCAGGAATGATCATCCTGCCCATTGGCCTGATGTACGGCCTGGTGAAAGGAGAGATCCGCACCGAGGTGCAGCTCCTCGCCCTGGGAGCGTTCCTGTACGTGCTTGGGTGGATCCTCAGTCGAGAGCGCAAGTGAATGGTTGTTGTGGTGGTGGACGGATGGGACGAATAGGACGAATGGGACCTATGGGACGAATGGGATTGAGAGACGACTTGGTCCCATTCGTCCCATTCGTCCCATTCGTCCCATTCGTCCCATTCGTCCCATTGGTCCCATTCCCATAGCCATGAAGTACACCGTCGTCCTGACCGCCTCCTACCCTCGCATTGCTCGCGAGCTGCTCTCGCCTCACTTCGATGTGATCGAGCATCCGACCGAGCATGGGCGAACGGAAGACGACATGATCACGATCCTCGCGGAAGCGGATGCGGCGATCACGCTGCTCTCGGATCCCATCACGCGCCGCGTGCTGGAGGCCAATCCGAACCTGCGCCTCATCGCCAATCACGCCGTGGGGTACAACAACGTCGACCTCGACGTGGCTCGCGAGCTGGGCATCCTCGTGACGAACACGCCGGGGGTGCTGACCGACGCCACCGCGGACCTGACCATGGCTCTCCTGCTCGCGGTGACGCGGCGCGTCGTGGAAAGCGACCGGCAACTGCGCGTCGACGGGCGCTGCGAATGGGATCCGCTCGCGTTCCTCGGCGCCTCCCTGCAAGGCAAGCGGCTGGGCATCCTGGGCATGGGCCGCATCGGCACCGCGGTCGCGACCCGGGCCCGCGCCTTCGGCATGGACGTCCTCGGCATCCGCCGCGGCGAGCCGCTCGAAGAGCTCCTCGCGATGAGCGACATCCTCTCGCTCCACGCACCCCTCACCAAAGATACCCACCATCTCCTCGACGCGGCCGCGATCGCGCGCATGAAGCGAGGCGCCTATCTCATCAACACCTCCCGCGGGCCCCTCGTCGACGAGGAAGCGCTCTGCGACGCGCTCGACCGCGGCCACCTCCGCGGTGCGGGACTCGACGTGTACGAGCACGAGCCCGAGGTGAATCCACGGCTCCTGACGATGCCCAACGTCGTCGTGCTCCCCCACATCGGCTCCGCCACCGACGAAGCCCGCACCGCCATGTCCCGCATCGCCGCGACGAATGTCCTCCTCGTCCTGCGCGGCCAGGACCCGATCACGCCTGTCTAGTGTCGGCCAAACTGCCAGCCGAGCGCCTACGGCCATGGCAAGAGCGAATGGATGCTGTGGAGCGGTGGGCTTCAGCCCGCCGGGCTCTCGCGAGGTACTTCCCCTCTGCCGTCTCGGCTTGGACGCTGCACGCGGCTTTCGGCACGAATGTCCCGAGAGCCTCACGCGGCTTCGGCGCATTCATCGCGAGAGCGCGGAGGGCTAAAGCCCACCGCTCCACAGCTACGCCGTACGAGCAAGCGTCTTTGAAGCGGAGTTTGCGCTCATGCGGCAATAGCTCCCACGGATCCATTTGCCACGACCCGTTCGCTTATGATGCGGGGGCCCTGAAGACAGTCATTCTTGCCGGGGGACTCGGCACGCGCCTGAGTGAAGAAACGGTGATCCGTCCCAAGCCCATGGTCGAGCTCGGTGGGCGTCCCGTCCTCTGGCACATCATGAAGCACTACTCCCACTTCGGCATCCACGACTTCGTGATCTGCCTCGGCTACAAGGGCTATGCGATCAAGGAGTACTTCGCCAACTACTTCCTGCACAGCTCGGACGTGACCATCACCCTCCGGAGCAACGAGCTGAAAGTGCACCAGAACAGCTCCGAGCCCGCTCGACGACCACGACGTGCGTGACCTTGCCGGCGTGTCCGCGGCCATGAGCGCCGCGCAACCGGAAGTGGTGCTGCACCTGGCCGCGCAGGCGCTGGTGCGCGTCTCGTACGAGGATCCGGTGGCGACGTTCACGACCAACGTCACGGGAACGGTCCACGTACTTGAAGCAATCCGCCGGACGCCCGCCGTTCGCGCGGCGGTGATGGTCACGAGCGACAAGTGCTACGAGAACACGGGGCAAGGCCGGCCCTTTCGCGAGGACGATCGCCTCGGCGGTAGCGATCCGTACTCGGCCAGCAAGGCCGGCGCGGAGCTGGCCATCGCCGCGTATCGCCGATCTTTCTTCGGCGCTGCGCATGCTCCTCGCGTCATCAGCGTCCGGGCCGGGAACGTGATCGGCGGCGGCGACTGGTCGAAGGACCGGCTGGTGCCCGATCTGGTCCGCGCGTTTCGCGGCGGCCAGCCAGCCTCGATTCGCTATCCCCACGCCACACGGCCCTGGCAGTTCGTGCTCGATGCGCTGCATGGATACCTGCGCGTCGCGGAGAGAGCGCTCGAGCACCACGATCTTCCGGACGCGTTCAACTTCGGACCCGATCCCCTCGAATCGCGCACGGTGCGGTGGCTGGCGGATACGATGGCCCAGCAGTGGGGCGACGGCGCGTCCTGGGTGGAGCAGGAAGAAACGCATCTCCCGGAGTCGCCGTTTCTGGCGCTGGACAGCACCCTCGCCAGGCAGGTTCTGCGGTGGCAGCCTCTGCTCGATGCGGAGAGCACTCTGGCCTGGACCGCCGACTGGTATAAGAGCGACTGCGGTCTGACCACGACGCAGATCGAGCGGTACATGGAGATGGTTCCCCGATGATGACCTGTCGTTTCTGCAACGCGCCGCTTTCCGAGATCGTCGCGGACCTCGGCGTGTTGCCCCTCTCCAACGCCTACGTGCATCCCCACCGCCTGCAGGAGCCCGAGCTGTTCTATCCGCTCGTGGCCCGAGTCTGCGGCCAGTGCTTTCTGGTGCAGGTCCCTTCCGTCGAAACACCCGAGCACATCTTCGGCAACTACGCTTACTTCTCCTCGTACTCCGAGTCCTGGCTCGACCACGCGCGCGCGTATTTCCGCACCATCCGCGAGCGCCTGGGCCTCGGTTCCCAATCGAAGGTCGTGGAGATCGCCAGCAATGACGGCTACCTGCTGCAGTACTTTCAGGAAGCAGGCATTCCGGTGCTCGGAATCGAGCCCGCGGCCAACGTCGGCGTCGTCGCGCGCGAGAAAGGCATCGAGACCTGGACGAAGTTTTTCGGCGTGAGCACGGCGCGGGACCTCGCCGGCTCGGTGGATCTGCTGATCGCGAACAACGTGCTCGCTCACGTGCCCGACATCAACGATTTCGTGGAAGGGATGCGCATCGCGCTGGCGCCCCGCGGGACGATCACGATCGAGTTCCCTCACCTCCTGCAGATCATGCGGCACTCGCAGTTCGACACGATCTATCACGAGCACTATTCGTATCTGTCCCTCCTGACCGTGCAGCAGATCCTGGCCGCGCACGGACTGGCGGTCGTCGACGTCGAGGAGCTGACGACGCACGGCGGCTCGCTGCGCGTCCATGCGACGCACGCCGGGCAGGAAGTCTCTCCTCGCGTGGAAGCCCTGCTCCGGATGGAGGAGGACTTCGGACTGCGGAACCTCGAAGCGTACCGGCGGTTCGCCGCGGGAGTGCGGTCGTGCAAACGCTCCCTGCTGCAGTTTCTGATCGCCGCGCGGGACGAAGGCAAGCGCGTGGCCGGCTACGGCGCGCCGGCGAAGGCGAGCACCCTCCTCAACTATTGCGGCGTGCGGACGGACTTCATCGACTACACCGTCGATCGCAGTCCGCACAAGCAGGGGCTCTATCTGCCGGGGACGCGCATTCCCATCCACGCGCCCGGGATGATCAACGAGACCCGTCCCGACTATGTCCTGATCTTTGTCTGGAATCTCAAGGATGAGGTCATGAGCCAGATGGCCCACATCCGGGAGTGGGGTGGGCAGTTCGTGATTCCCATCCCCGACGCGCGGATCGTCAGTTGAACCTCCTCGGAGAAACGGGATGAACGCCGGCGAAGCCATGAAACAGGTGGGGCGCGATGCCCTCGCACGCGCGCGCATCATCGCGGCGCTCCAGGCCTTCGAGCGCCTCCCGCAGAACCGCAACACCACCGTGCGCGACGACATCACCGGACCGATCGTCGATGCTTTGCACGCGGGGATTTCGGTGATTCGCAAAGAGCTGAGCAGCGGCATCGCGTTCGAGTTTCCCTATCGATCGAAGATCGCCCGCGACTTCGTCATGTCCGTTCCGGAGAAGCCGGACCACGTGTGGGAGCCGCAGACGACAAAGCTCCTGCTGCACCTGTCGCGGGACGCGAAGGACGTCATCGTGGGCGGCGCCTACTTCGGAGATCAGGCCATCCTGATCGCCGACGCGCTGCGCGGCCGAGGGACCTGTCATGCGTTTGAGGCCGACAGCACGCAGGCCCGCGCACTGGATCACAACGCCGCGCTCAACGGACTGACGAACGTCCGCGTCCACGCCGTTGCACTCTGGAGCGACACGACCTCGCGACTCCGCTTCGTCGGAGAAGACGCGCTCGCCGGGACCAGGGTCGCGGAGACCGGCATGCCGGCCACCACGATCGACGCGTACGCGGAGACCACCGGCATCGCGCGTGTAGGCGTGATCATGCTGGACCTGGAGGGCGGAGAGCTGGCCGCGCTCCGCGGAGCGGAACGCGTGCTGCGCGAGCACGGACCTCACGTGATCTTCGAGGTCCACCGCTCCTATGTCGACTGGTCGCGCGGACTGCTTGAGACGGAGATCGTGCAGTTCCTCAGCGCGCTCGGGTACACGCTGTTCGCCGTGCGCGACTTTCAATCGAACTACGACCTCACCGGCCGGCCGATCGAGCTGGTGCCGATCGACACCGCGGTCCTCGAGGGTCCGCCTCACGGGTTCAACCTGCTGGCGGTCCGCGACCGAGAGGTCGTCGAACACCCGCTGTTCGTCGTGACGCCGGACGTGAGTCCAAAGCTGCTCTTTCACCGCGATCCGAAACTTCATCATCCCCGAGGTGGCCTCTGATCACGGTCCTCGGCGCCTCCGGGTTCATCGGCTCACATCTCGTGCGTCATCTGCAACGCTCCGGCGCGGAGCACTCTGCGCCCGGACGCGAGGAATCCCTGCACGGGAGCGACCTCGGTCACGTCATCTACTGCATCGGCCTGACCGGCGACTTTCGCGAGCGTCCGTACGACGCCGTGGATGCGCACGTCGGCAAGCTGCTCGAGGTGGTCCGCCACTCGCGCTTGGAAACGCTGCTCTATCTCTCTTCGGTGCGCGTCTACCTGCACAGCGAGGGCGTGGCGCACGAGGACGACGAGCTCCGCTTTCATCCAATTCGGCCCGACGATCTCTACAACATCTCGAAGGGGCTCGGCGAATCGATCGTGCTCTCACTCGGGAAGAGGGGACGAGTGGCCCGGCTCTCCAACGTCTACGGAACGGGACAGACCGGCACGTTCCTCTCGACGATTCTCGAGGATGCGCGCCGCGGCACCATCACCCTGCGCAGCACGCTGCAGTCGGCGCGGGACTTCGTGAGCGTCGCGGACGTCGTGCCCCTGCTGGAGCAGATCGCCCTGCGCGGCAAGGAGCGAATCTACAACGTCGCCAGTGGTGAGCCCCTCACGAATGGCGAGCTGCTGGAGGCCGTCGCTCGCTTGACCGGCTGTCGCGTGAATGTCGCGCCGGACGCCGCGACCACCACCCTTCCCCCGATCGACATCGGACGCATTCGCACGGAGTTCGGCTTCACGCCCGCGCGGATTCTCGACGAACTGCCGTCCCTGTTGGGAGAGCGCGGATGATCACGATCGACCAGGAAGCGGGAACGGTGAGCGTGAATGGAAGGACGCTGTCGCTGAACAGCGCCGAAGCGTTCGCCATCCTGTCGGACGCATGGATGGACGCCGCGATCCGCGTGCGGCATCCCTACACGTTCACCTGGATGGGGCGCCCGGTGATTCAGTTCGCCGACGATCTGCTGCGCCTGCAGGAACTGGTCTTCGAGGTGAAGCCCGACGTGATCGTGGAGACCGGCGTGGCGCACGGCGGCTCCCTGATCTTCCACGCCAGCCTATGCAAGATCCTCGGGCGCGGACGCGTGATCGGCGTGGACATCGAGATCCGCCCGCACAATCGCGCCGCCATCGAGGCACACCCGCTCGCCCCCTGGATCACGCTCATCGAAGGAAGCTCCGTCGATCCCGGCGTCGTACAAATGGTCAAGGCAGCCGTGCAACCCTCCGAATCCGCGCTGGTCATTCTCGACTCCAATCATTCGACCGCGCACGTGCTGGCTGAGCTCGAGGCCTACGCTTCGTTGGTCGGACCCGGGTCGTACCTCGTGGCGTTGGATGGCCACGTCATGGAAGTGGCCGCCTCCAGCCCAATCGCGGGAGAGCACTGGGCCACGGACAACCCCAACGCGGCGGTCCGGCAATTCGCACTCGAGCATCCCGAGTTCCTCTCCCCCGCACCTTCATTGCCATTCAACGAGAGCATCCTCGCGCAGTCCATCAGCGGCTTCCGCGGAGGAGTCCTGAAACGGATCCGATGATCGCCACCCTGGCCGCCGTCATTCCCACGCGCAATCGGTCTTCGCTGGCGATCGAGGCCGTCCGCGCGCTGCTGGACCAGGATTGCGAGCTCGAGATCTTCGTCTCGGACAACTCCACGTCCGCCGATGAGCCGCTGCGACAGTTCTGCGAGGCAGCACCACGAGTCCAATACCTGCGGCCGTCAGCAGAACGATCGGCGGCCAGTCATTGGGACTGGGCGGTTCGCGAGGTGTTGGCTCGCTCGCAGGCCACTCACGTGGCCGTGCTCCACGATCGCAATCGGATCAAGCCCCGTCAGTGGGGCGCGCTTCAGTCGATCGCGACTCAACACCCGGACACGGTCATCACCTTCGGCATCGACTCGATCCACGACACGCCGCCGCCGCTTCGACTTTGGCAGATGCCGTGGACAGGCAAGCTGTTCCGACAGCAGACCGCCCGCGCGGCCGCGATGATCGCCGCGGCGCGGATCGCCGAGGCCTTGCATGCGCTGCCGACACTCGCCAACTCCGTCGTTCCCCGCGCGGTGCTGACGTCGATCGTGGACCGCTTCGGCAACCTGTGTGACTCCACGAGCCCCGACCTCGCGTTCCTGTCGCGGTTTCTCGCGCTGCACGACACGTGGCTGCACGCGGATCGCTCGATCGGCATCCTCCATGCCGCGAATCGCAGCAGCGGACGCGGCTATCTGCGCGGTGCGGGAGGCGACTTCCCCGACTTCGTCGAGCTGCACGGCGACCGCCCCTGGCTGGATGCGGCGCCGCTGCCGGGACTGAACCTCGGCTACAACATGCTGTTGCACGAATACGAGCTCGTTCGTCGCGAGACCGGAGATCGGCTGCCTTCCCTCGACCGGCGGGCCAGCCTCGAGTCCCTGGCCTCCGCGCTGCAATGGGTGCAGTCCCCCGAGGCGCGCGCGTCGATGCGCGCAGCGCTCGCGATGGAGGGATGTGTCGCGAACAGCGTTCCCTTCGTGCCGGATCGCACGTGGCGGAACGACGTTCGAGAGACGATGACGCTTCTCGCGGCGCGTTGGCTGGGCCGGGCTCCGGAGCACATCACCGCGTTCGCTTTCAAGAGTGATGAGCAAGCTCTCCGCGCGGCGCTGCGCCATCCGCGGCGCGCGCAGTCCCTCGCTGACCACATGATCGCGCTCGAGGCAGTGGAGGTCGGTAGCTGATGCACCTGGCCATCGTGATTCCGACCCGGCATCGTCCGGACCTGGCCATCGCGGCCATCCAGTCCTTGCTCGAGGCGCGTGAGCTCGATCTCACGGTCATCGTCTCGGACAATTCCACTCGCGAGGAGGACGTCCGGAAGCTGGCCGCGTTCTGTAGCGAGACCACGGATGCACGGCTCCTTCGCATTCGCCCGACCGAGCCGCTGGCCATGCCCGCTCATTGGAACTGGGCGCTCGAACAGGCACTGAGCCGGACCGGCGCGACCCACATCGCAGTGCATTACGACCGCAAGGTGACCCGGCCCGACGGTCTGGCCGCATTCGTCGCGGCGTGCATGCGCAATCCGGACGCGATCACGACGTACGCGTGCGACTTCACCGTCCGGACTGATGGCGAATCACTCGCATGGATGTACCCCGGCACGGGAAAGCTCTACCAGATCCGCACGTCACGCGTCGTCGAGTTGTCCTCCCAAGGCGTGATCCACGACATGGGGCAGCCGATTCCGCTGCTCTCCAACTGCGCAGTCCCCCGCACCATCCTGGAACGAGTGCGTGAGCGGTTCGGGAACATCTGCGATTCCGCGACACCCGACATTTCGTTCACCTACCGCTATTGCGCACTGGAGGAACGGTACTTTCATTTCGATCGCGCGATCAGCGTGTTGTACGCCTTCGAGACCAGCAACGGGCTGTCCTACTACCGGCAGGAGACGAAGAACTCCTTCGGAGACTACATGGCGCTGTGGGGCGACCGGCCATGGCTCGAGGCCGCGCCCATCCCCGGACTCAACCTCGGCATCAACGTCGGGTTCCATGAATACAACCTCGTGCAGCGCATCGTCGGAACCGAGCTCTTTCCGCCCATCGATCACGACGGCTATCTGCGTGAGATCGCCCGCGGGCTCCAATACTTGAAGGACCCTGACGTTCACGCCAGCGTGCGCGAGCTACTCGAGAAGAACGGTTGGCGCGAAGAGATCCCGCCCGCCGGACCGGGACGACTCGAGCGCTTGCTGACGCGCATCTTTCGCGGAGTGAGATCCCGCCTTCTCCGCGGATCCGTGACCTCGGAACCTTTGATCGATCCGGGAACACTGACGTTCGGCGACGAGCCGGCAGCGGTCGGCTATCTCCGCACTCGCCCTCATGCGCCGCGCGCCGAGAACGTTCTCCTGCGAATCCTCGAGGCGGTCGAGCTCGGCCCGCCTGAAGGAGAAGCCGCGCGATGAAGATCGCTCACATCGTGGCCACGCCCGACGGTGCTCCCTGGATGGTCGCCCTTGCGCGAGAGCAGATGAAGCTCGGTCACGACGTCTCGGTGATCATTCCGTCGCTCGCCGGGGACATCCACTCCACGCTCTCCGGTTCCGGGATCGCCACGTACGCCGCACCGGTGAGCATCCTCTCGCAAACGAATCACGGGTCGCGGTTGTGGGACCTCGTGCAGCTCGTCCGGCTCCTCCGCAGGTTGCGTCCCGATGTCGTTCACAGTCACATCGTGGCCTCGGTCGTCACCGCGCGCATCGCCTCGTGGCTTGCCGACGTCCCGGCGCATTTCGCGGGGAACGTGCATCCGCTGTCGCTCGAAGCCGATCTCTATCGGCACCTCGAAGTCGGCACCGCGTTCTGCGACGCCAGGACGATTGCCTCGTGCAACTACACGCGCGAGTTGTATGTGCAGAGTGGCCTCCCCGCGGAGCAGGTCGAGATGGTCTGTTACGCCGTCGACCAGAGCACTTACGATCCCGCGCTGGCCGATGGCGCCGCGGTCCGGCGCGAGCTCGGGTTCGACAGCGAGACGCCGGTGGTGGGAAAGATCGCCTACTTCTATCCGCCCACGACATCCCGATTCCTGCCGGAGCTTCTCCGAGGCCGAGGGATCAAGGGACACGACGTGTTCCTGCGAGCCATGCCTCATGTTCTCGAAGAGGTTCCCGACGCGAAGTTCGTGGTCGTCGGCCGAGGCTGGGGAGAGCGAGGCCAGGAATACGAGGAATCGCTGAAAGAGCTCGCGCGCAGCGAAGGAGTCTCCCACGCGGTCGTGTTCACGGGCGAGCGCCGGGACGTTCCGAGCGTGCTGGCCGCATTCGACGTCTCAGTGCATTGCTCACTCAGCGACAACCTCGGCGGCACGGTCGAGTCGCTGCTCATGGAGAAAGCCATGGTCGTCTCCGACATCCGCGGCTTCAACGACACGATCGTTCATGAGGAGACCGGCCTCGTGGTCCCGAAGGATGATCCGCGTGCGCTGGCCGCAGCCATCGTGCGGCTGCTCCGCGATCGGGAGTTGGCTCGACGGTTGGGCCGAAACGGCCGGCATCGGATGCTGGGCGGGTTCACGCTCGCACACAACGTCGCCGGCATCGAGGCACTCCTCGCCCGCACGCCTCAACGCGCGAAGAATCACTACCGGCTCGCGACCACACTCGCCCGCTTTGCGGCAGCGCCCTTCCGGCTCATGCCCACGTTTCTCAGAGCCTTCCGCTCGGCGCGAACGTGAGCCGGCACAGCCGGCGGCGCGCTTTGGCCTCGGAGCTGCCGCAGGTGCCCAAGGCTATGCCAACCAGCGCTGGTGGCCGTGCCGCCTAGCGAACGCGCGCCGGCACGCCGAACGCCACCACATCGTCCGCGATGTCCCGCACCACGGTCGCGCCCGCGCCGATGACCGTTCGGGCGCCGACGCGAACGCCCGAAATGACGGTCGCGCCGAGGGCGATCAGTGTCTCTTCGCCGATCACTGCTCGCCCACCGACCGTCGCGCCAGCCGAGACGTGAGCGAAATCGCCGATCACCGTGTCGTGATCGACGGACGATTTCGTGTTGAGCAACACGCCGCGACCGATCGTCGCGCGCGGCAGCACCAGGGCCCCCGCGGAGATCATGCAGCCCTCGCCGATCATGGCGCTGGGCGCGATGGAAGTGAAGGGATGGATGACCGTGGCCAGCCGCTCGCCCTGCGCGACCAGACTCTCGGTGAGCGTCCGTCGCGCCCGGTTGTCCCCGATCGCGACGACGATCGCGTCGTGGGGATGTTCAGGCAACGAGGCAATCGTTCCCAGAACCGGAAGGCCGAGCACCGTCGCGCCCGGGACAAGATCATCGACGAATCCCACCGCCCTCTCGCGAAGGATGTCCGCGACGATGGCTCCCTGCGAACCCGCTCCGACGATGACGATGCGCACCGCCGCGAGTGTATCTGAGGAGGTTGCTTTGGGGTTGCGGGTTGCGCGTGGGTCCAAAGAGGTTGTGTAGAAATCGAGCGCTCCCAATCCTGTCATCCTGAGCGGGCGGCGGAGAGGGGGGCGAAGGATCTCGTGCGAGGAACGACGAGCGTACGGGGACGAGACCCGCCGTCT
>Ga0307505_10000496_pt1 | contig 43040 bp, 38 predicted proteins | sample 23_S_MG_FD_202183 | JGI IMG/M metagenome (GOLD analysis project Ga0307505, IMG submission 202183) | Soil microbial communities from Populus trichocarpa stands in riparian zone in the Pacific Northwest, United States - 23_S | ecosystem: Environmental > Terrestrial > Soil > Riparian zone > Trees...
AAGCAGGAACACTCGCATAGATCCCATCCCGACGCCGTCACTCACCGGCGCAGACACTCGGAGCCACCGGCAGGATCAGACACTCGCGCGCCTGTGAGTAATGCAGGATAGCAGATCATCGGAAGTAATGAATTCAACGTCTGGCCAACGGGCGATGAGTTTCTTTAGGAGCAGATCCAGCAGCCTTATGTTGCGATCGCTGTTTCTCTGATCCAGCCCGCCAACATAGTTTGCCCTATGGGTGCAGACGATTGCGGGCGTCCCTCAGAAAAATGCCCGCCCTATCTCCTTCATGGCCGACGCGACCCAGTCTCGTGACCTATCCTCAAACGGTTCAAATCTCACGTTTCGTGCCGAGTAGGTCTGCCCATACCGGTTTCTGAAGCCCGTGTATCCTGCCAAGGCGGATCCCATCCGGGCCGTTGTTCGCTTGAGAGACGCCCGCTTCCACTGAAGTAGCTCAACCCCTTCGGTAGCAATTGCCGCCTCAACTTCCTCTGGCAAAAGGTAATTGCAAGCAATGAAACTCCTAGAGCGGAATCCAAACTCACGCTCAAACATGGAAAGGCCCGCTGATACGATCTCCTTAATGCTTTGAAGGTGCGCAACTGATTCTGGCCAATATGCAGCGAGATAATGACGTTGGGTGGGAGAGGAAGTATTTGTCGTGAGGGCGTAAAAGTCGTACTCAAAAGCGAGCCGCGTCTCGGGGTGACCGGCACGTAGATCGGTGAGCCAAAGGTCGACATTCAGATGTTCGCGGGCATGAAACTGCGGCTTGATCAGTGACTCCTGGATTGCTTGATTCCAGCAGGGCCGGAGATCGTCGCCGTAATACCGTAGATACGATTGAAATAGGTCCTCGTGCGAGAATCTCGTGAAGTTGTCTTCTTTGATGCACTGAAAATTTGGGTTGCCCATCACCGTATTGAACGTGAAGATGGGCGACTGGTGTCGGCGACTTCGATTGGCGTCGAGTATGTTAAACAGGTTGTCGAGGTCGCTGCGGCGTTCTAGGCAGTCAACGTGATCGTAGGCAGAACGGGGCAGCCGCAAGCCCCTTTTGGCCATCGTCTGCAGGGCGGCCGCGTCGCGAATGCGAATTGCTCCCCAGTCATCGCTCTCAAATACGACAAGCTGACGCTTCGTTCGCCACCCACGAATGTTGGCCAACGTGTTCAGAGCGTGGTTCTTGATTGTCGGAAGCATCGGCCTTGTCAGTCAATTAGGGTTCGATTGCGCTGTCGATACTTGCCACATGACGTCGGTAGAAATCGCAGCCGAGAGGAGACAGACGCGCTCGCGAGGTGAATACCATGGGAGCTCCACGGAGTAGGAAGAATAGCCCATGTGCCGGCGGAAGGCTCGGGCGCGCGTGCCTCATCTGGAGTGCGGTCCGGTGAGGCTGGCTCCCGCTACGAGATGCGTTGCTTTCTTCACCGATCGACGCTGATTTGCCGGGCTCGGCCCTCGACACGATTCCTCCGGCGGTCTTCGCCTCGGCAGCCTCGCTAGATTTTGACCGCCCTAGGCGGCCTGTCCGAGCCGAGGCTACGCCCGACCACAGGAGAAGTCCTTCTTTCCTACAACGTCACAGGCGTATCTTGAATGCACGGTGCGAACCCTCCTCATCGACGCTTCTGCCGCTGCGCGACTCGCCGCTGCGGAGGAGTTCGTGCGTCGCTTCACGCCCGCAACGGAGATTGTCGTTGTCGCGAGTACGCGCGGTGCAGCCGACGACTTCGTCCGACACATCGTGACGGGCGGCCGTGCGGCGTTCGGCCTGCATCGATTCTCGCTAACGCAGCTCGCGTCCCGGCTCGCGCGGCGAATGCTCGCGGACGATGGTCGCGTCGCCATCACGCGACTCGCGCAGGAAGCGATGGCTTCGAGCGCTACATTCGCGGTGCTGCAGGAAGGTGGCCTTCCGTACTTCAAGCCCGTCGCGAGTTTCCCCGGGTTCGCGCGCTCCGTCGCGACAACAATCACAGAGCTTCGCCTCGCTGGGGTTCCGCTGAATGAACTCGTGAGCGCTGCGGTGAGCGCGCGCGACGTCGCGCGCCTCCTGTCCACCTTCGATGCGCAGCTCGATGCGCAGAGCGCATCTGACCTCGCGGATCTTTTCCGTGTCGCGGCGGAGGCCGCCGTGGCAGTTGACGCCCCGCTTCGTGGCGCACCCCTCATTCTCCTCGACGTTCCGATCCGAAGCGCCGCAGAAGCGTCCTTCGTGCGCAGTCTCATCGACTCTCGCGGCGCCGTATGCGCGACCGTGCTCGCCGCTGATATGCCGACGATCGCGGCGCTTCAGTCCTTCGGTCTCGCACAGCATGCGTCTCCGGTGGCGACGCCACGAACGAGCCTGGAGCGCCTTCGGGAGAACTTGTTCTCGACAACTGCAGAGGAAGCGGCACAGGACGAGACCGTGACATTCTCGTCCTCACCCGGCGAATCGCGGGAGGCCGTGGAGATCGCGCGACGCATCCACGCTGAGGCTCGCCGCGGGATCCCGTACGACGATATCGCCGTCCTGTTGCGATCCCCGCAGCAGTACATGCCGCATGTCGAGACCGCACTCCGACGCGCCGGGATTCCGTACTACCCCGCACGCAGCGTCGCGCGGCCCGATCCGAGCGGACGGGCATTCCTCGCGCTGCTCGCGTGTGCGGCGGAGGACTACTCCGCAAAACGATTCGCGGAGTATGTCTCCCTCGGTCAGGTGCCGCGGGAACCGAGTACCGTCGAAGCGTCATGGACGCCGCCGGAGGACGACGTGTTGTACGTCCCCACGAGCGAAGAAGTTCCAGATGACGAGGACGACGATCCAACCGAGGACGAGCCCCTTCGCGCACCGTGGCGATGGGAGGAACTCCTCGTCGAAGCCGCGGTGATCGGCGGCGCGGACCGATGGGAGCGACGCCTTCGCGGCCTCGCGGAGGAGTTCGTTCTCCACCGATCGCGCCTCCTCCGCGATGAACCGGAGTCCCCACGCATCGAGGCATTGGAAAACGACCTCACACGGATCCGCGAGCTCGCGCACTTCGCGACTCCGCTTATCCGAAAACTCGAGGGCCTTCCGTCCTGCCGTACGTGGGGTGAGTGGCTCATTCAGCTCCGTGCGCTCGCGACCGCAGCGCTCCGGAAGCCCCGACGCGTCCTCACGGTGCTTGCCGAACTTGAGCCCATGGCGAGCGTCGGGCCGGTCAGTGTGGTGGACGTGCAGGGGGTGCTCGGACATCGGCTGCTCACGGTGCCTCGCCGGCAGCCCCCGAATCGCTACGGGCGCGTGTTCGTCGGCGCGCTCGATGACGCACGCGGTCGGACGTTCCGAGTCGTGCTCGTCCCGGGCCTCGCCGAGCGTGCGTTTCCGAAGCCGCAGCGCGAGGACCCGATGCTCCTCGATGCCGTTAGGCGCAATGTCCCGACGAAGCTCCGCCTCCTCGACGACCGCGTGGCGGATGAGCGGCTCCTCCTCCAGATTGCCGTCGGCGCGGCGACGGAGCGCATCGCACTCTCATACCCGCGGGTGGAGATCGCAGAGGCGCGTGCGCGTGTTCCGTCCTTCTATGCCCTCGACGTCGCGCGCGCCGTGACCGGATCGATTCCGTCACCGGTCTCGATGGAACGCGCGGCGCGCGCGATCACGAAGGCACGCCTGCCGTGGCCGGCGCCCGAGGATCCCGCTCTTGCAATCGACGCGGCCGAACACGACCTTGCGATCCTCCTTCCCCACCTCCGCGCCGAACCCGCGACCGTGGAAGGCAGAGCGCAGTACCTCCTCAGCCTCAACGAGGCGCTCGGGAGATCGCTGCGTTCGCGCGAACAACGGTGGACGACGAAGCCGTGGACCACGGCGGATGGGCTCTTCCGCCCGAGCAAAGAGGTGCGCGACCTCTTGCAGCCGTTTAGTCTGAGGACGAAGGCGTACAGCGCCTCATCGCTCCAAGGGTATGCCCGATGCCCGTACCGTTTCTTCCTCGACGTGGTCCAGAAGCTGCGGCCGCGGCAGACGATTGAGCCCGTCGAGCGCCTCGACCCGATGACACGTGGGACGCTCGTGCACGCGATTTACGCCCGCATCGGTGCGGAGCTGCGTCGATCGAACATGCTGCCGCTCGCGGACGACCGGTTCGATGCAGCGCGTTGGATCGCGGATGCAACGATTGATGCGATCGCCGCGACGTACCACGACCGGCTCGCGCCGGCGATCGAGCGGGTGTGGCGCGATCAGATTGAAGCGATCCGCGCCGACAGCTACCACTGGTTGCGCGCCATCATCGCGGACGCACCCTCCTGGACGCCGCGCCATTTTGAGCTGAGCTTCGGACTAACGCCGATAGACGACGCCGAGCCGGGGAGTGTCGCCGATCCAGTCACGCTGCCGGAGGGGTGGGTGCTGCACGGCTCCATCGATCTCGTGGAAGCGCATCGCACCGCGGCCCGGCTACGCGTGACCGACTACAAGACGGGCGCGACAGCGCGCCTGCGACTCTGATCGTCGGCCAGGGGGAGACCCTCCAGCCGCTCATCTACGCACGCGTCGCGGAGGCACTGCTCGGGACACCTGTCACCGAAACCCGGCTCTTCTACGCGACGACCCGCGGCGGGTTCGCGAACCGCTTCGTCATGTTGAGCAACGCCACGCGAAGCAGCCTGGACACGGTCCTCGCGGAGATCGACGACGCGGTACTCACGCCGCGTCTCCTCCCCATCCCCCGCAAGGACGGCTGCACCGGCTGCGACTTTCTCGCGGTCTGCGGACCGTACGAGGAACAGCGCGCGCGCGAGCACAAAGACCAAGCACTCGCCGAGCACGTCGACAACATCCGGGGGATGGCGTGATGGAGATGCTCGCGGACAACGCGGAGCGCGAGACCATCCGTACGGCACTCGACACAACGCTCGTCGTCGAAGCCGCAGCCGGCACAGGCAAGACCACCGAGATCGTGAACCGGATCGTTGCGGTCCTCGCGGACGGGAAGGCGACCGCCCCATCGCTCGTCGCGGTGACGTTCACGGGGAAAGCCGCCGGTGAGCTCAAACTCCGGCTTCGCGCAGCACTCGAAGACCAGCGCGTGAACGAGCAGGACGCAGCGCGGCGCAGCAACTTGGAACGCGCGCTTTCACGCCTGGAAGAGGCCCACGTCAGCACCATCCATGCGTTCTGCGACGAACTCCTCGCCGAGCGGCCCGTCGAAGCAGGCGTCGATACCGACTTTCGCCTGATGGACGAAGGACGATCGGAGCTCACCTTCCGTGACGCATTTACCCGGTGGTTTCAGCGCGCGCTGGAAAACCCGACCGAGGGGCTTCAGCGCGTCCTGCGCCGTCACGGGTCCACGAGCGTCATGGAGCGCCTGCTTACGAGCGCGCGCGAGCTCGCGGAGTGGCGCGAGTATCCGACGCTCTGGCGTCGCGATCCGTTCGACCGAGAAGCGGCCGTCGACGCCGCGGTCGATGCACTCCGCGCGCTCGCAACGGCAACCGAGAACCCCAAATGGGCGCAAGACTTCCTCTACAAGGAGACCGCGCCTGCGCGCGACCTGATCGCAGAGATCGATCGATCCGAGATCGATCAGTCGCGCGACTACGACGGTCTCGAAGGCGCGCTCGTGGCACTCGCGCGGAACACCGACTTCGCGAAAGCGGGACCAGGGAAGGGCGATCGCTACTCAGCGACGCAGCTGCGCGCCGACGTTCTGGCGCTGCTTCGATCGACCGTGCAGACCCTCGGAGACTTCGCTGAACACGCGAGCGCTGACCTCGCGCCGCTCTTGCAGCGAGAACTCTTCGAGGCGGTGGCGGCCTACGAAGTCGCGAAGCGCAAGGCCGGCACCCTCGACTACGCGGATCAGCTCCTGCGCGCGCGGGACCTTGTCCGCGATCGAGAGGACGTGCGGCGTGAGTTCCAGAAGCGCTTCTCGCACATCTTCGTCGATGAGTTCCAGGATACGAATCTGCTGCAAGCGGAGCTAATCGTCCTGCTCGCGGCGAGGGATGCCTCCATTTCTGATTGGCGGAAGGTCTCCGTCAAGCCCGGGAAACTCTTCATCGTCGGCGATCCCAAGCAGTCGATCTACCGCTTTCGCCGCGCGGACGTCCACGTCTACGAAGAGGTCAAGAAACAGCTTGTGGGCGACGGCGCGAAGTGTGTGTACCTCCGGACGAGCTTCCGGAGCGTCCCGACGATCCAACGCGTCGTGAACGCCGCCTTCGCGCCGCTCATGACGGGTGAGACACCAGGTCAAGCGCTGTACGTGCCGCTCGCGCCGTATCGGTCCGACACGTCGCAGCCTTCCGTGATCGCGCTTCCCGTACCGCGGCCGTATGGAAAGCGCGATCACACGCAGGGCGCGATCCGGCAGTCGCTCCCGGATGCGGTTGCGGCGTTCCTGAAGTGGCTGCTCAAGGAGAGCGAATGGACCGTGGAGGAAGAAGGGCAGCGCGTCCGCGTAGAAGCGCGCCATGTCTGCATCCTCTTCAAGCAGTACACGGCAACGGACTACACGAAGCGCGACCGGCGAAAGCTCGACCTGACGCGGGCGTACATCGACGCGCTCGAAGCGCGCGAGATCCCGCACCTCCTCGTGAAGGGCAGGTCCCTCCACGCGCGCGAGGAGGTGATGACGATCCGGGCAGCGCTTACGGCGCTCGAGTATCTCGACGACGAGCTTTCGCTCTACGCAGCCCTTCGCGGGACCTTGTTCGCGATCAAGGACGCGGATCTCTTTGAGTACCGACACGCGCACAAACGGCTCCACATCTTCCGCATCCCCGATGCGACCGCGGTGCACCTGCAGCCGATCGTGCAGGCACTCGCATTCCTGAAGGGCGTGCATCTTCTTCGAAACTACCGGCCCATCGCGGAGACGCTTGCGCTTCTCCTCGACCACACGCGTGCGCACGCCGCGTTCGTGCTGCGGCCGAACGGCGATCAGGTGCTCGCGAATGTGCTCCTCGTCGGCGAGCTCGCGCGGGCGCACGACAACGCCTCGGGGCTTTCTTTCCGCGGATTCGTGGACCAGATGATCGTGGACGCAGAGCGCGCCACGAAAACGGAAGCGCCGACCTTGGAAGAGGGATCCGACGGCGTGAAGCTCATGACGGTGCACGGCGCGAAGGGGTTGGAGTTCCCGGTGGTGGTGCTGGCAGATCCATGCGCGAAGCTGACACCGCGGTACGTCAGTCGCCACATCGACTCCGCGCGAGCGCTCTGCGCATTTCCGCTCGTGGAGTGCACGCCCGTGGAGGTCGTGGAGAACCGCCAGCGTGAACTCGAGGACGACACGGCCGAGGCCATCCGCACCGCCTACGTCGCCGCCACGCGCGCGCAGGACCTGCTCGTCATCCCCGCGACCGCTGATGCACCGTTCGAAGGATGGCTTGCGCCCTTCTCGCCCGCGATCTACCCGGCGAGCGATCGGCGCAGCGCCGCAGGACCGGCCCAGGGATGCCCGCCGTTCGGCAGCGACACGGTCCTCCTCCGCCCACCGGGCACGGAGGTCGATCCCATCGTGCCCGGGACGCACATGATCAGTGACGGCGATGGCGCCTATCCGGTCGTCTGGTGGGACCCGAGCACGCTGACGCTCGGCGTCCGTCCGCGTTTCGGACTTCGGCAGGAGCGTCTCCTCTCAAAGGATGTGGCTCCCGCCGTGCTCGAAGCCGACATCAACCGTGCGCGCTCGTGGGAGACCGCACGCGAGGCGCTGAACGCGCAGGCATCGACTCCGACGATCCGCGTCGAGCGCGCCACCGACGTCTCAGGCGTTCCGGAGGACGTCCCGCCGGTCACGACGATCGAGCTGCCACCGATCCCGGGCCGCCCCATCGGTCCCCGTTTCGGGACGCTCGTCCACAGCATTCTCGCGACGGTCCCGCTCGACGCGGCCGATGACGCGCTCACGCGGATCGCCACCGCGGAGGGGCGGATGCTCGGAGCGACGGACGACGTCGTCGCGTACGCGATCGAGACCGTTCGATCCGCGCTCGCACACCCGCTCCTCAAGCGTGCACACGCCGCCGCGGCCCGCGGGGTGTTGCGGCGCGAAGTCCCGGTCGCGGTCCAGCCAACGCCAGGAGTTGTCATCGAAGGCATCATCGATCTTGCATTCGAGGAGGATGGTGCGTGGGTGGTTGTCGATTTCAAGACGGACCACGACTTGGAGCGCGGGCTTCAGCGCTACGAGAACCAGCTCGCGTGGTACACCGCAGCGGTGCACGCTGCGACAGCGCTGCCGAGCCGGGGAATCCTTCTGCACGTCTGACGGAACGGCAAGGCGTGATCAATCGCTGAAGTGGCGAACACCGGCAAGGGCCGCGCACTGGATCATCATCCACGGAGGCGTTCGATGCTATTGCGCTCCAGCCCCAATGCATCGCATGCAGAGGAACCGGTCGCTGGTCGCCACCGTTCCGTGACCGCGGCAGGTCGGATGCCGGCACCGGTCGCAGTCGGTGTACGACGGTCGCTGATCGGCACGTGGGATTCGATTCTTCGCGACGTTAAACAGACAGATGTAGCAGATTGCGATTCCCATCACAGGACCTCCATGTTCGCGGTTTTCACGCTGGGACCATTCGCAGTGCGAGCAAAATGAATTCACCATCCCGCCGTTCTTGCTCGATCTTTGGCAGCAGTTCGCGGCGATGCCGCTCGATGTTCGGGGCGTCAATCATCTCGAGGTAGGCGAGCATGTCCTCCGTCGGCGTGACCTGCCGCGAACACGCGTCGACTTCAGCGGGATCCCCTTCCAGGACTTCCGGAGAGACTTCAACGTGCTCGCTTGGCTCCGCAGGCAGTTGACGCACGACCGGCGGTGCTGAAGCAGCGGCTCGCGACCATCGAGTCGTTCGTCGCTCGATCAGCACCAGCAGGTGCGCCTCCAAGTTCACGACGATCTCGCGAGTGCGCTCGTGGAGGCCCGGCACGTCCGGATCATCTTTCGTGCGCCGCTCCCCTGAGACGCTCCGTTTCCGCTCCCCCAGCTTGTACTCGGTTGCGCGCGACAGTCCGTGCCACAGACAGTACTGCCGCAGGGTGATATCACCGGTCGTGTCGGGTGCCGGAGCGAGGATCGTATGGGGGTTGCCGGATTCATCGCGGAACGCCGCGAACAGATAGGGTTGACTCACCCACTCCAACTGATCGCGATCAGCGACCGTGATCCAAATGACGGCACGTGAATCGAGGAAGCGTCGTTCGTCCCGATTGCTGGCTAACGGCTCCGTGAAGAGTGGCAAAGCACTGTACGGTCGGCGGGCGATACGGTTCCGCCGGTACCGCTGCACGGAGCGGTGACAGGGGTCTTTCAGCGCGGCGAGCATGTCCGAGAAGTCGAGGATCAGCGTTTCGACGAGCAGTTCATCACCGATCGACACGCCGGGGCGGACAAGACGCTGTCGCGAGGCGAGCCGTTCGAGGAGCATCAGCCCCGCGGTCCCCACAGCGTATGCAAGGAGTGACTGGTACGTCGCACTGAGGATCTCGACGAGGCGGGCCCGGTTCGCAAGGACCTCCTTGCTCCGCGCGCACTCGGTGAATCGCGCGACGACGGGCTGAAGCTGCTCCAGCAGGAATGTCGCATCGCTGATCGGATCACCGGTGCGCCGCACCGCAATCCTCCAACCGGTGCCCGAAATCGCCGCCTCATAGTGCGGTGCAAGGAGACCCACGTCCGAATGGGGAAGCGAAAGGATCGTCTCCGCAGTTTCCGTCATCGTGGCCGCGTTGACACGTTTCAGAGAACCGGCGATTCTGGTGTCGGTGGGAACCAGAACACATCCCGCAGCCTTAGCACGGGGACAGTTGCAGGTCTGGGAATCGCTGTGAGGACACGTACTGGACTTCGACATTTCGGCCTCCGTACACGCGCCTTCTGGCGATGTGTGGAGACGTATTTTGTTGATCGAAACCGCTCTCAAAATGCAACGGAAGGGCGAGTCACGTGACGGGAAGCAAGAATGCCCCGGCGCACGAGGCAAAACAAAATGTCAGTCACGTGACTGACATTCCGGTCGATGCAGGCGAGATTGTCGGGGCGGCGTGGGACGCGCTCAGGACTGCGCTGCGCATCCCTGACGCCGATCGGCAGGAAGGTGGAAGGTATACAACTTCCTCGGGGCGGCTGTTCGACTTCATCGGCGAACGAGTGCGGCGAGCAGCACGCGACGGTGCCGTTGAAGAACTCATCCCGTTTCGCGAGGCGGCGGCGGCGGTCGAAAGAGACGTTCGTGTTGGCGACAACGGTCTCGCCCCTAATTACTTCAGTAAGGTCCTCGGCCGCTGGAAAGCCGGAGAGGGCGCAGCGAAGGGCGCGGCAGTTGACCATACAAAACGTGGAGAAACGGACTACCTGCTGTTGCCTTCGCCGCCGTATCGCGTCCTATTCGAGATTCGAGGCCCGAAGGAAACCGACCCAACACAGCAACTTGAGCGACCCGCGTCGGTGCGGTGGTCAGTTGAACAGGACGGCGTTCCCATCGTGCTGTCCCGGCTTGTCCGCGACCCCGTGACCTCACCCACGATCAAAGAGACCCGAACAACCGCCGAACCGTTATCGATCAACCGCGAGGAGCAGGACGCGACCGGCCGATCATCTAATGATGCGTTCAATCCGATTGCAAACCCTGCACTGTTTGCGGCCGGAACAGAGGACGTCGCGCGCGGGGTCAAACGCATCGATCAGGCCTCGGCGGATCCTGCGGTCCGTAAGACCACGCGCGAGATCAGTCGCCTCCTCCGAACCCTAACACGCCTGGGACTCGCTCTCCTCATCCTGGCGATCCCCTACGCGGCGTTTCCGCAGGTGCGCCACGAGGTGAACGCTATCATCAAGACTGCCATCGATTTTTGGATTCGATTGACCACCGATAGCGGCAGCGGCATCACCGTCCACCACTTTTCTGGTCCCCTTGTCTACAAGGTTGATGCTTCGTGGCTCGCGCAGGGTCGACCGTTGGAAGTGTCATTGGCTTCTTCTTGGCCGGTGGATGATGACCAGCGGTTCGGCAACCTCCAGCAGGCTGTCAAGCTCGCAGGCGGCGATCCCGGCCCGGTGTTTGCTCGACTCCAGTGGCGCGGCGCCGTCAAAGGGGCGGTCGTGCAGGATGCGATCAGCGGCCCAGGGCTTGTACATCTACTCGCGATACCATCCCCCGCGCTTACGTCTACGTCTCTGACGTACGTCATGACCTCCACGGAGTTCGATCTAAAGACCGGAAAGGCTCAGTCGACGTACACAACCTCCGTCGATGATCCGCACTTCGGCCTAAAAGACATCCGACGTGGCGAGCGAGTGGTCGTCATTACGATCACGATGATACCGAAAGCGCTCCTCGCGCCTAGCCAACGATCAGTCTCGGCTGATTGCGAGCATGTCGAACTGCTCCTTACAACTGATTACGACGGACGGATCGTCGCGTTCGCTCCACCCCCGACGAAGAGTGGCATCCAGATAACGTTTTAACTCCCTTCCATCATCGCTCCGCTCCGATCGACCTACAGTTGGAGCTACGACGTCGTGTTAGCCCGGTCTACCGGCCCTCTTACGATTTCGCCGGCTCTCCGATCCTTGTCCACGGCCACCTGGAAGAGCCGCGGGTCCTCAACGTGATCCACGTACCCGATGGGCGAGTTCACCAAGAGCTTCTGCAGTGCTCGTTTTTTCGCCTCTACAGCGGTTGCGGACGCAGATCCTTCCAATTCAGCCAGAGGAGGTCGAAGGCCGCGTGGGCAGGCGCACCGCGGCTGAGCATCGGACTTCATTCGCCCATGCCAATGATCTCGCGGTCCAGGATGGCGTTTTTCACCGGCAGTGCTCGGCCAGGGCATCGGCCAGTTCCTGTGGTTCCGAGTGACGACAAGGTCAGGCAACAGGCTCACCATCCACAGGCTCTCGGGAGCGCCCATCCATCGTCCCAGCTGGCTTGAGAGGGGCTCCCGTCTCACGATTGGGCAAGCGACGCGGTGGCCAATCGACGACGCCGCACCAGCCAAACATGCAAAAGACGCAATCACCGCCACAGGAGGTGACCCTAGAACTGCTTCACGACAGATGACAATGGCAAGCTGGTTGGCTACGCGCCCCCTGATGCGGCAGACGGCGAAGAGTTCCAATTGTTAGATTCCATCTCTCGAAGCATCCTGTCTAGCAGCAACATTTGATCTCCGCTTGTCGAACAACCTAGCAATTACATGCATTATCGTGTATCGTATTTCGAAGTTATTAACCGCAGCTATTTGTCACGGTCCCCTTTCACTAGTCCCGGTGACGGAGAGCGTCCTGAGCGCGCGGATCCGACCGCGGATCAGCAACTCGCGCGCGTTCGAAGGCGGGTCCAGCAGAAACTTGATGCCGCGAACACGATCGTCGCCAACCTGAAAAGCACTCTCGGTGTCATCCATGGCGTTGAGCGTCGCGTGACCCCCGAGTGGACGATTGATGAACTGCGCGAGTGGCTCGCTTCGACCCGTACCGCTGCCGGCGCGACTCTAGAGTCGCGCCTCGAGAGCCGGTCGCTCGATGCGCAGATACAGGCGTACGTTCGCGCGTTCGCGAGAGGCCCTCGGGGCTTCCATGTGGACGTTTCGAAGCTGCGCTTTCCGCACGACACTTCGACGCTAGCGCGCCTCCGGGAGGGGATCGATGTCGGCGCGATCACCGGCATCGTGATCGAGGCCTACCCGGACGCCGCGCAGCTTCTGGCGATCTCGGAGCGGCTGAATCCTGCTGATCCCCGTCGGGCGTTCGAGAAACTGCAGCACGAGACCGGGCTCGAGTTCCTGATGAATCACTTCCTAGCCCGCCGCGGGAAACTGTTGGACGTGTCGGACTCTCGTGCTCATCTGCGAGCGATGAGGTGGCCGCGCCCCGGAGGCAAGCCAATCTGGAGCGCGTTCCACGAGCGAGCCGCAGAGAATGGCCATGATACCGCATGGGACTTTCTGAATCCGCATGACGCCCTGAGTGCGCATAGCACGCCGACACAAGCGTACAAGGACGTCCACCGCGATATCGCCGCGGGTCTCGACGACCAGCCAGCCCTTGTGGAGATGCTCGGTACCGTGTCCATGGTCTTCGCGAACTCGATGCGTGACGTACCTGAGACGGCCAAGATTCTCGCCGCCGACGGAGTAACAAGGCTGGCCCAGGGCGACGGGCTGAGTTTCATCGCCCTGCTCCAGCAAAGAGTGGATACCCTCACTCCTGCTGAGCATCTCGCGCTTACCATCGCTATGAGCACGCCGGCGAACGCAAGCACCTATCCGAATCAAAGAACGCGGACGTGGCTCGCAGGGATCGGCTCGAGGTTTGCCGCACAAACTGGCTCGTACTCAGATGGGATGGACCTGTCCTGGAGTAGCGTGGAAGGCTGCGACTCCGGCACGCGTGTGCGGTCAGTTGTCCGCCCATAGAGGACTCAACATGCGGTTGGCCTGGACGGTCTCGGCCGATCGCAGGTCGCGTGAGGATGTACGACTATCCGCGAGCCCTGAAGCGGCCTGCCCTTCGAAAGGCAGAACGGTAGCGCTGAGGTCCGCACCTCCTCGATCTCGTCATAGCGATCGGAGCGTAGAGATGAGCTTCCTAACCGCCTATCGCGTCTCGCTGTACGTGCGAGCTTCTCTGGTACGCACTCTGACGCTACCCGAACCCACCTCGGTCGGCCACGCAATCGCCCGCCGACGCCCTATCCGACGCATTCCGACCGATTCCGACCGATTCCTGTTGCGCGTCGACCGCTGGGCGCACCGTGCTTTCAGTGAGCGGGTTGACCCAACAGTCAGCCGGAACACAAGGAGGCAACGGTATGAAGTTTCGGGCGTTCATCGAAAGCGGCACCAAAGAACTCGAAGTGGACTTCGACATCGACGATGAAGCGACGGCACACGCGCGGCTCACCGAAGCGATCACGAAGATCCAGAAGGTAGTAAAGAGACCGGAGCGCACGGCATCGAAACCCGCAGAGCCCGCGCGTTCAGGGAACACGAGTGCTCCCGCCTCAGGAGGCGTGAAATGACGCGCCGTCGGCTCTGGAGGGCACTGGCCCTCCTGCTGCTCTCACTCTCGGTCCTCGGGTGCGATGGGCGCGGTTCCCGCGTCGTCGCCCAGACGACTCGGGCGCTCGGTATTACGCCGCCCGCTGAGCGCCCGACAAACACCACGCAAATCCTTCTCGATGCGAGCCTGCAATCGCCAGGATCGTCGGAAACGCTCGCGCAGGTCGTCGACGGCATCGTGCCGGACATGGCGACGCGACCAGCGCCCTCATGCATCGAGCTGTGGGTGATGGGCGCTACGGTTGGTGACGCAGAGCGGCTTGGCGAAACCTGTGTCGGAAGCGGTGCGCGGAGCAAAAAAGACCGGCGCGACGCGGAGCGACGATTTCAAATCACGGCCCGAGCGTATCTGCTTGGCCTCGCAAAGCCTGTCTTCGACCGGCGTCCGCGACGATCCCCGATTGCCGAAACCCTGACCCGCATCGCGATGGAGCCGACAGAGAGCATCGAACGGCTTCTCATCGCCATCACGGACGGACGTGAGGAGAGTGCGATTGCGCGGTTCGAGTGCGGGCCACTGCCCAGTATCGAGGCGTTCCATGCCGCGCTTCGTGCGGCCCGCGCCTTGGCCCCCGGGTCCCTGCGCGGTATGCACATCCGCTTCGCGTTCGTCGGATTCACGGATGCGAAGCGCGTCGGGTGCAACACGACGCTGCGCCGAGAACTTGAAACCCAGGAGCTCTGGAGATCCGCACTTCTACGCGCATCCGCGAGCTCCATCCACTTTGACAGCGCGGCGCCGCGGATCACGAGCACGGCGGGGGTGCACAAATGATGTTCGCCGACGGGATTAGAGCACGTCTTCGCGATCGCGCCATCCAGGCACACGTCCGCGCGGATGTCGAAGCGCACGTCCATGATGCTGACGCCTTCGTCGCCGCGTTTTCCCCGAAGAAGACCGTGAGCGCTTTCGAGCTTCGCAAACATCGGAACACCATGGCGAAGACCGCAGAGCGAAACGAGCTGGAAGACGATCTCCGCGCCCAGCGGCGCAGCAATCCGCCGCCCGCCTTCGCGGCTCAGCGGGGCTGGGTCGCGTTCCTGTTCTTCTCGTTCCTTGAGCTCATCACGCTCGCGCGGGTGTTTCTTGCAGTGGGCTTGGCACCAGAGGAGGCGTACGGAACCGCGCTCATTGCCGCTGTGACGATCGTCGCGCTCATCGAGGGCGCAACGCGCGCTGCCAGTCGCGTGATCCGCGTCCTCTGCTACACCGCGCTCACGATCGCCGTCCTCGGCATCGCCTGGGTGCGCGCAGGAGCCTTCGCCGAAGGCGATGGCGCGCTCGATACCGTGGTCGGCGGTGTCATTGCGATCATGGGCGCGGTGGGTGCGGGCGTGGCTCTCCACTACTTCCGCCGGCGGTCGAATTCTGCCGGGACCGTGCAGCGTCGCACAGCGAAGCTCGAACGCGAGCTTCGCGAACGCACGCGTGAGATCACTGTCGCCGAGAACGCCTTCATCCGAGATGAGATCGACACCGGTGAACAGGCGGCGACCGAGACGTTGCTCCGCACCATGTACGCGCGCCTCCACCGCATTGAAGCCGCCAAGCTCGGGATCTTTGAAGGGTCCTCGCCATCACATTGACACTGCACCGCCGGCGGGCGGTGCCTGCCGCCTTCCGAAGCACCTTCCGCACTCTTGATGCAACAGAAAGGAGTTGTCATGACAGCAGCAGCACCCATGGAACGCGTCGCTCGCACGATCACAATGGACCAGGTTGGAGGAGGCCGCGCAGTGACGTTCGCGCTCCCACTTCTTGAGCGTGCGTACGCTCGATCCGGTCTCACGAAGCCCATCCTCACCATCTTCGACCCGGCCCCGGGGAAGGCCCTCATCCGCGCGCGGGAAGCCGCCGCGCACGGTATCGAGGCCAGACCCGTTGAGCAGAAAGGGCAGGATGCCATCGCGGCCGCAGGACCGAGCGACACACTCCTCCATATCAATGTGGATCACGCACCGACCGCGGCGGAGTGCCTGGTCCTTGCCGCAGAGAACGAGCGGCCCGTCTGCGTGAATGTCTTCGTCCAACTCCCGACCGGAAAGCTCCTCGCGATTCGCGCAGCATTCGCGGCGAAGGACGCCGCGGGAAAGATTGCCCTCGCCGCTTTCTTCTTCACGCTCGGCCGTATCACGGTTCGCGCCGGGTCGTCGAAGATCTGGGGCGCGGACGCGCCAGCTGCGAATGGCATTCTGGAAGGACCGATGCGCGAGTGGTTCGTCGCGGCGCTCGATCGCGCGCACGCCATGGCAGCGGGTGTCGCGGTGGATGGCGCGCCGATCGAGATCACGTACAACGGCGTCGAGACGATCCCCCTCTTCATCCGAGATAGTCGTACGGGTTGGGCGGATCGCGCGACCCTCGCTCGAGAGGTGGCGGACCAGACGACAACCCCGATTACACGCGGAACTGCGTTCGCGATCGCGGAAGTCGGTGTGGACGCGATCCAGCTCGTCCACGGCAAGTTCCGGGCGCTCGACCGGACGATGGCGGTGGACGCGCCCGAATCGATCGATGTCCGCGGCTACGAAGAGGCCGAGCACCGCATGGAGGCCGTTGAGGAGGAGCGGCGGGCCGAGGTCGAGGCGGCGCTTCGACGGGCCGAGCAATCGCGATTGACGGCGACGAATCCGGTGTACGTGACCGACTAGAGCACGCCGGGCGCCGCACGGTGCGGCGCCCCTCGTCTCCGCTCCTGGACCGGTGTCCATGAGCGAGGAGGAGGGATGGTCATGCAGGCTCTCGGGGTTCTCATCGTGTGCTGTCTGAACGTCGCGATCGTTCTGTTCGTCCTGGGCCTGATCCTCGGGGAACGCGGTGCCGGCCTTCGTCGCATGGCATTCGTGGCATTCGCCTGCGCGCTCCTGCCGAGTCTCCTCGGTGGGCTGATGCGTGACACCGCCGGCTCGCCTGGCACCGCCGGGGACTCGAACCCATTTGCCATCGCTGGAGGTGCGGCTGTTCTTGCGATCGGCGCGTACATCGCGCTCGAAGTGCGGAAGCGACTCACGAAGGGCTCGGCACAACCACGGATCCAGATGAAGCGACCGTACACGCACCGGGCGGACCGTGACGTGATCTCGATGCTTCGCGATCGGATGGAGCACGATGAGTAGCTGGACGCGGTTCGGGTCGAAGGCGTTCGCGGCGCGCGCGCAGGCCCAGGCGATGGCCTTCGAGTCGAGGCGCATTGAGCCCGACGAGCGAGTCGCTGCCCGCGCGACCATGGAGGAGATCATCGATGCGATCTCCGATCCATTGGCCCGGGCGATCTTCATCGCTGCCGGCAGGACGTTCGCGCTGAAGCGCGAGTTCGAGTCGCTGCACAAGCTCATCGCCGGGGGGACCGGCAGCGGAAAGTCGACCTACGTGCGGTTGCTCCTCACCGCCCGCGTGATGGAGAGCGCGATGCGCGTCGCGACGCGATGGCGTTCGGCACGAAGTGATCTGGACAGCGCGCTCCTCGATACCGAAACCCTCATCATCGACCCGAAGGACGACGCGCCGCGCTTCAAGATGGCCTTCGCCGCAGCGTACCGGCTGCTTCCACCGGATGCGCGGCGTGTTCTCCGCGGTTCGTTTCTCTCCATCGAGGTGCGATCGGACCGCGTGACGCCACGACCGCTCCTGACGAGGCAGCATGGCGTGTCCGTCGAGTTTCAAGCGCAGCTCACGACGGACATCCTCATCCTCACGAGCCCGGCCGATTTCTCCGCCACGATGCAGGCGCTCCTCTACCAGCTCCTGCGTCTCCTGCTCTACGCGTATCCGGACGCGCCGCTCGATCCGATCACCTGTCACGTGATCCTCTCCGATGCGCCGTACCGCATGACGATGCTCCCCCGCCTCCCCGCGGACCTCGCCGACTACTTCGGTCGCCTCCAGGAGAACGCCTCGCCGCAAACGATCGCGGCCCTCCTTCGCCGTCTGCAAATTCTGTTGTCGTATCCGGAGATCCGCGCGATGCTCGGACTTCCCGCCGGCACGCGTGTCGCCGGGAAGACGCGTCGCATCACGATCGCCGACTGCGGGACGACGCTCCTCCCGCCCTCGATTGGCCTCGCGCTCGCAAACCTGCTCGTGACCGAGGTGGGGCTCGTGGCCGGCACGCGCGACCGCTCCGTCGAAAAGGTGGTCTTTCTTGACGAAGCCGCCTACGTCCTCTCGCAGCTTCCGTCGCTGCTTGCGCGGTTTCTGAACGTGCTCCGGGTGCTGCGCTCCTCCAACACATCGTTCTGGTTCGCCGTGCAGTCCCTTCAATCACTCCCGGCGTTTGCGGTGGAGGAGATCCTTACCAACGTCGGGCAGACGGTCGCGTTCCAGTCGCGTGACGACATCGCATCCATCCTCGCGCCGCACCTGTACGTGGCGCCCGGCGACCAACGCCGTGAGCATGAGCGACGGAGCGCGTTCGTCCGGGATCTCGCGTCCCTTGCGCCGCGGGAAGCGGTGCTCTGGGTGAAGGGCCATGACGCCATTCGTACACGCGTCGCGGAGTTTGCGGATCCGGTGACGTCGAGCGGCGTCCCAGCGCGCGAGCTCCTCGACCTCTTCGACACGGAGCTCGCGGCAGGATCGACCATCCCCATCGCGACTGCGGACCATATCCTCGCCGAGTGGCGGGCGTCACACCTGCCACCGCATCGGACGCCCCGGACGACGACCGCGGAGCGTCGGGTCGACACTCCGTCCATTCGCTCGATCTTTGGCCTGGGGGAGGACGAATGAGGAAGGACCTCGCTCGTCTGCTCGGGCTGGGCGCGCTGTACGTGCTCGCGTCGCCGATCTATCTCCTTCGCTGGATCATCGGCGTCGTGACGGAGGATCCGCGCAAGCGTGCCGCGCTTGCCGCAGGCATCATGCCGTGCCCGTGGTGCGCCGCCGCGGTGCCGCTCGCGCGGATGAATACCTGTCCGAAGTGCGGCTTCACGTCGCCGTCATCTCTCGTTGCGCCGTGCGCGAACTGCGACGAAGGTCCGTTCCCGTTCACGCAGTGTCCGACCTGCGGCGGATCGGTGCGCGTGCTCTGATGCCGCAACAACCATCACAGATCTCGATCTTGAGCGGGCGAAGGGGCTTAACGTCTTCGCTTCCCGCCGGGGCCTCCACCGGGCTTCTCCCTTTCACCTCCACCACCATGATCAAAACTGTCACCGCTGTTCTCCCTGACGTAAATCCGGTCGGCGTGCTCACCCCGATTCCTGCATTCGCATGGGATCGCGCGATCAGCGCTGCCGAACGCGAACTCGGCGTCCGCCTCGAGGTCGAGCGCCACGCGCGCCCGTACGAGGTCCCGCACATCCACTTCTCGATCACGGCCGAAGAGGATCATCTCGAATCGGTCGTCCCTGATGTGTCGCGGCTCATCGCGAACGTGCTCCGAGCGCACACGAAGTCGGTGACTCTCCCGGAGGAAAGGTAGTCGTGCGAGTTCCCTTCCATCCGCTCAAGCGGCGACCGGTCCTGTCGGAATCCCCTGTGCGCACGTGCGGAGCCCCTGAGACGGCATCGCCGTCTTCAGTCCGGACCCGGTTCCACGGAAGCACTGCCGGAGACCGGCAGGATCGGAACGTCCGCTCCCGCCCAGCATCGCTTCGCGTGGGCATGACGTCCCGTCGCAGCAACCAGATCTCACTCTTGAGCGAAAGGAGGGCTCCTGCCTCGCCGCATTCCCGCACGTCCCGTCGCGTGCACCAATCCCTACCCCACACTGCCATGTCCCAGACCACATTGAGCCGCATCTTCCCGAAGGAGACGTCCGAGGGCGTCATCGAGAACGTCGCGCTGGATGCGTTTGATCACATCCGCGCGATCGTCGAGGACGAGTTCGAGAACGCCACCTTCGATATCGCGGACGAGGACGGTCCCGCCGTCTACCCCATGGGGTTCGTTCCGTTCGCGCACCTCGTCGCAAGCATCACCGCAGACGAGGAAGAGATCGATTCGATCATCGAGCGCATCGACGCGCTCGTTGAAGAGGTCGTGACGCGCTTCACCAGGCAGCTCGTCGTTTCGGAGTTCTAAACCCATGCGAGCGCAGGAACCTCTCCCCATGCTCAAGCTGCTCCCGGCGCTGCTGATGCCGAGTGCGCGCACGTCCGCAGCGATCGCATCGCACGCGATCGATCGTCTGCGATTCGACGGAACGCCGCCCGGCAAAGGCGCGCCGAGGGCAGGGTTTTTCGATATCCATCTTGCCGGGCTGGAGGCACTCACCGGACGATCCCCCGTCGCCGCATTCGCGTACTCCTTTCCCCCAACCCCAATGCGCGACACTCTCCACGTCGATGTCCTGGTGCCCCTCCTGGACAACCAGGGCAACGCCTTTCCTGAGAGCGCCTTCGGCGTGTTCGAGCGCGTGCTCCTCGACCTCGCAGGCGGCTTCACCCGCCGCAGCGATGTCGAGGGCGCGTGGCGAGCGCCCGACGGCACGATCATGCGCGATGTCTCCCGTTCCTACGTCGTCACGCTCGACGCGCGCGACGCAGATCAGAGGATTGAGCACATCGATCGGTTTATCCGCGAATACTTCCAGCAACACGCGGCCTTCCTCGAGCTTACCCCCACGAAGGCGACGGTGTTTTGATGGAAGAGACCCCCAGCCCGGCAGGCGCTTCTCCGGCGCCGCTCCGTCCGAACAACTCCACGGCCGATGTGCACGACGCGCCAACGCGCGTGGAAGGAACGACGGAGCGGCCTGGGTCGCGTCCGGCGGCGAGAGATCCCCGGACCGCGAGACACCTCTCGCAGCGCGACATCGATGCCCTGGTGTTCATCGCGCTCATGGGCGTCATCGCGCAAGGGCAGCTCGCACAGAGAGTCTTCAAGGACCTGAGCGAAGTCGTGGTGTCGCGCTGCGCGAAGCGGCTCCTTCGGCTTGGGCTCATCGAGGTGCTTCGCTGGAACAGGATCGGGATCAACCTCTTGAAGCTCCGGACTGCGGGCCGCGACCTTCTCATCGAAGAAGGCGTGCCTGAGGAGAAGATCTTCATGGCCCGCTGGCCAACGGCGGGCGGGCTCGCGCACCGGCTCTGGATCGTGGACGCCGCGATCGCTCTTGAGAGGATGGGCGGATTTCGGGTGCAGACCTGCTGGATGCTCCGCCGCGCGCTCGCAGGAACGAAGGTGCCGGTTCCGGATCTGCTCGCGCTTTCGAAGAACGGACAACGCGTCATCGCGGTCGAGATCGACAACGCCAACGAGAACCTGAAGAGCTTCGTCGTCCCCCGCCTTCGCGACCTCGACGCGGCGCTGCATGCCTGGGCGCCCGATGCTGCCGCCGCAATCGTGATCCTCACGCTGGGCGCCCGCCGCGCGGTCTCGCTCCAGCAGCAGGTTCCGACGACGTCTGCCCTCGTCGCCGTGGATCTTCTGCCGTCTGCGGTTGGGAGGCCGGCCGTCGATGCCCTTGTGGAGGTCCTCACGCGTGGATAGCAATCCTCGCGAAGAGCCAGGGTGTGCGCTGACCATGAAAGCGGATGTGTGTGCTCCACATGAAAGCCGACTTTACATGCCGCAGCGGCTAACTGACTTCGATCGAGCGAGTTCGGCGTTCGATCCCATCGGGTCTACACGACCGAGGGCGAAGTAGTCGCGACCGCGTCCCGATGGATCGCGATGCGCGCCACACCACGGTTCACGCTTCGTACAGCTCCAAATCGAGGCTGAGCTATGGCGAACAGCGTATCTAGCCCCCACCGGTGCCGGCGGCCCCGTTCAGAGAGACACTATCGACGTACGAGGCGTAGTGAGGATCGGAAAAGTGCCCATCGCTATCGCGACTTAAGCGGACGGAGGTTGCGCGGCACTTCTTCCAGTCGAACGCAGGGTTCGGTGCGAGGCCAATTTCAGTACTGTTCGTTTCGTAGTTGAATGTACGTCCGAACTGATAGACGGGCGCGCACGCGGCTCGTATGAGATAGGGAAAGCCGGAATCGGTAACGCCGTGGAACCTCACGTGCGTACTCTCGTTCTGGCCGTGACTCGCCTGGATCGTCAGCACGGACTTGTTCAGTCCCATCCCGTTCGGAGGATGCGTGGCGGACATCGAGTGCAGTACGTCGATCACAGCCGCGTCAGAGACCGGAAACTCGACGGCACCCACGGGACCATCGGCTCCATTCGCGCCCACCGCGACTTGCTCGCCGCTACCGCGAGGCCCGTATTCGAACAGGACTTCACCTGCGACGTGGCCATACGCGGTCCGCGCAGGAGGGCCAAATGCGCTGACGACATCCCGCTTGGTCTTGCCGACAAGTCCGGCGTATCCCGCTACCCTCGGCAGTATCCGCGGCCGTTGAACCGCCGACGCAACCGGTGGAGGGATCCTCGTGCCTCGATTCTCGCGCGTCGACTCTCCCTTGCACGCGAAGAGGAGCATTGAAAAGAGAGGCAGCACAAGAACTGGTCGGACGCTCTTAGTCATGTTTCTTGAGATCAGTCTGACTGGTCTGGACGGGCACGTCATGCTAGCACTCCACGCTGTTACAGGAGAACGCGCGAGCGGAAAGGAGTAGCAGTAGTTCCTCCGAGGGGTCCGCGCACCGCGCGACTTCTTCATCCATTGCCGCGGAGAGGGACCTTGGATGTATACGGATTTGTGAAACCTGCAGGGAACCGGTGGCAACGTCCTTCCTCGCGACTCGATCACGTCAGATCGACGGCACGCACCTGCAGCGCGATCCGACCGCCCGCGGTTGCGCGCGCACATCGAGCAGGTCGTGAACGAGCCGTTCCTGCGGTCACTCTCTCGAGCAGATCTCCCAGCCATCATTGGCGGTGTTGGGTCTGATGCAGAAGGGCTCTCCCTGCGAATCCGAAAGAAGTTCCTGGCGTCCATCGTAGACCAGCCCAACGTAGTTGCCATCGGAAGCACGCGTCATGTTGTCTATCTTGGCGTGATCAACCCAGGCCACGTCCAGGTCGCCCTTCCCGAGAAAGCGTGTTTTCAGAATGTGCAGCGCTTCATCCTTCGTCAGAACTCCCGTCTGGCGTGATGACGTTGCCTCGCGCGTTCGGGTCGGCCGATCCATTTGCGAGGATCGTCGCGGGACATTGATTCCGCGTGTCGGCCTGCCGAACAGATCTGCATTCGTCATGTCGCTCGTGAAATGGGACCACTTCCATCCGGCCCCCTCCTTCACCCACGTAAAGACCATGGTCCTCGTCTGCTTTGTTTCGCCACTCTTGCCTTCGAGTTCTCCAAGCCACGGCTGGGCGATACGCTCGAAGGTGGTCACCTTCTGGTCGACGAGCAGCCGGACATGGACGATCCCGTCGAATGCGTACGCAGGGCGACCATGCACGTCGGTCATCCGGCTGTTCGAGACATCCACCCGTTCAACGCGAAACTGCTCGGGGAACTCCCGCTCCAGCCACGATTGCATTTGCTCCGCGGCGTCTTCCGCGTCGGGAGTGCCCGACCCGAAGCATGCCGACATGCTCACGAGTGCAAGAAGAAGTAGGAGTGAGCGGCGCGTAGACATGCTCGGTCTCCGGCTCGATCCGTTCATGTCGTCGGCTGCTTCGGCGCGCAGATCCTGAAGGGGATGAGCAGGACGGCGGCAAACGGGAGAAATGCCATGATCATGACGACCGAGGCATCACCCGACACCTTGTAGCCTCCCGCGACGGCGATGATGCTGCCGAGGATACCCGTCGCAATGAGCGCCGGGCGTCGGAGCTGGAGACGCTCGGAGAGGAGCTTCCCGACGTACCGGGCGTCGAAGTCGCGAGCGGTGGTCTCCGCTACACGCAGACCTTGAAGCGCGAAGGCCTTCAAGCTGTCGACCCATGGCTCTGGGGGTGCGGCCACAGGGTGCAATCGATCCGCCGATAGCATCGGGGCCGGCGTTCCAGTGGCAGCATCGGACGCTCCGCGTTCGACGCGTCGTGTGGCCGACGGGAGGAGCAGGCTCAGCGACGCCAATGCGGCGATCACGCACGCGGCCAGGATGCCTAACAGACCGAGCGTGCCACGCTTGTCGTTCAGGATCTGCAGTAGCGGCGCGGCCCCCGCAAATGCGGAAAGCGCGAGCGTTGCGAGGCCGCCCGACCTCGATACACCCGTACCCGTCGCACGACCGAACAGGACGATCGCCAGCATGCCGAGTCCTGCGGCGAGTGGCCCGCCCGCGACCGCGAGACCGATCGGCGAGTCGCCCACCAGACGGAACACCCGCCACATCGTGATGGGCTCACCGTAGTAGTAGCGAGCAGGAAGGAAGAAGTTGCAGAAGAGGAGGACGCTCCCAGCGGTCGCCAGCACGATCGCCGGAGACGACATCTGTCGCTCGGAAGCACTTCCGGTGCGCGCCCCGCACCCAGAGCAGAACGTACCGGTCAATGCACTACCGCACTTCGAACAGAACATCGTTTCCTCCTTTGACCGCCATGACCTGCTCACCTTCCCGTCTGCGTAGTGGTTCAATCAGAGTTGCTCCTCGTCGTGGCCCGCGCTCTTTACGATTCGGCGGGTTTTCGCGCAGACTTGGAGCGGTTCCATCCCTTCCGTGTCCAAAATGAAGAAAAGCGTCACACTCACGTCCCGCGTGAAGAAGCAGACGGTCCCCTCAGGCGAGAAACCGCCGCAGAAAGCCATTTCCTACGTCTCGAAGGCGGAGGTCGAGCGCTTCTTTCTCGCGATCCCGGCCGAGAACGTGCGCGATCGGCTGCTCTTCGACTTGATCTATCGATTCGGGCTGCGGCGCCGAGAGGCAGCACTCATCGAACTCGATGACATCTCGCTCGAGAACGAGACGATCTGGATTCGGCGTCTCAAGCGCGGCATTTCTGCCGCATACCGGCTTCACCCGCGGACGCTGACGCTCCTTCGTGCCTACCTTCCGCTTCGGGTCTGGGGTTCCAATCGCTTCCTGTTCCAGAGTCCACAGCGATGCGGACAAGCGCTCTCAGCGTCCTTCATCTACCAGCGGTTTCGCTCCTATGCGACGGCCGCCGACCTTCCTGCGAACCGCCGCCATGTCCACGTCTTCCGGCACAGCATTGCGGTCCATTTCATGAACGAAGGGCTCGACTCATCGGACGTGAAGGACTGGCTCGGCCATCGCTCACTTACGAGCACGATGATCTATGCGCAGGTGACGAATAAGCGGCGCGACCAGACCTATCTGCGCCTCATGCAATCCAAGGAGATCGCCGAAACATGACGCTGCCCCCGAGTGACGCTTTTCTTCAAAAGCGTCAACTCTCGGGACCAGTCTCCGGCCCCGTTTGAGGATGGCGTGGATGTCAGCGAGAGTCACCCTACGCTAGTACCGTCGGCATGGCGATGCTACTGCCGACGCGACAAAAATCGTCCAGGACCACAAAATTGTAATCGTTTAGGACCAAATTCTTGACTTTTTCTCTCCTGGACACTAATTTAACAGTCCAGGAACGCTTTGAACTGTCCGGCCAAGGAGAGAAATCACAGATGAGTGCAACAGTCGGCGACACCGGAAAAGTCTTATCAGTGGATGCAGCGCTGCGTGCGGTACGACAGCGGCAGGTTGAGTTACTCGGCCAGATCGAACGGAACCAGGGGCTGCCGACGTTCACCGGCCGTCTCACACTCGAACAGTTCGCCGATCTCACGGTCGTGCACAACCGCCGATGGGCAGAGGATGCGGGCGAATCGCTCGATTCGGTGACGCAGCGAGAGATCATCGACGTGCACGCGAACGGCCTCGCGACGTTCATGCTGCAGGGACTCGTCGCCGCGACCATCTTGCGGAACGAAGGCGACGCGATCTCCGCGGATCTCCTCGAACAGCTCCGCATTCTCCAGGACAAGGTGGGGCGGAGCTCGCATTACGGGCTTCCCCAAGTCACGCTCGTACTGACGGGGGCGCCTGACTTTGCTGAGGTAGACGGGGTTCCGGGATCAACGCTCATGCGCATGTTCCTCCCCGCCGGCCGGTTGTTCGTCGTCGCCGATGGACAGCATCGTCGCGAAGCCGCACGCCGCGTTCGAGAGTTTCTGAACCAGGTGGTCGCAAATCGGCGTATCCCCAAGGGCGTCAAGTTCTACCCTGCGCAAGAGGACCCCGCTAGCGCTGCAGAGCTTGAAGCGTGGATCGGGGTGCAGGACACGTTCCGGTCCTGGACGTTGATCTCATACGAGGCGCACATCGGCCTGAGCATCGAGCAGGCGCGGCAGATGTTCACCAACTACAACTGCAACGTGAAGCCGGTTAAGCGGGACCTCAACCTCATCTTCGACCAGAGCAATCCGCTGAACCGATTCGCGAAGGAGTGGGTGCTGCCGCAGATCCAGCAAGCATCCAATGGCAGTTCCGTGCTCGACCTGCGCCAGCTCGCCACGATCCACGGCTTCCTCTTCCTCGGCAAGACGACGATCAAGAGCGCGCCGTACAACGTGGAGGAGATGCTGCCGGTTGCGACGGAGTTCTGGACGACCGTCCTCCAGTCGCCGGAGTGGAAGCGGTCAGGATCGCTCATCCGGGAGGTGCCGGTCCTCAAGGCGCTCGCTAAGGCGTGGTTCTACGTGTTCCTGGCGCGTCGCAACAACCGCCTCCCGAAGGCGACGCAACTGCGCACGTTTATCAGGAACACCACGTTTGATCGGGCGTGGGTCGACTCCGTGCCGGGGCTCGCGGCGCACACGGTCCCTGCCGACAGCGAGGTCGGCTTCCGCTTCTCGCCTGCACACAACGACATCGTCGCGCGCGTCGTCGGGAGCGTCCTGCAGTGAGCTGCTCGTTTGCCGCAAAGCGCGGGTACTTGTCTCCGACGATCGACGACGGATATTGGGGGTTCACCCAGAGGAGAACGTGCTGTGGGCTATGAAATTGACTTCATCGCCGTGGGCGACGCCAGCCGCAGCGGCGATGCCATTGCGCTGCGCTACGGCAACCTGCACGGCGCACGGTACGAACAGACGGTCGTCGTCATCGACGGTGGAACGCAGGAGTCCGGGCAGAAGCTCGTGCAGCACGTACGCACGTATTACGGGACCAACGTCGTGGACTACGCCATCTCCACGCATCCCGACTGTGACCACGTAAGCGGGTTGAAAGTCGTCGTCGGTGAGATGGATGTCCGCTCCTTGCTCATGCACAAGCCGTGGGAACGTGCATCGAGCATCCGAAAGGTGCTCGACGACCGTCGCTTCACCACGGCCGGCATCGAATCGCGGCTCGAGAGCGCGCTCGAAACTGCGTCCGAGCTGGAGGACCTCGCGACGCAGCGGAAGATTCCCATCACGGAACCGTTCGCCGGCATGCACACACAGGACGAGTCCCTCCTCTTTCTCGGACCATCTGAGGATTACTACAACGCGCTCGTCTGTCAGTTCTTGGATGCGCCTGCGGCGAACCCCCCGTACGGTGGCCTCTTCGCTGCGGCCGCGAGGGCGAGCGCTCCTCCGCGCAGTCCATACGGCAATCTCTTCGCAGCAGCGAGGAGCGCAGCCACAACCCCAACGCCGTACGGATCCCTCGCATCCCTGTTCATGCAGCCGCCGAACCAGCCGTCGGCTCCAACGAGCCTGCTGTCGCTCCTCGCCCCGGCGAAGTCAAGCCCGGGCACTTACGAGACGGTCGAGATAGAGACCCTCACGGACGACAGCGTGACCTCTCCAGCCAACAGCTCCAGCACGATCCTGCTCTTTCGCGCGGACGGCCACAGCATCCTCCTGACGGGTGACGCCGGCGTGGAAGCGCTGATGCATGCGGCGGACTACGCGCAGCGGCGCGGCATCTCGACCACCGGGCTCCAGTTCTGGCAGGTGCCGCACCACGGCAGCGAGCGAAACCTCGGTCCAAGCGTCCTGCGTCGAATCGGTGGGACCGTGGCGTTCATCTCGGCAGCACGCTGCGGTGCGCCGAAGCATCCAGCGAAGCGAGTGACGAACGCCCTCCAGCGGCGGGGCACGCGTGTGTACTCGACGTGCGGGACGAACATCTGGCACTCCCTGGACGCGCCTGCCCGACTCGGCTACGGGCCCATCGAGCCGATACCGTTCCACAACTACGTGGGAGAGTAGCGGCATGTTCGACAGGTATGCCCTGACTGCGCGCGTTACCCCGGCTGCGATCGTCTTGCTTCCGTTGGTCGTGGCGATGTCCGTGTGGGTGGGAGGAGCGTGGCCGCAGAAGATCCTCTTTGCCGGAGCGTTCTGGATGGGCCTCGCGTTCCTCGCGGGCCAGATCGCGCGAGACGAGGGGAAGCGTCGTGAGGCGAAGCTCTGGCAAGCGTGGGGTGGGCGACCGACGACGCGCTTGCTACGTCACTCCGATCCGATGCTCCCACAGCCCGTCCGTCAGCGGTACCACACGAGACTCGCCACGCTCGTTCCCAGCATCACACTTCCGACGGCGGACGAGGAACGCACCGCACCACGCGCGGCCGACGAGGTATACGAGAGCTGTGTGATTGTGCTCCTTGAGCGAACCCGCGATCCGAAGCAGTTCCCCCTCGTGCTTACCGAGAACATCGGCTACGGGTTTCGACGCAACCTATACGGCCTGAAGCCCGCCGCGATCGTCCTCACGATCGTCGGCATCGTCGCTGTCACCGCGAAGCTCCTCATGGATATCCCGGCCGCTGGCAATGAATTGGTTGCAGTCGATGCGTCCGCGCTGTTCCTCCTCAGCCTCCTGCTTGCGATTTGGGTTGCCCGTATCTCTTCGGCATGGGTGAAGGCAGCGGCGGACGCGTACGCTGTCCGCTTGCTGAGTTCATGCGATGTGCTCTGATCTACGCTGCGGCAAGCTGCGACACCGCCCACAAACCTACTCCTGAGGCTTCGCTCATCGACTTCGCTGGCGCGGTGGTCGACGAGGGGATGCACGGGTCCATTACTCCGGTGGCAGAGACAAGTTGCACACACGCAACTGGCTAACCTCATTCCCCGGACAGATCGCCGCGGCACTCGGCATCGAACCGCAGACGATCACCAATCGCAGCGGCTCAGCCTCTTCCGGGAGCCAAAGGAGTTCCTCTCGCGGATCAGCGTCGGACTACGGTTGCTCCATCTGCGCACGCAGTTCCGCGAGGGTGCGCGCCGCGCTCAAATTGTTCGGGTCTTCGCGGAGGAGATCCTCAAAGACAGCAGCCGCTTCCTCCAGCCGACCTTGATTCCCGATCACGAATCCGAGGTTTGTCCGCATGCCCGCGTTTGTCGGCTCCATTTCGGCTGCGCGCCGGAATGCCGCTTCCGCGTCAGTCCAACGATCCAAATCTGCGAACGACCCGCCGATAAGCTCCCATCGTCGCGCCGTCTCTTCGAGGTCGAGGGCGCGCCGAAGGCACGCGATAGCCTCCTCGTGCTGCGCGGCACGGCCGTAGTGCAGGCCGAGGACTTCGTGCGCGAAGGCGAAATCAGGTTCGAGCAGTGTCGCTCGTTCCAGGTACCGCACCGCGTCCTCGTGGCCACCATCATCAAGCAGCACGCCGAGGATCAGCGTGTTCCGAGCGTCGTCGGGCGCAAGCTCCACTGCTCGCTGAGCGGGCAGTATCGCGTTGTCGCCCCGGGCTGTCGCGACGAGCGCGTTGCGGAGGTTCGTGTGATGAGCCACGTTTTCTGGTTCCGCACGCGCAGCGGCCTCGAAATACGGTACCGCTTCGGCCTCCTTGCCTAATTCCGTCAGGCAGGCGGCGACCAGCGTCTGCAGCCGTGCGTCCTCGGGCGCAAGTTCGACAGCGACTCTTGCGTGCGTGAGTGCTTCGTCCAGCCGGCCGAGCTTCCGAAGCGTTTTGCTGAGGATGGCATGCACCTTCATCGTAGGGGGTACAACGCTGATGGCTGTCTCAAGGCAGGAGACGATGTCGAGAAGGCGACCTTGATAACGGTAGACCCCCGCGAGATCCAGGTACGTCTCAACGTTGGCGGGGTTTGACACGAGCTGCGCCTTGAGCTCGACAATTCGTGCCTCCGCGTCAATTTTCTCTGGCACCAGTACTTCAGAGGAGTACAAGCGCGTCTCGGCCGTGGGGTAACAACTGGGGTAATAGCCCTTCGGCTTTGAAGGGTAAGAGCCGACCGTTCGGCGTTCGGTACCCGCGGAGGCCATCACTCCGCGGACAGGTTCGGCCTGTGGCGCAGGTCCCGCCATCATCTGTATGCCGCCCACGAGCGGGTCGGCCAGACACCTCACTTCTTCTGCGGTGGTGAGCAACTCCGAGTCGGTCAACGTCGGTATTGGCGTCGGCGATCGACCCTGGGCGACATTCCGCAGATAGTCGACGAGCGCGCGACACTCGGCATTCCCTCCCGCCAAGATGTGAAGTGACATGCGAATGCAGTCTCCCATCTCGCCACCTCCATGTCGGGAGCGAATTGCAGCAAGACCCGCCAAGGACGGGTCGAGTGGGATCGGATCGTTGTTTGCGATCGCGTCAAGCTGAGCGAGGGCTAGTTCAAGAGCGATCGGGAGATGGTCATGATGTTGTTCGTTCGGCGTTCCGCTCGGTATGGCGCGCAACCGTTGTGCGAGGATTACTCGGAGCGAATCGCCGGCCTCAAACACCTCGATCGCTTCGAGAAGTTCTTTCGGAATCTCGGTTGTTTGACCGCGCAACGCAGATAGGGCGTAGCTGAGTGAGAAGAGATCGACACCTGTTGATGGATCGCCAATGCCGACAGCCATGATGTCCGCGGTCCGCGGCCGCTGAACACCGGCTGGTGTAGCTGCGCGTTGCAGACCAAGAAACTTGTTGTGCAGTTCCTTTGGCAACGTGCTCGGAAGGTCCGGCTGCTCGCCCGCTGCAATCGCGCGCAGAAAGCTCACCACTGCAGACCATTGCTGACCGGTTCCGTCCACCGCGTCGAGTGCGAGCTGCGTTGCGTCGTCAAGCGGCAATTCGTTGATGCGCGCTTCGAGGCATTCGGTAGCAAGTCGTTTGAGCAAGCTATCGGGAACCGCACCTGAGATCGCCCACGCATGCACTTCCTTGAAAAGTTCCTTCGTGTGTCGTGGAAACCTGCGCGGGAGCGCTGGCTGCTGACCGTCGGCGAGATCGCGAAGAAATTGCGCTATGACGGGCCCTCGGGGGTCGAGGTGTTGAAGCTCATCCAATCCCGTTTGCACATCCTCATGCAACGGAGTGTGGGTATGCCGCGCGATGAATGCGCTGAAAACGTACGCGTTCAGGTTGACGTACCTCGCGGGACCTTCCGCTGCCTGTGACAACTCGCGCAACTCACTACGCACGCCTCGCGGTAGGGACGCTGGTATGGGCGGCAGGTCGTCGCCGGCAGCTGTTGCACGTATGACCGTGGCGATTGATGCTCCGATGTCCCCGGCGCGCGCAAGATCATTGAGCGCCATGTTCTGTCTTATCGTTAGCGGTGTATGCGACTTGCGGGCGGTAACGGCGGCCTGCGCTAGTTCGTTGAACCGGAATGGCCTGAGGCCATCACTGCGAAAGAGCGGCCCTGCAGAGTACGTAGCGAACTTCTGTGCATTGTCGTAGTAGATGCTGTGCGCGGGTGAACGGTTAATAAGCGCGATGCTTTCGCTTGGGTCGATCCCATACCGCGCGCGGAATCGGTTCGGCCAGTCGAGCGCCAAGCTGGTGGGAAAGTTGATTCTGCGTCGCTTGAACGGGACGCGGTAGGGCACGACGAGCGTTGGATCGAACTCACACGCGACGTCGGCCGCGAGCATCGATGCGCCGAGCGTCACTCCCAGCCAGTCTTGCGCTTGCTCCAACTTTGCTGCTTCCACGATTGGTTGCCCGATGAACGTGCCGCTTGTGCGATGCATGACCGCGCGACCGACAGCGACTGCGCCGCGTAAGGGCAACCCCATCTGCAATGCTTCACACACCATGTCGGCGCAGCGCGCGAGAAAGGGAGCGATGAAGTGTTGAACGAGCGGCGCCCACAACAAGATTGTGTCGCTGAAATGGGCATGTTGCACTGGCAACACACAAAAGATGCTCTGAGCTTCGGTCTTGCTTACTTGGATGATGTTGTGGATACGCATCGCGGGCTTCGTGACTGCCTCGGCGATGAGCCGAGCATATTGTTCGGTCACGGCGTCGAGTCCTGCCGTTTCTAAGAGTGCGGAGAAGCCCAGCACGTCGAAGACGCCGATGATGTAGCGTCGCTTCTCCGGAACGTCGACCTCAGGTTCAAGCACGGGACCCTTGGACGGTCCGGTTGAGAAGTCTGGATTGATCAGGCCCTGCAGAGCACACCTGATCTCCGTTGATTCACCGCGGAACATATCCAGGGCATCGGCAGCGTGCCAGTGCGCGTACTCCTCAGGGTTATGCGACACCAAGTTCTCGCCAGCCAGCAGAGGATCGATGAGAACTTTGAACGCGAAGTCAGGTGTGGCCTGACACGATTCCCACGCCGTCCTGCAGACCGCCGTGTACTCCTCCTCGGTCAATCCTCGTCGGATGTGCAGACCCTCGCTTAGAAATCGTGCGACGGTCTTTTGAAAGTCGCTCTCGTCAGATTCCATGGAAGGCCACCGTTCCGTCCATGGTACGACGGCGGAGAACTACGTCGTTGAGGAGAGTCTTGCGTCTTGTTCAACGTGCAGCGAGGCAGGCTTGTGAGTAGGCCGGAGGCAGGCGAACAAGAGTTGAGGCTCTTCGTCATGCTCCGACTCTCGCATGCCTTCTACGTGCCGATCGAGGAGCTACTCACGAACATCTCCTCGCGCTGAAAGACCATCCTGAGCAAGACGTGCGACGCTGACATTCGGCAGGATCGTCATCGGACGCCGGCGATGCGCCAACGAAATCCGCAGCGCAGCCATCGGTTCAGTTTCTGAACTCAGTCGCGCCGTGCACACGACAGAACCTGACGAGTAACTGGCAGAAGGAACCCAAGGGCGGCGAGTTTTCGATCACTATTCGTGTCCGAGCGACGTTGCGGGCATTGACGTGCCCATGCCTGCAACATCTGGCTGACGCAAGCGCTCTACGCTGACCGCTGTCGCGCGATCGGCAGAGCGCAAGGGCTGGTCGCGAGCAAGGATCACGAACCTTGCGATTCGCGTATTGACGAAAATGTGGAAAAGCGTGCGTTCGATCATCGACCATCCGTCCTGGCGATCTCGCGAGAGTGGAGTGTCGCCTTGTATCGCGCCTCGCGCCGCTGGTTGGTGACCTGCGCGTAGATCGTCGTCGATGAGATGTGGCGATGGCCGAGCCAATCCTGCACGTCTGCGATGTCCCACGCGGCGTTCATGAGATGCACCCCGATCGAGTGTCGCAGGACATGCACGTGGCGGCGACTCGGGGGCACCTGCGCCGCCGTTGCGTACTCTCGGAACAGCCGGTTGACCTCGCCGCCCGATAGCGGCGCTGCTGTGCGGCGTCGGCCGCGAAACAGGTAGTCACATGCGTCGGCGGGCCGAACCTGCAGGTAGGCGCGCAAGAGCTGCTTGCTCCTTGGATGGAGCGGGTAGCCACCCGGCACTCCGCGCTTGAGCCGGGCGATCCATATCTTCCCCCCGCGTACGTCGTCGAGCGTGAGGTGCGCCGCTTCTCCTCGCCGAAGACCATGGCGGTAGATGAGATCGAAGAGCAGCCGGTCGCGAAGATTCCTCTGCGGAATCGCACGGAAAAACCGCTCGACCTCTTCCCGCGTGAGGTACGGGACGGGCCGCTGAGCAGGGGTTCGTTCGTCCGCCATCCAGTCACGGCTGGCGATTCTGACGCTTTTCCACATTTGCGTTCGTTGGGGGAGGACGCCCCTCAGTCTGCGACCGTCTCGCCGACCTGTAAACACCGCCGCGACCATCCGGCGCGCCCGCGAAGCGAGGTAGTCACTCGATGCCGAGACGCCTACAGGCCGCCGCCCGCCCCAACAAGACTCTTAAGCGAGGCATCAGTGATCGCGTGTTGATCCGCGAGCTATTCATCCAGCGTGTCCCGCTCTATTCAGTCGCCGATGCGCTGCGGCTCACGCGTACGACGCAGGCGGAAGTGGATGCGGCGATCGCCACCGGTGGAATCGGGACAGAGACATTCGGTGGACAGCTCGTCATTCCGTGGGACGACGTAGCCGCGCTCGCGCTCGATCGGTGGACGCCGAGGATGATTAGCGGCGCACTCGGTTCGGTCGATCGACTTTCGGTGGTCCCGCTGCTCAACCGTGTTCAACAGATCGAGGTGTTCCTGCCGGTCTACCAAGTCCGGCTCCTCCACTACCTCGCGGAGATGGAGCGCGGGCTGTTTCGGGCGCGCCTGAATGCGAGCGATGTTCTCGAGCGGCATTTGCTCGACCTGGCGAGCGCGGTCAACGCCGACGAGTTGGAACTCGCGATTCCTGGGTTTCGTGCGGCACTCCATTACCCGTACTTCATCCCGCGCGAAGACGACCGGCTCATCGCCTTCTGCTGGTACTGCGGCCGAGTGAGCGACGTGCCGGGCCGGCAGGTCTGCACCGATTGCCATGGACGCCACGAACCACGACCACATCTCGGCGAAGACGGCATCCCCGAACTGGATCAAGAGGAGTGAGTTCTTTTTTTGGTCCCTGAAAGACACCCAAAGGAGTCAAACCATGTATGACGGCGTATCACGATGTGGCGTTCTACAACTCTTCGCAGCACTCACGGCTGCGGTGCCGGTCCTTACGCGCGGCTCCTCCGTGTCGCAAGCGTCCGACGCAATGTCGCCCGAAACACCGGCCGCAGAACTCGTCGTTGGTCCCTCGCGGCCGACGCTGTTGGAGTCGTACCTGCGGAGCAGGGGCGTGCGGCCGGCGCACCTCGCGCGGGAGTGCGGGTACGAATGCGCCCACGTCCTGCACATCCGCATGGGGCGGATCGAGCCAACGCCCACCTGCGCGGTCAGGATCGTGTACGCGCTCCGGCGGCTCGCCCGCGAGGAGGTGGTGCTCGCGGACGTGTTCCCGCCCACGATTGTCGAGGCGGCGTGGCGCGACCGGCACGCCATCGTCCGGGAGTATCACCCGTTCGAGCACCGCGCGGTGCGCGCCGTCTTCCGGGAAGGTGGTCGCCGTGGCTGAGCAGGTGCGGTACGAGCGCATCGGGCCGCCCCGGAAGCTCCTCCGCCGGACGCGGCGTACGACTTGGCGCTGCCGGATCTACCACGTCCCCGAAGAACGGTTCCACCGCGCCGACGCGATCCACGTGGCGGCGCACGCTGTGGTCGCGTTCGACTTCGGCATCCCGATCAGGCGCGCCGTCTTTGATGGGCGACACCGCGTCTTCGAGGCCGTGTGGGCGTCGCTCGCGTACGCGCGAGACGACGCGAGCAGCGAGGCGCGCATCGCGCTTGAGCGCGACTCCATCGCGGTGCAGTGCGGTGTCGTCGGGCGGGCGCTCGCGCTCGGGTGGTCGCACAAAGTGTGGGGATGGGATGACCAGTCGCTCGCCTGCGATCTCATGGAGCGCTTCGAGTACGACAGTGGCGTGGTGACGGGCTGGTTCGACTACCAGCGCGAACGCGCGCGCGTGCTCCTTTGCGACGGCGCGACGTGGACGCGCGTCGAGCTCCTCGCACAGCGCCTCCGGGCGGTGCGCGCGATGGACGGAGCAGCCGTCGCGGCGTTCCTCGCTGACCTGACGACCGCCGCCACGGTCGTGCCATCCGGTGCCGCGTGGCGCACGCCGCCGACACCCGGCGTGGAATCGAACGCCGTCCTGGTATGGCGGCGGCCGACGCTCACGGAAGCGCTACGCGGGATGGACGGCTACCAAGCGGCACAGCAGGAGGAGTGGTGACAATCGCGCGATTACAACGAGGTGTCACGCTCGCGGACGTGCTGGTGCACGAGGCGGGGCACGCGGTCGCGGCGTGGGAACTCGGCGTCCGCATCGGCGCAATCCACGTGCACCTGCGCGTGCGCGAAGGCCGGATGACGTTCGCGAGCGATGTAGGGCTCGGCCGCTTTCCGGCAGGGTCGGACGCGCTGCGGTTCGCGATCGAGCGGGAGATGGTGGTGCTCCATGCCGGGCTCATCGCGCAGAAGCGCTTTCACTACGAGGGCGCGTGGGGGCTCGTGCCGCGCACCGACTACGAAGGCATCCTCGCGACCGCGCTCCGCGTGGAGACCGACCACAGGCTCATCGACGAATGGTCGGACTACGCCGAGGAGCGGGCACGCGCCCTCATCGAACTCCCGCAGACGTGGCGGCGCGTGGAAGCGCTCGCCGTCGAACTCGCACGGCGGCCGGTGCTCCACGGCGAGGAGGTCGACGCGTTCCTCGCAGGCGTGCGTCTGCCGAGGGCGGCGAACGCGCGGCTCGCGTACCGCAGGCGCGAGGCGAAGGAGCACTACTGCCTGTCGCACAGCCCGAAGGACCGAGCGCCCATCGAGCGGGCGATCGCTGCGGCACGGAGGGCGCGATGACGGGGCCGTTTACGGCGGTGTTCGCACAGGGCGACGGGAAGATCATCGCGTACATCGAGGAACTACCAGAGACGTACGCAGAGGGCGCGACGATCGAGGACGCGCGCGCGGCGCTCACCGTTGAACTGGCGCTTACGCTCGCCGCGAACCGGCGGTCAACGCACGAGAGCTTCGCGGGCGCACGCGTGGTGCAGCGCAAGGTGCTCACCGTGGGGAAGCGGTCGTGACGGATGCCTTCTTCGACAACCGTCCGAGCTTCATGTGCGCATGCGGCCACAAGAAGCGCCGGCATTGGAACACCGCGACGCAGCCGCGTGGCCCGTGCCGCGACTGCGACTGCCGCGCGTTCACGCCGGAACCGATGTGCGTCTGTGGTCACGGGAAGAAAGCACATGAGCACCACCCGAAGGGTCACTGCAAAGAGGCGTACAAGTGCGGGTGTAAGGGACTTCAGGCCGCATGATCCGCGTCGATGACTTCCCCGAGATCGAGGCGAAGATTCGGACGGCTTTGCGGCGAGCAGGCGTAAAACGGCGAGTTGTCGAAGCACGCATGCAGCGGATCGTCCGGGCGGCGAGCACGATTATGGACCCGCGCATGTCTCTCCTGGAAGTCGCTGCGTCAGTCACTGTCACCGACCTCTACGCCGCCCTTCTGATGGTTGCTGTCGCCGATACTTTCCGCGATGGCGAGCAGCCGGGGATTGTCGGCGACTTCTTCCAGTTCACAGAAGAGGAAGTGGTCCTGCTCCAGCGCGTCTTTGTGTTACTGCACGAGCGCTATTTTGGCTTCTCGCCCTACGTGTAAGGAAGACCCTAGATGTCGTCTCTACGGCAAGTCAATGATTTCGTCGAACCCGGCAAGAAAGGACTGGCCATGCGGATGCTCGTGCAGCTTGACGATCCACGTACGCGGGACTGCCATGACGAGAAGATCTTGGGCGCGCGTAGCTCCGACGTAGAGGACGCGCCGAGCAGAAAGGATATCGGTGGTTGCGGCTACGCCGTCGTTCAGGATCACGTCGGCGGGTTCGCTCCCCTTCCGATCGGCAGGCACGTAGACGCAAACGGCTAGGAATTCCTGCCCCTTAACTTGGTGAATTTTGCTGACCCGCGCCATCGCGTCGCTCTTTGGATCGGGAAGATATTGCTCGGCCGTTGTTTCAAGAAGCTTCTTTGTGCCTTCGACCTCTTTTCGGAACCGGAGACCGAGCTTCTGATGCGCACCTGTGATCTCCTCGACCGCAGCTTCGAACACCGTTTTAATGCGGTTCGCCCAGTCCTCCACCGATTCACCCGCGGGACCGTCAGACGCACTCTGATGCAGGGTGCGCATGACGATGCTTCGCCACGCGCGCAGATTGAGTGATCGGGCCGCGAGGTCATCGTTTGTAGGTGGGCGGCCGCTTCCAAAGGCGAACTGCGACAATAAGCGTTCTGTCTTGCGAAATGCGTCAAGCGCCTTACCCTCGGCGAATGCGCGGATCGCCCCCATCACTTGGCTATAGGAAGGGGCTTTGAGCGGCATGTGTTTCTTCTGGAGACCGCCGAGGCGCTGAACGTCGGCGTCGTTCCACGTCAGCATGACGGAGTGCTCTGCACGAATTTGCCGGTCGGCATAGAAGCCGGCGAACGCTGCCGATACCGCTGCGACCGCCCCATCCTTCGGTTTCACTGTGAAGCCGTGCGTGAGCAGCACCGTACCGCTCTGCGAGGTCTTCTCGCGAGCACCCTTCACTGCCACGCGCGAGACGCGCAGCGGTGCGGTGACCGCCGCAATGCGGTCGTGGAAGCGATGGCAGGTTGTGAAGGCAAACTCTCTCGTGTCGCTCGGCGCGATGGCCGCGAGGTCGTCGAAGAGTTGTGGGTCCGCTCCAGCGAAATCCATGATGCACTGATCCGGGTCGCCGACAATGAATCCGCGGTCGAATTTCGTGCTCTGGAAAAGTAGTCGTAGGCACCGCTCCCGGACGCCGGTGGTGTCCTGCAACTCGTCGACGAGGATCCGCGGGAAGCGCCCCGCGATGATGGCGGCAACGGCGGCGTTGGAGAGAATCCTCCACGAGATCGCGACGACATCCGAGTGCGTGACCTCGCCCTTCGTCCAAGCTGCTTTCTTGGCGTTGGTGATTGTGTCCCGGAACTCTGCCGGAACGATCGTCACCGTCTGGTCGCGCGAGACGTGCTCGATCTGGTATGACGTCCCGGACGCGTCCACCCCGATTCTGAACGCGGAGAGCCTAGCGAACAGCTTGGAGCCGAACGCGAACGAGTCGGTCTGGATGCTGAAGTCGCGGTCGGCCACGGGATGCGAGAAGCGGCTCAAGTTCACGAGCTTTCCGCCGAATCGACGAACCACGTACCGGAGGAGGAATGCGTCGATCGTCCCAACGAAGTGCGGGTAGCCATCGTCGATTTCGAGTCCGCGGACACGTCTCCGCACTTCTTCCTGCGCAACGTTCGTAAACGACACGGCCGCCACGCCGTGGCGTGGACTGCGTGTAGTGGCAACATCCCATGCAAAGCGCGCAGAGAATGCTCGCGTCTTGCCGCTGCCGGGACATGCCCGAACAATCGTCAGCCGCGCCGTCGATTCGATCGCGGCTCGCTGTTCAGGAGAGATCTCCGATTCGTCGGCGATGTACTCCTGTGCGCGCTCAAGCGTGCTACGTGGTGCCATCGGTTGGAGCCTTGGTCGTGACCTGAGCGGCGGGCAGCACGAACTCGATCGCGTCTTGGAGGTAGCTTGGAATCGTGAAAGCAACCTTCGGGTCAGCGAGGCGGTTCGCGAGCTCGTGCGCGAAGGCGGCTTTATGCCGACCTTCGTCTTGCAGACAGATGGCTTGCCAGCAGAGGCGTGCGCGCTCGTCGTCGCTCGGGAGCGCGTCCACGGCAGCCGGCGTGAACTTCCGAGGCTGCACGCCTCGGACGCTCGGCCACATCTCGACAATCAGCTGCGCGTTCGAAGCACCGGCCGCGAGGTCGTACTCAAGCGTCACGCGCGACGCGAAGATCTTGGTGGTGGGCGTGCCGGCGATTTTTCCGCGCAGCGTCTTGAGCGCGTCGGATTCCTCGCCGAGCTTCGGCGTCGCGGTCCAGTGCGCAACAATGTCGCCCGTGAGCGTGGATGCGCCTTCTTCGCAGGGCGGATCAGAGTCCGTGACGATCGCGCAGCGGATCTCGATGCCGTGTTCGCCGAACAGCTTCGCGATCGAGTCAAAGCCGAGACCGTGAAGCGCGATCACGGACACGGCTGCGTGCCCAAGGTTCTTCCCGACTCGATGCGCGAGCTCGGGCATGATTAGTTGCTCAGAGATGCCTTCCACGAAGATGATGCCGCGCGAGAACAGCAGCGTCGATTTCGTGACATCCAGCAGTCGATGGAGCCTGCGCACTTCGTCGTCGGTGAGTCCCAATTTCCAAAGTGATACCGCACGGACCGTCGCCGGGGCTGAGACCGGCGTGTGCATGACGATCAAGTGGTCCGGAGGGACGTGCGCCGCCAAGACGGGTGAGTGCGTGGTTACGAAGACTTGCGGCGGCTGCGCGGTCGCGGCGCTCTTCTTCGGATCTTCGGCGTCTTCGCCGCCATTCGTTCCCGAGGCAGGTTTAGGAAGTGTTGCCGCCGCGTTCAAGTAGTCCACGAGGAGTGTCTGGAGCTGCGGGTGCAGGTGCGCTTCCGGCTCCTCTACGAAGAGAAGCGGCACGTCTCCAGGCTGTACCGCCGTTCGGTACGCGAGCACCGTGGCGACGAAGAGGAGGTTGTTGTACCCGAGGCCGTTCTCATGTAGCTCCACGTCGCTGACCTGCGGCTGTTCACCGGTTACCGGGAGTTGCAGCACCATCCGGATGCTCTGTGCGATCGAACTGAACGTCGGCGCTGCCGGAGCGAGCCCGACATCCTGGGCAAGGGCAGGACCCATGGCATCGTGGAGGTTCTTCGCGATTGCCGCGACGGTCCGTTCGATGAGCGGTTGGTCCCGAAGCTGCGCGTTCGTTGACGTGAAGAGCGTCTCGAGGGCTGTCCGCTCGTCTGGAGCGCTCAGTCGCAACAGCAGCTGACTGATCTTGCTCGCTCGACCACCAACGAGTTGCGCGAGGGCATCGGGCAGCGGTTCTAGGTAGGTCGCCGGAAACGCCTGGAGCACGTCACTTCGGATCAGTTGATCTTCGCTCGCGCCACCCCAGCGTAGCTCCGAGTAGCGCTCGGTGTTCGCGTTCCAGGCCCACCGGTAGTGGATCTGGATGACCGACGCCGTGGGATTCTGCGGGTCGTAGACGAGACACTCGATGAACGCACTCATGTCGTCTGCTGAGACGTCGGCGAACGTCAGGTGCACCTCGAACGCGCCAGCGACGATACCTGCCGCATCCCGGTGAAGGTCGCTCATTTTTGCCCGCAGCGGAAAGCCATCGAAGGCACTCGCACCGAGGGCGATCCGGATTGCGTCAAAGAGGTTCGTCTTTCCGACGTTGTTCTCGCCGACAAGGACGTTGAGCCCCTGCCGAAAGTGAACCGTGACGTCGCTGAGGTTGCGAAAGCCTTTGATGTGGACAGTGGAGAGGTACATGCGGTGGCGTTAACGCATTGCATGGTACGGACTTCTGCACCGACGGCAAGTCCTAGGATTGTGTGGGAACGGCGCGCAATAGCGCGGCACCTGATCGTCGGCACCGCGCCAACTTCGCCACGAAACGCACGACGGTCCCCAAGCTGCCCGTGGACGACGGTATCGCGAAAGGACGGGCGATGTTCACCCGGCTTTGGGTGGACGAGGAGCATTGCGCTTTTTGGCTCGATGCCATCGGCCAGTATCACCAGGAGTGGGACGACGCGCGCGGCATGTTCCTCGAGAAGCCGTACCACGACTGGACCAGCCACGGCGCGGACGAGTACCGGTACGCCGCAGTCGCCGAGGACCAGATGACGAACGCCCTGCCGATGCCTCCGCCGACGCTCGGGCTCGTGAAGCCGTTTCCGGGGATGCCACGGTGAGGTCTCGCCACGCGGTGCGATCCGCTCAAAGGTAGGCGTACCATGACCAAGTGAACGAGGTCCTTCAGATTGGCTCGGTAACTTACCGCAAGGTCAAACACGGCGTCTTCGAGGTCCCACTCGACGGTCTTGACTCGCTCCGTTTCACAGACATCCCCTACTACTCGACCGTAGAAGTCACAGGATTCGGGCCAGATACTCCTGAACAGGAATACCACCTGTCGTTCGATGCCACGCACGCGGGAGGGCCGCACAACGAAGAGTTCATGCTCTACATTCACGTTCACTTTCACGAGCCGGGAGACTGGTCACAACCTGATGCGGTTCGCGCCGTCATGCGAAGGCGCCAGCATATCCGCCGGTTCTTTCGCGGTATTGCGACACAACTCGGCCTTTCCGATGGTCCCGACATCACCCCCGCTTTCGCTGGGAACAGTGTCCTACTTGGGGATGTACTGTTCTCTAGGACTTTCACGCGATTCGATAATCCGATACTAGCCGACTACGCGAAAGCTTTCAGTGATCATTTCAACGCCTTCTTAGTTGCGAAGAATCCGCATCTATTCATCTGCCACGCATCAGAAGATACAGAGTTCGTTCAACAGCTTTGTTCCTTCTTGGACTCGCAGCAAGTGAGCCTCTGGTACGACCGCCGAGAGATCAAGGTTGGTGACAGCGTTGTGCAACGCATTAGCGCCGGCCTGGAATCAGCGTCACATCTCGTAGTGGTTCTTTCGCCGGTGGCGGTAACGAAGCCATGGGTCCGGCGCGAACTCTCATCAGCGGTTATGCGCCAGATTCAGACCGCATCAGTGGTGGTTCTTCCGATACTCGCTGAAGCTTGCGAGATCCCCGCTATTCTTGCTGACATCCGATACGCAAATGCGAGCACCGATCGCATGCGAGGCTTTCAAGAATTGCTCGACGCCTTGTAAGCAACGCGCCCTCCGAAGTTCGAACCGCACTTTGACGAGGCCACATTTGCGTTCTGCTACAGCTTATGCTTACGCGACCATTCTTTAAGTTCACGTTGAGCGACCTGAAGCGCCACCGACTCACCAATACCACGCGATAAGTTCTGTATGCTCACAAAGGTCAGCGACTCGCAAAGATCACGGGCGTACTTCGTATCCTTAGAGGTTACGGTATGCTTGCGCCTAGAGTCCAGAATCGTCATTATCAGCGCGAAATCTGCACAATCGTCGGCAACGGCGAGCGAGGGCGCTGGTGCTTCTAGGATTCTATGGAGCAGCTCCCGTACCTTAGCTCGCCACTCTAGGTTATAAACACGTATTGAACCGCTGGTTACGGAGCCAGTGAACTCGTAGTCAGCCGTAAGCTGATACTTCTCACGCAGATACTGTTCCGCGGCATTCAGCGCTCGTTCGCGTTTGAAATGCGAGAATACGCTCGGGCTGATTGATATTAAAACACTTACGATCTCCGCGCCGGTCATGTCCGGCATGATACGCCACGTCGCGCATGCCCCCGGCTTAGGCCGACTTATCCCCACCTCGGCTCTATCGCCTAGACGCACCCGCGTTACGATGAAGGCAAAGCCCTTCCGTGCCGAAGCCACCCACCATCACCATCGAAACGGTCCAGAAGAACCTCGACGCCGACCTCCGGTGGCGCGAGCGTCGGCATCAGCAGTGGACCGAGAACTACCAGCTCTA
>Ga0307505_10000497_pt1 | contig 42958 bp, 22 predicted proteins | sample 23_S_MG_FD_202183 | JGI IMG/M metagenome (GOLD analysis project Ga0307505, IMG submission 202183) | Soil microbial communities from Populus trichocarpa stands in riparian zone in the Pacific Northwest, United States - 23_S | ecosystem: Environmental > Terrestrial > Soil > Riparian zone > Trees...
AACCCGTGTGGCGGTGCGACATCGACCACACCATCGACCACCAACACGGCGGCGAAACCATCCCCTGCAATCTCAGTCACGTCTGTCGACGACATCACGTCCTCAAACACCAGACGAAATGGACCGTCGAGCAGCATCCCGGCGGGGTGCTGGTATGGACCAGCCCCCTCGGACGCATCTACACCGACCGACCCCCACCCACCCTCCGATTCGTCCCCACGAACCGCGACCCCGCACCACCCGGCCCACCCGGCTGAGCGCGTGGAGCCTGTGCCCTCCGGCTGACTGTGCCGGTGCGGACTCGGTCGCTCGACTCGTCCGCAGAGCGGGTGTGGTTCGGTTCGTCGGTGAACTCGGTGCCGCACGTTCGCCCGTGGGCCCCAGCGCACGGGCTCGGTTCCGCCAGTTCTACACGCGGGCGCGGACGGATGCCGGAGCCAGCGCGGGCTCGGTTCCGCCAGCTTTACACGCGGGCGCGAACGGATGCCGGAGCCAGCGCGACCTGCACCCGACGCGTCTTGCCGCCGCCGACGATCACGCCACGGCCCTCGGGGAATTCGCCCCGCTTGCCGCGCGTGAGCGAGGTCTTCAGGATCACGTCGCCGTCGGTCTGGTCGGGCTGCAGGAGGAGTCCGCGGCGCGCGTTCTTGAACTCGCCGAAGAGGGGCCAGGACGACACCCACGCGGAGGACTCCGCCTCGGCGACGACGAAGTGCTCCTCTCGCTTGAACTGGCGCACCATCTCCACCAGCGCGGCGTCGGCGGGCGTCTGCAGGAAGTCGCCGATCGACTCGATGATGACGACGCATCGCAGCTCCGACGCGGGGTCGGCGACGATCTCGCGCAGCGCCTTCGCGAGCTCCGCGACCTCTTCGGGTGCGCTCGCGATCGCCGCGAAGCGCGGTTCGGAGGCGAGCGGAGAGCGCCGCGGGCCGACGAAGTACACCGCATGCCCCGGAAGGGCGAACGACCGCTCCGCCAGGACGCGCAGGGCGTTGGAGCGCCCGCTGCCCGGAGGCCCCGCGACGACGAACGCACCGACGGGCGGCACCGCGGCGGGCTCGAGCGACTCTTCGGCGAGGCCGATGACGAGCTCGTCCTCGCGCGTGGGAAGGCCGTCGAGGCCCACGATCGCGGGAAGGGACGGGATGCCGGGAGCCTCCGCGACGCCGTCTGCCCGCAGCCGCTCTCCGAGCGCCGTCAGCGCCGCATTCTGCTCGACCGTCAGCGCGCTGCCGCCGAGCACGGCGAGCTGGGTCTCGCGCCCGCCGACGAAGGCCCGCCCTGGGGGCGAGTCCTCCGACAGCACGTCGGTGGGAACATCCAGCGCGGCGTAGCCGGTGTCGTCGGCGAGCCGCAGCACCACCCGGCGCTGGATGCCGGAGGCGATCGCGCTCGGCATGGACGCGAACCGGTCGGTGGTGAGGGCCACATGGATGCCGAGCGGACGGCCGAGCGCGATGACGTCCTGGAACACGCGGAACCACTCGTTCCGGCCGGTGGCGATCTCCCAGTCCTCGCGGAATGCCGGGAAGTTGTCGATCAGGAGGAGGATGCGCGCCTCGCGCTCGTGCCGCGCGAGCGCGCGGTACTCGGCGATGCTCGTCACGCGCGCGTCTGCGAAGACCCGCGAGCGTCGATCCAGCTCGGCCCGCAGCATGCGGAACAGCCGCACGATGCGCTCGTCGTCCTCGCCGGTGATGACCGCGCCGACGCCGGGGAGCTCCTCGAGCACGCGCAGCGCGCCCGCCCCGAAGTCGAGCGCATACACGGCGACCTCGGACTCGGTGGCCAGCGCCGCGGCGGCTGCGAGTGTGCGCAGCGCGACCGACTTGCCCGAGCCGCCGGTGCCGAACACCGCCATGTGCCCGTCGACGTCGGGCTGGAAGGCGACGATCTCCTGCGCCTGGCGTTCGGGGATGTCGCTCACGCCGAGGGCCAGTCGGTCGTCGGTGCGCCGGCGGAGTCCCCGTAGGTCGATCGCGTTCGGCAGCTCGTCCAGCCACGGCCGGCGCGGTGCCGGGATCCGCGCGGCCCTCGCCGCCTCGGTCATGGTGTCTACGAGCCGCTTCTGATCCGTGGGGCCGAGATCCTCGCGCTCCTCCGGCACATCGTCGTCGCCGGGAGCGGACCACTCCGTCCCGACACCGAACGGCATGTCGGCGACGTCGACGCGCGGCTTCTCGGGCGTCCCGCTCGACCAGCCGCCGGCGTATCCGGACTGGAAGCGCTCGAGCCGCCCGGGCCCGGTCTTGGCGATCGCGCGGCCCGGGATCGAGGGGTCGAAGTGCGCGGCATCCTTCTCGCCGATGACATCGAGCGAATCCGACTCGTCGGCCATTCGCAGCGCGATGCGCAGGTTCGTGTTCGCCCGCAGGTTGTCGCGGATGACGCCCGCGGGGCGCTGCGTCGCCATGATCAGATGGATGCCGAGCGACCGCCCGCGCTGGGCGATGTCGACGACGCCGTCGACGAACTCCGGCACCTCGCCGACCAGCGCGGCGAACTCGTCGATGATGAGGACGAGCGCGGGGGGCGCATCAGGGTCGCCGCGCTTCTCGAGCTCGAGCAGGTCCTTCGCACCCTTGCGATGCAGGAGATCCTCGCGATGGTGCAGCTCGGCGCGCAGGCTCGTGAGCGCGCGGCGCACCAGGTGCGGCGTGAGGTCGGTGACCAGGCCCACCGCGTGCGGCAGCTTGATGCACTCGGCGAACGCGGACCCGCCCTTGTAGTCGACGAAGAGGAACGTGACGCGATCGGGGCCGTACTCGGCCGCCATCCCCAGCACCCAGGCCTGGAGGAACTCGCTCTTGCCGGAGCCGGTCGTGCCGCCCACGAGCGCGTGCGGTCCCTGGGCGCGCAGGTCGAGGTGCATCACGCCGTGCGTGCCCTGGCCGATCGTCGCGCGCAGGCGCCCCGCGCGACGTCTGGTGGCGGGTGCGCTGCGGGTGCGGTCGGTGATGGACTCTGTCGCCCACCATCGTTCGATGACCGCCTCGGGCCGTGAGAGCAGCTCGGGGTCGACGAGGCCCGCGAGCGAGACGGTCGTCGGGATGTCGGAGACGTCTTCGACCGGCACGTTCGCGTCGACCACACGGCTGAGGCTGCGCGAGAAGCCGACGGCCTCGGAGCGCGAGACGCGGTCGACCTGCGGGCTCTCGATCTGCTCGCCGAGCCGCACCAGTCCGATGCGGGCGTCGCGATCCGCGCCGAGGTCGATGAAGGCGCGGCACACCGCCGGCAGGCGCGCACCCTCGGCGGCGATCCAGACCGGGAACACTCCGACGTCGGCGCCACGCTCGGACAGGTCCACCAGGCGCGCGCGATCGCGCATCGCCTGGTCGGCGATGAGCACGACCACTGCCGGCAGCGCCGCGTCGTAGCCCTCGTCCGCGAGGGCGGACGACCCGACCGTCGCGCCGGCCTGCAGCGACGACCGCTCTGCGGCGATCGCCCCGCGCGCGGCCTCGCGGCGGCGGCTCGCGGCCCGCTCGCGGTCGCCGATCACGCCCTCGAGATCGTCCATCAGCACGGCGACGGCGGGCTCGGAGCCCGCCAGGTGGTTCCCCGGCAGCGGGCTGTGCGGCGACGAGACGTGCGGCAGCCACTTCAGCCAATCGAGCTCGGACGCCCACTCCGGGGTGAGAGCCGCGGCCAGCACGATCTCGGCGGGCGAATGCAGCCCGCTCAGCTGCACGATGATCGCGGCGAGCGCGCCGGATGCGGCATCCTTCGCTCCGGCGATCCCGATGGCTCCCGACTCGCCGAGCTCGACCACGATGGGCACGTCGTCGACGAGGCGATGGGCGGCGACGAGCTCATCGAGCCGCTCCTGGAACTCGAACACGAGCTCGCCGCGCTGGTCGTCGTCGACGGTGTTGCGACTGGGCATGGCCGCCGAGCCGAGGCGCAGCGACAGGAAGCTCCAGTGCTCGGGACGGCGGGTCCACAGCAGCGGCCCGAGCTGCGCGGCCGCGCCGACCAGTTCCGCCGATGACGGGATCTCGGCGATCCGCGCGCGCTGTTCGATCGCCTTCTCGGTCTCGAGTCGCTCGCCGAGCTCGGCCAGCCCGACGTCGAATCGCTCGATCTGGCGGGCGAGCTTCATCTTGCCCCGCCGACGGGCGGTGATGTAGCTGCCGATCATCATGATCGGCGTCATCGCGATGAACAGCAGCGTGATCGGCCGCCCGGTGATCGCGAACATCGCGCCGCCGAGCAGGATCGGCGCGATCATCGCCAGCAGCGGGAAGGGCTGATCCTCGGGCTCGCGCGGCACCTCCGGCACCGAGAAGGTGCGGCCGATGTACCGCTCCTCGACGCGGGGCGAGCGGTTGAACTCCACCGGGCCGGCGTGCTCGACGCCGCGCACCGCCTCGCGCGTCTCGACCTCTCTCGTGGTGACTTCGAGGTGCAGCTCGGTGCCCCCGGCGAGCACCACGAGCTCGCCGTTCACGCGGACGCGGGAGACGAGCTCGCCGTCGACCTCGATGCCGTTGGCCGAACCCAGGTCGACGACCTCGACGGTCTGGCCGATGTCGAGGCGCAGATGCCGCTTGGACAGGTAGGGGTCGGCGAGGACGATGTCGCACCCGAGGTCGCGCCCGATGACGTGCGAGCCCCGCCCGAGCACCTCGCTGCGGCCGGTCTGCGGGCCGGTGAGCACCGTGACGGTGGCGGTGATGCCGGCGTGCAGCGAGGGCAGCAGGTCTGCGGCATCCGCTTCGTCGACGAGCGCGACCGACTGGCCCGACGCGATCCACTCGTCGCCGATCACCGCGTCGGGCGGCAGCAGCCGCCACTGCGGGTCGATCGGAGACGCCGTCTGCAGCGTGTAGCTGCGGCTCACGTCAAAGCTGCCGCGCGGGTCCGCCGCGGCGATCCGCGCGGCGATGTCGCGCACCGTGGCCGTCGGCTCGACCGTGACCACGATGTCCTGCGCCGGTCCGTCCTCGCGGTAGAGGCTCATCTTGACGTGCACACGCGCCCCCGTTCAGCCGATCGAGATGAGGATCGCGAGGGCCACGGCCACGGCCACCACGAGGGCGGATGCCGCAGCCACCACCATCAGTCCGGTGCGGCGCGCGCGCCGACGCGTCGCCGCCTCGGCGGCGGCCGTGTCGACCGGCTCCTGCAGCTCATGCGGCTCTGGTGCGGCCCGTTCCACGCGCACGGGAGCGGCGCGCCGGACGCCGTAGACGACCTGCGCGTCGGACGAGGACCTGGCGACCCGGCCGAGCGGGGCCGGGACGTCGGCGGCCAGCGTCGCGGGCAGGGCGCGACCGCGGTCGACCGCGCCGATGACGACGGTCTCGTCGCCTGCGTCATCGGCAGCGAGCGGGGCATCGTCGTTCCCTGCGCCGCTCTCGGAGGCGCTCTCGGAGGCGAGCGCGGCGCGGGTCGCACGTCGACGGGACTCCCGGCGGGCGACCACGGTCGAGCCGTCCTCCAGCTCCGGATCCTCGCGAGAGTCGGCGGCGTCGGCGCTGTCGGGTGTGGGAGCGGAGCGGCGCGGACCCGCGGATGCGACGTCGTCGGTGTCGTCGTCCTCACCGACAGTCGCCGCGGCTCGGCGTGCCGAGAGCTCTGTCCGCTCGAGGGACTCCTCGTCGACGTCGGGCGCGGCCGGTGCCGCCCGGCGCGTGCGGATGGTGCGCTCGTCCTGGTCTTCCGTCACGCGTCGCTCCGGATGAGGCGCACCTCGGCGTCGCCCAGGAGGAAGCGGTCGCCCGCCTCGGTCTCCTCGCCGGGTGTCGCCTCGACCTCGGTGCCGAGCACGGTCGCGAACAGCACGCCGTTCGTCGAGCCGAGATCGGTCACCCACCACTTGTCATCGCGCAGCCGCAGCCGCGCGTGGGTCTTGGACACCGTGCCGTCCTGGATCCGCACCAGCTGCGCGCCCGGGTACTCGGGATCGGCCACCGGGCGGCGCCCGAGGATCACCACGTCCGCGCCGAGGGGCACCGCGTCACCGGACGGCGGCACGAGCGACCACACGGTCTGGCGCCGCCGGGCGATGATCGTCTCGTCGACGATCTCGTCGGGGATCTCGGGGTGGGTGTGCAGCGCCGACACCGACGCGCGCGCGGAACGCGGCGCCCCGGCATCCGGAGCACCGGCGATCGCCGAGACCGGACCCGACGTCTCGGGGAAGGCCTCCGGATCGCTCATCGGGGAGCGCGCGGGCGCCCACGGCTCGGCGGCGGGCTCCACCACGACCGCGGCGGGCACGCGCGTGACCGGCGGCGAGGCGGCGGCATCGGATCTGGCGATGTCATCGGACCCGGCGGCGTCGACCGCGGTGCTGCGTCCGGCGATGGGGCGGGGCGCCGTCTCGGGCGGCGTGCTCGGAATGACCGGCACCGCCGCGATCGGCTCGGGCGCTCCGGAGACGGCGCCGGTGACCTCTCCGGTGAGCTCGTCGATGTCGCCGAACTCGAAGCCCTCCCACCCGGCGGGAGCAGGCGGGATGACCGTCGTGTCCTCGCGGGCCGCGGCAGCGGGCGCCGCGGCGCTCGGGCCGGCCAGGCTGGGCGCCGCCGGTTCGGAAGCGGCGGCTGCGGCCGCGACCGCCGATGGAGCGGGAAGCGGTGGCGGCGCCCATCCGGACACGGGTGCGGCAGTCACCGGAGGCTGCGACGGGATCCCCGGCGCCGGCGGCAGACCGGACGCCCCGTATGCGGGCGGCTGGGGCGCGCGCCCGTAGGCGGGCGGCGGCGCGATCGGAGAGTACGCGGCGGGAGCGGGCTCGACCCGAGCGGGCGGCAGCGGAGCGTCGGCCACGGCCGGGTCGGCGCCGCCGACGCGGCGAGGCCCGGCATCCGTGTGATGGCCGACCCATCGCGCCGAGCCGAACCCCAGCACCGACGCCCAGATCGGAAAGAGCAGCACCGCGAGCACCGTCATGCCCGCGCCGTACCCGAAGGCCCTGCCGATGCGGTGGCACGCGATGATCTGGAGCACCCACACCGCGAAGAGACCGAGGATCGGGAAGAGGACGAGCAGGAGCAGCCACGGCGAGATGCCGCCCAGCCGCAGCAGCACGACGATGTTGAGCACCGGCACCCAGGCCTGCCACCCCTCCTCACCGGACTTGCGGAACACCGCGGCGAGCGCGAGCGCGATCCAGACGTAGAAGGCGAGGCTCGCGACCAGCGCGAGAACCGTGGGCACGAGGTAGGTGGAATCATCCAGGACGGTCATAGCGTGAGGCGCACGGGCTCTGCAACCCGGCGCTTCCCCCTCTCGACGGAGCGCTTGCGGACACCCGGAGCGGGTGTGAGATGACGGAAGAACGATCTCAACGATACGGAAGCCGCGAGCCTCCGCCACACACCGAGGTCGGCGCGCAGGTGACGGCGCTCGGCGTCGACCGTCTTCCAGAACTCGGCGGCGTCCTCGTCGGGGACGGCGGCGCCCGAGAACACGGCGCGGTCCGCGGTCAGCGCGAGCTCCGCTCCCCCGGGCGTCTCGAAGCCCTCGGCGAGCTCTCGGCGCGTCGCGGTGAGCGGGGCGTCCCGGCGGCAGTCCACGGCGGTGTCGACGTACTCGTCCCAGCCCCCGGCGATGCGAGCGGCCGCAGTTCCCTGACGACGACGCGACCGGCGGCGCGCGCTCTTCGCGGCGATCACCACGAGGAACGGCCCCACGGCGAGCGCGATCACCAGCAGCACCAGGCCCGACGCCCGCAGGATCGGCCAGAGCCACGCCAGGTCGAGCCCGGCGGCGTCGTCGCCCAGGTCGTCGGACGCGGAGTCCTCCTGCACCGGATCGGGCGGGAGCACCTCCTCGACCTGATCCGGGCGCACCTCGGTGACGTTCTCGGGGTCGCGCTGCTCGGTGACGTCGAGGCTGGGCGACTGCGCGTACTGAGGGGTCACGTCCACCGCGACCCAGTCGCCGTCGGCCGAGCGCACCTCGGTCCACGCCGCCAGATCCTGGGCGCGGCACACTCCCTCCTCGCACGTGCGCAGCCCCGGCTCCGCCGCGCTCAGCCGCACGCCCACCACGACCCGGGCCGGGAACCCGAGCTCGCGGGCGAGGAGCGCGACCGCGACGGCGAACTGCTCGTCGTCGCCGACGGCGGCGACATAGTTCCCGGATGCCGCGGCACGCGGATCCGTCTCGCGCTCGAGCAGCCGTCCGAACAGGGCGTCGATGCGCGCGAGCGAGTGACCCGAGGCGCTCGGCTGGAACTGGTAGCCGGCGAGCGACTCCATCCAGATCGCCGCGTCGTCCTGCAGCAGCACGGCATGGCTGAGGTAGCCGCGCTCGCGGAGCAGCTCGACCAGGCCGGCGAGCGCGGCGCCGCCCGAGCCGGACGCGTGCTGGTCCATCCAGGTGCGGAGGCTGTCGGGCGCGGCGATGTCTCGGCCGACCCCGCCGGGAGCGTCGATCTCGGCGAGTTCCACCGCGGGGGGCTCCACGCCGCGCACCCGGAACGCGTCGCCCGCGCGGAGTCCGCCGCCCGCGGTCTGGACGCCGGCGGCCGCCGCGGCGCTGTAGTAGAACCGGTCGGCCAGCGTCGCCGCGCGGCTGCCGCGGAAATCGACGGAAGCGAGGCGGCCGGCCGTCGGCATCCAGATGCCGTCGAGCCCCTCGATCGTGATGTCGGCCGCCACCGGCACGCCCTCTCCGGCGTCGAGCTCCGAGGGCACCCTCACGAAGCGACCGGCCGCGGCGTCGCCGGCACCCCCGCTGCGGAACACCTCGCCGTCGTAGTCGTCGAGCGTGGCCAGGCGGACGCGCTCCGGAAGAGTGCCGGCCGCCGCGACGGTGAAGAGCACGTCGTCGGCGCGGTCATCGTGGAACAGGGAGCGATACTCCGCGAGCGGGCTCACCGCGGCGGAGAGATCGATGTCGGGGCCCACCGCGGAGCGCAGCACCTCGCGGTCGGCGCCGCGCGCGGCGAAGGGCACCACCACGACGGTGGCCACGAGCGCCGCGACCACCATGCCCGCGCCGAGGGCGGTACGCCGGCGATCCGCGCGCGAGGGACGGCGCGAGACACGCACGCCGCTGGAGGCGGCCGCCCGCTGCAGCGCCCGCACGCGGGCGTCGTGGGTGCGCCACGCCAGCCACATCAGGCACGCCAGGAGGCCCGCGAGCCCGAGCGCGGTCTCGACCGGGGCGTAGAGGGCGACCGGCCCGAGCCGCAACGGCGCGCTGACCGTGGTGCGGCCGAAGAACAGTCCGAACGACACCATGGCGATCGCCACCGGAACTGCCGCGTACGCGACACGTCCGTCGCGCCAGGAGAGCAGCAGGAGCGCGCAGGTGCCGACGAGGAAGAGCACGAGCGCCGGCACGAGCAGGTTGCGGTACGAGCCGACGGGAAGGTCGACGGTGACGAGGTCCTTCCACGCGAGGAGGACCCCCGAGGCGAGCTCGCCCAGCCCGCGCAGGAGCTCGGCCGGTCCTCCCAGGCGCGACGGAACCGCCAGCGGCACGCCCAGCAGCAGGAACGCGACCGCCACGATGCCCGCCGTCGCCCACGCGCTCCAGCGCCGCCGCCACGAGATCACCGCGACCCCGGCGGCGACGACGACCGCGACGGCGACCAGGAGGACGAAGGACCAGGAGCGGTAGATGGGCCACGCGGCGATCGCCGCGGTCACCACCACGACGCCGGCGAACAGCGAGCCGGCGACGATCCGCGGAACCAGCACCGGCCCGCGGTCGCGGCCGGCCACGGCATCCCGCCTCGCATCGCCTCGCACATTCGCCGGTGAGGAGGCGCGGGCACCCCGTCGCGCGCTCACGATGTCGCCCCCCGCAGCAGGAGGCCGGACAGGTCGTCGAGGGTTCCGACGGTGAGGACCGTCAGCCCCGAGAGGGTCTGCATGCGCGGGTGGGCGCGCTCGTCGCAGATCACCCCGACGACGGCCGTGTCGACAGGGAAGGCGAGAGCGGCGTGCTGCAGACGGGCCAGCGGCACGCGCGAGCCGACCACGACGACCGCGATCGACAGCTGGTCGCCCGACTCCGCGGTCAGGCGGCACACCTCCGCCACCGGCATCGTGCTCTCGATCCGCTCCACGCCGCTGAAGCCGTCGAGCATGGGGCGGGGGGATGCCGCGGGGATGTGCCGGATCGCGCGCAGCCGTCCGCGCACCACGCGCGGGATCTCGGACCCGGTGACGATCGCGACGTCGCGGGCGTCGCGCACCGCGCGCAGGCCCAGCGAGGCCGCGCACGAGACGGCCAGTTCGAACTCGTCGGCGTCGGCGAACTCCGACTCGGCCACGCCGAGGATCACGGCCATCCGGGAGCGGCGGGACTCCTCGTACTGGCGCACCATGAGGCGTCCGGTCTTGGCCGTCGACTTCCAGTGGATCTGGCGGCGCGAGTCGCCGGGGGCATACTCGCGGATCGCATGGAACGACATGTCGGAGTCGACGAGCCGGCGCGTCGGGCTGCCCTCGAGGTCGCGGATGAGACCCGCGCTCGTGGAGGGCAGATCGGCCGTGCGCGGGTGGACGTAGAGCTGGTGGACGTCCTCGAAGGCGTGCTCGCGGCGAAGCAGCCCGATCGGGTCGCTGCGCACCGTCGTCGCCGGGCCCACCCTCACGATGCCGCGCCGCAGCGCCGGGATGTCGAGGGGCTGGGAGATCGTGTGGCCGGGGCGCAGCAGCGGCACGCCGAACTCCACGAGCCCGGCGCCGACCGGGATGTCGATGCGGCCGGGGAGTGCGATGCGATGCCCCTCGTTGCGCACGACGATCTCGCCGGTGACCCCGTCCCCGGCGACGATCCGCTCGTGCGCCAGCAGCAGGTCGACGTCGTAGGAGCGCGCGCCGAAGAGGAACGGGATGCTGGCCAGCATCAGGAGGAGCGCCACCGAGCCGGCGACCATCCACTCCATCCAGCCGAACGCGATGCCGAGCGCGAGTCCCACCGTCGCGGCGAGCGCCATCAGCAGGCCCGCCGGACGGATCGTGGCCGCGCTCCACTCGGCGGCGGCCGACAGCGCCGCGGCGAGCGCCCGCCACGCGCCCGCCCACCACACGACGGCGCGCACGATGGCGCGACCGCGCCGCGCCGAGGTCACCGACGTGGCGGTGACCTGCGTGCGGCTCCCCGTCGAGACGGAGGTGCGGGTGAGGCGGGACTCGGTGAGACTCATACGGCCTCGCGGCGGCTGGGCGGGGCGACGTCGAGCAGCACCTGGCCGATGACGGCCTCCTGCGTGACGCCGTCGAACTCGGCTTCGGGGTGGAGGATCAGGCGGTGCGACAGCACCGACACGGCGAGCGCCTTGACGTCGTCGGGCGTCGCGTAGGTGCGCCCCTGCGACGCTGCGCGGGTGCGGGAGGCGCGGGTGAGCGCGAGGGCTCCGCGGATGCTGACGCCGAGCCGCACCTCGTCGGCGGAACGGGTGCTGTCGACGATGCGGGCGATGTAGTCGAGGACGAGCGCGTCGACGTACACCTGGGCGGCGAGGTCGGCCATGCCCACGAGCGCCTGCGGGGTGATGATCGGGGTGAGCTCGGAGGTCGCGACGGCCGCGCCGTCGAGGATCCTCACGGTCGCGGCGTGATCGGGGTAGCCGAGCGAGGTGCGCAGCATGAACCGGTCGAGCTGCGCCTCGGGGAGCCGATACGTGCCGGCCTGCTCGACGGGGTTCTGGGTCGCCAGCACGAGGAAGGGGACGCCGACCGGACGCGAGACGCCGTCGATCGTGACGCGGCCCTCCTCCATGACCTCCAGGAGTGCCGACTGCGTCTTCGGGCTGGCGCGGTTGATCTCGTCGGCGAGCACGATGTTCGCGAAGATCGGGCCGGCGTGGAACTCGAAGACGCCCTCCTTCTGGTCGTACACGCTGATCCCGGTGATGTCGCCGGGGAGGAGGTCGGGAGTGAACTGGATCCGGGTGTTCGACCCCTGCACCGACTGGCCCATCGCCCGCGCGAGCGAGGTCTTGCCGGTGCCCGGGACGTCCTCCAGGAGCACGTGTCCGTCGCTGAGCATCGCCGTGAGCACCAGCTCGACGACGTGACGCTTGCCGAGGACAGCGCGCTCGACGTTGTCGGCGATCTGGCCGAAGGTCTGCGCGAACCAGTTCGACTGCTCCTGCGTGATGGTCATGTGAGGGGTTCCTCTGCGTGGGGTGACGTGATGGGTGAGGGATGCGGCGGCATCCGTCTCAGGGATCAGTGGGCGGATCGACCGGCGGGTCGGGCTCAGGCGGGTCGGGCGGGGGCGGCGGGGGGTTGTTCGGGTCGCAGTCGGCGGAGAACGTCGCGTTCGCCGGCGACAGCCCCCACGCCTGCGTCCACGACACGGCCACGGTGATGCCCTCGACGCGCACGGCGCCGACGGGCACGGCCCACGTGTCGGCGGTGTGCGCGAGGAGCCGGTTCGAGGCGTCGTAGTACCGCAGCCCGGCGTTGCCGAACGCGATCGTCGCCTTGCCGCCGGAGGTGTCGTTGGACGAGTCGCCGCGCACGGAGAGGTTCGATCCGCCGACGCACCGGTCCACCCGCCACGTCGCCTGCACCTGGTAGGGCGCGCTGCCGGCGCGGGGCGTCACCGCCACCCACGGGGTCGTCGGGCCCCACCCGCGGTGCACGTAGCGCACCTGGATGACGGGGTCCCGATCGAACACGCCCGTGCCCGGTCCCCAGCCGGAGAACTCGGCGCGGTTGTGCCTCGGGATGGTGTCGTCGGAGGCGGGATCCTGCCGGATGACCCACTCGGCGCGGCCGTTCAGCACGTTGGGGGTCGCGTCGACGGCGAAGGTCCAGCCGCGCGGTGCCTGTCCCGACTGCACGGCGCGCACCGACTCGGTCGCCGTCCCCCGGCCGAAGGACTGGCCGTCGTACCAGGACTCCACACACACCGTGTAGCGGTACTCCTCGCCGTCCGGCAGGCCCGAGAAGGTCGCCTCGGAGCCGGCCGTGCCCACCTGGCAGCCGGCCCCCTCGGGGACGAACCCGTACCGCAGCGTCGAGCCGTCGCCGTTCGAGCGGGCGCTCGCGCGCGCCGTGATCGTGGAGGTGCCGTCGCCGCCCGAGACCGAGCTCAGCGTCAGGCGGACGTCGATGGGAGCGCCGACGCCGTTCGCCGACACGATCACCGCGGCCCCCGACGTGCTGCCGCCGAGGCCCGGCGGGATCTCGAACCGGGAGAACGGCGAGATCGTCACCGGCGTCGCGGTGTTCGTGCCGACGCGGTAGGAGACCTCGACGCGGGTCTGGTTGCGACCCACCGGAACCCGCACGGTCTCGCCCGTCGCGCTCGTGATCTGGAGGCTGCCCGTCTCGTCGGGGTCGACGCCGTCGATCGACAGCGCGACCACGCCGCCGTCGCCGCCGCCGGTGACGACCGGGCGCCAGGTCACACTCGCGGGAACCGGGGGCGGGTCATAGGCCCAGCCCACGGTCTTGGCGCTGCCGCGCGACTCGCCGACGGCGTTCACGGCGTAGGCCTCGTACGTGTGCGGCTCGCCGTTGGGCGCCGCGATGGCCGGGCAGACCCCCGTCGCGGCGCACTGGGCGACCACGGCGCCGTTCGAGCGGATGACGAACCCGGTCAGCGCCGGATACGCCAGGCGGGCCTCGCCGGGGTCGACGCGCAGCGTCAGCGAGCCGTTCGCGTACGCGGTCTGCACCACGCTCGCGGGAGTCTTGGGATAGCCGAGCAGATCGAGCAGCAGCTGCCCGTCGCGCTCGGCGTTCGTGCGGCGCCCCTGCGCGTCGCGCACCGAGTAGGTGGCCGAGCAGGTCGCCCCGGGCGCGTCCTGAGACCACGACGCGATGACGGATGCCGCGTTTGCCACCTGGAAGCTCACGCCCGCACAGGCTCCGACCGGGCGCACGTCGATGACCTCGAGCGGGGTCCGCGGCAGCGGGTTGACTTCACCGGACGCGCCGATCACGGAGATCGTGCACGACGATCCCGCCGCCTGCGTGCACTGCTGGGTGACCGAGCCGCCCTGCGGAAGGGTCGACGGCGCCGCCCCGACCCGGAGGATCAGACGCACCGGCGGGACGGCGGTGTGGCTCGTGACCGAGACGATCGCGGTCTCCTCCGCGCCGGGCATGGCACGGTCCGCTCCGGTCACCGTCACGACGGATCCCGCCAGCGACACCTCGAACGCGGTGCCGGAGTAGTCGACCGCGTACCGGATGCCCTCCCAGTCCTCGCGCAGCTGCCAGGTGGTCATGTTGCGCAGGTCGAATGCGGCGGTCTCGCCCGGACCGACGGTCATCGAGCCGGCCCGCAGCTCCGGCTGCGGATCCAGCGCGCGCACGATGATCGGCACCGACAGATACGTCCAGTCCTCCTGGGTCTCCAGACGCACCGGCACCTGGCAGGCATCCGCCCACGGCGCCCCGGCGCCGGAGTCGTAGCGCACCGTCGTTCCGGATTCGGCCGTGCACGCGGCATCCGTCCTCGCCCCCGACGCACGGATGTCCGAGCCGACCTCGATGCTGCTCCCGCGCGGCTTCGCCACGAGGTCCGCCATGTCGAACGACACCGACTCGAGCTCGGTCACCTCGGGCGACTGCGCCCCCGCCTTCACCGTGAGCGCGAGGTCGTCGTCACCGGGGACGCGCAGGAACGCGTACGTGGTCACCTCGCCGGCGGCGCCCTCGCCGGTCACGGCGAACGGGATGATGCGGGTCTTCGCCGGCAGGTCGCCGCTGAGCTCGCGTCCCTCCGCCGTCACGTCCGGCTGCTCGCCCCACAGGGCGATCGTGAGGTCTGCGACGTCGCCGCCCGACCAGGTGGCCTTCTCGGCGAGCACATCGACGCCGCGCGGGAAGTCCTCGCGCGTCTCGGCTGTCAGGACCGTATCGGAGACGACCGGGTAGTCGGGCACGCTCTCGCGCACCATCTTCACGACGATGCGTCCGCGCCCCGTGTTGCCCGAGCTGGACTCGATGTCGTAGAGGAACGACATCGTCCCGGGCTCGTCGCCGGCCTCGACGACCACCGTCGCGTCGTCGGTCGACGTGATCCGGCCCGCGAGGCGGGCGAACTCGGGGTTCTCCGTGCCGTCGACGAGGCTCGCGGGCAGATCCGGCCTCACATCCGTGAGCGTCAGCGTGCCCATCGTCGGGTCGATGTCGTTCGAGAGCGGGCTGACCCGGATGGTGTTGCCGTCGCCGACCTGCACCTGCACGTAGTCGGTGAACGTGATGGGGCTCGGGTTGGACTGCCCGTCGAGCACGCCGATGCGCACCGTGCCCTCACCCGACTCGCCGAGCGCATCGACGACCCGATAGCGGAACGACACCTGTCCGCGGTGGCCGGGGACGCTGGTGTAGTGGATCGACGTGCCGTCCGCCGAGATCGTCGCCGATCCCCGGTCGGGCTGGCTCACGATCCGGTCGAGCGTCACGACGTCGCCGTCGGGGTCCATCCCGAACCCGTCGAACTCGACGAGCGCCGACTGGCCGCTGAGCACGCGGCCCTCGAGGGTCTCCGGCACGGGGGCGCGGTTGGCGTCGTCGTCGAGGACCCGGATGCGGACGGTGGCGGTGTCGGCGAGCGCGGGCGCGCCGGTGGTGAACACCGAGTACTCCACGCCGTACTCCCCCGGCTGACTCGGCGCGAGGTAGCGCAGCAGGTCACCGGAGGCGAACGCGAGCGCCTCGGGCGTCGACGACAGGATGGATGCCGGGTTGAGCGTGGGACGTCCGCCGGAGGGCGACAGGTCGTTCTCGAGCACCGGGATGTCGATCTGCGCCCCGGCACGCACGACCACCGTGTCGTCCACCGCGATCGGAGCGAGCTCGGGCGCCGGCGGCAGCAGGTACACCGAGGCCTCGCCCTCGACGCTGGCGCCCTGATCGTCGGTGCCGTCGCTGATCGTGTACGCGATGGTGCCGAGCCGGCCGGGCCCGCCCGAAGCGGTCGTGCCCGACACCCGCAGATAGTTCTGCCCGACCGCGTCGACCGAGAGGCTCGCACCCGCATCCGCCGTCGGCACGATGTCGCTGAGCAGCAGCACGCGGTGAGTGTGGTTCGACACCGCGGTGAAGACGTCGAGCGTGGCATCCTGCTGCGGATGCACGAAGGCGACAACGGGCGAGGTCGCCAGCTGGGGCGGCGCGTCGGAGGGCAGCACGGTGATGCGCACGGTGCCGACCGCGTCGCTCAGCCCGTCGGTGACGGTGAAGTCCACGCGGAAGGTGCCTGGCGTGGTCGCGGTGAAGTCGAAGGTCGTCGTGCCGCCGACGATCGTGGCGGTCGCGGCAGCGTCGTCGAGCACGCGCACCGAGTCCAGCGACAGTGCGCCGGTGGTCCCGGTCACGTGTCCTGCGACATCGACCGTGATGCCGCTGTCGATCGTGTCGATGACGGCGAAGGACTGCACCGCGATGTCGGGTTGCGGCGAGACGCGAACCACGAGGGGCTTCTGCGCGGTGTGTCCCCCGGTGTCGGAGACCGTGACCAGAAGCTCGATCAGCTCCTCCCCGCCGCTGCCGTCGTCGCTGTGCTGGTAGACGACGTCCCCACCGGGTGTCGCCGCGACGCTGCCCAGGCCGGCGCCGTTCTCGACCGAGAGGAGGAGGAGCGGGTCGCCCTCGGGATCGACCCAGCCCGGGAGCACCGGGACCGTCACCGTGCCGCCGCGCGCCACCTCCGGCAGAGGCCACTCGATGAGGCACCGCTCCACGCCGCACCATTCGGGCGCCGAGTCGACTCCCGGGCCCGCCACCGTGAGCGTGACGCTCGTGGGCTCCGACAGCAGTCCGCTCTCGGTCGTGCCGTCCGAGACGGCGTAGGTGAACGTCGCCGAGCCGCTCGCGGCCGGGTCGACCCGCACCGCGAGGCGCTGTCCGTCGTCGGTGATCGACACGGTGCCGAAGCCGGGATCCAGCCCGGTGACCGAGGTCGGGTCGATGCTGAGCACGTCCTCGTTCGGGTCGTGGTCGTTCATCAGCACCGGCAGGCTCGCCAGCGCGCCCGCCCGCACGCCGAAGGCGTCCGGCTCGGCGATGGGGGGCTTCGGGTCGATGACGACGCTCAGCTGCTCCTCGCTCGGCACGGAGTCCGGGTCGGTCCGGGAGTCGAGCGTCCAGTCCTGACTGGAGGGCACGAGGGCCCCGTCCGGCACCGTCCACGCCCACCCCGACCGGGTCTCGTTGAGAATCACGGCCTGGTCGCTGGTCACGAAGACGGGCCGGCGCTGGTCGGGGAGGAGCTGGTCCCCGTAGTCCAGCGACACCGGGTCGCTGCCCGAGCGCCACAGCACGCCGTCGCCCTCGCCCTGCGGCAGCCAGGCCGCGTACACGTCGCCGTCGTGCACGATCGGCTGCGCCGGGGTGCCGAGCACGGCGGTGCCGGTGCCGCCGACGATCTCCATCCCCGAGCCGTCGGCGGACACGCGCACGAGCGCCGTCTCGTCGGCGAGATACACCGACGTGCCCGCCGCGTCGGGCCGACCCACGACCACGGTGCCTGTCGTCGGCGCCTGTGCCGCGGCATCCGACCCCCGAAGCCAGACCTCGCCGTCTTCGGTGTCGACGACCGCCCAGGCGTCGCCGGCGGCGCTGATCGCGGGATCGGCCAGCCCCTCGGCCTCGAGCGGATCGCGCCCGCGCACGGCCGACGCGCGGATGTCGTAGCGCAGGACCGAGCCGTCGGCGCGGGAGTAGCTGAACAGGATGCCGCGGGAGTCGACCGCGATCGCATCGGCGGTGTACTGCGGGGCGTCCTCGTCGTCGGAGGGGAACGGGTCGAGCTGCGCGGGCGACCCGATCGAGAGGAGGCCGGCGTACAGCGCGCCGGAATCGGTGCGGTACGCCACGAAGTCACCCGCGGTGACCACGTCGGTCGTGCCCGCCGGCGTCGACGCCGACTCGCGCAGTGCGACCTCGTCGAGGTCGGCCGGCCGCGTCTCGTCGATCCGGGTGATCTTGCTCAGGCTGTCGCTGAAGAGGTACACGGCGTCGCCGGACTGCACCACCAGGTCGGGGTTGGTGATGCTGCGCACCGTGTCGAGCTCGGCCACCGAGGTGTTGACGCGCGCGTAGCGGCGCCCCTCGCCGGTCTGGAGCGCCCACACCGCCGTGTCGACCTCGGGGGTCTCCTGGGCGTCGAGGCCCGGCCACACCACGCTTGCGCCGACGACGACCGCGAGGACCGCCGCGGTCGCGGTGATTCCCGCGAGGGTCGAGCGTCGCATCACAGCACTCCCGTGACGTACAGCGTCGCGACGATCGCGGCGACCAGGACGGCGGCGGCCGCGATGCCGGTGATCACCCAGGGCAGCGCGCGGCGGCGCTGCGGCGTCGGACTGGAGAACTCGGTGTCCTCGTCACGGGCGAGCGCGGCCACTCCGCTCTCGGTGCGGGTCTTGCGCGTCTCCTCGCGTTCGATGCGACTGCGGGCGGGGCCGCGCAGCTCGGAGTCGGCGAAGTCGACGGGACCGGATGCCGCGGACCACTCGTCGTCGGGGATCTCCAGCGGCGTCGGCGACACCCCGAGCTCCGCCTGGACGCTGCGCAGCGCCTCCGCGAACCCGCGCGCCGATGCGTACCGCCGCGACGGCTCGCGGCTCATCGAGGCGGCGAGCACCTCCTGCAGGGATGCCGGGACATCCGCGCGCGCGATGTCGGTGTAGCTCGCACGGGCGATCCGCCGGCGCAGCTGCTCCTTGGTGTTCTGGCCGCGCTCGCGGCGCTCGAACGGGCTGTGGCCGGCAAGGAGCGAGTAGACCGTGGCCCCCAGGCTCCACACCTCGCTCGCGATGGTGCCGGCTGTCTGTTCGGCGACCACCTCGGGTGCGCTCCACGGGATCGACATCGCCAGCACCTCGTCAGCGGTGTCGCGCATCAGCGACGACGAGATGCCGAAGTCGGCGAGCACGGGGGTGCCGAACGTCGTGATGAGGATGTTGCTCGGCTTCACGTCGCGGTGCACGAGACCGGCGCGGTGGGCGGACTCCAGAGCGCTGGCCATGCGCACCCCGACCGCAAGGACCTCCTCGACGGGGATGCGCTCGATGCGGTAGCGCTGCGAGAGCGAGCCGGGGCAGAACTCCATCACGATGTACGGACGGCCGTCGGCCGAGATACCCGCCTGGTAGACGGTGACGATCGCGGGATGCGCCGAAAGGTGCGCGAGGACGTCGGCCTCAGCGTTGAACATTCGCCGCAGCTCGGGGTCGCGCACGTCGCTCGGCATCACCTTCACCGCGACGTTGCGCCGGGGCATGTCCTGCTCATAGAGGAAGACGTCGGCAAAGCCGCCCGAGCCCAGCGGCCGGATGTACGCGAGCCCGGGGAGGATCGGTGGCGCGGAGGGAAGGCGAGTGGTCACTGTGCCTCCCCAGCCTCGAATAGCGCGTCCCGAGCGGAGTCCCCGAACGGCGCCCGCAAACCGGCCAATGCTAACAAACGAGACTGGGCTGATCCGGCCGTGTCCACCGTGTGGGGGACACCGCTGGATCACGCGTCGACGCGGGGCGTCAGGAGTTGGAGGGGTCGTGCGGGTCGAAGGGCGCGTCGAGCGATCGGGTGAGCTCCTCGAGCATCGCCTCGATCTGCGGCTCGACGAACTCGGTGATGGCCGCCTGGATGCGCAGGCGATGGTGCAGCAGGATCGTGCACACCTCCCTGCCGACCATGTTCGCGTAGTCGTCGGCGAGGCCGACCTCCTGGCGCAGCGCGGCCTTCGCCTCCTCGCTCAGCGGAGGAAGCGGCGCGACATCCGCATCCGCCGCGTCTGCCAGACCCGAGATCGTGAACAGGAAGGGGGCGCCCGGCACCGGATCGGGGTCGAGCGGCAGCCCCTCGAACTCGGGATCCAGCCCCTCGGCCGGCCGGTAGCTGCGCGCGCGGTTGCGCGCCGCCTGCTGGTCGAGCTCGCCCTGCAGCATCGGCAGGTTCAGCGCGGTGTACTCGGCCACCGCGCGGTCGACGATGGTCTTCATGCGGGTCGACAGCCCGTGCTGCACGCCGTGCGGAACGTCGGCACCGAGCCCCGCGGCGGAGAGCACCGGCGATCCGAAGCACCGGCGGCACGGCGCGACGCGCCCGCGGTGCGTCGCGGGCTCCCAGCGGGGCAGCCACGCGAGCCAGACGTCCACCGCCTGGCTGACCTGGGTTTCGAGCGAGCGCTCCACCCGACCCATTGTTCCCTGTCCCCGCCGATCTCGCCCTCCCCCCGCCGAGATGACGCGTTGCGCTGCAAGACGGCACCAAGCCCCTGCCCCCCGCCCGCGCCGTCCAAAGAGGTAAACGCGCCCGAACGAAACGACCGCGTCTACCGGTTCGGGGAGCGCCAGCATGCCTCCGCGGCCGGCATGCCTGCGGGGGAAACAGGCGAGGTCGATATGAAGGGACGGATGCCGGGGGCGGGGAGGTTACTCGTCGAACTCGTCCTCCCAGGGCCACCGGGGGCGCTGGGAGCGGGTGCGGACCAGCGCGATGCCGCCCCACGCGGCGACGAGGGCGGCGGCTGCGACGACGACGCCGAACCAGGATGTCGCGATGCGGCCCGCGGCGGAACCGGCGGCGGCGAGATCCGAGCCCGTCACCACTGCTCCGAACCAGACCCCCACGACATAGGCGAGGTAGCACGCGCCGGCCGTCCACACGGCGCCCCAGTACGTCGGGGAGCGCCGACGCACCGCAGCCCAGAGCGTCCCGGCGAACGCCGCCGTCGTGAGGATCGTCCCGAGTATCCCGGGCAACTGGCCGAGCCCGGGCACCTCGATGACGGCCTCGCCGATGGCGAGCGACACCATCCCGAGCCCGAAGATCAGAAGCGCGATGAATGCCGCCGTCGCGAAGGCGAGCGCGACGAGCGGGCGGACCGGTCCGCCCTCGGCATCCGGTCGGGTCGACATCTCCCGGTCTGGCACCGCCCGGCCCGCCGCCTACTGCCGGACGAGCTGCGGGCCCGCCTCGAGCGTGCGCTCGTACTCGCGCTGGGCCTCGATGTTCAGCTCCGTCACGCGCTTGCCTCGGGCGGCTGCCCACGAGCCGAACCAGATCGTGAGCTCACGGCCGATGACGAACGCGGCGATCGCGAGCGGGGCGAGCAGCTCGCCCTCGACGAGCGTCGCGCCTTCGCTGGCGGTGAGCATCCAGAACGGAGCCTGGAAGAGCTGACCGAGGATGTGGCCGCCGTACGCGGCGAAGCCGACGAGCAGGCCGAGGATCACCCACACGCCCCAGCGGCCGCGGTTGATGATGGCGCCCAGCAGCCAGAACGCGAGGAAGAACACCACCACCGGCACCCAGAGCGACCATGTCGCCAGGGCGGCGAGCGTGGTGCTGCCGGCGTTCTCCGCGGTCACGTCGCCGGTCAGCGCTCCGAATCCGAGCCACGCGGCGAGGTACAGGACGGCGAACGACAGGGCGGCGAGCAGTCCGATCGCACCGACGGCGGCGCGGTTTCCCCGGGGGTTCGGCGCTTCGGGCGCCTGCACGAAGATGGGCTGCGGAGCGACCGCGGCGGCGCCCACGACGGGTGTCTCCACGACGGGCTCGCTGGGCGTCACGACGGGCGGGACCACGACGGTGTCGGCCTCGTCGTCCGCATCGTCGCGTCCGTACGCGGCCTCGTACGCGGCGGCGCTGCTGATCTCGGGCTCGTCATCGACGGCCACCGGCTCAGCCGCGACGACCGGCTCCGGCTCGGCCGCGACGACCGGCTCGGGCTCTGCGACCGGAGCGACCTCGGGCTCGGCGACGGGGTCGACGGATGCCGCGGCGGACTCCGTCTCCGGATCGGAGACCGCGTCGCGTCGGGCGGCCTCGGCATCCGCGAGACCCTCGTGCGCACGGCCGACCACGTCATCGACCGGGGTGGGCTCTTCGACCGGTTCGCCGAGGGACGAGGTGGGGTCACTCATCGGATGCACTCCTCACGCGGGGCACGTCCCCGCCCTGGCAGGGTATCCCGCCGCGCGCCCGTCGCCGCGGAGGCATGCCGCGCGTATTTCACGGCGCGCGCCGCGGTTGCGCGGTGCACCGCGCGGTTATGGTGGCTCCATGCCACACCCCCGTGCCCGACGAGCCGCTTCCGCGGCATCCGTCCTCCTCGCGCTCGCCGCGCTCGTCGCGTGCGCTCCGGAGTCCGGCACGGGATCGACCGCGTCGCCGGGCGGAGCGGCGACAGCCACGGTGGCCGCGACGCCCACGCCCATCCCGACGCGCGCCGACCCCACCCCGACCGCGAACGCGCGGCCGGACATCCCCAAGGACTGCCGCGCGATCCTCACCGACGCCGTGCTCGACCAGCTCGCAGACACTCCGCTCAACGACCCCGCCTTCGGCTCGTCGGGCGTGCAGCCCGACGGCAGCCTGATCTGCATCTGGGGCGATCCGGCCGCAGACACCACCGCACTCGGGACCACGATCACCTACGTCTCCCGCGGACCCGCCCTCGACATGCTGAACCAGCTGGCCGATGAGGAGGGCTTCACGTGCTTCACGCCGGACGGCGGCACCCGCTGCGAGAAGACGTGGCAGAACGAGACGTACCCCGTCACGGACGGCCGCACGCTCTTCTGGCGCGACGACGTGCTCATCGACACGAAGTTCTCGAACCTCGCACCGAGCGGCTACACCTCCGCGATCGTCGCGAGCATCTTCGGATCGGACGACGAGTAGCACGCCGGCGCGTATCGAGGCGGGCGTGACAGGCGGGCGTCAGCCCCACACGTGCGCTTCCAGGCGCGCGCCGTACTCCTCCGGCCGCCACCCGTTCTGGGAGCTCGACAGCCAGAGCCCGCCGCGCATGGTGTGCTCCTCGAGCACGTCGCCCCGCGTGCGCGTGCAGCGCAGCGCCCCGTCGTCCGACGTGCATGCGAAGCCCTGCCCGCGCAGTGACGCATCCGCGATCGACGCGGCATCCTCGCCCACCGAGGCGAGGGTGGTCACGATGCCGCCGTCCTCCTCCAGCGCCCACGCGCACGTGACGATCACGATCGGCGCGAGGGCGTCCGACAGCGCCGTGACCGCTGTCGCCGGCTCGCCCACGCGCTGAGTGAGCAGGGCACCGCCGCGCCACGTGAGCTCGGCCCAGACGCTGTCGGGGTAGAGCGTCCGGCAGTCGATCGACCCGTCGGCGAGCGCGAGGAGTGCGGGAGGGTCCGCGGCGGGAGGCGCCTCTCGCTCGGTCGTGGCCGCGCGGAGCGTGTCGCCCGCCCACAGGAGAGAGACGGGGAGCATGGGCAGTGCCAGGTACACCAGGCCGGCGACCACCGCCAGGCACAGCAGACCGGCCGGCACCGCCACCCAGCTGTTGCGTCCGCCGATCCGCGCCACAGGTCCCCCACCTCCGCTTCCACGGTAAGCGGGTCGGACGGATGCCGTGGACCCGGCGCGCGTGACCGCGACGAAGTCGTCGGGAATCGGCATCCGTCGCATGCGAAAGGGCCCCGGCGTGAACCGGGACCCCTTCGTGTCAGCGAGGACTAAACGCTCAGTTGTACGTACCGGGCGTGAAGTCGTCCGTCGAGAAGCTGTCGAAGTCGACGTAGCTCAGGTCGGCATCCGAGTAGGCGCCGTCCGACGCGAAGATGCGGTTGGGGTACCGCTCGCTCTTCGCCTCCTCCGTCGCCTCGACCGTGACGTTGCGGTACTTCGCAAGTCCGGTTCCGGCGGGGATGAGCTTTCCGATGATGACGTTCTCCTTGAGGCCGACCAGCGGGTCGCTCTTGCCCTCCATCGCCGCCTGGGTGAGGACGCGCGTCGTCTCCTGGAACGACGCGGCCGACAGCCACGACTCCGTCGCGAGCGACGCCTTCGTGATACCCATCAGCTCCGGACGACCCGACGCCGGGCGCTTGCCCTCGGCCACGGCCTCGCGGTTGATCCGCTGGTACTTCTTGAAGTCCACCAGCTCACCGGGCAGCAGCTTCGTGTCGGCGTGGTCGACCACGGTGACCTTCCGCAGCATCTGGCGCACGATGACCTCGATGTGCTTGTCGTGGATCGGCACACCCTGCGAACGGTACACACCCTGCACGCCGCCCACGAGGTACTTCTGCACCTCACGAGCACCCTGCACGCGCATGACCTCCTTGGGGTCGAGCGTTCCGACCTGGAGCGCCTGGCCGACCGTGACGTGCTGGCCGTCCTCGACCAGCAGCGTCGCGCGCTTGAGCACCGGGTAGATGTGCGGCTCGTCGCCCGAGTCGGGGGTCAGGATGACCTTCTTCGAGCGGTCGGTCTCCTCGATCGTGATGCGTCCGTCGGACTCGGCGATCGGGGAGGCGCCCTTCGGCGTACGCGCCTCGAACAGCTCCTGCACGCGGGGCAGACCCTGCGTGATGTCATCCGCCGACGCCGACCCACCGGTGTGGAAGGTGCGCATCGTCAGCTGCGTGCCGGGCTCGCCGATCGACTGGGCCGCGATGATGCCGACGGCCTCGCCGATGTCGACGATCTTGCCGGTCGCGAGCGAGCGGCCGTAGCACTGCGCGCAGACGCCGACGGCGGAGTCGCAGGTGAGGACCGAGCGGACCTTGATCGACTCGACACCCTCCTCGACGAGGCGGTTGATGAGCACGTCGCCCACGTCGTCGCCCGCCGCGGCGAGGACATCGCCCTTGGGGCCGACCACGTCGGCTGCGAGGGTGCGCGCGAACACCGAGTTCTCGACGTTCGCATCCTTCACCAGGACGCCGTCGCTGCCGGCGGCCGCGATCGGGAGCTCGAGACCCTTGGTCGTGCCGCAGTCCTCCTCGCGGATGATGACATCCTGCGAGACGTCGACGAGGCGACGCGTGAGGTAGCCCGAGTCGGCCGTACGCAGGGCCGTGTCGGCCAGACCCTTGCGGGCACCGTGCGTCGCGATGAAGTACTCCGCCACCGACAGACCCTCGCGGTACGAGGAGATGATCGGACGCGGGATGATCTCACCCTTGGGGTTGTTCACCAGGCCCCGCATACCGGCGATGTTCCGGATCTGCAGCCAGTTGCCTCGCGCACCCGACGACACCATGCGGTTGATGGTGTTGTCCTCGGGGAAGTTCGCGCGCATCGCGGCCTGGACCTCGTCGGTCGCCTCGGTCCAGATCTTGATGAGCTCCTGACGACGCTCGGCGTCGGTGGTGAGACCCTTCTCGAACTGCGCGGTGACCTTGGCCGCCTGCTTCTCGTAGCCTGCGACGATCGCGCCCTTGTTCGGGGGCGTGAGGATGTCGCTGAGCGCCACCGTGACACCCGAGCGGGTGGCCCAGTAGAAGCCGGCGTCCTTGATGCGGTCGAGCGATGCCGCGACCTCCACCTTCGGGTACTCCTCGGCGAGCTTGTTGACGATCTGCGACAGCTTGCCCTTGTCCGCAGGCTCGCGGACGAACGGGTACCCCTTGGGGAGCGTGTCGTTGAAGATCGCCTGTCCGAGCGACGCGTCCACGAGTCCGTGGCGCTCGTAGCCCTCGGGGGCTTCGCCCTCGAGGAAGGCGAGACCGCGCACGCGGATGCGGACCTTGGCCTGCAGGTCGAGGGTGCCCTCGTCCTTGGCCAGGATCGCCTCGCCGACCGAGCCGAACACGCGACCCTCGCCGGCGGCGCCCTCCTTGACCGTGGTCAGGTGGTGCAGGCCGATGATCATGTCCTGCGAGGGCAGGGTCACCGGGCGGCCGTCGGACGGCTTCAGGATGTTGTTCGAGGCGAGCATCAGGATGCGGGCCTCGGCCTGGGCCTCGACCGACAGCGGCAGGTGCACGGCCATCTGGTCGCCGTCGAAGTCCGCGTTGAACGCGGCGCAGACGAGCGGATGCAGCTGGATGGCCTTGCCCTCGACGAGCTGAGGCTCGAAGGCCTGGATGCCGAGACGGTGGAGCGTCGGCGCGCGGTTGAGCAGCACGGGGCGCTCGCGGATGATCTCCTCGAGCACGTCCCACACCTCGGGACGCGTGCGCTCGACGGCGCGCTTGGCCGCCTTGATGTTCTGCGAGTGACCGAGGTCGATCAGGCGCTTGATCACGAACGGCTTGAACAGCTCGAGCGCCATCTGCTTGGGCAGACCGCACTGGTGGAGCTTGAGCTGGGGTCCGACGATGATGACCGAGCGGCCGGAGTAGTCCACGCGCTTGCCGAGCAGGTTCTGGCGGAACCGGCCCTGCTTGCCCTTGAGCATGTCGCTCAGGGACTTCAGCGCACGGTTGCCGGTGCCCGTGACGGGACGCCCGCGACGGCCGTTGTCGAACAGCGCGTCGACGGCCTCCTGCAGCATCCGCTTCTCGTTGTTGACGATGATCTCGGGGGCGCCGAGGTCGATCAGGCGACGAAGACGGTTGTTGCGGTTGATCACGCGACGGTACAGGTCGTTCAGGTCGCTGGTCGCGAAGCGGCCGCCGTCGAGCTGGACCATCGGGCGGAGCTCGGGCGGGATCACGGGGACCACGTCGAGGACCATGGATGCCGGGCTCATGCCCGTCTGCAGGAACGAGTTCACGACCTTCAGGCGCTTGATCGCACGGATCTTGCGCTGGCCCTTGCCCTCCGAGATCTGCAGGTGCAGGTTCTCGGCCTCGGCGGCCAGGTCGAACGCCTCGAGGCGGCGCTTGATCGACTCCGCACCCATGTAGGCCTCGAAGTACTGACCGAAGCGGTCCTGGAGCTCGTGGAAGATCTCGTCCTCGCCCTTCAGGGCGCCGACGTCGAGGGTGCGGAAGTCCTCCCACACCTTCTCCAGGCGGATGATCTGGTCGTCGAAGGACTTGCGGATGCCCGCCATGTCCTTCTCAGCGGCATCCTTGACCTTCTTCTTCTGGTCGGCCTTGGCGCCCTCTTCCTCAAGAGCGGCGAGCTCCTCCTCCAGCTTCTGAAGGCGGGTGGCCACGCGCGCGTCGCGGCGGTCGCCCAGCGTCTTCAGCTCGAGGCGGATGTTGTTCTCCTGCGTCGCGAGGTCGCGGTGACGCGCCTCCTCGTCGACCGAGATGACCATGTAGGCGGCGAAGTAGATGACCTTCTCGAGGTCCTTCGGAGCCATGTCCAGCAGGTACCCCAGACGCGACGGGACGCCCTTGAAGTACCAGATGTGGGTCACCGGAGCGGCGAGCTCGATGTGGCCCATGCGCTCGCGGCGGACGGAGGACTTGGTGACCTCCACGCCGCAGCGCTCGCACACGATGCCCTTGAAGCGGACCCGCTTGTACTTGCCGCAGGCGCACTCCCAGTCACGGCTCGGCCCGAAGATCTGCTCTCCGAAGAGGCCGTCCTTCTCGGGCTTGAGCGTGCGGTAGTTGATGGTCTCAGGCTTCTTGACCTCGCCGTAGGACCAACGACGGATGTCGTCGGCGGTGGCCAGGCCGATGCGAAGCTGATCGAAAGTTGTTGACTCGAGCACTAGTTCTCAGTTCTCCTGTGTCGGAAATTCTTCGTTGCCGGGCCGGGTCAGATCTCGTCGATCGACGAGGACTCGAAGCGGCTGGAGATGTTGATGCCGAGCTCTTCGGCAGCGCGGAAGGCGTCGTCGTCGGTGTCGCGGAGGTTGACCGGCGTCCCGTCGGCCGAGAGGACCTCGACGTTCAGGCAGAGCGACTGCATCTCCTTCATGAGCACCTTGAAGGACTCGGGGATGCCGGGCTCCTGGATGTTCTCGCCCTTGACGATCGCCTCGTAGACCTTGACGCGGCCGAGGATGTCGTCGGACTTGATCGTGAGGAGCTCCTGCAGCGCGTACGCGGCGCCGTAGGCCTCGAGGGCCCACACCTCCATCTCACCGAACCGCTGACCGCCGAACTGCGCCTTACCACCGAGCGGCTGCTGGGTGATCATCGAGTAGGGGCCGGTCGAGCGGGCGTGGATCTTGTCGTCCACGAGGTGGTGCAGCTTCAGGATGTACATGTAGCCGACCGAGACGGGCGCCGGGAACGGCTCGCCGGAGCGGCCGTCGAACAGGAGGGCCTTTCCGCTCGATCCGATCAGGCGATCGCCGTCGCGCGTGAGGTTCGTCGAGTCGAGCAGACCCGCGATCTCCTCCTCGAGCGCGCCGTCGAACACCGGGGTCGCGACCTTGGTGCCTGGAGCGGCCTCGAAGGCCTCCTGCGGCAGGCGGGCGGCCCACTTCGGGTTGCCCTCGACCTTCCAGCCCTGCTTCGCGATCCACCCGAGGTGGGTCTCGAGCACCTGGCCGAAGTTCATACGGCCGGGGATGCCGAGCGGGTTCAGGATCACGTCGACCGGGGTGCCGTCCGCGAGGAACGGCATGTCCTCGACGGGCAGGATCTTCGCGATGACGCCCTTGTTGCCGTGGCGGCCGGCGAGCTTGTCGCCCTCGGTGATCTTGCGCTTCTGGGCGATGTAGACCACGACGCGGCGGTTGACGCCGGAGCCGAGCTCGTCGTCGCCGTCCTCGGCGTTGAACTCCTTGACCGCGATGATCGTGCCCTGCTCGCCGTGGGGGACCTTCAGCGACGTGTCGCGGACCTCGCGGCTCTTCTCGTTGAAGATCGCACGCAGCAGGCGCTCCTCGGCCGACAGCTCGGTCTCGCCCTTGGGCGTGACCTTGCCGACCAGGATGTCGCCCGGACGCACCTCGGCGCCGATGCGGATGATCCCGCGCTCGTCGAGGTCCTTCAGCAGGTCGGGGCTGACGTTGGGGAGATCACGGGTGATCTCCTCCTTGCCGAGCTTCGTGTCGCGGGCGTCGACCTCGTACTCCTCGATGTGGATCGAGGAGAGGGTGTCGTCCTTCACCAGGTCCTGGCTGAGGATGATCGCGTCCTCGAAGTTGTGACCTTCCCACGTCATGAACGCGACGAGGAGGTTCTTGCCGAGCGCGAGCTCGCCGTTCTCCGTCGCCGGGCCGTCGGCGATGACCTCGCCGACCTCGACGCGCTCGCCGGCCGAGACCACGACGCGCTGGTTGTAGGACGTGCCCTGGTTGGAGCGGTCGAACTTGCGCAGGAAGAAGTCCTGCGTGCCGCCCTCGTCCAGCTGCACCGTCACGACGTCGGCCGAGACTTCGACGACGACACCGGCCTTGTCGGCGATGAGCACGTCACCGGCGTCGATGGCCGCGAAGCCCTCCATGCCGGTGCCGACCACCGGCGACTCCGAGCGGAGCAGGGGCACGGCCTGACGCTGCATGTTCGCACCCATGAGGGCGCGGTTGGCGTCGTCGTGCTCGAGGAACGGGATGAGCGAGGTCGCGACCGACACCATCTGGCGGGGCGAGACGTCCATGTAGCCGATCTCGTCGGCGGGGAACAGGTCGACCTCGCCGCCCTTCTTGCGGGCGAGCACGCGGTCCTCGGTGAAGTGACCGTCGGCCTTCAGCGGCGCGTTGGCCTGGGCGACGATGTGGTCCTCTTCCTCGGATGCCGTGAGGTAGTCGATCTGCTCGGTGACCTTGCCCTTGACGACCTTGCGGTACGGCGTCTCGATGAAGCCGAACGCGTTGATGCGCGCGAACGACGCCAGCGAGCCGATGAGGCCGATGTTCGGGCCTTCCGGGGTCTCGATCGGGCACATGCGGCCGTAGTGCGAGGGATGGACGTCACGGACCTCGACGCCCGCGCGCTCACGCGACAGGCCGCCGGGGCCGAGCGCCGACAGGCGGCGCTTGTGGGTCAGACCCGCGAGCGGGTTGTTCTGATCCATGAACTGCGACAGCTGCGACGTTCCGAAGAACTCCTTGATCGCGGCGACGACGGGGCGCACGTTGATCAGGGTCTGCGGCGTGATCGCCTCGATGTCCTGCGTGGTCATGCGCTCGCGGACGACGCGCTCCATGCGGGACAGACCGGTGCGGACCTGGTTCTGGATGAGCTCGCCCACCGCGCGGATGCGACGGTTGCCGAAGTTGTCGATGTCGTCGATGTCGAGACGGATCTCGGCGGGCTTGCCGCCGCGGAGGCCGTCGAACGTCGTGTCGCCGCGGTGCAGACGCACGAGGTACTTGATGGTCGCGACGATGTCGTCGACCGTCAGCACCGAGTCCGACAGCGCGCCGGCGAGGCCGAGCTTCTGGTTGATCTTGTAGCGGCCGACCTTGGCAAGGTCGTAGCGCTTCGGGTTGAAGTAGAAGTTGTCCAGCAGCGCGCGGGCAGCCTCGGCGGCCACCTGCTCGCCCGGACGGAGCTTGCGGTAGATGTCGCGGAGCGCGTCCTCCTTGGAGAGGATCGTGTCCTTCGAGAGCGTCTCCTCGATCGAGTCGAAGCCGGCGAACTCGGCGAGGATGTCCTCGCTGGTCAGGCCCAGGGCCTTGAGGAAGACCGTGACCGACTGCTTGCGCTTGCGGTCGATGCGCACGCCCACCTGGTCGCGCTTGTCGATCTCGAACTCGAGCCACGCGCCGCGGCTCGGGATGATGCGCGCCGAGACGATGTCCTTGTCGGACGTCTTGTCGGGCGTGCGGTCGAAGTACACACCGGGCGAACGGACGAGCTGGGACACGACGACGCGCTCGGTGCCGTTGATGATGAACGTGCCCTTGCCGGTCTGGAGCGGGAAGTCGCCCATGAAGACGGTCTGGGTCTTGATCTCACCGGTCTGGTGGTTCATGAACTCGGCCTCGACGTAGAGCGGGGCCGCGTACGTCTTGCCGCGCTCCTTGCACTCCTCGATGGAGTACTTCTCAGGCTCGAGGTACGGGTTCGTGAAGCTCAGCTGCATCGTCTCGCTGAGGTCTTCGATCGGCGAGATCTCCTCGAAGATCTCCTCGAGACCGCTGATCTCGGGCACGTCGGTGCGGCCGGCCTTCTTGGCGGCGTCGACGCGGGCCTTCCAGGCCTCGTTGCCGACGAGCCAGTCGAAGGACTCGGTCTGCAGCGCCAGCAGGTCGGGGACCGTGAGCGTGTCGGAGATCTTGGCGAACGAGAGGCGGGAAGCTCCGCGGCCGTTCTTGAGGGTGGTGGTGGTTGCGTTGCGCGCAGCAGCCAAGGGGATTACCTCCGTGGGCCCGGGCAGGGCCTTGTTCCTTGTCGTCAGGGTGGAGTGCTCATTCGTCCCCGAAGCCTGGCGCCGCACTCCGCTTCGCACGCAGAACGTTGAAGCGGGGGCACGCAGGCACAGCCGACCACCATATGAGGGCAGGGGGAATCCAAGAGCGCAAGGACCTACTATACGCCGCGCGACGCGCCATGTCCAGCTGGAATCTTGACGAGTTGCGGATGCTGCGGTATAAACGCTCCTTCGTGGTGGACGCGAGCGGCATCCGACCCCCAGAATATGGCCATGTCGCTGGGGAGCGTTGGGCCTGCGGGGGCCATCCGCACCCCCGATCAGCGGCTGCGCGTCTTCGTCAGCTCCACGCTGCGCGAGCTCGCGGCGGAGCGGCGGGCAGCCCGCGGTGCGATCGAGGAGCTGCGGCTCGCGCCGGTCATGTTCGAACTCGGCGCGCGGCCGCATCCGCCCCGGGACCTGTACCGCTCGTACCTCGCGCAGTCCGACGTGTTCGTGGGAATCTACGGCGAGAGCTACGGGTGGGTGGCCCCCGACGAGCAGGTATCCGGCCTCGAAGACGAGTACAACCTCGCGCCGGCCTCGATGCCGAAGCTCATCTACATCAAGGCCTCCGCGAACCGCGACCAGCGACTCGAAGAGCTGATCGCGCGCATCCGTGCCGATGACACCGCGGCCTACCTGCCGTTCGAGACGCCGGAGCAGCTCGAGGAGCAGATCGTCGGCGACCTCGCGACGCTGCTCGCGGAGCGGTTCGACGCGGGGCGCGGGCACGACGCCGAGCCCCAGCTCGCCGCGCGCGTGCCGTCGGCATACTCCCGCATCATCGGCCGCGAGCGCGAGCTCGCCGAACTGCTGGAGCTCGTGAGCAGCGGCGAGCATCGCGTGGTGACCCTGCTCGGTCCCGGCGGGATCGGCAAGAGCCGGCTCGCGATCGAGACGGCCGCGGCCGCGGAGCATCTCTTCCCCGACGGCCGGGTGTTCATCGCGCTCGAGAACGTGTTCGAGCCGAGCCTGCTGATGTCGACGATCGCCTACGGACTCGGCATCCGGGACTCCGGCGAACGCGATGTCACCGAACGGATCGCACGCGCGCTCGCCGGACGCAGAGTGCTGATCATCCTCGACAACTTCGAGCAGGTGGTCGATGCGGCGCCCGAGATCGTCAACCTCTACGGGCTCGCACCGCACGCGGTGTTCCTCGTCACGAGCCGCATCGTGCTGCGGATCCGCGGCGAGCGCGTCTACGAAGTGCCGCCGCTGGCCATCACGGCGGATCTCGACGCGCTTCAGCGCGCCGGTGAGCTCGAACCGGAGGCGCTCGACGCACGGCTCGCGGGTCCGTCGGCCGCGGCGGCCGTGGCGGCCGTCTCCCGCGCCGCCGCCTCGCCCGCCGTGGAGCTCTTCGTCGAGCGCGCCCGCGCGGTCAAGCCGGACTTCGACCTGACCACCTCGAACGTCGCCGCGGTCGTCGCGGTGTGCGCGGCGCTCGACGGGCTTCCACTCGCGATCGAGCTTGCGGCGGCGCGGATGCGGGTGCTCACCCCCTCCGGCATCCTGCAGAGGCTCGACAGCCGGCTGCGTCTGCTGGTGGCCTCCAGTCGCGATCTGCCCGAGCGGCAGCGCACGCTGCGCGCGACGATCGAGTGGTCGACGGGGCTCCTCGAAGAGGACGAACGTCGTCTGCTCTGGGATCTGGGCGTCTTCTCCGCGGGCTTCACCTTCGAGGCGATCGAGTCGATCGGAGCGGGGCGGGTCTGGGAGCCTCGCGCCGTGGACGCGCTCGGCGCACTGGTCGACAGCTCGCTGGTCTCCCAAGTCGACGTCGACGGCGAGCCGGTGTTCTCGATGCTCGCCACCATGCGGGAGCACGCGGTGGAGGTCCTCGCCGAGCTCGGCGAGGAGCGGGCCATGCGCGACGCGCACGCGCGCTACATCGACGAGCTGACCCGGCGGCACGCCCCCGCGCTCGGCGATCGGCGGCAGGTGGAAGCGGTACGCCGTCTCGACCTCGAGCGCGGCAACCTCCGCACCGCGATCCGGCACCTCACCGCCGTCGGCGACGCTGACGTCGCGACCGGGATCGCCTGGCGTCTCTACCTGTATTGGTGGCTGCGCGGCTTCTTCTACGAGGTGCGCGTCTGGATGGAGGAGCTGCTCGAGCGCGTGCCGGACGCGTCGGCGCATGCGCGAGCGGTGGCCCGGTTCTACTGGATGTGGTCGGAGATCTGGACCACCGAGGAGGGCAGCGAGGTCATCTCCGGCATCCAGGAGTCCTCCGAGCTGTTCGCGGAAACCGGAGACGATCTGGGGGTCGCCCTCGCGCAGGCGACGAAGGGCCTGGCGCAGATCACGCTCGGGCACCTCGACGAGAGCGTCATCGTCGACCTCGAGCGCAGCGCCGAGCGCCTCCGGCTCCTGGACTGCCGATGGGGTGAGACCCTCGCGCTCATCGTCCTGGGGCGCGTCGCATGGATGCTGGGCGACTTCGACGGGGCGACCGATCGCTTCGCCGCCGCACTCGAGGCAGCGGAGGCCGGCGGCGATCCCTTCACGCAGACGGTCGCGCGGCACCACCTCGCCCGTCAGCGCGTGTTCGCAGGCGATCTGGACGTCGCCGCCCGGGGCTTCTTCGACGCGATGCGCATGTCGATGACCCTCGGCCACGACGAGGGGATCGCATACGCGATCGAGGGCCTGTGCGCCATCGCCGCCGTGCGCGGCGACGTCGAGGTCGCCGCGACGCTGGCCGGAGCCGCCGCGATCACGAGGCAGCGGCTCACCATGAACGACATTCCGCAGTTCGTCTACCACCTGCGGTACCTCGATGGGGCGACGACGGCGACCAACGCCGAGGCGGTCGCGGCCGCATCGGCCCGGGGCAGCGAGATGACTGCGACCGAGGCGGCCGAGTTCGCCCTGGCGCACGTCGACGCGGACTGATCGCCGGCGCGTTCCCGGCGTCAGCTCGGCCGGGCATGCCGGAATCGGACTCGCGTGCCCGGCCGCGCCTGCGCGAGGAGGTCGAGCGCGGCATCCGTCGCCACCGCGATGACCGGATAGCCCCCCGTGACGGGGCCGTCTGCGAGGAGCACGGTCGGGCGGCCCGTCGGCGGCACCTGCACAGCGCCGGGGACCATGCCCTCGCTCGGCAGCTCGCCGTCGCGGGTGCGCGCGAGTTCAGGGCCATCGAGACGGATGCCGATGCGGTCGGCATCCGTCGAGACCGTCCACACCGCATCGAACAGCGTCTCGAGCGCTCCGGGTGCGAACCAGTCGGAGCGGGGGCCGGGCGCGAGCTCGAGTTCGAGCTCGTCGTCGTGCGGAGCGCCCCACGCTGCGAGCGGTGCGACGGGGACGGGTCCGGCGACGTCATCCCGGACGCCGATCTCATCGCCCGCGCGCAGTGCCGCGGGACCGAGCCCCGCGAGGAGGTCCGTCGAACGGGAGCCGAGCGCGACGGTGCCGTCGAGCCCACCGCGGACAGCGAGGTAGGCGCGAGCGCCGTGGTCGAACCAGTCGAGGTGCAGCTCGGCACCCGCCGCCCAGGGATGCGCCTCGTACGGGTCGACGTCGTGGCCGTCCAGCCGCACCGGCCCCCACGCACCGGTCACGGCGAACCACTGATCCGACTCCGCGATCGTGCGGAAGCCGCCCATCGTCACCTCGACCGCCGTCGCGCCCTCGTCGTTGCCGACCAGCCGGTTCGCGGTGCGCAGCGCGGCCCGGTCGAGGGCTCCCGACACGGCCACGCCGACGGATGCCGCGCCCGGCCGCCCGAGGTCCTGCAGCGTCGCGAGGAGCCCCGCCTCGACGACCCGGAGCCGCCCACGGTCATCGGGCGGCGTTTCGTCTCGTCCCTTCGCTCCTCGCTCAACGACCGGAGTGAGCGGATCCCGGCCGCCCTGCGAGCGAGGCGGGATGGAAAGTCCGCGCTGCGGCCCGGCACGCTCGGCGAGCTCGCGGAGGCGGACGCGGGTGCCAGGGGCGAGGAGCGTGGGGGGATCGGCATCCGGGTCGAACAACGGCGCCGGCGTCGTGCCGATCAGGCGCCAGCCGCCCGGCGTCTCGCGGGGATAGGCACCGCTGAAGCGCCCGGCCAGGCCGATCGCGCCGGCCGGCACCCGCGTGCGCGGCGAGGCGAGCCGCGGCACGTCGAAGGGCCAGTCGGGGCTCACGAGGTAGCCGAACCCGGGCGCGAAGCCGGTGAAGGCGACCGTCCACTCGGCGGCGGCGTGACGGTGCGCGAGCTCCTCGGGACGGATGCCGAGGAGCTCCGCGGTCTCGGTCAGATCCGCGCCGTCGTAGACGACGTCGAGCTCGACCAGGGCGCCTGCCGGGCGGGCACCGGCGTCGGCCGCGGCCGCCTCGGCGAGCGCCCACGTCCGCGCCGACGTCAGCGGCAGCATCCGCGTGTCGATCCGCACCAGCACCGTGCGGGCGGCCGGAACGAGATCGACGACACCGTCCGGGCGCGAGGACTCCAGCCGCGCGTGCAGCGCGACAACGTCGTCGAGGCCGTCGACCTCGAGCAGCAGCGCGCGCTCGCCCATCGGCAGCGCCCGGGCGCTCACCATTCGAACACCGGGCACGCACCCATGCGGACCGCCCGAGGCTTCGGCATCCGTCCCGTCACCATGGCGCCCGCACGTCGATCCCCGCGTGGTCGAGGGCGGAGCGCACCGCGCGGGCCATGGCGACCGCCGCGGGAGAGTCGCCGTGGACGCAGAGGGATGCCGCGTCCGCGGCGACCACCGAGCCGTCGACGGCTTCGACGACACCGTGCGTCGCGAGCCGCACGGCGCGGGCCGCGACGGCCGCGGGGTCGTCCAGCAACGCGCCCGGCGCGCCGCGCGGCACGAGCATCCCGCCCGGGAGGTATCCGCGATCGAGGAACGCCTCTCGCACGAACGGGAGCCCTGCCGCCGCGGCGGCCACCGCGATCTCGCCGTCCTGGCCGAGGATCGGCAGCGGCCGGCCGATGCGCTCGGAGTGCTCGGCGGCCACGCGGACGACGGCGCGGGCCTGGGCGAGGTCGACGGTCACCGCGTGGTACAGCGCGCCGTGCGGTTTGACGTAGCGGAGGTCGGCGCCCGCCGCGATCAGCTCGGCGAGCTGCTGCGCCACCGCGGCTGCGAGGTCGGCGGGGTCCATCGCCCGCGGACTGCGCCCGAAGCCCGCGGGGTCGGGGTAGGACGGATGCGCGCCGACCGCCACGCCGAATCGCACGGCCCGTGCCACGGCATCCCGCATCGACGCCGCATCGCCGGCGTGCCCGCCGCACGCGACGCTCGCGCTCGAGATCACCGCGAACATCGCCTCGTCGTCGGCCGTGGGCACCCCGCCGACGGTCTCGCCGAGGTCGGCGTTGAGGTCGATCGCGCTCATGCTCCCACGGTAGCCCCGCCCTCCTCCCCCACGCCCTCGTCCCCCGACCTTGCCCCTGGCGCGTTACGGATACGTAAAGGTCGCGGGGGGCGCGTGCGGCAGGGGCGGGGGCGGGGCAGGATGGACCCATGGCCCGAACCACCGAGCGACCTGCAGCAGGCACCCCTCTGCTGCAGGTGCGCGATGTCGCCGTCGACTTCCAGACCCTCGCAGGTCCCGTGCACGCGGTCGAGGGGGTCGACCTCGAGATCGCCGCGGGCGAGACGCTCGCGATCGTCGGCGAGTCGGGCTCGGGCAAATCCACGACCGCGATGGCCGTGATCGGCCTCCTCCCGGGCAACGGCAAGGTGTCACGCGGCTCGATCATGTTCGAGGGCCAGGACATCGTCGGCGCCCCCGAGAGCATGATGCGGCAACTGCGCGGCCGCTCGATCGGACTCGTGCCGCAGGACCCGATGTCGAACCTCAACCCGGTCGCGAAGATCGGCACGCAGGTCGCCGAGACCCTCCTCGCGCATGGGCTCGCCACGCGCCGCGACGTCGACCGCAAGGTCGTCGAGACGCTCGCCGCCGCGGGCCTTCCCGATGCGGCCGCCCGCGCCAAGCAGTATCCGCACGAGTTCTCGGGAGGCATGCGCCAGCGGGCGCTCATCGCGATCGGCCTCGCGTGCAACCCCAAGCTCCTCATCGCCGACGAGCCCACGAGCGCACTCGACGTCACGGTGCAGAAGACGATCCTCGACCAGCTCGACCGGATGACGAGCGAGCTCGGCACCGCCGTCATGCTCATCACGCACGACCTGGGACTCGCCGCCGAGCGCGCGGCGCGTGTGGTCGTCATGCATCGCGGGCGCATCGTCGAGCAGGGTCCGGCTCGCCAGATCCTCGAGGACCCGCGGCAGCCGTACACGCAGGCGCTCGTGAGAGCCGCTCCGTCTGTCGCGGCGGTCCGGCTGCGTCCGGAGGTGTTCCGCCGGGCCGAGCAGGCCGCGGCACCCGCCATCGCGGTCGCTTCCCCGCCCGCCCCGGAGGAGTCGGATGAGAAGACGGATGCCGTGGCACCGGCATCCGTCGACGAAACCCGCTCACCGGAGGCCGCCGCCGAGAAGCCGGCCGACTACATCGTCGAGGTGGAGGGGCTGACCAAGCTCTACAAGGTGCGCGGGAGCAAGGAGGACTTCGCGGCGGTCCAGGACGTGTCGTTCGCGATCCCGCGCGGCGAGACCGTGGCGATCGTCGGCGAGTCCGGCTCGGGCAAGACCACGACCGCGCGCATGATGCTGAAGGTCATCGATCCGACCAGCGGCGCGATCCGCTTCGACGGGCAGGACGTGGCGAGCCTGAAGGGTCGTCAGCTGCGTGAGTTCCGCCAGCGGGTGCAGCCGATCTTCCAGGACCCGTACTCGTCGCTGAACCCGATGTTCACGATCGAACGGATCGTCTCGGAGCCCCTGGACTTCTACAAGCGCGGCTCGGCGAAGGAGCGTGGCGCGCGGGTGCGGCAGCTGCTCGACGACGTCGCCCTGCCCCAGTCGATGCTGCGCCGCTATCCGGCGGAGCTGTCCGGCGGCCAGCGCCAGCGCGTCGCCATCGCGCGGGCGCTCGCCCTCTCCCCCGACCTCATCGTGTGCGACGAGCCGGTCTCGGCGCTCGACGTGCTCGTGCAGGACCAGGTGCTGCGGCTGCTCCGCGACCTGCAGGGCGAGTACGGCCTGAGCTACCTCTTCATCTCCCACGACCTCGCCGTGGTCCGCCTCATCAGCGACTACGTCTGCGTCATGAAGGACGGCCGGCTGGTCGAGGCCGCCACCAGCGAGGAGATCTTCACGAATCCGCGTGACCCGTACACGCGCAAGCTGCTGTCGTCGATCCCCGGCAACGAGCTCGACATCGCCGTCTGAACGGATGCCGGGGCAATCGGCATCCGTCAGCGCCTGCGCGTCCTCGGGTCCATCGCCTCGCGCAGCGCCTCGCCGAAGAGGGTGAATCCGAGCGCGGTGATCATGATGCAGATGCCCGGGAAGAAGGCGAGCCACGGGGCGATCGCCAGCTCGTTCTGCGCGTAGGTGAGCATGCGGCCCCACTCTGCCGTCTCGGGGCGTCCGCCGCCGAGGCCGAGGTACGACAGCGCGGCGGCGTCGATGACCGCGGTCGCGAGGGTGAGCGTCCCCTGCACGATGACCGGGCCGATGCTGTTGGGCAGCACGTGGCTCATGGTGATGGTGCCGCGTCCGAGTCCGAGCGTCTGCGCCGAGAGGATGTAGTCGGCGCTGCGCTGCTGCAGCATCGAGGCGCGCAGCAGGCGCGCGAAGATGGGCACCTGCGAGGCTCCGATGGCGATCATGACCGACAGCTGCGTCTGGCCGAGGATCGCCGCGATCGACACCGCGAGCAGGAGGTTGGGCACCGAGAGCAGGATGTCGACGAACCGCATGATGACGGTGTCGACCCAGCCGCCGAAGGTGCCGGCGAGAAGGCCCAGCAGAAGGCCGCCGATGAGCCCGAACACGGTCGAGACGACACCGATCATCAGCGAGGCGCGCGCGCCCCAGATCAGCTTGGAGAGCACGTCGCCGCCGAAGCGGTCCAGGCCCAGGGGGAACTCGTCGATCTCGCCCGGACCCGGGATGTGGGTCGGAGTGATGTACTTCGCGCCGGGCAGCGCGGTCTCCGGGTACGGGGCCAGCCACGGCGCCAGGAGCGCGACGACGACGAACACGAACACGATGGCGGCGCCCACCCATGCGGTGGGGTTGTGGCGCAGGCGCCCGAACACGTCGCGCCAGAAGCCGCCCGGCGACCGGGCGCTGAGCAGCTCGCGGTCGACGATCTCGTTGTCGTCGACGGGCCCGCCGCTGGGGGCGGGGGGAAGTATGACCGAGCTCACGACACCCTCACTCTCGGGTCGATGAAGCTGTACGACACGTCCACGAACAGATTGATGAGCGCGTAGGTGATCGCGATGAAGATGATGAAGCCCTGCAGCACGGGGAAGTCCCGCTGCTCGATCGCCCTGGCCATGAACGAGCCGATCCCCGGGAAGGCGAAGACGCGCTCCGTGAGGATCGCCCCCGCCAGCAGCAGACCCGTCTGCAGGCCGACGGTGGTGATCACCGGCAGCATCGCGTTGCGGAGGATGAAGCGGCTGCGCAGGGTGCCGGTCGAGATGCCCTTCGCGCGGCCGGTCCGCACGTAGTCGGAGTGCTGCACCTCGAGCACCGAGGCGCGCGTGATGCGGACGATGATCGCGAGCGGAATCGTGCCGAGCGCGATCGCAGGGAGGATCAGGTGCAGGATCGCGTCCCACGCCGCGTCGAACTCTCCGGTGAGGATGCCGTCGAGCACATAGAACCCCGTCGGGTGGGTCGCGTCGATCCGCGGATCCTGCCGCCCATCGCTCGGCAGCCACCCCAGCTGCACCGCGAAGACGTACTTCAGCATGAACGCGAGGAAGAAGACGGGGATCGTGATGCCGACGAGGCTGAACACGACCGCCCCGTGGTCGCTGATGCGACCGTGGTGGCGCGCAGCGAGATATCCGAGCGGGATGCCGATGCCGACGGCGATCAGCAGCGCGGCCAGCGACAGCTCGATCGTCGCGGGGAAGCGGCGGAGGAACTCGTCGAGGACGGCGCGGCTGGTCTCGATCGACGTGCCGAAGTCGCCGACGAGAAGGCGCCCGATCCAGGTGAAGTACTGCTCGATGAGGGGGCGGTTGAACCCGTAGAGCTCGTTGATCCGCTCCACCGCCTCGGGCGTCGCCTTCTCGCCCAGGAGTGCCACGGCTGGCCCGCCGGGGAGCGCCCGCACCCACAGGAACAGCAGGATGCTGAGGCCGATGAGCGTCGGAATGAGCAGGAGGAGCCGGTTGCCGATAGTGCGCAGCACGGAGGGAGTCTCTCAGGTCGGATCGATGCGTGGTGCGAGACGGACCGAAGCCCGCCCCGCACCACGCCTGACGGCACAGCCGCCGATTACTCGGTCAGGACGATACCGGTGAAGACCTCATCGGTGACCGGGCTCGCCGGGTAGCTCTGAACCCGCGGCGAGAACGCCAGGGTGGGAGCCGGGTGAGCGAGCGGGACGCCCGGGATGAAGGTCGCGACCATCTCGTTGATGTCCTCGTAGAGCGCCGTCTGGTCCTCCAGGCTGGCGACGCCACGCGCCTCCTGCAGCGCCTGGAACAGCTCGGGGTAGTCGAAGCCCCACTCCGAGGACTGACCGCCGAAGAAGACGCCCACGAAGTTGTCGGTGTCGTTGTAGTCGCCGGTCCAGCCGAGGAGGTGGATGCCGTGGTCGGCCGACCCGGTGATCCGGTCGAGGTAGTCCGGGTTCCAGGCGTTGGTCACCGGGTTCGCCACCACGCCGACCTCGGCGAGCTGCGCCGAGAGGACGGTGAAGATCTGCTCCGGGTCCGGCATGTACGGACGCGAGACGTTGACGGGGTAGTTGAAGTCCAGCGTCAGCGGGTTCGCCTCGTCATAGCCGGCCTCGGCGAGCAGCTCGGTGGCCTTGGCCGGGTCGTAGTCGTACGTCGTGACGTTCGGGTTCCAGCCGTTGACGACATCCGGGATGAACTGCGTCGCCTTCTCGGTGCCCTCGGGGAGGACCTGCGAGATGAGCGCATCCTTGTCGATCGCGTACGACAGCGCCTCGCGCACCAGCGGGTCCTGCAGCGCGGGGACCGCCTGGTTGAACGCGAGGTACAGGATGGTGAACGGCGGACGCGAGACCATCGTGTAGCCGGCATCCTCGAGCGCGCCCGTGTCGGCGGGGCCGACGAGGTCGTAGCCGTCGATCGCGCCCGACTCGAGCGCCTGGCGGCGCGCGGTGGGGTCGTCGATCACACGGAAGATGATCTTGTCGATCTGGCCCGGGTCGCCCCAGTAGCCGTCGTAGGCCGACAGCGTGACCTGCTCGCCCGGCGACCACTCGTCGAACTTGTAGGGACCGGTGCCGGTCGGGTGCGCCTGGCCGTACTCCGACAGGGTCGGCGCCTCGGCGGTGCCGCCGATGCCGTCGGCGTCGTACTCCTCGAGCGCGGTCGGGCTCTGCATGGCGAAGGCCGGCAGCGACAGCGCCGGGATGAAGCCGGCGAAGGGCTGGTTGAGCTCGATAGTCACCGACGCGTCGCCGTCAGCCGTGCACGACTTGTACACGGCGGCATCCGGCGTCTCGACGTACCCGCGGAACAGCTTGCCGTAGTAGTACGACGTCGCCTCGCTCGCGGCCAGACCGGTCCAGTTGTACCAGCGGTCGAAGTTGTAGCAGACCGCGTCGGCGTTGAAGGGGGTGCCGTCGTGGAACGTGACGTCCTGCTTCAGCTCGAACGTGTGCGACATGCCGTCGGGGGCCGATTCCCACGACTCCGCCAGGAGAGGGGCGGGGTCGGCGGTACCGGGGGCGGTGCCGATGAGGCCTTCGAAGATCTGGCGCGAGATTCGGAACGTCTCGCCGTCCTGCGCGAATGAGGGATCGAGGTTGGCGGGGTCGTTCGAGGCGGCGAACACGAACGTGCCGTCGACCTCTGCCGAGGCATCCGTGTCGTCATCCGTGCCGCGCTCGCTGGCGCAGGCCGTGAGCGCGAGCGCACCGATGACCGCGACTGCGGCGCCGGTGAGCCAGCGCCTTCTCGCTGTGGGGAGCATGTGCTGTGCACCTTCCATGTCGCGCGGGCTTCGTTGCGCGATGTGGTGCATCGCGGCAGCGCAGCCCGCAGGGGAGTAGTTCCTCGACGCTACCCGCGGTGGGGCGCGCCGACGATTACACCAATGTCTCGATTGTGTTTCGACGTTGCGGGACGCCGCGAATTCAACGATATGCGCGGTCTGAGGCGCGCGTGGCGAGCACAACCGTCAACTCGGCGCGGCGAGCGAGCCGGCCGCGGCTAACGTGGACGCATGGCGCGCTCGCGGAACGATGCCCCCGTCCCCGCGGTGCGGCTGACGGACGGCACACTCGCGCGGATCATCCCCTCGGCCTACGGCGGCGGGTGGGAGCTCGAGGTCGACGGGACGCCGCAGTCCCACGTCGATCTCGACGACCCCACGCACCTGCACTTCGAATACGTCGCCCGCATGGGCGCGGTGATCGACAGGCTCCGGATGCCGGGGCAGCCGCTCACCGCGATCCATCTCGGCGCCGGTGCGCTGACCATTCCCCGGTACATCGAGGCGACCCGCCCCGGCTCGCGTCAGCAGGTCGTCGAGCTCGAGCCGACGCTGTGGGACCTGGTGCGCGAGCACCTTCCGCTGCCGCGGGGCGCTTCGGTGCGGATGCGGATCGGGGATGCCCGCGAGGCGCTGGCGCGATTTCCGCCCGGGATCGTCGGCAATGCCGATCTGGTGGTCTCCGACGTGTACTCGGGCGCGCAGACGCCCGCGCACCTCACGACGGTCGAGTTCTACACCGCCGCGTCGCGCCTCCTCGCGCGGGACGGGGTACTGCTCGTGAACGTCGCGGACGGCGCGGGGCTCGCGTTCGCGCGGCGTCAGGTCGCGACGATCCGCGCGGTGCTGGAGCACGTCATCGTGCTCGCGGAGGTGCAGACCCTCAAGGGCCGCCGCTTCGGGAACCTCGTCATCGCGGCATCCCGTGCCCCGCTGCCGACCGACTGGCTCCCGCGGCTCATGGCCGCCGGTCCCCACCCCGCGAAGGTCGCGCAGGGCGCCGAACTCGACGAGTTCGCCCGCGGGGCGCCGGTGGTCACAGACGCCGACGCGATCCCGTCGCCGAAGCCC
>Ga0307505_10000498_pt1 | contig 42920 bp, 38 predicted proteins | sample 23_S_MG_FD_202183 | JGI IMG/M metagenome (GOLD analysis project Ga0307505, IMG submission 202183) | Soil microbial communities from Populus trichocarpa stands in riparian zone in the Pacific Northwest, United States - 23_S | ecosystem: Environmental > Terrestrial > Soil > Riparian zone > Trees...
CTTAGGCTTTCCTCGCATAAGCTCGGGCGGCCGTTCGGCCTTGCGGGTTCCTGTGCAGGTGTCCCGCTTCGCGGTTCAGCTTCGCTTCCGGAACCCGGATCAGTGCTCTCCGGCACCGGGCACGGCCGATCCCCCGCCGGCGAGCGCGGGATTACGCCTGGGGATGCGCGGAGCGAACGGGGTCCGGCCGGCGCTGGCCTGGGCATCACAGGATTGCCTTCGCGAAGCATGTTCAAGCGTACGGCGGCGAGGGCTTCGCGGAAAACTCGCTGCTCGGCCCTGAGGTGCGAGGCGGTGACGGTGCGGACACGCACCCTTGCCGTCTGCCGTCGGGGATGGCCCCCGCGCGTTTCTCGCATCCTGGGACGGACGCCTCGCGGACGAGAGGTCCGTTGAAGCGCCGGCCGTTGCGGGAGTGTAAGAGCGAAGCGCTGTTCACGCCCCCGCACCCGTCGCTTGTGCCGGCTCGCACCGGCGCGAGGGTGACTAACCTATTTGGTTAGATTTGTCAAGGTCGTTCCGCTCGGCCGCCTTGACCTGCTGCCACAGCGCCTCCTGTTCGTCGAGGTTCAGGCGTGAGAAACCGCCACCGGCCAGGACCTCCATCGCCCGATAGCGGCGCTCGAACTTGTCGTTTGCCGCTCGGAGCGCTTCCTCGGCCTTGGTTCCGTAGGCACGCACCAGATTGACTGCCGCGAACAGCAAATCTCCGGCTTCTTCCAGTTGTTTATCGGGCGAAGCTGCGGCCAGTTCGGCCGTCTCTTCGGCGAGCTTGTCAGCCGGACCCAGGGTGTCCGGCCAGTCGAATCCCTCGCGGGCGGCGCGCTTCTGCAGCTTCTCGGCGCGCAGCAGCGCTGGTAGCGCCCGGGCGACGCCGTCGAGCGCGCTGACGGCGCCCTTCTCGGCCCGCTCGGCGGCCTTGAGGGCTTCCCAGCGCTCGTCGCGGGCTTCGCCGGGAGCTTCCTCGCCAGCAAAGATGTGCGGATGGCGCGCCTCGAGCTTGTCGGAGATCGAGCGCGCGACGTCGTCGAAGGTGAACTGGCCGGCTTCCTCGGCGATCCGCGCCTGGAAGATCACCTGGAAGAGGAGGTCGCCGAGCTCGTCGCGGATGTCGGCAATGTCGCCGCGGGCGACGGCGTCGGCAACTTCGTAGGCTTCCTCGATGGTGTGCGGGACGATCGTCTCGAACCGCTGCGCACGATCCCATTCGCAACCGTGCTGCGGGTCGCGCAGGGCAACCATGATGCGGAGGAGGCGGTCTAGCTGCTTGGACATTTCAGGATGATAATATATATTATGTTAAATAAATCAGGGCCGCCAAGGGCTCTGCTCAGGCGAAACGGCGGCAAACACCGCCGCGACCAGCAGGAAAATCGTGCCCCACGCCAGCGCAAACACCAGAGTCTTGCCGGCGCCGACCCGATGCGCGCGATAAGAACCGAACGCCAGCACCAGCCACCCGGTCAGCGCGATGATCGAGACCCAGCCGTATCCGCTCACGCCACCAGCTCCATCCCGTCGTAGCCGACCAGCACGTTGGCCGGCACTTCGGCCGACAGCGTCGCATAATCCATGCTCTTGTCGAGATGCGTCAGCACAGTGATACGAGCGCGCGAATGCTCGGCCAGCGCCAGCGCGGTTGCGAGGCCGGCATGCGTGGGATGCGGCTCGCGGCGCAGGCAATCGGTCACCAGGATGTCGGTGTCGGCGAACAATTCGACCATCTCGCTGGTAACTTCACTGAAGTCTGTCGCATAACCTATTGATTTTCCGTCCGCGCCGAAGCGAAATCCGGTGGTCATCGTCGGCCCGTGCGGCATTTCCACCGAATCGATGGTGAACCCGGCGTGGATCCGCACCAGCTCGAGCGTTTCGAGGCTGACGATGGTCGGATAACCATAGCGGCCCGAAAACACGTAGCTGAAGCGCTGGCGCAGGCTGCGCGCGGTCGCTTCGGAGGCGAACCCCGGCAGCGGCGCGTTGCGGCTGAAGCGCATTGGCCTCAAGTCGTCGATGCCGTGGCAATGATCGGCGTGGTCGTGGGTCCAGAACACCGCGTCGACCTTGTCGAGGTCGTTGTCGAGCAGCTGCTGGCGCAAGTCGGTCGAGGTGTCGACCAGCAGCCGCGCGCCCTCGTTGCTTTCCACCAGGATCGACACCCGCGAGCGGCGGTTCTTCGGCTCGGCGGGATCGCATTCGCCCCAGTCGTTGCCAATGCGCGGCACGCCGGTGGACGTTCCCGAGCCGAGCACCAGCAGCTTCACGGCGCGGCCTTGCCGAACAGCGCGTAGAAATTGCGCGTCGTATTTTCCGCCAGCGCCTCGACGCTCTCGCCACGCAGCCCGGCGACAAATTCCGCGGTGTGGCGCACGAAGGCCGGCTCGCAGGTCTTACCCCGGTGCGGCACCGGCGCAAGGAACGGGCTGTCGGTCTCGACCAGCAGGCGATCCTCGGGGATTTCCGCTGCGAATTCCTGCAGCTCGCGGGCGTTCTTGAAGGTGACGATGCCCGAGATCGAGATCGTCAGGCCCAGGTCCAGCACCATGCGCCCGAAGGCACCCGAGGCGGTGAAGCAGTGGATCAGTGCCGGGAACGCCCCCCGCTCCATTTCCTCGGCGAGGATTTGCGCGGTGTCCTCGTCGGCGTCGCGGGTGTGGACGATCAGCGGCAGGCCGGTCTGGCGCGAAACCGCGATGTGGGTGCGGAACAGGTCGCGCTGCACCGCGCGGTCGGACTTGTCGTAGTAATAGTCGAGCCCGCTCTCGCCGATGGCGATCACGCGCGGATGCGCGGCAGCCTCGAGCAACACCGCTTCGCCCAGGTCGGCGTGCTGGTCGGCCTCGTGCGGATGGATGCCGATGCTGGCCCACACATCGCGCTCGCGTTCCGCGGTGGCGACGACGGCGCCCCATTCGCTCCGCCGGGTCGAGATGTTGAGGAACGCCCCCACCCCCGCCGCCCGGGCCCGTTCGAGCACGGCCGTCTGGTCCTCGACCAGGCCCTCGTAATTGAGGTGGCAGTGGCTATCGACCAGCATCAGGCCACTTCCTCGGCCGGCAATTCGAGGCGGGGGAACAGCGGCGCGGGCGGCGCGATCCGGACATGCGCTTCGACCAGCGGCGAATACCAGTGTTCACCGATGCCTGCATAGGTGCGGTTTTCATGCGGCACGCCGATCATGTCGAGCAACTTGGTTGCGCTCTTCGGGATCACCGGCAGGATCGCCACGGCGAGCTGGGCGATGCAGATCACCAGCGTCGCCAGCACGGTGTTCATCCGCTCGGGATCGGTCTTGCGCAGCGCCCACGGCGCTTGCTCATCGACATAGGCGTTGCAGGCAAAGACCGCCTGCAACCAAAGTTCGATCCCCTGATGCAGCGCGAGCGCATCGAACGCTGCTGGAATGTCGGTGTGGACGGCCTTCCCAACCAGTTCGAACAGCGCGTTGTCGGCCGCGTCGTGACCATAGATGCCCGGCATGTGTCCATCGACGTTCTTGACGATGAAGCTCAGCACCCGCTGCGCAAGATTGCCGAACGCATTACCCAGCTCGCCATTGCCGCGCTCGACGATCGCCAGCGCCGAATAGGAACCGTCCTGGCCGAAGGCGATTTCGCGCATCAGGAAATAACGCAGCACGTCGACCCCGAAACGGTCGGCCAGCTCGCCCGGATCGGTGACGTTGCCGAGCGACTTCGATTCCTTCTGCCCGCGGTTGAGCAGGAAGCCGTGGCCGAACACTTGCCTGGGCAGTGCAATCCCCGCGCTCATCAGGAACGCCGGCCAGTAGACCGCGTGGAAGCGGACGATGTCCTTGCCGATCAGGTGCAGGTCGGCGGGCCAGAACTTGTGCATGTCCGCGGTGTCGTCCGGGTAACCCAGCCCGGTCAGGTAATTGGTCAGCGCATCGACCCACACGTACATCACGTGCTCCTCGGCGCCGGGCACCTTGACGCCCCAATCGAAGCTGGTGCGGCTGACCGACAAGTCGCGTAGCCCACCCTCGACGAAGCGCATCACCTCGTTGCGGCGGGTGTCCGGGCGGATGAACTCCGGATTGTCGCGGTATAGCGCCAACAACGGCTCCTGGTACTTCGACAGGCGGAAGAACCAGCTTTCCTCGACGGTCCACTCCACCGGCGTACCCTGCGGCGAGAGTTTTTCGGTGGCCCCCTCGCCCTTTGGCCCCCCGGTGAGCTCGCTCTCGTCGTAGTAGGCTTCGTCGCGCACCGAGTACCAACCCTCGTAGCGATCCATGTAGAGGTCGCCGCTGGCTTCCATCGCCTGCCAGATGGCCTGGCTGGCGCGGTGGTGCTCTTGCTCCGTGGTGCGGATGAAGCGGTCGTACGAGATATCAAGTTTGTCGAACAGCTCTTGGAAATAGGCTGACATTTCATCCGCCAGCTCGCGCGGGCTCACGCCCAGCTCGCGCGCCTTCTGGGCCATCTTGAGCCCGTGCTCGTCGGTCCCGGTCTGGAACCGCACCTCGCGGCCCATCAGCCGCTGGAAGCGCGCCAGCACATCGGCGGCGATCGTCTCGTAGGCGTGGCCGATGTGCGGCCGGCCGTTGGGATAATGGATCGCGGTGGTCAGGTAATAGGGCTCAGCCATCGGCCGCGGCCCTAGGCCGGGCGATTGAGGCGAGCAAGGTGCCGATTTCCATCACCAGCAGCCCGGCATCGAAATTGTAGGTCGGCGCCTGCGCGGCGAGCCGGACCAGCTCGGCATGCGTGTCGCTGAGCGCCGGAATGGCCCCACGCGGCGTACTCTCCATCCGTCCCGCGACCACCGCGCGGGCGAGGTCGACGGCGGCAAGCTGGCGCTGGCGGTCGGGCCGCGCGCCCATAGCCTCGGCGAGCCGGCCGCGGCGGGCGAAGTCGGGGTCGCCGTGGTCGGCAATCTCGCCCATCAGGCGGTGGATCTCGCCCAAGTCGAGCTCGACGAATTCGAGCGCCGCGCCGGGCGAGCCGTTCGCCGCCGCAATCGCCGCCGCGCGCACGGCTTCCTCGGTCTGGGGAGCCTCGCGGCGCAGAATCGCGTCGATCTCGCCATCCTCGATGCGTGGGAATGGCAGGACGCGGCAGCGCGAGCGGATCGTCGGCAGCAGCCGTCCCAGGCGGTGGGCGACGAGGAGGAAGAACGTCCCCGCGGGCGGCTCCTCGAGGCTCTTGAGCAGCGCGTTGGCGGCGCTTCTTTCAAGGTCGTCGGCCGGATCGATCAGCACCACCCGACGGCTGCCGAGCGTCGGCCGCGTGGTCAGCCGCTGCTGCATCGCCCGCACCTGGTCGACGGTGATGTTGCGCTTGAGTTCGAACGGCTTGCCGTCCGCGCGCTTGGCTTCCTCCTTGTCGTCCTTGGGCAAGTGAGTGAGCACGATGATATCGGCATGGTCGCCATGCGGCTGGGCCACGCCCGGCTCGGCGACCAGCTCGCGCGCGGCCTGCATGGCGAAGGCCGCCTTGCCGACGCCGCGCCGGCCGGCGAGGATCCAGCCATGATGCAGCCGCGGCCCGGCCAGCGCCGCGTGCCATTCGCGCCAGGGTTGCTCGTGGCCTGCCAGCATCACAAGCCCAGCGCTTCGACGATGCGGCGGTGCGTCGTCTCGACATCGCCGCCACCGTCGATGCGTACGAACCGCTCGGGCTCCGCCTCGGCAAGTCGCGCGAATGCGGCGGCGACATTGGTGTGATAGGCGTCACCGCGCCCGCCGATCGCGTCGGTCGCGCCGCCGTCGCGCCGCGCCAGCCTCGATGAAGCTTCGTCGGACCCGACTTCCAGCAGGAAGGTCAGGTCGGGCAGCATTCCCCCGGAGCCCACCCGGTGAAGTTCCAGCACGTCGGCGTCGGCCAGGCCCCCGCCCCCGCCCTGATAGGCGCGCGAGGAATCGACGAAGCGGTCGCACACCACCCATTGGCCGGATTCGAGCGCGGGGCGGATCGCGCGCGCGACATGATCGGCACGCGCCGCGGCGAACAGCAGCGCCTCGGCGGCCGGCGACCAGCTTTCGGGCGGCTCGAGCAGCAGCTTGCGGATGGCCTCGGCCCCCGGTGTTCCACCGGGTTCGCGGGTCAGCAGCACCTCGATGCCGCGTTGGCGCAGCGCCTCGGCCAGCAGGCGGGCCTGGGTCGACTTGCCGACGCCCTCTCCGCCCTCGAAGGCGATGAACCGGCCCAAGCTCATGTCAGCAAGCCTACGAGGCCATTGAGCAGGCGCTGGAAGGGATTGGCCTGCGCCACCGCCTCGGCCGCCACCAGCGGCACGTCGTGCGGCTGCTGGCCCGCAACCGCGACGCGCAGCCAGGCCACTTGCTGCCCCTTGGCGATCGGCGCTTCGACCGGTCCGCGGTAGCGCAGGGTCAGCGACACTTCGCCTTGGTCACCCGGCGGCACACTGGCGAGCACCTTGCCGGCGGTCTCCAGTCGGACCCTGTCGTCGGCACCGTTCTGGACCCGGGCCTGTCCGACCGGAGTGGCGCCGGGAAGGATCTCACGGCTTTCGAACGCCGAGAAGCCCCACTCGATCAGCTCGCGAGCCGCCCGGTCGCGCACCGACCCGCTCGGCGCGCCGGCCAGCACCACGACCAGCCGTCGGCCATCGCGTTCGGCCGAGCCGAGGAAGGTGAAGCCCGATTCGCGGGTGAAGCCGGTCTTGATGCCGTCGGCGCCCTCGACCACGCCGGAGATCGGATCGTGGTTGGCTTGCGTGATTTCGCGATAGGTTAGCCCCGGATGGCCGAAGTAGCGCCGGTAGAGCCCGGGAAACCGCGTCGTCAGCGCCTCGGCGAGCAAGGCCAGGTCGCGCGCACTGGTGTAGGTGCGGCCCTCGTCGGGCCAGCCGTTGGGGGTGGCGAAGTGCGTATCGCGCAGGCCCAGCTGCGCCGCGTTGGCGTTCATCAGCGCCAGCCATTCGGCCTGCGAACCCGCGGCGGCAACCGCCAGCATCACCGCCGCGTCGTTGGCCGAGACGGTGGTGATTCCCATCAGCAGCTCGCCCACGGTCAGACGGTCGCCGGCCTTGAGCCGCAGCGAGGAGCCTTCGCCCGACCATTGCTCGGCCACTTCCTCGCTGACCGCGACCGGGCGGTCGAGCGCCAGCTCGCCCTGCTCGATCAGCCCAAACGCGGTGTAGGCGGTCATCACCTTGGCGACCGAGGCGGGCACGAAGCGGCGCTCGGCCTCGCGGGCGTAGAGCGTCTGGCCGCTCGACAAGTCGACCAGGAGGGCGACGGGGATTTCGGGCGCCACCGGGGCTACGGTGGCGGAATTGGCGACGGCCCGCTCGACCGGCTGGTCGAGCGGAGCGGCCGCCAATAGCAGGACGGCGGCGACGGCAATCGAGAAGTGTTTCAAGCGCGCTCCTGCCGCCGGGGCGGCGGAACGCTGGCGCGATCAGCCGCTGGTCTGGATTCGCGCATCCCTGTAGCCCGCGGCCCGCACCTTGGCGAGCGAGGCTTCGGCCTCGGCTCGGCTGGCGAATGGCCCGGTGTGGACGCGGAAGTACTGGCCCGCCGGCGAGACTTCGCCTTCGAGCACGCGGGCCGCGCTGCGGGCGCGATCGGCGGTCGAAAACGACGCTGCCTGGACCATGAAGCTACCGCGAGCGACCTGGCGGGCCGGAGCCGGAGCCGGAGCGGCGGTACGCGCCGGGAAAGCCTGGGCGAAATTCTGCGGCGCGGCGGCAACCGTGGTGCCCCCACGCGATGGCAGTGGTGGCAGCGCGGGCGGCGCGCCAGCTCGTGCGGGTTGGGCCTGGGCTTGCGCCACCACTGGCTGGGCGCCCTGCCCCGGCAGCCTGCGCTTGAGAATTTCGACCAGCGACATCGGCGTGTCCATGCGCGGTTCGGCCGGACCGCCGGCGCGCAGTAGCATGCGCTGTTCCTCGGGCGGGTTGACGCGGCGCATGCGCACCGGCGTGCCCGCGGAGGCCTCGAGTTGCGCCAGCGCCCCGGGCGATAGCGCCACCAGCTCGTTGCCATTCATGGGCCCGCGGCGCTCGAGCCTGACTAGGATTGTTCGCCCGGTGGCCAGCGAGGTAACCTCGGCATAGCTCGGCAGCGGCAGGGTATGATGCGATCCGGTGATCGCGTTGCCGCCCGCGGCATCGGCGGCGAGATAGCCGACCTGGTCGTAGTTGAGCACGTCCTCGGGCGTATAGGCCGTACCGCCGACCATGTAGGGATTGCCGACCACGAGCGGATAGTCGCCCCCCGGGCCTAGCTGCGGCGCTGCTGCCAGCGGCAGGCCACCTGCCGACCCGTCACCGGCGAAAACGCCGCAGGCGCCGAGCGCCAGCGCGAGGGTCAGCGCAACCGAAATCCGGATCGGGCGGGCCTTGCGGCCATCAACGGGCAATCTCATCTGCAAGCAACCCCACACTCATCGCGTAGTAGTTCGAGCAGTTATATTCGAGGATAACCCTATAATTCTGAGTTAAGAGGTAGCTCGGCGCGGCCGGACCATCGGGTTCGAACAGCGCCGCCATGACGTCATCGCCGATCGCTGCTTGCGGTATAACCCCCCGTTCGCGCCACTCGCGCACCGTCATCCAGCGGCTGTGGCGGACGTGAACGCGCGGGCAGATGGGCGAGACCATCGGCGTTGCGATCGCGGTGCGATCGACGCTGTTGGGCGCAAAGGCGCGCACGCCCCACGGCTGCCCCGTCCGCCAGCCGGCATCGCGGAAATAGTTGGCGATCGAATGCAGCGTGTCTGCTTCGCTGGTCCAGATGTTGCGGTCGCCGTTGCCGTCGCCGTCGACCGCCAGGCGCAAATAGACGCTCGGCAGGAACTGCGGGTTGCCGAAGGCGCCGGCCCAGCTGCCGGTCAGCGAGCTTCGCGGCACGCCCTGGTCGGCCATCTTGAGCACGTCGATCAGCTCGCGCTCGAACAGCTCGCGCCGCCGCCCTTCCCAGGCCAGCGTGGCCAGCGAGCGCGGCAGGTCGAAGCTGCCGCGCACCGCGCCATAGCTGGTCTCATGCCCCCAGATCGCGATCAGGATAGCCGCCGGGACGCCGTAGCGCGCTTCGACCTCGGCCGTGAGCGAACGCAATCGGGCATAGACGCGCCGGCCCCCCTCGATCCGCGCCGAGGTGTTGTGATCGCGCAAATACGGCGCCAGCGGCGGGAAACCGCTGGTGTTGGCGCCCGACGAGATATTGTCGCGATCGAGGGCAATCACGCGGCTGTTGGGCGTCAGAGTCAGCAGGACATCGGCGATGGTCCGCTCGCTGACGCCTTCGGCGCGGGCTTTCGCCGCGACCTGCTGCAGGTAGGCGTCGAACGCAGTGTCCTGCGCGCAGGCAGGCGTGGCCAGCGACAGACCGACAATAATGGCAAGGCCCGAAAGCAGGCGACGGGGGGACATGTGTGCCCTTGTGACATGCAAATGGCCTCGAGGGAATCCCCCGAGGCCCCACTAATGCGACGGACCGCCTATCTTTGCGGCCGGGTCACCACCGGAATGTGATCGAGGTTGGGGTAGAATTCCGGACGCTGCGCCAGCATGTCCTTGAACGGCCCGAACCCGCAGTTCTCGTCGGTGCCGCAATTGGTCACGGTGTGGATGTAGCGGATCTTGCCGTCCTCGATGCGGAATACGTGCGCGTCGGCGCGCTCGTTCGGGCCCATCTTCAGGAACACCGCGACCGCGCCGACCACCGGATCGATGATGTAGCGCCGCTCGGCCATGTCGATGTTGTCGGGCACGCCGACGTTACAGCTGTCGGTCGGCTGGCCGCGGCCGGTGTAGGCGCTGCCCTCCAGCCGCGTGCAGGGCGTGCCCCACGGCACCACCACGCTTTTGTCCTTGAACAGGTCGAGGTAGGCGTCGGCCGCAGCGCGCAATTGCTCGCGGGTGTTGCGCTGCGCCTCGGGAATATCGGTCCAGTCCTCGCGCTGGGCGTAGTAGAGCGTCTTCTCAGCATCGAAGAGCCAGTCCTTGGTGGTCGAGGTGATCACATCCATGCCCCCGATCGTGCCGATCGGCGAGCCGATCGCCCCGGTGCCGCGGATTTGCGAGGCCAGCACGTAAGGCTGCTCGGGGTTGGTAATGATGCTCTCGACATAAACCGAACAGGCCACGGTGTCGTAGAACGAGCGATCCCAGTCGACCTTTTGCGGGCTGGCGATGACCCCGCCGAAGGACATCGAGCTGAGCTCGAAGTTCTCGTAGTAGTTCACCCACTCGCCCATCGGCCGCAAGTGCATGATGGCGCGGCCGCTGGCTTGCGAGGCGCGGTACTGGTCGGCGATCTCGATCAGCCGTTCGCGCGAACAGCCGGCCCCCTGGGCAAAGGCCGGACCGGCCAGGACCATGGTGGCAAGCGCGCCGAGCGCGCCAATGGCGAAACGATTCATGTGGGCTCCCTCTCTCCACCCGCGCGGCTTGCGACCCCCGGCGGTTGCGGCGAACCTAATGCATGGGCGCGAGGGAGTCACGGGGTGACAGCGGCGCGGATCGGGGTTAGCCGGACGCGTCCGGACAGGTGGCCGAGTGGTTGAAGGCACTGGTCTTGAAAACCAGCGTGGGTGCAAGCTCACCGTGGGTTCGAATCCCACCCTGTCCGCCACGCTCGCGTGCCGAATTGAGACCAATCGCAACGCTGGCCAACTTATGGTTGACAGGTTAGGAACCAAGGCTTGAACTGACGAAGAGCAATGTCTCGTCACGCCAATGGGGGGCGACCATGGGGTTCACCGCGAAAAGTTCGGTCCGGCTAGGCGACGATTCGGCTCCGCGCCGGTACCAGGCTCGGCGGCGCTCGCTTCTGCTGCTCGGCACCGGCATTGCGATGCTGGCCGGCCTTCCCGGCGCGGCCTATGCGCAGGAGGAGTGCGGCACCCCTCCGTCAGGCGGCGGCTCGGTCGTTTGCGATGACACCGGCAACCCCTATCCGAACGGCATTACCTACAATGGCGTGGTCGAGGACCTGACCGTCGTCCTCCTGCCCGGGGTCAATGTCACGGACACCGTCGCCGCCAACTCGACGGCCCCCGGTGTCAATCTGCGCATCGAAGGCCGGGTCAATACCGCCATCGGCACCGCGGCAATCGGCTCCCCGGGAGTCGCCATCGATGCCGGGGCCGGGACGGTCTATGCCGGGGTCGATTCGGTCTCGACGAGCGGGGACTTCTCGGTCGGCATCCTCGCTGACAGCTCGGACGGCACCACCGTCATCGCCAACAGCATCACCACGACCGGCAAGTACAGCTCCGGCATCGTCGCCACCGTCACCGGCCCGTCCTTTTTTGGCGAGAGCGACCCCTTCGTCGTGGTCGACAGCGGCACGATCAGCACCGCCGGCAAGTACAGCGATGGCATCGTTGCCACCAACCTGCTCGGCTCGGTGAGCGTCACCAGCGGTTCAGTCCAGACCGGCGGCGAGGACAGCGACGGCATCGTCGTCAATGCGCTTGGCAATGTCACGATCAACTCCGGCTCGGTGGTCACCGCCGGGGAACGGTCAACCGGCATCGCCGCAAGCTCGACCAGCAGCGACATCGATATCGTCAGCGGGCTCGTCCAGACCGGTGGCGCGTACAGCACCGGAATTCATGCGGTGGGCACGTACGGGTCGATCTCGATCGACAGCGCCAGCGTCGTCACCGGCGCCAACGACAGCCTGGGTATCGACGCGTCAACCGGCACTGGCACTATCAGGATCACCAGCGGCTCGGTCGCGACCAGCGGCGCCGGCAGTCAGGGCATTCGCGGCGTCACCGGCAGCGGCAGCGTGTTTATCACCGGCACTTCGGTCTCTACCTTGGGCCACAACAGCGCGGGCATCGGCGCGTCCGGGACCAACCTGGTATCGGTGAACGTGGGTACGGTCACGACATCCGGCGATAATTCACCCGGCATCTTCGTGCAGCAAAGTGGTTATGTCCCGCCCAGCCCACCGGAAGATCCGCCGCCATGCCAGGGTGAAGAGTGCGATCCGCCGCCACCACCGCCATGCGAAGGCGACGAGTGCTACGGTTACGGCTATGCCGAATCTGACCTGGTGCCCGCGGCGCTCGAACCACAGGCCGCCCCGCCATCGGAATTCATCGGCATCGGCCCGGGCGTTATCATCACTTCCGGCTCGATGACCACGACGGGCGACAACAGCCCGGCTATCGTCGGCATTTCCGCTGACGGCTTCGTGCAGATCACCAGCGGCGAAGTCGAAACCGCGGGCCTCAGCTCGCACGGCATCGTTGCCAATGCCCAGACCGACGTCGCCATCATCAGCGGCTCGGCCACGACCATCGGCGACCACAGCGCCGGCATCTCCGCCTACGCGACGACCGGATACGTCACCATCGCCAGCGGCAACGTCAGCACTTCGGGCGACTTCAGCGACGGTATCAACGGCCGTTCGTCCAGCGACGTGACGATTTCCTCGACCAGCGTCGCCACCACCGGCGACCAGTCACGTGGCATCGTCGCCAGCCAGAGCGGTCCGGCCGGCGCCGGAGTCGGCGTGACCGTCGTCAGCGGCAGCGTTACTACCCAGGGTGCCGGCAGCATCGGCATCATCGGCTATTCCTCCCATGGTTTCGTCGATATCACCAGTGGCTCGGTCAGCACGACGGGCGCCTATTCGCGCGGCATCGTCGCCAGCGGCGAAACCGACGTCAGCGTCGTCAGCCAACTCATCGTCAGCACCGCCGGCAACGGCAGCGCCGGCATCTCCGCCTATTCGGCAAGCGGAACGGTCGACGTGAGGAGCGGCAACGTTTCGACAATCGGAGCCAATTCGGCCGGCATCGTGGCCGTGGCCGATGGCGCCATCGGGATCACCAGCACCGGCACGGTGACCACGATGGGCGACGGCAGTACCGGCATTTTCGCCTATTCCGAGACCGGATCGGTCACTATCGGCAGCAACGAGGTGTTCACTTACGGCGACGTGGCCAACGGCATCTCCGGATATTCGACCACCGAGGTCACCATCACCTCGACCAGCGTCGCCACCGACGGCAACCTGTCGCGCGGCATCTTTGCGGTCCAGAGCAGCGCGCCGCCGCCCGACCAGAACCCCGACGGGCTCGACGACGAACTCACCCCCCAGGCGATCGGCGTCGGCCCGGGGGTCACCATCGATTCGGGCAGCGTCGCCACGCTCGGCGCGAACAGCCCGGCCGTGACCGGCGTTTCCGCCGACGGTTTCGTCCAGATCACCAGCGGCAGCGCGACGACGGCGGGCAACAACAGCGCCGGCATCGTCGCCGATGCCTATACCGACGCGCAGATATTCAGCGGCTCGGTCAACACGTCGGGCAGCAACTCGGCCGGCATCAATGTCTCGGCCTATTACGGCTATGTCGATGTGCACAGCGCCGCGATCGTCACTACCGGCGCCAATTCGTTCGGCATCGCCGCGGTCGCGGGCGGGCCACTGGAGGGCAGCGGCGACGTCTATATCGACAGCGGCAGCGTGACCACGAGCGGCGCCAATTCGGTCGGCATCATCGCGCTGGCCGGCCTCGGCAGCAACTCGACCGGCGGAAACGTGGAGATCACCAGCACTTCGGTCTCGACCACCGGCGCCAATTCGTTCGGCATCGCCGCGCTTGCCTATGGCAACGTCACGATCGGCAGCACCACGGTCAACACCAGTGGCGCCAGCAGCATCGGCATCAACGCCGCGTCCTATGAAGGCAACATCGCCATCACCAGCGGCACGGTGACCACGACCGGCGCGGGCGCGCGCGGAATCGAGGCCACGGCCTATGACGGCAACGCCGTGGTTGTCAGCGGAACGGTCAGCACCACGGGCAACAACGCCACCGGCATGTTCATTCGCGCCGCCGGCAACGCCACGGTCACCAGCACCAGCGTCACCACCACGGGCAACAACAGCACCGGCATCGACGTCGCCACCTATGGCGGGAATGCAACGGTAACCAGCGGAACCGTCAGCACTTCGGGCGAAGATACCTACGGGATCGACGTCTACACGCTTAACGGCAACATCGTCGTCAACAGCACCTCGGTGACGACGACGGGCTATGCCGCCGGCGGTATCAGCACCACCTCGATCTTCGGCGACACGACAATCACCAGCGGCGCGGTCACCACCGCCCAACGCTATGGCGATGGCATCAACGCCTTCTCCTACGAGGGCAATATCCTCGTCACCAGCACCGGGACGGTCGCCACCGCCGGCGCCGACAGCTACGGCATCGACCTGTTCGCGTATGGCGGCAACGCCACGGTGACGAGCAACATCGTCACCACCACCGGCGAGAACTCGACCGGCATCGAGGTCCAGGCGCTGGGCGGCGACGCCAGGGTGACGAGCAACAACGTCACTACGGCGGGCAACGCCAGCCACGGCATCTATGCCTATTCGGACGACGGCACGGTCACCGTCACCAGCACCGGCACGGCCCGGACCGGTGGCACGAACGCGGTCGGCATCTACGCAATCGGCGCCTCCACCGTCACGGTCACCTCGGCCTCTGTCGTCACCACCGGCGCCGGATCGCGCGGCATCGTCGCCATCCAGTTCGGAGAGGAAGAAGACGAGGACGACGAAGAACAGACCCAGACGGCGCTCGGCCCCAATGGCGGGGTCACCGTGACTTCGGGTTCGGTCACCACCGGCGGCGCCAACGCCACCGGCATCGACGCGCTGGCGCAGACCGGTGACGTCGAGATCTTCAGCACCGGCACCATCGGCACCACCGGCGCCAACGCGCACGGCGTGATCGCGGTCAGCGAGACCGGCTTCGTCGCGGTCGACGTTGCCAACGTCAGTGTCACTGGCGCCGGCGCGGTCGGCATCGGCACCAACGCCGCGACCACCAGCACGATTACGGTGCGCGGCCTGCTGCAGGCGACCAACGGCTTCGAGATCGACGCCGATGGCGCCGGCGCGGCAACCGTGAACACCACGGCCAGCGGCATCATCCGCGGCCAGATCGACCTCACCGATGCGGCCGACCGGGTCAACAATGCCGGCCTGTTCGACGCCATCGGCACCAGCCTGTTCGGCGCCGGCACCGACCTGTTCAGCAACACCGGCATCCTGCGCTCGATCAACGGGATAGCGACGTTTACCAGCGTCGATTTCCTCACTTCGAGCGGCCGGATCGAGATGAATAACGGGGCTGCGGCTGACCGGCTGATCATCGGCGGCACCTTCACCGGCACCGGCAACAGCCGCCTGGCGCTCGATGTGAACTTCATCACCCGCACCGCCGACGTGCTGGTCACCGGCGCGGCGACCGGCTCGACCGGGATCGAGGCCATCGCGCTGAATTTCGGCGGTTTCAGTACCGTGCCGATTCTCCTCGTCGATGCCGCCGCGGGCACTTCGTCGACCGCGTTCTTCCTCACCGCCGGCAGCATTCCCAACAGCATCTACGTCACCTCCGGCCTGGTCTTCGACGCTACCGCGTTCGATTTCCTGCTGGTCAACTCGCTCGAGCAGCCGGTGTTCGAGACCGTGGTGATCGGCGAGACGATCGAGGAGACGTGGAATCGTTCGGCCGACGCGGTCACCGCGCAATTCGAGGCCGGTCGCGGCGCTGGCGGCGACCAGGGCGAGACCGAAAGCCTGGCCGGCTCGGGCGGGTTGTCCGTGTGGGGCCAGTTCTACGGCGCCACCCGCGATCGCAACGCCCAGCAGACCTTCAGCGGTACGACCTTCGACGTCAGCTATGATCAGGACTTCACCGGTCTGCAGGTCGGCTTCGGCATGGGCTCCGAGGCGTTTTCCATCGGGCTCACCGGCGGCTACGTCGATTCCAAGGTCACTTTCGACGCCAGCGGCAACTTCCTCGATGTCGAGGGCAAGAACCTCGGCCTCTATGCCCAGCTCATGTCCGGGGGCTTCTTCCTCAACGCCATGGCCAAGTTGGACTGGCTCGATCTGTTCATCTCGCCCAGCGCGGGCGTGGGCGCGGACTTCGACGCCGAGGTCAAGGGGCTGCGCCTCGCGGCCGGTTATCGCGCCGATCTGGGCGGCATGTGGCTGGAGCCGGTGGCGTCGCTGTCGTGGACCGATCTCGATGCCGATCCGGTTACAGTCGGGGGTGCGACGATCACGGTAACGGGAGGGTCCGCGCTGCGCGGCTCGGCCGGTATCAGGCTGGGCGGCGACGTTGACGTCGGTTCCGGCACGCTGTCACCCTTTGCCGGGTTGCACGTGGTCGATCAGCTCGACGGCGAGAACCACACCAACTTCCTGTTCGTTTCGTCCGTCGGGCTCGACCTGGATTATCCCGACACTTATGGCCAGGCCAACGCCGGGCTGACTTATCGCGCCGGCAACACCGAGCTGTTCGTGCGCGGCGAGTTCGAGTTCGCGGGCGACGTCGAAGGATACGGCGGCCGAGCGGGTGTGAAACTGCGCTTCTGAGCGCAACGGGCGCGTTGCGGCGTGTCGTCGAAGAAGGCCACAGGGGAGTTCGACCTGCGCCCGGCGTGGCGGCTCGGCGACCCGAAGATCGAGCGCGATGCGATCGAGTTCTGGAATCGCGTCAAGATCCTGCCGGCGGACGTGCGGCCGGAAGACCGCGCCGGCGAGCTGGTCAGCGTTGCCTACGCCGGGGACCGCATCGTCGGCGTGGCGACGGCGCATCTGGCCAATATCAAGACGCTGCGCGGCCGCTTCGGCGGCTTGCGCATCGCGGTTGACCCCGAGCATCGCCGCCGCGGCCTGGGCACGGCGCTGACCGTATCCGCGCGCGACCTGTTCGAGGAGTGGTCGCTGGGTCATCCCGAGGAGAAGGTGCTGGGGATGGCCGCGGTGGTCGAGAGCGAAGGCCTGGCCGAGCGCCTGCGTGAACCGGTCTGGCCTGTGCGGTTCAACCTGGCGCATTTCCTGCCCGACGGGCGCCAGCTGCGCGTCGCCTGGTTCGCGCATGCCCGGCTCGACCCTGTCGATTCCGGCCAAGCTGCGCTTCCGGACCAAGTGGACGCTTCCGCGGTGTCGACCGGCAATGCCGCCGAGGAGTTCGACCTGCGCCCGGCGTGGCGGCGTGGTGACGCGACGATCGAGCACGATGCGATCGAGTTCTGGAATCGCCTCAAGGTCCTGCCCGCGGACGTGCGGCCGGAAGACCGGGTCGCCGAGCTGGCCGTGGTCGCCTATGCCGGCGAACGGATCGTGGGTGTGGCAACGGCGGAGGTCGGGCACATCAAGACGCTGCGTGGCCTCTTCGCCGGCTTGCGTTGTGCGGTCGATCCCGACCATCGCCGCAAGGGCCTGGCCGCGGCGCTGACCGTGCGCGCGCGCGACCTGATCGAGCAGTGGTCGCTGCAACATCCCGAGGAGAAGGTGCTCGGCCTCGCCGCCTTGGTCGAAAGCCCCGATCTGGCGATCCCTCTGCGCAAGCCGGTGTGGCCCAGGACGGGCCTCAACCTGGCGCATTTCCTGCCCGACGGACGCCAGCTGCGCATCGCCTGGTTCGCCCACGCCCGGCTCGACTGAAGGTCAAGAAGGCGCGAGCGGACCGAACTCGGCGTCGAACGAGATCATCGAGCGGACTTCGGACGATTGCACGCCCAGCGCCATCGGGCAGACCACGCCGGGGATCACCGCCACGTCGAACAGTTCACGGATGTTGCCGCCGATGCGGATCCATTCGACGATGTCGCCGCTGCGCTGGTCGACCACGCACACGCCGCACCACGCCTCGCCGTCGCGCTTCTTGATCTCGGCGTCGAGCGCGAGGCCGTCGAAGGCGCCGTCGCGCGGCTTCGAGACGGTGACCACGGCATAGCCGGCGTGCAGCGCCAGCCCGCGCAGGAAGCCGGGGCAGAAGGCGACATCGTGGCGCGCGCCGGTCTTGGGATCGATTCGCACGATCATCCCGCGACCTGAATCGAGCAGCCAGACGCCGTCGTTCGCCACCCGCGGGCTGTGCGGCATCGACAGCTGGTCGGTAACGATCTGGCCCGATGCCACCTCGATCAGCACGCCGCCCTCGTGGCGCCGGTCGCGCCAGCCGCTGATAACGTCGGAGCGGCTGACCGCGGTGACATAGGCCGGGCGGCCGTCGTGCATGGCCAGGCCGTTCAAATGGCAGCGGTCCTCGGCCGCCAGCCGCGAGATGAAATCCGGCTTCCAGATCGGCTTGAAACCGTGCGTCGTGCTGGGGGTGGCGAGGCAGGAGAACTTGGTGTTGACGAAGATGACCCGGCCGGCGGCATCGACGGCCAGCTCGTGGATGTCGATATCGCCGGTGGTCTGGGCGTTGCGCGGCACGAACAGCGCGTCGAAATGCTCGTTGGCGCGCTCGTCGGGCGCAAGCACGTTCTCGAGCCGCCAGATCTGGAACAGCGAGCCCAGATAAAGCCGCTGCGGCGTGGCGTGGACACCCATCGCGCGCTCGAAGCTCTGCTGGTGGAGCGAGATCTTGCCCCCGGGCAGGCGGCCGATCAGGAACAGCTGGCCGGTCTGGTAGCAGGTGAACGCGAGGCTGCACCCGGTGCGCCCCAGCCATTCGCCCAGCCCGCGCGAGACCGAAATCTTGGGCGGCGCGGGTACCTCGGCGGCGGGCGCCGCGCCTGCCTCCGGCTTCCTGGTTTGCTTGGCCATCCGCCCCCCTAGACGAATGCCGAGTGTATGAGCGTTGCGGCGCTCAGGCGAGCTGTTCTTCCTCTTCGGGAATCAGCTCGGCCTTCTGCAGCTTGCGCTTGGCATCGGCCTTGTCGGGATGCGGCAGGCTCGGATTGGTGCTGTCGTCGAACAGCACGTCCTGGTCGGAGATTTCGTATTCCATGCCCTGCGAACGCCGCTCCCCAGCCCCGGTTCCGGGCCGGAAAAGCAAATGCGACGAGCGGTTTATCGCACATCAGATGTGCAGCACACGGCCGTAAGCGGCAAGCACGCTTTCGTGCATCATTTCGGACAGCGTCGGGTGCGGGAAGATGGTCTGGATCAGCTCGGCCTCGGTGGTCTCGAGCACTTTGCCGATGGTGTAGCCCTGGATCAGCTCGGTCACTTCGGCGCCGATCATATGCGCGCCCAATAATTCGCCGGTCTTGGCGTCGAACACGGTCTTGACGAAGCCCTCGGCCTCACCCAGCGCGATGGCCTTGCCGTTGCCGATGAACGGGAAACTGCCAATTTTGACAGTGTAGCCCGCTCCCTTCGCCTTGGCCTCGGTCAGCCCGACGCTGGCGATTTGCGGGTGACAATAGGTGCAGCCCGGGATCGCGTTGCGGTCGAGCGGGTGCGGATGGACTTCCTTGTTGCCCAGTTCCTTTGCGATGGCTTCGGCGGCGGTGACGCCCTCGTGGCTGGCCTTGTGCGCCAGCCACGGCCCGGGGGTGCAATCGCCGATCGCCCACAGCCCCTTGGCGGCGGTGCGGCCATAGGGATCGATCTGGATGAAGCCGCGGTCGAGCTTGGCGCCGGCCTCCTCTAAGCCGATGTTCTCGGTGTTGGGTGCGATGCCGACGGCGACGATAACGTGGCTGTATTCGCTCGCCTCGACCTTGCCTTCCTTGCCCTTGATCTTGGCCGAAACGCCGTTCGCTGCTACCTTGAGCTCTTCCAGCGCGGCGCCGGTGCGGATGGTCATGCCCTGCTTGGTCAGCGACTTTTCGAGGAAGGCGGACACGTCGGCATCCTCGACGGGCACGACCCGGTCGAGCATTTCGACCACCGTCACCTCGGCGCCCATGTCGTTGTAGAAGCTGGCGAACTCGATCCCGATTGCGCCCGAGCCGATCACCAGCAGCTTTGTCGGCATTTCGGGCGGGGTCATCGCGTGGCGATAAGTCCACACCCGCTTGCCGTCGGCCGGCGCGAACGGCAGGTCGCGCGCCCTCGCCCCGGTGGCGACAATCACGTGCTTGGCGGTGAGCTTCTCTTCGCCTTTGTCGGACTTCACCGTCAGGCTGGTCGGCCCGGTCAGCGTGCCCTCGCCCATATGCACGGCGATCTTGTTCTTCTTCATCAGGTGCGTGATGCCCTGGTTGAGCTGCTTGGCGACTCCGCGCGAACGCTTCACCACAGCCTCAAGATCGGCCTCTATCCCCTTGGCAACCAAGCCATAATCCGCCGCGTGCTGCATATAATGGAAGATCTCGGCCGAGCGCAGCAGCGCCTTGGTCGGAATGCACCCCCAGTTGAGGCAAATCCCCCCAAGCAACTCGCGCTCGACGATCGCCGTCTTCAGCCCCAGCTGCGCCGCGCGGATCGCCGCGACGTATCCGCCAGGCCCCGATCCGAGGACGATGACGTCGTATTGTTCAGCCATTGCTATTTCTTTCGAGAAACGAGCCCAACCTGTCGAAATAGAGGACGTAATAGGCTGCCAACAACGCGATAACTAAGAGCGCATTTGCCAGCAGCCATAGCGGCCAGACGGGTCGTTTTCGCCGCATCGATACTCCCAAGGGCAAAGCCAATAATCCCCAGCCGGCCATTGAGAGCGAGATGGACAGTGGGAACTCGACAGGAGCCGTGACGGCAAACACCAGTCCCGCAAGAAGCGACGGCAAACCCAGAATAGCCAGCCAAAGGCCTACCGCCGAGTGCCGCGAGCCGAGGTATCTCTCGAGGCGTTGTCGAGCCAGCCCCATCAACTAACCCTCTACCGGCCGCGGCCGCCCGTTGTCGTCGATGGCGACGAAAGTGAATTTCGCTTCGGTCACCTTGACCGATTGCTCCTCGCTGCGGTGGCGGCGCCAGGCTTCGACGGCGATGGTCAGGCTGGTGCGGCCGACCTTGTCGATATGGGTATAGACCGAGACCTCGTCGCCCACCTTCACGGGCGCGTGGAACTGCATCGCGTCGATCGCCACGGTCACCGCCCGGCCCTTCGCCCGCCGCGCCGCCGTCAGCCCGGCGCCGTTGTCCATCAGGCTCAGCAGCCACCCGCCGAAAATGTCGCCATAGGCATTGGCGTCCGCCGGCATGGCGACGACGCGGATGGCGGGATCGCGAATGTCGCTCATCGCGTCAGGCGACGAGCCCCAGCGGCTTCTCGCACAGCGCCTTGAAGGCCTGCATCAGCTGCGCGCCGTCGGCGCCGTCGATGGCGCGGTGGTCGAAGCTGCCGGTGGCGCTCATCACGCTGGCGATCTGCAGCGCGTCGTCGACCACGTAAGGCCGCTTTTCGCCAGCGCCGATGGCCATGATCATCGCCTGCGGCGGGTTGATGATCGCCTCGAACTGCTTGATCCCGTACATGCCCATGTTGGAAAGCGAGGCGGTGCCGCCCTGGTATTCGCTGGGCGCCAGCTTGCCTTCGCGGGCGCGGGTGGCGAGGTCCTTCATCTCGGTAGAGATTGCGCTCAGCGACTTGTTGCCGGCATCGGCGACGATGGGAGTGATCAGCCCGCCGGGGATCGAGACCGCCACCGAAATGTCCGCGCGGCCGAACCTGAGCAAAGTGTCGCTGGCGAACTGGACGTTGCAGTTCGGCACCGCGAGCAGCGCCTGGGCCAGTGCCTTGATCAGCATGTCGTTGACCGACAGCTTGACCCCGCGCGCCTCCAGCGCCTCGTTGAGCTCGGTGCGAAGCTTGAGCAGCGCGTCGAGGCGCACATCCACCGTCAGGTAGATGTGCGGCACCTGCTGCTTGGATTCGGTCAGGCGGCGCGCGATGGTCTTGCGCATGCCGCTGAGCTTTTCCTCGACGTAGGGGGTTTCGCCTGGCGGCACGGCGGCGGCGGGAGCTGCGGCACCGGGCTTGGCGCCTTCGACATCGGCCTTCACGATCCGCCCGTTGGGTCCGCTGCCCGTCACGCCGGCGAGATCGATGCCCTTGTCGGCGGCGATCCGCTTGGCCAGCGGCGAGGCGATCACGCGGTCGCCACCTCCAACATCCGCTCGCCCTGAGCTTGTCGAAGGGGGCGCGCTGGGCGCGGGGGTTGGCGCGCGTACTTCGACAGGCTCAGCATGAGCGGGTTCTGGTCTGGCCGCAGGAGCTGGAGCAGGAGCCGCCACTTTAGCTGCAGCCACATCCTCGCCTTCCTCGGCCAGCGTGGCGATGACCGTGCCGACCTTCACGCCCTCGGTGCCTTCGGCCACGGCGATGTCGGCGATCGTGCCTTCGTCGACCGCCTCGAATTCCATCGTTGCCTTGTCGGTCTCGATTTCGGCCATGATGTCGCCCGAGCGGACCTTGTCGCCGACCTTGACCAGCCACCTGGCCAGCGTGCCCTCCTCCATCGTCGGCGAGAGGGCGGGCATCTTGATGGCGATCGGCATGGCGGGTCGAAATGTCCTCCGGGGCGAAATCCGCCGGCCCGTCTAAAGCCAATTTAGCGGGCCGGAGCAAGGGCCGCGAGCAAGGTTCTTGCGCGCGCGCGCCTTTGAGCGGATTATCCGCACACGGGGGAACATCGGCATGCGGGTCTACCTGGTGGTGATCGACGAGAGCCAGGAAGCGCACGCCGCGCTGCGCTTTGCCGCCCGCCGCGCGGCCGATACCAACGGCGCGGTGCACCTGCTGGCGCTGGTCGCAAGGCAGGACTTCAGTGCGTTCGGCGCGGTCCAGGCGACCATCGAGGAAGAGGCCCACGACCGCGCCGAGGTGTTCGCCAACAGCGCCGCGGGCGAACTGATGAGCGAATCCGGGCTGATGCCGCAGATCGCGGTCAGGGTCGGCGACGGCAAGACGGTGATCGACGAGTACCTGAAGGAGCATGCCGAAGTCGCCGCGCTGGTGCTCGGCGCTGCCCCGGAAGGTAATCCCGGGCCGCTGGTAAGCCACTTCTCGGCCTGCGCCGGCGACCTGCCCTGCCCGCTGTTCATCGTCCCCGGCGGGCTGAGCGAGGAAGAGATCGACCGGATCAGCTAACAGCGAGCAACCCGAGACGCCTTCCTTAATGCCCTCTCCTCATTGCACTCTTCGCGAGGGCGCGCGCCATGCAGAATTTCAATACCCGAAAACAACGCGACCCCGGAACCTTGCGCACGCACGAATGGCTCGCGGCATGGTTCGACGCCGAAGCGGAATTGCGTATCGACAGGATCTTGATACCGTGCCCCGACCTAGCGAAACTTCGCGCAAAGGAACTCGCCCGATACGAGCGGTTCAGGAGCGGTAATCAGTCGGAACTGCATACCTACCTGAAGTTTGCAGCCTTCCGGTGGCTTGAGACCGAGAGCAAGCGTCCGGATACGATCAGGGCCGAGGTCATCTGTTATTGGCCCGATCCCAGGCTTTGCGAAGGCATCCGGTCGTTCGACTCCGATGGCACGGAATTCGATATTCGATCGCCGCAGGTCCTACCTGCCGGAAGTATCTTTCCGCTCAGTTTCGGCGACTGCGTCCGGGTCGACCTTCATGCGTCCGATATTTCCGTCGAGATAGGCGGGACGCGGCCTTTTAACCTACTCATGCCGATGCTGGAGGGGCTGGCCGACCGGGCTCTCTGGATACCCTATCCGGACCTTGCATCGCCGAGGAATTTTGACTCGCGAAGATCGATGGGCTCGGTCAATGGCTATCTTGTCGAGATCGCGCCACCCTGAATGATCTAGCGCCGTCCCCGCCCTTGATGGCGGATGTTGGCGGGGCGACCGCGCTGGCCTTGCGGGTGCTTGGGGCGCCCCTTGTTTGCCTCGGGCCGGGCCCCGCGTGGTTCGATCGGCTTGCCGCCCTCGCTGTCGATGACCTCGAACTTGAGCGCGCCGGTCAGCGGGTTGGCTTCGCCGAGACGCAGCTCGAGGGTGTCGCCGGTGGCGTAGCGCGTGCCGGTGTTCTGGCCGACCAGCGCCCGGGCGGCTTCCTCGTAGCGGAAATACTCGCGGCCGAGCGACGAGACCGGCACCAGCCCGTCGCCGCCCAGGCCAAGGATGGTGGCAAAGAAGCCGAAGCTCTGCACCCCGGTGATGCGCGTCTTGAAGGTCTCGCCGACGCGGCCGGCGAGCCAGGCGGCGACGTAGCGATCGATGGTGTCGCGTTCGGCCTCCATCGCGCGGCGCTCGGTCTGGCTGATCGCCTCGGTGACCTTGGACAGGTCGTCGCGGTCGAGATCGGACAGGCCGCTCTTAGGTGGGAACTTGCCCTTCGGTGCTGGTTGCTCGAGGTGGAACGCGTCGACCAGCGCGCGGTGCACCAGCAGGTCGGCATAACGCCGGATCGGCGAGGTGAAGTGCGCGTAACTGCCGAGCGAGAGACCGAAGTGCCCGGCGTTGCGCGGTCCGTAGTAGGCCTGGGTCTGGCTGCGCAGCACGGCTTCCATGACCAGCGCCTTCTCGCCCTCGTCCGACACGTCCTTGATCATGCGGTTGAACAGGCTGGGGGTGATGACCTGGCCGAGCGCGAGCTTGCGGCCGATGGTGTCGAAGTAATCGCGCAAGGCGATCAGCTTCTCGCGGGTCGGCGGCTCGTGGACGCGGTAGACCACCGGGCTGGCCTTGCTCTCGAGCGCCTTGGCGGCGGCGACGTTGGCGGCGATCATGAAGTCCTCGACCACGCGGTGCGCATCGAGCCGCTCGCGGATGGCGATCTCGGCGATCTTGCCATGCTCGTCGAGAACCACGCGGCGTTCGGGCAGCTCGAGCTCGAGCGGATCGCGCGCCTGGCGGGCCGCGAACAGCGCTTTCCACGCGGCCCACAGGTTCTTGAGGCTTTCGCCAGCTTCACCCGAGTCGATCCGCGCCTGCGCGTCCTCGTAGGCGATGACTTCGCTGATGCGGACCAGCGCGCGGGTGAAGCGCCAATCCCTGACCCGGCCGTGCTTGTCGATGGTGAGGTGGCAGGCCATCGCCGCGCGGTCGGCGCCCTCTTTGAGCGAGCAGACGTCGGCGCTCAGCACTTCGGGCAGCATCGGCACCACGCGGTCGGGGAAATAGACCGAGTTGCCGCGCTTCCTCGCCTCGCGGTCGACCAGGCTGCCGGGGCGGACGTAGAAGCTGACATCGGCGATGGCGACCACCGCGCGGAAGCCGCCCTCCCCGTCGGGCTCGGCCCAGATCGCATCGTCATGGTCGCGCGCGTCGGCCGGATCGATGGCAACAATCGGCAGATGGCGCAGGTCCTCGCGCTGTTCCTCGCTGAGCGGCAGTTTCGCGGCGGTCTCGGCCTCCGCCAGCGTCTCTGTGGAAAACACATTCGGGATGCCGTGCTTATGGATCGCGATCAGGCTGAAGGAGCGGGGCGCCAGCGGATCGCCGAGCACTTCGATCACCTTGACCCCCGAGCGTGGGGTGCGGCCCGGCTCGGCGAGCACCAGCTGGCCCGGCCTGGCCGGGCCCAGCTCGGCGATCGGCGAGGAACTGCGCACGCGCTTGTCGGTCGGCGCGAGCCAGGCCTTGCCCGCGCCGTCTAGCTCGACCACCCCGAGCAGACCCTCGCCGCGCGGAGCCAGCGTCTTCATCGGATGCGCGGTCCACGATGTGTTTGGGCCGCTACCGGTTTCCTCTGTACGGGCGAGCACCCGGTCGCCAGGCTTGAGCGCGGCCTGACGGTTCTTGGCCCCTTTGCTCTCGATCAGCCGCAGCCGTGGCGGCGGCGAGCCATCGTCGGGCTGCCAGGCATCGGGAATGGCAATCGCCTCTCCGTCCTCGACATCGACCACCCGCAGCACGGTCACCTTGGGCACCCCGCCCATGCGATGGAAGCCGCTCTTCTTGCCGTCGATCAGGCCCTCGTCGGCCATGTCCCTCAGGAGCCGCTTCAAGGCGATCCGCTCCTCGCCTTTGAGCCCGAAGGCCTTGCCGATGTCGCGCTTGCCCGCGGGCCGCTCGGACGACTGGATGAACTCAACGACCTGCTCGCGGCTCGGGAGTCCTGGAATCTTGCGGGGGCGCGGCATGGCGGGCCTATGGCTGTTAACGGTGAGGCCCGCAAGAAACGCTCCGGGCCAAGGGAGGTGCCGCATTTCGTTGGCAAGGCCGGTTTCTGCCGATACTAGGCCCGCATCCCATGTCCGAGACGGAAGACGATCCCGAAATGCGCAACACCCTTGCCTCCGCCCTGCTCGCGGCGACTGCCCTTGCCATGCCCGCGCACGCCGCGGTGCGCGACACGATGGGGCCGATCCTCGCCACGGCCGCCGACGCCGCCACGCTCAACGCCAAGTGCGACGCCTATGTCGCCGAGATCGAACGGCTGCAGGCCGCGCTCGAGGCCGAGACCGGCCCGGCCACGATCGACGGCGCGCTGACCCGCTATGACGCGCTGACCGCGCTGATCGGCGCGGGTTCGGGCGAATTCGTGCTCTATCAGCAAGTCATGGCCGATCAGGAACGGCGCGATGCCGGGGCCAATTGCCAGGTGCGCCTGGCGACCATCGGCAGCGAGATCAGCCTGTCGCGGCCGATCTACGACCGCTTGAAGGCCATCGACGCGGGCGACGCCGACGAGGCCACCGGCTGGTTCCTGTCGCGCACGCTGTCGGGGTTCGAACGCTCGGGCGTGGCGCTCGACGATGCCGGGCGCGCCCGCGTCCAGGCGCTCAACGAGCAGCTCGCCGAGCTCGGCACGCAGTTCGATACCAACATCGCCAACGGCCGCGAAGTTATCGCGGTGCGGCCCGAGGAGCTGGCCGGGTTGCCCGCCGATTTCATCGCCGCGCACCCGCCGGGCGCCGACGGGCTGGTTCAGCTTTCGACCGATAGCCCCGACTACCAGCCGGTGATGACCTATGCCGAAAGCGACGCGCTGCGGCGCCGCTTTTCCGAAGTCTACAATCGGCGGGCGTTCCCCGAGAACGATGCCATCCTTACGCAGATATTCACCCTGCGCCAGGAGCTGGCGACGATCCTCGGCCGGCCCAATTATGCCGCGCTGGTGCTCGAGGACAAGATGGTCGACAGCCCGGCCCGGGTGCAGACCTTGCTGACCGACATGGCCGCCGCCGCGCGCCCGGCGGCGATGCGCGACTACGACAAGAACCTGCAGGTGCTGCGCGAGCTGCGGCCCGGGGCCGAGCGGATCGAGTTCTGGCAGACCGGCTGGCTTTCGCCCAAGGTCCAGCAGCGCTTCTATGCCTACAACCCACAGGACGCGCGCCAGTACTTTGCCTACGACAACGTCCGCGACGGCATCCTGCAGCTGACCGAGGACCTGTTCGGCGTCGACATCCGGCCGTGGGACACGCCGGTGTGGAACGCGGACGTGGCAGCCTATGAAATGCTCGACGGCGACAAGGTGATCGGGCGCTTCTATTTCGATTCGCACCCGCGCCCGGGCAAGTACACCCACGCCAACATGATCCCGCTGCGGCCCGGCATCGACGGCGAGCCGCCGGTCGCGGCGCTGGTGATGAACCTGCCCAGGGGCGACCATGCCACCGGGCTGATGGAGCACGGCCAGGTCACCACTTTCCTCCACGAGTTCGGCCACATGATCCACGGCATGTTCGGCGGCCACACCCGCTGGCTCGGCCAGTCGGGCGTCGCCACCGAATGGGACTTCGTCGAGGCGCCGAGCCAGATGCTCGAGAACTGGGTTTATGACTACGACACGCTGGCGCGGTTTGCGGTCAATGCGCAGGGCGAGGCGATCCCGCGCGACCTGGTCGAGCGGATGAACCGGGCGCGCTACTTCAACGCCGGGATGGGCGACATGACCCAGCTCGGCTATTCGAACATCTCGCTGCAGTTCCACCAGAACGAAGTGCCCGCCGACCTCGGCGCGGCGACCCGGGCATGGCGCGACCAGTACGCGGTGATCCCGGCGCCCGACTGGGTCCAGTTCCAGGACGCCTTCGGGCACCTGAATGGCTATTCGGCGATCTATTACACCTACCGCTGGTCGAAGGTGATCGCCGACGACCTGTTCACCCGCTTCGACGCCGAAGGCCTGCGCAATCGGGAAACCGCCATGGCTTACCGCAGGATGGTGCTCGAGCCCGGCGGCACCAAGCCCGCCGCACAACTGGCGCGCGAGTTCCTCGGGCGTGACGTGAGCCTTGATGCCTATCGGGCCGAGATGGCGAAGGGGCAATAGTCAGGGCCGCTGAGGCCACGTCTGGCGGCCTCGCGCCTCCTGGCGGTCAGAAGCGGACCGGCGCTTCGCCGAAGCGGTTCGGCCCGTCGGTCGATTTCATCACGCCGAACGCGATGATCACGATCGGCGCGATCCAACCGATGAGGCCGTAGGCGCCGACTTCGGACTGCCGTTCTATCATCGACCCCAAGTCGGTGGTGTTCAAACTGCTGGCGACGATCTTCTCCATCGCTTCGGCCGTTCGGATCGTGATCGCGATGCCAAGGGCCTGGCTCGCGACCGCCAGGGCCGCCCACCAGCCGGAATTGTCGGAATCATGCAGCCGGCGGACGAACGCCGCGAGCAGCAGCAGACAAGTGACGACGTTCGAGATCACCGATACCCAGACGACGCCGCCCATCATGCCGCTGAGCTCGCCGGAAATCACCGCTTGCATCGACTCCTCGGAGGCGCCGCTGCGAGCGGCTTCGAACGCGGTATCCATCATGCCGACCATCATCGGTATCATCGCGACCATGCTCACGGCGATGTTCAGCACCACCAGGACCAGCACAAAGTACCAAAACGTCTGGCGTGCATCGCGGCCGCTGAAGTCCAGCAGATGTGTCAGATTGTACTTGATCGCGCCGAGCATAGGTCCCTCCCCCTGGTGGGCGGAGTGCTATCAAGAGTTCCGCAGCTAGTCGACCGGCGCGAAGGCGCCGCCGGGGACCGCGCTGGCGACCGGGCTTTCAAAGTCGCCGGGCGCAACGGAACTGACCCCGAACAGCCAATCATCCCCGCGAAGGGGTACGGTCACGGATAGTCGCTGAGGCTGGTCGAAATCGATGGCGAACACCATGACGGCCGGCATGGTGGGGCCGGTGGGTCTGTCCCAATTCGCCTCATCGGTCCGGCGCACATGAATGTTGTAGAGATAGGCGCCAGGTACAGAATCCCAGCTCAGGACGGTGTCGGTCCGCACCGCGGCCTCGATCTGCACTTCGGGCGGCATCGGCGCGCTGGCTAGTGCCTCGGCCGCGCGCACGTTCAGCTGAGTTACTTTCGCCAGATAGGGGAAGTCCATCTCGTCGATGGTGTCGCCATAGGTGACGCCGCTCTCCACGCGCAGGTCCTGGTGCTGGTGCTCGTAATCCTCGACCGCGACGGAAAAGCGGATCGCCGGATAGCCCGCGTCGAGGAACGGGATGTGGTCGCCGCCGCGGCCCATGCGGTCGGTGCGCCAGATCTGCCGGACTTCGAGGTTCTCGTCGTCGAGCCCGGCGACGAAGCGCGAGAGGTTGCGCGAGGGGCTGTCGTTCTCGCCGCCGTTGCGGCGCACGTTGGCGCGCAGGGCCTCGGTGGCATCGGCGCGCGGGCCTTCGGAGAACACCCGGACGTGGTCGTCGTCGCAATAGCGGTCGGAGCCGCACGAGCCGCCGACGATGTCGTTGTTGAGCACCGCCTTGACGGTCCAGCCGTGGAGCCGCGCATAGTCCGCCAGCAGCTCGCCGCCATGCAGCCCCTGCTCCTCGCCCGAAAGCAGCGCATAGACGATGGTCGTCGGATAGCGGTGTTGCGACAGCACCCGCGCCGCCTCGATGGTCAGCGCGGTGCCCGAGGCGTTGTCGTTGGCGCCGGGGGCATCGGCGGTGGCGTTCATCGGGTCGGTGACGCGGCTGTCGATGTGGCCCTGGATTATCACGACCTCGTTGGGCCGCTCGGTGCCGCGCTGGATGGCGACGACATTCATCAGCCGGGTCGGCACCGGGATGCGGTCGCTGGTGACCATCCGCTCGGGCAGGACGATCTCGAGGCACCCACCGCAGGCCGCGCTGGCGGCGCGGAACTGCGCTTCGCCCCAGGTGCGCGCGGCGCCGATGCCGCGCGCCGGATCGTCCTGCACCGACAGCGTGTGGCGCGTGCCGAAGCCGACCAGCGCCTCGACATCGGCGCGCAGGCGCTGCTCGGAGACGTCGTCGGCGGGTTCGGCGAGGAGCGGGGCGGAGGTGGCGGCCAGGGCGGCGATGAGGAGATAGCGCATGAAACCTGTGTCCGCCGCTCTCGGGCGGGCGTCAATAGGCGCGGGCGACGTAAATTCGTTCGACCGCGGGCTCGCCGGTGAACAGGCAGGCACCGTCGGCCGGGGCGGCATCGAGGGGCACGTTGCGGAAGGTCAGCTTGAGCGCCTTGAGCCGCTCGGTCACCGCGTCGAGCGCGGCGCCGGTCGGCCGCGACCATTGCACTTGCGCCCAGCCCGGATAGCGCCGGTCCTCGGAGAAGAACGCCGCCAGCGCTTCGAAGCTGGCGATGTCGCGGACCACGTTGGCGTCGCGGCGCTCGGACGCTTCGGTGAACAGGCCGTGCTGGATGGCTGCGAGCAGGTCGTTTGCTTCCGCGATGAACTGGTCGCGCGCAGTGAAGGCGAACGCGGGCTTGGCATCGGCATTCCACAGCCGATCGCGCCGCAGCACCGCGACTTTGCCGCCCTCCATGTCGCGCGGGCCCACCTCGACGATCAGGGGCACGCCCTTGCGAACCCAGTCCCAGCGCTTCTGCGCCACTTTGGCCGGCTTCACGTCGAGCAGAACGCGCAGCGGCTCGCCGAACACTTGCTGCGCGACCAGCTCGGCGCGCAGCGCCTCGCAGTATGCCAGCAGCGCCGCGTCGCCCTCGTCTTCGCGCAGCATCGGCAGGATCACCACCTGGAACGGCGCCAGCGCCGGGGGCACGCGCAGCCCATCGTCGTCGCCGTGGGCCATGATCAGCCCGCCGACCATGCGGGTCGAGACGCCCCAGCTGGTGGTGTGGGCAAGTTGCTGGCCGCCCTCGCGGTCCTGGAAGCGGATATTCGCCGCCTCGGCGAAGCTGGTGCCGAGGTAGTGCGACGTGCCGGCCTGCAGCGCCTTGCCGTCCTGCATCATCGCCTCGATCGACCAGGTGCCGACCGCGCCGGGGAAGCGCTCGTTCTCGGGCTTTTCGCCGGCGATCACCGGCAGGGCCACGTCGTCCTCGGCGAAGGCGCGGTACATTTCGAGCGCGCGCATGGTCTCGCGCAGTGCATCCTCGCGGCTCTCGTGCGCGGTATGGCCTTCCTGCCACAGGAACTCGGTGGTGCGCAGGAACATCCGCGTGCGCATTTCCCAGCGCACTACATTCGCCCACTGGTTCAACAGCAGCGGCAAGTCGCGCCAGGACTGGATCCAGCGGCTCATCGCATCGCCGATGATCGTCTCCGAGGTCGGCCGCACGATCAACGGCTCCTCCAGCTTCGCTTCGGGATCGGGGATCAGCCCGCCCTTGCCGTCGGCAATCAGCCGGTGATGGGTGACGACCGCCATTTCCTTGGCGAAGCCTTCGACATGCGCCGCCTCGCGGACGAAATTCGCCAACGGGATGAACAGCGGGAAATAGGCGTTCTGCACCCCTGCCGCCTTGATCCGGGCGTCGAGCAGGCGCTGCATCCGCTCCCAGATGCCGTAGCCCCAGGGCTTGATCACCATGCAGCCACGCACGCCCGATTCCTCGGCCATGTCGGCGGCGGAGATCACTTCCTGGTACCACGCCGCGAAGTCGTCTTCGCGCTTGATGGTCAGGGCATGGCGGATGGCAGACATGGACCGGCCCCTAGCCGTTCGCGCGGCTTGAAGTCGAGGGACTACTTGCTGAGTTCGTCGAGCTTGCGCTGCATCGCCGCCATCTGCTCGCGCAGCGTGCCGAGGTCGTCGCCGCTCGCGGCCGGCTTCGGCTGGTCCGACGGCGCGGCCGGCTTCTGCCCCGGGATGAAGGCGCTGGTGGCGGCCTTGAACATCGCCATGTTGGTTTCCGCCAGCTTGGCCAATGCGTCGGGCCCCATGCTGGTGGTCCAGGTTTCCTGCAGCTTGCGCTGGTTGGCGCGGAAATTGTCCATCGTCGCCTCGAGGTAGCTCGGCACCAGCGATTGCATCGAATTGCCGTACATCGAGATCAGCTGGCGCAGGAAGCTGACCGGCAGCATCTGTTCGCCGCGGGTCTCCTCTTCCATGATGATCTGGGTGAGGATCTGGTGGGTGATGTCGCTGCCGGTCTTGGCGTCGAGTACCTGAAAGTCGGTTCCCTCGCGGGTCATCCGCGACAGGTCGTCGAGCGTTATGTAGCTCGACGAGCGGGTGTTGTAGAGCCGCCGGTTGGCGTACTTCTTGATGATGACAGTGTCGGCGCCCGGCGCGTCGGCGTTGGACATTGGCGCTCTCCTTGACCCCGTCGTTGTCGCGCTAGCACTTGCGGAAGGTGCAGTGCAACAGAACTATGTCAAGCGGTGCGCCGGAACCGCTTCCCGAGCAGGGTGAGCAGTTCGTACTGCGACAAGTCGCTGGCCGCCGCTGCCTCGGGCAGGCTGTAGGGCAAGTCGAGCCAGTCGCCTTCGCGCAAGTCCGGCGCGGCCGAGGCATCGACCACCACCAGGTCCATCGACACCCGGCCGATCAGCGGCAGCACCGCCTCGCCATGGCCCAGCACGCCGCGGCCCGACCAGCAGCGCAGGAACCCGTCGGCATAGCCGAGCGAAACCGTCGCCGCGCGCAGCGGGTGCCCGGCGGTCCAGGTCGCGCCGTAGCCGACGCAATCGCCGGGCGCGAGATCGCGCAATTGCAGCACCGCCGCCTGCGGATAGGCGACCTGGCGGATGACTCCCGCCAGTTCGGCGCGCGGCACGCCTCCGTAGAGCGCCAGGCCCGGCCGGGTCAGGTCGAACGCATAGCGCTCCCCCAGCGCGATGCCCGCGCTGTTGGCGAGGCTGCGGCGGCGGGCCGGAACTGCGCGAGCGACCTGTTCGAACAAGGCGAGTTGCGCGCCGTTCTGCGCCACGTCCTCGTCAGCCGAGGCGAGATGCGACATCAGCGTGTCGATCTGCAATGCCGCGATCAGCGGATCGGCGAGCTCGGCCGGCGGCAGCCCGAGGCGGTTGATGCCGGTATCGACCATCAGGTGGCACGGCCCGCCGCCCGCTTCGCTCCACAGCCGCGCCTGGAGTAGGCTGTTGAGCACCGGCCGCATGCCCGTTTCTCGCGCAAACCGCGCATCTTCATCGCTCAAAGGCCCATGCAGCACCGCTATCCGCGCCGGCTCGACATGCGGGAGCAACGCCGGAACCTCGCTCCAGTGCGCGACGAAGAAGTGCTCGACCCCCGCCTCGCGCAGGACCGGCACGACGTTGTCGACGCCGAGGCCATAAGCGTCGGCCTTGACCGCCGCACCGGCCGAAGCCGCGCCCGACAGCCGGTCGAGCGCCCGCCAGTTTGCCGCCAGCGCTTCGCGGTCGATCCTCAACCGCAGCGTCGGCGGCGGCAGGTCAGGTTTCATCGGCGAAATCGCGCGGCGGTCCGCTCGGCAATCCCCACCAGGCGACGACGAGCGCCACCGCCACGATCACCCAGGTGTACCACAGGCCGGCGAACTGATCGCCCGTGCGGGCGACGATGTATCCCGCGATAAGCGGCAGGAACCCGCCGAAATAGCCGGTCCCGAAATGATAGGGAATCGACATCGAGCTGTAGCGGATGCGTGCCGGGAACATTTCTGTCAGCAGGGCGGCGACCGAGCCGTAGGTCGCGCCCGAAAGCGCGGCGAACATCAGCAGGACCGCGGCAATCCCGAGCATGTTGGGAATCGACGGAACGATATCGGCCAGATTGTATCCGGCTCCGCTCAGCCATTCGTTCAGTTGCGCGCGCCGCGCGGCACTGTCGTCCCAGGCATAGGTCTCGATCGGCAGGGCCTGGTCGCCCACCATGACCGCCAGGACGGGTGCTTGCGAAAGGGTGTAATTGAGGCCCGCCGCCGAAAAGTCCGACAGGAGTTGGCCGCAGGGCGTGGCCTGGTCGCTGGCGAACGGATCGTAATCGCAGGCAGGACCCTCGATGGCGACAGGTGCTGCCCTGGCGGTGGCGGCCAGGCCGGGGTTGCCGAAGCTTTCGAGTGCCCAGAAGCCTGGGAACAGCAGGGCCAGCGTGGCAAGGTAACCCCATACGATCGGCTTCTTGCGCCCGACCTTGTCCGACCACCTGCCGAACAAGATAAAGAACCAGAACCCGACCATTCCGGACAGGCCGACGATGATCTCCGCCGTCGTGTCGTCGATTCGCAGCGGCCCACGCATGAACGACAGGCTGGAGAAGAAGGCGCTGTAAAAGACCACCGTCAGGCCGGCCGAAATGCCGAACAGTGCGATAAAGATACGGGTCTTGTTGCCCGGATAGGTGAAGCTCTCCTTGAACGGGTTGGCCGAGGTCGTCCCGGCGGCCTTCATGGCCTGAAACACCGGGCTTTCGGACAGCTTGAGTCGCATCCACAGCGAGATGCCGAGCAAGGCGATCGAGAGCAGGAACGGAATGCGCCAGCCCCACTCGAGGAATGCCTCGGGAGACATCGCCGAGCGGCACGCCAGCACCACCACCACGCTCATCACGAAGCCGCCGAACACGCTGGCCTGGATGAAGCTGGTGTAGAAGCCGCGCTTGCCGGGCGGCGAGTGCTCGGCGACATAGATCGCCGCGCCGCCGTATTCCCCGCCCAGCGCCAGCCCCTGGAGGATGCGCAGGCCGAGGACGATGAGCGGGGCAGCGATGCCGATCGTGGCGGCCGAGGGGATCATCCCTACGCCCGCGGTGGCAATGCCCATCAGCGTGACGGTGACGAGGAAGGTGTATTTGCGGCCGAGCCTGTCGCCGAGATAGCCGAACAGGATCGCTCCGAGCGGGCGAAAGCCGAAGCCGACGGCGAATCCCGCCCACACCAGCAGCAATTGCAGCGTCTCGTTGTCGGCCGGGAAGAACGCTCGGCCAATCATCGCCGCCAGCGTGCCGTAAATGAAGAAATCGTACCATTCGAAGACCGTGCCAGCAGACGAGGCCGCGATGACGAGGCGGATTTCCTTGCTGGTCGGTTCGTGACCGGGTGCCTCACCCCCAACGCTCGCCATCGCTGTTCCCCTCGCGCTTTCGCCTCGTGGTTAGCCCGCGGTGGCGGTGCTGGAAAGGGCGGCGAGCGCGGCCTTCCACGGCAGCAGCATGGCGCCATGTCGGGCCGGGTAAGCGCGCGCGGGCACCAGCGGGCCGAGGCCGGGCCAGGCAGGCGCCTCGCCCTCGCCGCCGAGCCAGTCTTCGAGCTGGGTCAGCGCTGAGAAAATCTCGGCGCTATCCGTGCCGATGGCGTGGCGCGCGAAGACCGCCGCCGAGGCCTGGCCGACGGCGCAAGCGCGCACCGCCAGGCCGAGCCGCTCTATCCGCCCGGCCGCGTCGAGATCGAGGTCGATCGCCAGCGTGCTGCCACAGGTCGCCGAGCGGGCGTCGCCGTGGAGCGCCGTCTCGCCGAGACGCGGCCACTTGGCGAGTTCGACGGCAAGGGCCAGCAGCTCGGGCGTGTAAAGGCGCTCGGCCGCGCCCATCAGGGCTCCTCGATCGCCTCGCCCTCCGCGCGCAACCGGCGCTGGCGCTCGTCGATCAGGTGGACCATCGCATCGGCGCTGGCGTTGACGAACGGATAGGTCCGCGCGGTGGTGATCCAGCCGGGGCGGCCGGCCGGGCCCCAGATCGAATCGTAGCCGAGCACCAGCAGCGAGAAGGCCATGACCACGATGATTACGCCCTTGACCACGCCGAAGCCGAACCCGAGGACCCGGTCGAACGGGCCAAGGATCGAATTGCGCGTTGCCTTGCCGAGCCGTCCGGCGATCAGCTTCATCCCGGCATAGGGGATCAGCAGCAGCAGCGCGAAGGACAGCACCGCTGCGCCCGAGGGAGTGCCGATGAATTCGAAGAGGAACTGGGTCAGGTCGGTGTGGAGGAAGCGGATCGCGAACACCGCCAGCGCCCACGAGGCCAGCGACAGCACTTCCTGCACGAACCCGCGCAAGAAACCTCCGACCGCCGCGACCCCGACGATCAGCAACACGATGATATCGAAACCCGTCATCCGAAAGGGAATCTAGGGTGCGGCCATGACCCGGTCAACGAGCTTGGGCAGACTATCCAGCCCGGCGTAGTGCAATCCGGCCACGTCCTTGAGCCCATCGGCGGGCCCGACGCCGCAATCGAAGCCGAGCTTGGCCGCCTCGCGCAGGCGCAGGCTGGCATGGGCGACGGCGCGGATTTCGCCCGACAGCGAGACTTCGCCGAACCAGATCCCACGCAGGGGCAGCGGCTTGTCGGCCAGCGCCGAGACCAGCGCGGCGGCCACCGCGAGGTCGGCCGCGGGGTCGGTCAGGCGATATCCGCCGGCGACGTTGAGATAGACTTCGGCCGAGGAGAAATTGAGCCCGCAGCGCGCCTCGAGCACCGCCAGCAGCATCGCCAGCCGGCCCGAATCCCACCCGACCACCGCGCGGCGCGGCGTGGCGCCCGATTGCAACCGCACGATCAGCGCCTGGACCTCGACCAGCACCGGCCGCGTCCCTTCGAGCGCCGGGAATACCGCGCTGCCCGCGACCGCCTGCTCGCGGCCCGAGAGGAACAGCGTCGAGGGGTTCGCGACTTCCGCCAGCCCTTGCCCTTCCATCGCGAACACACCGATCTCGTCGACCGCGCCGAAGCGGTTCTTGAGCGCGCGCAGGATGCGGTACTGGTGGCTGCGCTCGCCCTCGAAGCTCATCACCACGTCGACCATGTGTTCGAGCACGCGCGGCCCGGCGATGGTGCCGTCCTTGGTGACGTGGCCGACGAGGACCAGCGCGACGCCGTTCTCCTTGGCATAGCGGATCAGCTCGAAGGCGCTGGCGCGAACCTGGCTGACGGTGCCCGGGGCGCCGTCGATCAGGTCCGAATGCATGGTCTGGATCGAATCGATTACCAGCAGCGCGGGAGGAGGCCCGGCGGCGAGCGTGGTCAGGATGTCGCGCACGGACGTGGCCGCGGCGAGCTGCAGCGGCGCGTCGGCGAGCCCGAGCCGTGCTGCCCGCAGCCGCACTTGCCCTGTCGCCTCCTCGCCGCTGATGTAAAGCGCGCGGGCGCCGGCGCGGGCCATTTGCGCCGCCGCCTGGAGCAGCAGCGTCGACTTGCCGATGCCTGGCTCCCCGCCCATCAGGATCGCCGAGCCGGGGACCACGCCGCCCCCCAATGCGCGGTCGAATTCGGCCAGCCCGGTGGAGCGCCGGATCAGCGCCTCTGACGGGGCATCGAGCAGCTCGAACGCCACCGCCCGCCCGCCGCTCGACAAGTCATGCCGCGCCGAGAAGGCCGTCTCCGGCGCATCCTCGACCAGCGTGTTCCACTGCGAGCAATCGACGCACTGGCCCTGCCAGCGGCTCGCGAGGCTGCCGCAATCGGTGCAGACATAGCGGCGCTTGGGCTTGGCCATGCGAGCAACTTAGCTTGAACAAAAAGAGAACGCAAGGGTCAGGGAAAAACCCTACATCACCAACTTTTGAGGCGGAGTGAAGGACACCACTTGTCCCGATCCTAGTTCAATGTGACCCTCGAACAGCCCGACTTCTTCGCCCACCCGGAAGTGCGGCTCTGTCTCGAAGGAGAGCATTCGGACAACCCTTTCGCTTGGTGTGGTTGGGTCTTGACTGCCGAAAACCCGTGCGGGGAAATAAATCCCATCCTTCAACACGGTCACCCCTGAACCCTCAGGCAGTTTGGCATCGTCTCTCTTGAAGTGGACCGAAAGACGAATATCCGTGCTCCAACTCACTTCCCGTGCGCTTCGAGGCTGCCCCAGATCGCTTCGACGAACTGGTCCTCGGGGAAGAACGCGTTGGTCGTATCCGCCAGCCCGGTAATCGGCTTGGCGGCCTTGGCCTGGTCGAGCGTCCGGCCCGCGTCCTTGAGCGCCTTAACCCGCTCGACCGCGGTGGCGATCATGCCGCGCCAGGCGATCAGGTCGGCGCGCGTCGCCAGCGGGCCGTGGCCGGGGATGATCACCGTGTCCGCATCGGTCATGCGGATCATCTGGTCGAGCGAGACGATCAGGTGCTCGACGTTGCCGCCCGAGCTCAGGTCGACGAACGGGAACCCGGAGTTGACCATCATCATGTCGCCGGTGTGGAGTACATTGGCCTTGCGCCAGTAGATCACGCTGTCGCCGTCGGTGTGGCCGCCGCCGGTGTGGATCACGTCGATGGTGTCGCCGTTGATGTGGAAGGTCGTGCCGCTGGCATAGGTGATCACCGGCAGCGCAGCCCTGGGCGCCGGAGGCGAAGTGTTGCCGGCGACGAGGCCGCCTTCGGCCAGGCGCGTGCGGACTCTGTCCTGCGCGAAGATGATTGCGCCGGCATTGCCGAAGTTCTCGTTCCCGCCGGCGTGGTCGAAATGCCAATGGGTGTTGACCAGGTATTTCACCGGTGTGCCGCCAAGACCGCCGATAGCCGCCTGGATCTTGCCGGTCAGCGGCAGGAACTGGTCGTCGACGATCAGCGTGCCGTCCTCGCCATAACTGACGCCGATATTGCCGCCGAAGCCGAACAATACCGCGACGCCCGGCTTGATCGGCTGCGCGGTGACCTGGATCGCGTCCCAGTTGGGCTGCTGCTGGGCGATGGCGGCCCCCGCCAGCGACAGCGCGACGGCGGACCCGAAGACGAGCAGGCGGTAGTTCATGAGAGGTCTCCCCTGCTCGCAATGGTAACCGCACGGGAGGCGTCTGTCAGCCCTTCAACGCCCCCTTGAGCTTGGCGAAGAAACCGGCGCTTTCCGGGCATTCCTCGCCGGTCTCGGTCTCGCGGAACTCGCGCAGCAGGTCTTTCTGCTTGGCCGAGAGCTTGGTCGGGGTTTCGACCATGATTTCGGTAATCAGGTCGCCGCGCCCGCGGCCCTGCAGCACCGGCATTCCCGCGCCGCGTTTGCGCAACTGGCGGCCCGACTGGATGCCGGGCGGAATCTCGATCGAGTGGCGTTCGCCGTCGAGCCCGGGAATCTCGATCGTGCCGCCGAGCGCGGCCACGGTGAAGCTGACCGGCACGCGGGTGAACAGCGAAGTGCCCTCGCGCTGGAACACCGGGTGCGGCTTGACGTGGACGAAGATGTACAGGTCGCCCGGCGGCGCCCCGTTGGGGCCGGCTTCGCCCTTGCCGTTGAGGCGGATGCGGGTGCCGTTGTCGACCCCGACCGGCACTGCCACCTCGAGCGCCTGGACCTTGTCGACCCGTCCTTCGCCGCGGCACTCGCGGCACGGGGTTTCGATCACCTGGCCGCTGCCGTGGCAGGTCGGGCACGGCCGCTCGATGACGAACAGCCCCTGGTGGGCGCGGACCTTGCCGCGGCCCTGGCACAGCTCGCAGCCGCGCCGCGAAGTGCCCGGCGCCGCGCCCGAGCCCTGGCACGGCTCGCAGGCGACCGAGACCTCGACCTTGATCTCGGCGTTCTTGCCGTGGAACGCGTCCTCGAGCCCGACTTCCATGTCGTAGCGCAAGTCGGCGCCGCGGCGCGGCTTGCTGCGGGCGGAACCGCCGCCGAAGGCGCTGCCGAAGATGGTCTCGAAAATATCGCCGAGGTCGCCGAAGTCGGGCGCCGCGCCGCCGCCCATTCCGCCCTGCGCGAAGGCCGCGTGGCCGAACCGGTCGTAGGCGGCGCGCTTCTGCGGGTCCTTGAGGCATTCGTAGGCGGCGCTGATGGCCTTGAACTGGGCCTCGTTGTCCTTGCACCCCTGGTTGCGGTCGGGGTGATGTTCCATCGCCAGCTTGCGATAGGCGGCCTTGATGGCCGCGCCGTCCGCGTCGCGGCTGACTCCCAGGATTGCGTAGAAATCAACTTCCGCGGACATGAGACCCCCGCCCCAAACCTAACCGCCACCGGCGCTATTGGCGACGGTGGCGGTGGTGGTTTTCATCGGGCGATCAGCCCTTGTTGTCTTCGTCGACTTCGGAGAACTCGGCGTCGACGACTTCCTCGTCGCCGGCCGCATCGGCCGCCGCGGCTTCCTCGCCGCCCTCGCCGCCGGGCGATGCGGCTGCGGCCTGGTCCTTCTCGTAGATCGCCTGGCCCATCTTCATGGCGAGGTCGCTCAGCGCCTGGCTCTTGGCGTTGATCGCCTCGACGTCGCCGCCGTCGATCGCGGTCTTGGCTTCGGCCAGCGCCGCCTCGATCTCGGACTTGAGGCCCTCGTCGATCTTGTCGCCGTGCTCGGCGAGCTGCTTCTCGGTGGCGTGAACCAGGCTGTCGGCGTTGTTCTTGGCCTCGGCCGCGGCGCGCCGCCCCTTGTCTTCCTCGGCAAACTTCTCGGCGTCCTGGACCATCTGGTCGATGTCCGCGTCAGTGAGCCCGCCCGAGGCCTGGATGCGGATCTGCTGTTCCTTGCCGGTGCCCTTGTCCTTGGCGGAAACGTTGACGATGCCGTTGGCGTCGATGTCGAAGGTGACTTCGATCTGCGGCACGCCGCGCGGCGCGGTGGGGATGCCGACCAGGTCGAACTGGCCGAGCATCTTGTTGTCCGCGGCCATCTCGCGCTCACCCTGGAACACGCGGATGGTCACTGCCTGCTGGCCGTCCTCGGCGGTCGAATAGACCTGTGCCTTCTTGGTCGGGATCGTGGTGTTGCGGTCGATCATACGGGTGAATACGCCGCCCAGCGTCTCGATGCCCAGCGAGAGCGGAGTCACGTCGAGCAGCAGCACGTCCTTGACGTCGCCCTGCAGTACGCCGGCCTGGATTGCCGCACCCATGGCGACGACTTCGTCGGGGTTGACGCCGACGTGCGGCTCCTTGCCGAAGAACTCCTTCACCGTCTCGCGCACCTTGGGCATGCGGGTCATGCCGCCAACCATCACCACCTCGTCGATGTCGGCCTGCTTGAGGCCGGCATCGGCCAGCGCCTTCTTCATCGGCGCCTTGGTCCGTTCGATCAGCGAAGCGACCATTTTCTCGAGGTCGGCGCGGGTGATCGTCTCGACCAGGTGCAGCGGCGTGGTGGTACCGCCTTCCATGCGCGCGGTGATGAACGGCAAGTTGATTTCGGTCGTGGCGGTCGAGGACAGCTCGATCTTGGCCTTCTCGGCCGCTTCCTTGAGGCGCTGAAGAGCGAGCTTGTCGGTCTTCAGGTCCATGTTCTCCTTGGCCTTGAACTTGTCGGCCAGCCATTCGACGATCTTGGAATCGAAGTCCTCGCCGCCGAGGAAAGTGTCGCCGTTGGTCGACTTCACCTCGAACACGCCGTCGCCGATCTCGAGGATCGAGACGTCGAAAGTGCCGCCGCCGAGGTCATAGACCGCGATCGTCTTGCCTTCGCTCTTGTCGAGGCCATAGGCGAGCGCCGCCGCGGTCGGCTCGTTGATGATGCGCTCGACTTCGAGGCCCGCGATGAGCCCGGCGTCCTTGGTCGCCTGGCGCTGCGCGTCGTTGAAATAGGCGGGAACGGTGATCACTGCCTTGGTGACCGGCTCGCCGAGGTAGCTCTCGGCGGTTTCCTTCATCTTCTGCAGGATGAAGGCGCTGATCTGGCTCGGCGAGTAGTCCTCGCCGCCGGCCTTGACCCAGGCGTCGCCGTTCTTGCCCTTGACGATGGTGTAGGGGACCAGCTCGGTGTCCTTCTTGGTCACCGGATCGTCGAAGCGGCGGCCGATCAGGCGCTTGACCGCGAATATGGTGTTGTCGGGGTTGGTGACCGCCTGGCGCTTGGCCGGCTGGCCGATCAGGCGCTCGCCGTCCTTGGTAAAGGCGACGATCGATGGCGTGGTGCGCGCGCCTTCCGAATTCTCGATGACTTTGGGCTTGCCGCCTTCCATCACCGAAACGCAGCTGTTGGTCGTGCCGAGGTCGATACCTATAATCTTGGCCATAGGTTACCCCACATCCCATTAGAGTTGGACGCCGCGCGGTCGGCCTCCCGTCCAAGGAAAGACCGGTCGGCGGCTCGATTACGCGGCGGATATAGGTGCGCTTCCGCTTGGCACAAGGGTGGCGCGGGCCTAGTGAAATCGCCAATCGACAAGAGGGGAAGAGGACATGACGAAGAACATCTGGGCCGCGCTGGCCCTCGGTCTCGCGGCACTCGGCCCCGCGGCCTGCGGCGAGGCCGAGGCGCCCGCCGATGCCAATCCCGACGCCCCCGAGGGCATCACGGTCAGCAACGGCCGGTTGATGTTGCCGGCGGTCGCGGGCAATCCCGGCGCGGTCTATTTCGACGTCGCCAACGCCAGCGACAATAACATGGTGATCCGCGCCGCGTCGGTCACCGGCGCGGGCAGCACCATGATGCACGCGACCACCGATGCAGGCATGTTCGAGATCCTGCAGATCACGATCCCGCCCGGCGAAACCGTGAAGTTCGAGCCGGGAGACTACCACCTGATGGCCAACCTGCTGGCCGAAACGGTCGTCGCCGGGAGCGAGGCCGAAGTGACGGTCACTTTCGTCGGCGGCGACAAGGTCAGCTTCCCGGCCGAGGTGCGCGCCGCGGGCGATGAGCGCTGAGCGAACCGGCGCTCACCTGTCCCGTCGGAGGGGAGCGGCACCTGACCGAAGGCGAAGTCGCCCTCGCCCGCAGTGTATTCGGCGGCGCGATCGACTATGCCAAAGTGACCATCCGGCGCCGCAAGTTCTTCCCTTTCCAGCCGCGCCGGATCACCATGGCGCCGCGCGGGCACCTGCATTTTCATCCACTTGGTGACGCATATTGCGATGACTTCTCGACTGCGCCGCCGCACCGGCAAGGCCTGTTCGTGCACGAACTCACCCACGTCTGGCAGACCCAGATGAAGGGTGACTGGTACCTCATCACCCACCGCCATCCATGGTGTCGGTACGATTACAGCCTCAGGCCCGGGTGGAAGCTCGAGCAGTACGGCATCGAGCAACAGGCCGAGATCGTCCGCCATGCATTCCAGCTCACCAGCGGCATCGAGGTTGCGGGCGCGGCGCCGCTGGCGCAATATCGCTCGCTGATGCCCAAGAGCTTCGGGAGTGGCCTTTAGACCGTGTCCTGTGTACCTGCATGCACCGTGATCGCCTTGGGAAGCCCGCTGGGTAGGAGCGGCGCGCAGCCCGGGCCCGTCGGCCCCCGGGCAAGCGGCGCGGCGACCTCCAGGGGGCTTCCCAAGACGACCGCGCAGCGGCGGGCCGCTTTTGGCCGATTGCAGCGTTGCTCGTCGGGCACGATGGGGCAAGCATCGCTCCC
>Ga0307505_10000499_pt1 | contig 42897 bp, 28 predicted proteins | sample 23_S_MG_FD_202183 | JGI IMG/M metagenome (GOLD analysis project Ga0307505, IMG submission 202183) | Soil microbial communities from Populus trichocarpa stands in riparian zone in the Pacific Northwest, United States - 23_S | ecosystem: Environmental > Terrestrial > Soil > Riparian zone > Trees...
GAGCAACGCAGGCGCTGCGGCGTCGCGGTCGAAGTCTGTCCGACAGATCTCTTGACAGCGAGCCTCGCTTCATAGATGGGCTGAAATTAGCCAACGCCTTCGGCGTAATTTCAAACTGATGCACTACTCTATAGCGCGCAAGATGGACGAGGCTGGCCAATTGCTATAGTATGTCGCGCCGAATGTCGAGGTACTGCCTTGAACAGATATCTTTTCATTCTTGTGTTTGCTCTATCTTTAAGCATCGCTGCTCACTCCGAAGCTCAGACCCCCTCAGCTTCGCCACAGACTAGTGCCAGCGCGGCCGCGCCCGATCGTGCGCTCGGTGAAGTGACTGCGGTCGATACCAGCGCGCGCCAACTTACGCTGAACACCTCCGCCGGCAAACAAGTCCTCGTCAAACTCGACAGCAAAGCGATCTTCCGCCGTGTGCCACCAGGCGAGAAGACTCTGGAAAAGGCCGTCGAGATCTCGTTGATGGAGATTGGACCAGGCGACCGCGTGCTGGCGCGAGGCACGGCAGACGAAAAGCAGGAAGTGTTGCTTGCTCGTCTCGTCGTCGTGATGTCGAAGGCGGAGATCAGGGAGAAGCGTGAACGCGATCGGGCAGAGTGGCTACAGCGCGGAATCGCCGGCGTAGTGACGGCGATCGATCCGGCGTCGAAAGAGATCACGCTGCGCAGTCAGAGCGCGCAATCGATCGTTATCAAAGCGGCTGAGGGCGTTCGCTTCCGCCGCTATGCGCCTGACTCGGTCAAGTTTGCTGATGCGCGCGCCAGTACATTCGATGAACTGAAAGTTGGTGACCAGGTGCGCGCTTTGGGCGACAAGAGCGCTGACGGCACGCACTACACGGCGGAAGAGATGATGTCCGGTACGTTTCAGACTATCGGCGGCACGATAGTCACGGGCGCCACAGCCGGCGAGCTCACGGTCAAGAACCTCAAGAACAATCAGGTGCTGAGAGTTGCGGTGGCGAAAGACTCAATCGTTCGCCGCCTGACGCCGGAACTGGTCCAACTCCTAGAGCAGCGTGCCGCAGGCAAACAGGCGAGCGGCGATCTGCAGAACATGATCGAGAGCTTGCCACCGATCGCCGTTACCGACCTCCGTCCGGGTGAAGCCATTCTGATTTCAACGACGGTGGGAGCCAACTCTTCGCGGGTGACAGCGGCCATCATCGCCGCCGGCCTGGACGAGTTTTTCAAACGACAGCAGAAAACGGGTGTGCAACGCGAGTTGAATCTCGGCCTTGGTCTGCCCGCGGGTGTAAACCCCTAAACTGCTGGCTGGTGCTTTCTTCGCGGTCTCACATCCTTGATACAGCGACCACGTTCCTCGGTTGCTGGAGGAAATAACATGCCGGTGCTTTACAAGAGAGCCACGCTTTCTCTTTTGGTGATCTCACTCATCGCTCTCGGATACATTTCCGCCTTGGGCCAACAGTCTGGAACAACGTTGCGGGCTCGCGTTGTCGACAGTCTGGGCGGAGTGATCGTCGGCGCGACAGTAACGCTCACGAACAGCAAAGGTGAGCAAAAGGTTGCAACGACGAATGGTGAGGGGCTTTTTGTGATCAATGGTCTTGGGCCGGGGCGCTACAACTTGAGTGTGACTGCGCCGGGGTTTGATCCTTATCAGATTTCTGATTTGGAAGTCTCGCCATCGCGCATGGAAACGCTTCAGATCGAGCTGACGGTGGAAGCACGAAAGGAGAAAGTTGACGTTGAGCTTGCGCCGGGAACACGTGTCGGCACCAATCCCGACGAGAACGTGAGCGGCATGGTGTTTCGTGGCTCCGACCTCGATATTTTGTCTGACGACCCGGATCAGCTTGCGGCAGATCTCGCAGCTTTGGCTGGTGGACCGGATGGTCCAAACGGCACGCAGTTGTTTGTTGATGGTTTCAGCGTTGCGCGTGTGCCGCCGAAGTCTTCGATTCGTGAGATACGCATCAACTCAAATCCCTTCACGGCTGAGCAGGACGGTTTTGGTTTCGGCCGGGTGGAGATCTTCACAAAGCCGGGTGCGGAGGCGCTTCATGGCGGTGGATTCTTCCAGTTCAACGACGAGAGCCTGAACGCCAGAAACCCGTACGCGCCAACGCGTGCTCCGTATCAGGCGCGTCTTTACGGAGCGAGTATCAGTGGCCCGATCGTTACCAAGAAGTCGGCCTACTTCTTTGACTTTGAACAACGCGGTATTGATGAAAACGCCGTCATCAATGCCACTGTTCTCGACAGCGCGTTGAATCCGGTTCCTTTCAGCGAGACGGTTGTTGCGCCTTCCAAGCGTTCCACTTTTTCCGCGCGTTTCGATTATCAACTCGCGACGAACCACACGCTGATGGGGCGTTACAACTATTTGCGCGCTACTTCCGATAACAGAGGCATCGGCGGGTTCAACCTGTCGACGCGCGCGTTTGAGCGACGTAGCGACGAACATGTTTTACAGTTCACAGAAACCGCGATTCTGAGTCCGAAGATGCTCAACGAATTGCGCCTGCAATTTATTCGTAGCACTGCGACAGACGAGGGCGACAACACTGAACCCACGATCAACGTGCAGGAAGCGTTTGTCGGTGGTGGTTCGCCGTTTCTCTTGAACTCGGTAAAGACAAATCGTTTTGAGTTGTCGAACGTGCTCACGCGCACGAGTGGTTCGCACGTGATGAAGTTTGGCGGACGTGTGCGGCGCGTAGGGCTCTCGGATGTGTCGTCGCGAAATTTTCCCGGCACGTTTGTGTTCTCGTCGCTGGATCAATTCCGGCAAGTGTTGCTTGGTGTGCCGGGCGTGTTTCCGTCGCAGTTTACGTTGGCGGGTGGCGAACCGCTGGCCGCAGTGACGCAATGGGATCTCGGCGTTTTCGCGTTGGACGACTGGCGCATAACGCCGACGTTCATGCTTTCAGCGGGCCTGCGTTATGAGAAACAGACCAACCTCGACGACCGTTTAAACTTTGCCCCGCGGTTGTCGTTTGCGTGGTCGCCGTTTGTGAAGGGAAACGAGCAGCCGAAGACTGTGTTCCGCGGCGGCATCGGGGTCTTTTTTGCGCCAGTTGATGAGGAGTTGGTGCTACTGGATCGACGCTACAACGGGATCAATCAGCAGCAGTTCATCGTGCGCGATCCGGCGTTCTTTCCGAATGTTCCCACGGTCGATCAATTGCAGGATGCAGCGCAGCGCCAGACCATCCGGCGCCTTGTCAACGACGCGAAGAACCCGACCACGTTGAGAGTCGCGATGAGCGTTGAGCGGCAATTGCCGTATGCGACTTCGTTGAGCGTTAATTATATTTTTCGCGGCGACCGCAGTTTTCCGCGCTCGCGGAATATCAATGCGCCGCTGCCGGGTACGTTTGATCCGGACGACCCTGACAGTGGCGTTCGTCCGTTTGGCAACACCTCGAACATCTTCGTTTTTGAAACGTCGGGAATCTCGAACAAGCACACATTGCTGGTCAACGTTAACAGCCGGCCCACTCGGAAGCTCACGATGTTTGGACGGTTTGTTTGGAGCAAAGAGCAGGCTGATAACGAAGATCCGTTCAGCTTCCCGGCGAACTCCTACGATGTGCGGGCTGACTACGGCAACGTCTCCTTCGACATTCGAGCCAATGCGAACATCGGTGTTAATTACACTGGACCATGGGGACTCACGTTTGCCACCACGGTCAGAGCGGTTGCGTCGAACAAGTTCAACATCACACTCGGGCGTGACCTCAACGGTGATGCTGTCTTTACTGACCGGCCCACGTTTGCAACGGATCTCTCGAGACCGAGCGTCGTGATCACACCGCTCGGCGCTTTCGACACGGAGCCGCTGCCGGGGCAAACGATCATTCCGCCATTCATCGGCAAGGGACCAGCGTTTATTCTGATCAGTCAGCGCATCAACAAGACGATAAATTTCGGTGGCGGTAACGGAAACAACTCGAGCTCACGGCGCTACTCGCTGATTTTTTCCGGGCAGGTGCAGAACATTCTGAACCACAACAACCGCGGCCCGGTGATCGGAAACCTCAGTTCACCCCTCTTTGGTTTCTCCAACGCAAGTTCCAGCACTCCTCGCCGCGCAGACTTTCAAATTCGTTTCACCTTCTGAGCCACCAAGAAGCACAAGAGGCACAAGTTATATGCACTGATTTTTCTTGTGCTTCTTGTGCCTTTTTGTGGCACTCAAACTGATGCATATCGAGAATACTGCGTCACAGAAAGCAGAACTGGTCAGGCTGCTGCTCGAGAAAAAGGGAATCCGCCGCGCCGATGCGGACGCGATTCCGCGTGCGAAGCAATCTGATCATTATCCGCTTTCGTTTGCGCAGCAGCGTTTGTGGTTTCTCGATCAGTTTGAGCCGGGAAGTGCGCGGTACAACATGCCGCACTATGTCCGGTTGACTGGTCCATTCGAGCTGGCCGCGCTCGAACGTGCGTTTAATGAAATCGTCAGACGGCAGGCGATACTGCGCACCTCCTTTGCCACGCGTGATGAGGCGCCGGTGCAACTCATTGCGCCACATGCGCCGCGGCCGTTGTCTTTAGTCGATCTGAGTGCGTTAACGACGGAAAAGCGTGAGCGTGTAGCGAAACGTCTGGCGGCGCGAGAGGCTGTGCGGCCTTTCGATCTGAGCTTTGGACCATTGGTTCGGGCCACCGTGCTCAAGCTCGCTGCTGAGGATCACGTCTTCTTGCTGACACTGCACCACATCATTTCTGACGGGTGGTCGTTGGGAGTGCTGGTGCGGGAAGTGAAGGCGGTGTATGCGGCGTATCTGGCGGGTGAAGAGTCGCCGCTGGCTGCGTTGAACGTGCAGTACGCTGATTATGCGGTGTGGCAGCGAGAGTGGTTGCAAGGTGCAGTGCTGGAGCGGCAGCTTGGCTATTGGAAAGAGCAATTGCGAGACGCGCCACGACTGCTGGAGTTGCCGGCGGATCGCGCGTGGCCGGTTGTGCAAAGTCATAAGGCTGGGCGGTTCGGGTTTACCGTGCCGGCGGAGTTGCTGGCCGGGTTGCAGGAGTTAAGCCGTGCCGAAGGAGCGACGCTTTTCATGACGCTGCTCGCAGTGTGGCAGGTGTTGCTCTCGCGTTACAGCGGACAGGTGGATGTCAGCGTCGGGACGCCGATTGCGAATCGCAATCGCGCGGATACGGAAGGGTTGATCGGGTTCTTCGTGAATACGCTGGTGCTGCGAACGGATCTGTCGGACGCGCCGGCGTTCGCTGAGCTGTTGGGGCGGGTGAAGGAAGTGTGTTTGGGTGCGTACGGGCATCAGGACGTGCCGTTTGAAATGCTCGTGGAGGAGTTGCAGCCCGAACGGAGCATGAGTTATTCGCCGCTGTTTCAGGTGATGTTTACGTTGCAGAACGCGCTCGAAGAGGCGGCGGAGTTGTCGGGGTTGAAGCTGCGGCCGTTCGGAACGGGGACGCGGACAGCGAAGTTTGATCTAACGCTCGCGTTGACCGAGACGAAGAAAGGATTGGTTGGAGAGATTGAGTATCAGGCGCGGTTGTTTGCGGCGGAGACGATCGAGCGGATGGCAGGGCACTACCAGCGTTTGCTGGCGGGAGTTGTCGCCAACCCGCAACAACGTATTGCTGAGCTACCGCTGCTGAGTGAGGCAGAATCAACGCAGTTGCTGGTGGAGTGGAACGCGACGGCGGTTGAGTTTGCGAATGAGAAGTGTATGCACGAACTGTTTGCGGAACAGGCGCTTCAGCGGCCGGATGCCGTGGCCTTAGTGCACCATGAGACGCACCTAACTTACGCCGAGTTGAACGAGCGTGCTGAATGTCTGGCGCGCCGGCTGCGGGCGTTGGGAGTTGGACCAGAAGTGCGCGTAGGTTTGTTATTGGAGCGCTCGGTAGAGTTGGTCGTGGCGACATTAGCGACACTGAAAGCTGGCGGCGCTTACGTGCCGCTGGATCCGCAGCATCCCGAGGAACGTTTACAGGATCTCGTCACAGACAGTGAGATCAAGATCGTCGTGACTGAGAGTCGAATAGCATCGACGCTCCGGTTGGAAGCAGAAGCAACACTGGTACTGCTCGATAAACTGGAACTGACTACTGAGGCGGAACCAACTGGGCCACAGATGGCTACGTCAGAAGAGGCACGCCGTTCAACCGATCAACTGGCGTACGTGATTCACACCTCCGGTTCGACTGGTAAACCGAAAGGCGTCTGCGTTACGCACGGTAGTTTGGCGAATCTTATCAACTGGCATCATCAGACTTACTTGATCTCGCCACAGGATCGTGCGGCGTTGATGGCGGCGTCGACCTTTGATGCTGCGGTGCTCGAGCTGTGGTCATATTTAACGGCGGGTCTGACAGTGCTGATTCCGACTGCGGAAACGAGACAATCACTGCCGCTGCTGTTGCCGTGGCTGGCGGAAGAACAGATCACAGTCTGTTTTCTGCCGACACCGCTTGCAGAACTGGTGCTGTCTGAACCACTGCCTGCGAATCTTTCGCTGCGGCTGCTGTTAACTGGAGGCGACCAGTTGCGGCTCTGGCCGCCCGCAGGGTTACCGTTCCAGGTGATCAATAACTATGGCCCAACAGAAACCAGCGTGGTCGCGACGGTCAGCACGGTGGAACGAAAGACAAAGCAGGAAGGTTTGCCGTCGATAGGGCGTCCGATCAGCAACGTGTGCAGTTACGTGTTGGACGAGCATTTACAGCCGGTGCCGCAGGGCGTGACTGGTGAGCTATATCTGGGCGGAGCGGGGGTTGGACGTGGTTACTTGAACGTGCCGGAGCTGACGGCCGAGAAGTTCTTGCCGAATCCGTTTGCCACCAAAGGCGGTGAACGGCTCTATCGCACGGGCGACTCGGCGCGGTATCTGGCGGACGGAGAGCTGGAGTTTCTCGGACGCCGGGACCAGCAGGTGAAAGTGCGTGGCTTTCGCATTGAATTGGGCGAGATCGAAGCAGCGCTGGCCCAACATCCGCGCATACGAGAATGTGCGATTGTGGTTGGCGAGACAGGACAGCAGCAGTTGGTGGCTTATGTGGTGCTGCAGAACGAGGCGATCGAGATCCGGGAACTGCGTCAGTATTTGAAGATACGGTTGCCGGAGTACATGGTGCCGTCGCTCTTCATCACGCTCGACAAACTACCACTGACGCGCAGCGGCAAAGTGGATCGTCGTGCGTTGCCTGCGCCTGACAAAGCCGCCGCAGCGACAGCCGAGTCAATAGCGCCGCGCACAGCGGCGGAGCAAGTAGTAGCGGAGATATTTGCGCAGGTGCTACGCGTTGAGCGAGTCGGTGTGACTGACAACTTCTTCGAACTCGGCGGTCACTCGTTACTGGCAACGCGCGTGATCTTACGGTTGATGAAGACGTTTCAAGTGGAAGTGCCGTTGCGCAAATTGTTTGAAACCCCCACTGTCGAAGGTCTCGTCGAAGCATTGGTTGACGAACACGGCGCCCGAGACGCAGTGGAGCAGATCGCGCTTTCCCTGATCGACACGCCGCAGATATCAACGCACGGCAGAGTCGATCTTTCACCGCACCGCAACGGCACAAAAGTCTGGTCTCCGCTCATCAGGATTAAGAAAGGGAGTACGAACCCTCCGCTGTTTTGCGTTCATCCGGTTGAAGGAGATGTGAGTTGTTACGTCGCACTGGCAAAGCATCTCGATGCTGAACAGGCAGTCTACGGTCTTCGCGCGCGCGGCCTTGACTCATCACACGAGGCGCATACGCGAATCGAAGACATGGCCGTCGAATATGTGAAGGCCCTGCGCGAAGTTCAACCTGCCGGTCCCTACCTGCTTTGTGGCTGGTCCATGGGCGGAACCATCGCCTTCGAAATGTCGCTACTCCTTGCCGAACAGGGTGAAACAGTCGCTTTCCTCGGCATGATTGACGTAGCGTCTCCGCACCTCTCGCGCGAACAACTCGCCACCACGAACATCGAAGACCTTGTTACCTCTCTTGGAGCCCGTTCCAACGGTGCCGATTCTTCGACCACTGACCCGCACACTCCGAACGCCGACCCGCACGCTCAACTCAAGCACCAATTGCGAACAAACATTTCCGCACTGCAACGCTACACGCCGCGCGGCAAGACTCGCCGCATAACTCTTCTCACAACCGAAAACTCTGCAAACTCGACCACCGACGCTACCCTCGGTTGGCAAAGTCTCTCAGTTGAAAAAGTCAATCTCCTCAAACTCCCCGGCACCCATTACTCGATCATGCTCGAGCCCGCTGTAGTCACCCTGGCCCAACACTTCACGGCCTCCCTCGCTCTCCCTGCGAGCACCACCTAATCCGCAAAGAACATTCCATCCACGACCCGGCTCGGTTCAACCGAGCTTTTTTTGTGGGCACAACTCCAGTTTTCTCCCAAATTTGCTTGGCTGAAATTCGCCGGAGCGTCTACACTGCGGCCACCATGCTAACCGACTTCTTCTACGCATTTCGCACGCTACGCAAGAGCCCTGCATTCACAATCACAGTTGTCGTGACCATTGCCCTGGCGATCGGCGCGAGCACCGCTATCTTCAGCGTCACGAACGGCGTGCTGCTGCGAAAGCTTCCTTACAAAGATCCGGAGCGGTTGGTCCTGGCCCGCGAGGATCTTCAGAAACGAAACGTCAAAGACTTTCCGCTTTCCAATGTCGACTTCCTCGACCTGCGCAACGGCGCTAAAAACAATTTCGAGGATTTCGCGGCCGTCAGTACTTTTCGTTTAACGCTTCCCGGTTTGGACGGCACGCCCGAGCGAGTCCGCATGGCGTCGGTGTCGACTAACTTCTTTCAGATGATGGGCGGCTCGATGATCGCGGGCCGGGATTTTCAGGAGTCTGATGGCGCGCCTCAGGCACAGCCACAGGCGGGAGCGGACGGCAATGCTCCCGCGGCTAACGCGCCGCCTCCGTTGCCAACCATGGTCATTCTGAGCAACGAATATTTTCAACAGCGCTTTGGCGGCGATCGGACGATCGTTGGCAAACCTCTTCCGGTATCCGCCGCGTTTGGCCCACCGCCGATCGTCGCCGGTGTGCTGGCGCCGGGTTTTGAGTTGCTGTTTCCGCCGAAGGCGAACCTGGAACAGTTTCCGAGTGTCTGGATCGCCGCGCGCATTCCCTACGACGTCGCGAATCGCAACAACGTGCAGTGGCGCGTTATTGGCCGGCTCAAACCCGATGTCTCGATCGCGCAGGCCCAGGCCGAAGCCGAGTCGGTCGCCCAAAAGATTCGCGACGAAAACACGATCGCGCGAACAGCCGGTCAGTATTTCCAAATCGTGCCGATGAAGCAGCACCTGGTTGACGAAGTTCGGCCCACGATTCTCGCGCTCATGGGCGCGGTCATTTTTCTGCTGTTGATTGCGTGTGCAAACGTGGCGAACCTGATGCTCGTGAGAGCTTCGTCGCGCGAACGAGAGCTCGCGGTTCGCGCAGCACTGGGCGCGGGTTGGTGGCAGTTAATTCGACAAACACTCGCGGAAGCGATCGTGATAGCCGCGCTCGGAACGATCATCGGAGTGGGGCTGGCATATTTAGGTATTCGACAATTGCTGTTGATTGCTCCAGAGAATCTTCCACGGTTGAATGCAGTTGGAATCGATCTTCAGGTCCTGGCGTTTTCCGTCCTGGCAGGACTCTTGTCTGCGGCGCTCTTCGGCGTGATTCCGGCACTTCGTACCGCGAAACCAAACCTCATGGAAACATTGCGCGCAGCCGGACGAAGCGCCGCACTCGGCGCTGCCGGGTTGCGCAATGCTGTCGTCGTGGTGGAAGTTGCGCTGGCGTTTGTGCTCTTGATTGGTTCGGGATTGATGTTCCGCACGTTCATGAACATTCAGCGTGTGAATCTCGGGTTTGAACCGCGCGGTCTGCTGACGTTTCAACTACTCGGCAACATTGGCAACTCGCCTCAGGAAGCAGCGACCTTCAAGCGCCAACTTCGCGAGCAACTCGATGCGATCCCGGGAGTGAACAGTGTTACAGCGTCGTTTCCATTGCCACTTGCGGGCGGATTTAGTCCGGTGCGATGGGGCGGAGTTGAAGCGCAGTCAGATCCGAGTAAGTTTCAAGCCGCCGATTTTCAGATCGTGCTGCCGGGTTATTTCGAAGCGATCGGCACGAAGCTTCTCGAGGGACGCACCTTCACTGAAGCCGACAGCACGCCCGATCGCAACCTGCTCATAGTCGATCAAGCGCTGGCGGCGAAAGCGTTTCCTAACGAGTCGGCTGTCGGTAAAAAGATCCTGTTTCGGATGCGCACGCCTGAAGCTCAATGGGGAGAGATCATTGGTGTGGTGGTCCATCAACGCAACACGTCTCTGATCGAACCCGGCCGCGAACAACTCTACGTCACCGACGGATACCTGAATCATCAGGCTGCTTCGTGGTGGGCAGTGCGTACGGATGGAGATCCGGCGGCGATCGCCAGCGCCGTACGCGATGTGGTTCGCAGTACTGGCAAGGAAACTTTTATCAATCAGTTGCAGCCGATGGACACGCTGGTGACGGCGGCGCAGGCCCAGACACGTTTCTCGCTCTTGCTGATCGGAGTCTTTTCGACGATCGCTGCGCTACTCGCCGGTGTCGGTTTGTATGGCGTACTCGCCACCTCCGTTCGCCAACGCACCGCCGAGATCGGCGTGCGCATGGCCCTGGGCGCGGCCCCCTCGCGCATTTTTCGTTTGATGGTCGGCAAAGGCCTCTACCTCAGCGCGATAGGCATCGCCATCGGCCTCGTCGCGGCCTTCCTTCTGACGCGCGTCCTGGCGAGCATGCTGGTCCAAGTCAAACCGACGGATCCCATTACTTTCATCTCAGTCGCGGCATTGTTTTTTGTCATCGCCGTCCTGGCTTCGTGGCTTCCAGCTTATCGAGCAGCCGGCTTGGATCCGACGACGGCGCTGCGGCAGGAGTAAGGCACCCACTCCACCGTGTATAATGTCGGCTGGAGCACCTATGACCAAAGAGATCGAAGCAGTTTATGAGCAAGGTTTGATTCGCCCGCTGCAACCGTTGGAGTTGCCGGAAGGTGCACGGCTCGATCTGATCGTTATTACTCACGAAGATAAGACCAACGGTAACGCGGCCAAAATCCTCGCAGAAATTGCAGCTCTGCCTCTCGAGGGCTCAAGTGACGATTTTGCAGGCCGCGAACACGACTCGATTCTGTATCCAAGTAAATAGGTTCAATGATCTTTGTCGATACCGGCGCGTGGTACGCCTCACTTGTACCAACTGATCCCGATCACGAAAAAGCTGTGCAATGGCTTGCTCAAAATCATTCCACATTGCTCACTACCGATTACGTCATTGACGAGACACTCACGCTGCTTAGAGCCCGCGGTGAGAGGAAACGTGCACTGGCTTTAGGCGCGAAGTTCTTTCATCACGATCTTGCAGAGATACACAAGATCACCACCACTGATTTAGTGCTTGCGTGGAAAATATTTGAAGAGTTCGAGGACAAGAATTGGAGTTTCACTGACTGCACAAGCAAAGTTGTCATGGAACAACTCAATATCGAAGTCGCGTTTGCCTTCGATCATCATTTCCGTCAATTTGGGCGGATTCAAGTTGTGCCGTAAAAGTCCAGTAATTCATGGAAGATCAGATCAGATCCAATGCGGAGATGGTTGTTCAGGAGCTGCGTAAGCTTAGTGGCGCTGAGTTAGGTTATACGCAGGAGGGCGTCGAGTGGCTCGAGGGGTATATTGAACGCCTCCGAAATTCGACGGAGTTCGAGGATGACGAGATTAGGAACAAACTCACAAGTATGTTCGGGTCTTTTTTAGGCGAGTGTATAGTTCGGCAATATGGTGGCGTATGGACTCAGCATGAGGGAGTGTGGTGCGTTGCTTTTAGCGACGACAACATGGTGTTTCCGTTTGCCAAGGTTGCAAAGCAATTCGAGAACGGGTTGGACGACGGGATTTCAAGTTTCTTTCGCGTCATTCCAGTTCTCTTTGATGGTGGCGCAGGCTCGCAGCCGTCCGGATCTCAAAAGCCCTGGTGGAAGTTTTGGTAGGTTACTGCTGACGCTTCTGGTCTTGCTGCGTCTCGGCGTAGAACAAACGCGCAGAGATTCCGTTTCGCATTGGTGCGCTCATTCAGCAACGTTGCGCTTTTTACCAAAAGTACGCTTCACAACCAAGCCCACCAAACCGGTTGCGAGTAACGTGATGGTCATCGGCTCTGGTACCTCAGCGCTGTCAAAATTATAAGTGACCGTTTCCAACTGGAAGAGAGAATCACCGTTCGGAGTGATTTGAATAAACCTGAATTGAAGCGTTACGAGTCCCTGCCCCACGAACTGCGCACTGAAGATCTGTTTCGACGGCGTGCAATCCGGGCCGCCGCCAGCTTCCAATGGGCACGCAACCAAATTACCGGAAAACATGAACGGCGTAGTGAGGGAAATATTTGTCGTCCCGACAGGGACGAGAACGGGACTGCCGGTAAACTGGAAAACGCCGCCGAAGAACAAATTGTCGAAAGACGTGCCGTTAACTATCAGACTCCCCAGCCCAAGACTGCCGCCAACAAACATACTATTCACACCGATCAGATCGCCGCCCCTACACGGAAAACAACTCGGTACGGCTCCGAATTCACTGCCATGGCCGTTGACTGTAAAGTTCTGCCCGGTGAACGTGTACTGCGGTGCACGAAGTTGACCCGGAACGGTGAGAGAGCCGCTGGTCACGACGAGCGGATCAGCTTTGACTGACGGTGCGATCGCCAGCATTAGGAAAGCGCATAAGATGATGAGGAATTTCGACATAAAAATGCTCCTTGTAAACAACCCAGGTTGATGGTTTCAATGGACGGGAGAGCAGGGCAGTTAAAACAATGCGGGTCTGCTGCGCTGCTAAGGGATAGAGCTGGCAACGCAGGTCAGAAGCTCTTATAGCACAGAAGAAGGTTTTTCTGCACCGGAAATATCCGCACCAACACGCCCTCAAATTGTGGCAGTATTGGACAAAATGAAAATTCACAACTCAAATGCACGTTTCGCGCGCGTCTCGTTAACTATGTTGCTGCTTCTGATGTGTTGTGTTGCAAACACGCTCGGCCAGACAAGCAAACGACAACTCACTCTCGAATGGATCTTTGGTCCTGAAGGCCGCGCGGTGGCGAGTGTTCCGGCGACGGTGTGGCTCGACGACGGGACTCTCATCATGCTCGACAATCGCCGTCCACCAGCCGAGCAAACCTTCGAGAAGTTGAATCCGGCAACCGGTCAAAGACAGTCGCTCGTCGATGCGCCGCGTGCGTTGGCCGATCTTAAAGGTGTTGTGGCGGGGACGAATGTAAACGCTTTGCCGTGGCCGCTTGCTTTCGACGGCACAGGCCGGCAAGCGCTCTACATTTTCAACGCCGATGTTTTTGTGCTCGAGTTAGACAATGCGCGTTTTCGACGGCTAACCTCGACACCCGCGGAAGAAACTTCCGCCAGCTTCTCTCCAAACGGCCGCCGCGTCGCTTACGTGCGCGCTAATAATCTCTATTTCTTCGACCTCGACACGGATCGCGAAACTCAGATCACGCGCGATGGTTCAGAAACGCTGCTGAACGGAACGCTCTCGTGGGTCTATTGGGAAGAAGTCTTCGGCCGCCGCGACATCGGCTATTGGTGGGCGCCCGACTCACAAGCGCTCGCGTATCTCCAGTCTGACGAATCAGAAGTAGACCTTACTTACTTCGTCGATTTCGTTCCGTTCTCACCGCGCGTGATTCAACAGCGCTACGCAAGGGCAGGACGCGCGAATCCTCGCGTACGACTAGGAATAAATGAGCTCGGACAAAACAACACCACCTGGATCCAGATAAACGACAAACCGTTCGAATACATCGTGCGCGCCAAGTGGCTGCCGGACAGCACCCGGTTGAGTTTGGAAACCATGACGCGTCCTCAAACCGAGCTGTATCTCTATTTCGCCGATCGCAAAACCGGCAAGGCCACACATGTGCTGACCGAGACCGATCCCGGTTGGGTGAACATGGCAGACGATCTCTACTTCTTTAATAACGGGCAACACTTTCTTTGGCCGTCGGAACGAGACGGCTACATGCATCTCTACCGCTACCGGATGGATGGCACACTCGAGAACCAGGTAACGAAAGGGAAATGGGCGCTCGCGAGCGCGGGCGGAGTGGCGTTCTGGGTTCGCCAGGCACTGGTAGGCGTCGACGAGAAGAATAATTGGATCTATTTCACCGCACTCGAAAAATCATCAACGGAAAGACACCTGTATCGCGTGCACACGGACGGCTCCGGGTTTACGCGCCTCTCAAGAGAGCCCGGCACACACCGTATTTCAATGTCGCCGGACACTCGCTACTTTCTTGATCGAGCTTCAGACGTTCGCACACTTCCATCACTGCGTTTACACGCGAGCGATGGTTCGCCGGCGCGGGAGCTCGCCGCTGCACGCCCGCAGTTGCTGGCGCCATACGATATTCAGTTTCCGGAAATGTTAACGATCCCCGCCGCCGATGGCTTTCAGATGCCCGCCGAGATTTTGAAACCGAAAAACTTTCGTTCCGGTCAAAAGTATCCGGTCGTGATGTTTGTGTATGGCGGAGCGTCGGCGCCGCAGGTCACAGATGCGTGGCAAGGCGACACGTTATGGAATCAACTATTGCTCGACGCGGGTTACGTAGTCGTCAAGGTTGATAATCGATCCGCAACCGGCATCAGCAAAGAGTTGGAGAACACGATCCTCAAGCGTCTCGGCGAAGCAGAAACTCCCGACTTGGTCGCCGCGGCGCGTTGGTTGAAGAAACAGAGCTGGGTCGATCCGGCGCGAGTCGGCGTGTGGGGCTGGAGCTACGGCGGGTTCATGACCCTGAACTTGATGACGCGATCGCAGGAGTTCAAGGCCGGCATCTCGGTCGCGCCGGTTGTCGACTGGCGCTACTACGACACAAAGTGGACCGAAGGCGCGATGCGAACGCCGCAAGAGAACCCGCAAGGATATGAGAGCACGTCGCTAATCCCGCTCGCCAAACAACTGCAAGGCCGTCTCCTGATCGTTTACGGAACGTACGACGACAACGTACATCCTTATAACGAGATGGCTTTTATCGACGCGTTGATCGGCGCGGGAAAGAAGTTTGACATGATGGCGTACCCGATGCGCAAGCATGGCATTTCGGATGAAGCCGCGCAGCGTCATCTTTATAGTCTGATGCTCGATTTCTGGAAGGCCAATCTCTAAACGGTGATTCCAACCGACAAACAAGTCAACGAAGCGCGCGAGTTGTTGGGACGGTTTCTCAAGCCCACGCGGTTAGTGCCGGCGGAGCAACTGGGATGGGATTCAGACACCCGGGTGTTTCTAAAACTCGAGACTGATCTGCCGACCGGATCCTTCAAGCCGCGTGGGGCGCTCTACGCTTTGATGAAGAGTCGTGAAGAGCGCTCTATAAAAGGTGTGGTTGCTGCGAGCACCGGGAATCATGGTGCGGCGGTCGCTTACGCGGCGCAGCTTGCAAAACTTCCCGCAACGATCTTCCTGCCCGAAGCTCCCAACCCGATCAAGCGCGCGCGAATCGTTGCACTCGGCGCGAGCGTGAGGGAAGTTGAATGGAAAGGGCCATCTCTCGCAAACGCAGCCGCAGCCTTCGCGCAAGAACACGATTACTATTTTCTCAACGACGCCAGCGATGAGCTGGTCCCTGTTGGCACTGCAACCATCGCCGCCGAAATCCTCGACGAACTACCAGCGCCTGATGTGATGATCGTGCCGATGGGTGATACGGCTTTGATCCGGGGCGTGGCGGCGGAAGCAAAGCGCCGTCATCCCGCATGCAAAATTATTGGTGTACAGGCTGCGCAAGCGCCGTCGTATGCTCGATCGTGGCAGGAGGATCGTGTAGTCACAACGGACACGTGCGACACGATTGCGGACGGGTTAGCGACGTGTATTCCACTCAAGCACAACGTTCGTGTGATACGCGAGTTGGTGGATGAAATACGCCTCGTGTCAGAAGACGAACTGCTTCACGGTATCCGCACGCTGCTGTACCAGGAACGTCTGGTTGCGGAAGCTGCGGGCGCCGCCGCAACCGCCGCGTTTCTTCAGAATCCAACGGCTTACGCCGGCCGCAGTGTCGTATTGCTCGTCACCGGCTCCACGATCTCGCACGAGCTTCTGGCTCAAGCAGCACGCTCTCTAGCCACAGATTACACAGATTCTATAAACAAATCTGTGTAATCTGTGGATTGACAGGTGGTGCAAGGCATGATTTCATGCTGCGCGCGCGTTTCGAACAACTAGTTACGGTGCACCTCAACCGTGCCTCTCTTCAGTAGATCTTATTCCTGAACCGGTTGCGCTTTCGCTATTCCCAGTCACGTTTGAAACGTTTTTAGTCCTCAAGCCATTCATTTTAAGGAGAAGCTTCTCCGGTGCCGCAATATCATCTTTCGAAGCACTTATAAGAATTATGACGTACATGCTTGTTCCTCATTCTCCGACTCAGGCGGGCGAAGCCGTCGTCTGGGTTGCCGCGATTAACGAACCGCGCCCTTTGCAAGGGCTGTCGCTGCAATCCAACGCCGGACAACATCCGCTTGGCGCGTGGATCCCGCTGGACGGTAACGGATTCACACTCGACTACCAGCGGGTCACGGTTTCAAACCTCACGCCCGGCGGACGTTATGAGTTCGTTCTCACCGCCAATGGCGCGACGAAGGCGAGTTGCCGTTTGCGCACCTTGCCGGATCGGCTGCCTACGTTTGGCGAAGCCGAATTTATCGTGTTGCTTGCTTCGTGTTTCTGCTCGGCGCGCGACAAAGCCGGGTCGCTCGGATGGACTTTCAACCAGTTGCCCGGATCCGAGCGGCCCGACATAAAGATTCTCAGTGGCGATCAGGTCTACCTGGACGATCCGGCAACGCACTTTCTCTGGCACACGCACGACAGAGCGGAGCTCTTGTCAGAGCATTTTCAAAACTATATGCGCACGTGGTTGCAGGCCGGCGTTGGCGGCGGCTTTCGTGGTTTTCTCCAGGACGGATCGAACTACTTCAGCAGCGACGATCATGAGTTTTGGAATAACGCGCCAAGCTGGGCTTCGCTGATACGCGACTCGTGGTCCGCCGGAGGTCGAGCCGATTGGATGTGGGTCGCACTATCGCTGTACAAAGCTTTCCAGACCGAAAAAACATTCACGACTTTTGACATTGGTAATCTCTCGTTCTTCATCGCGGACACGCGAATGAACCGGTCCGCAGATCAAACCACCTTTATGCAGCCGGGCGATCTTGGTCAATTGCAAGCCTGGGTAAGCCGGTTGCAAGGTCTCGGCGTGCTGGTTATTGGACAGCCGGTGCTGAGCGGCCGCGCGGGATGGAAAGGCAACCTAACGGACTGGAACCTTCCCGATTACACGCAGTACGGCGACTTGATTCGCGCCCTCGACCAAACCAATCACTCGATCCTCATCTTGACGGGTGACGTGCATTACGGACGGGTGGCGCGGGTTCAACTCAAACCGGAAGTCGAATTGGTGGAAGTAATTTCATCGCCAACCGCACTGGTGAACAAGCTCGTCGGCGGCAAGTGGAACGAAGCGCCACCACGTTACCCGGCGTTTGACGTGCCCGGAACGTTCGGCCGTGGCGTCAGCACAGACCTGAACTTCACGTTAACGGATAACCATTTTCTAACACTCTCTTTTTCGTCTGTGGGCCAACGCACGCGAGTACTTATCAAAGCGTGGCCAATAGTGAGTGAGGGACGTCCGGTTAATCCAATCTTTGTCATGGAAAGAACACTCGGTTAAGGAGGCTCTAATGATTGGTAGCAGTGTTCCTTTGGAAATCAAAAACAATGCGGACCTGAAAAGATTACTCGCAAATGAAGGCGAGTCGAATACAGCGTGGCTCGATCGAGCTTTTAATGAAGGAGTTGCGAAAGAAGGAAGCCTGGTTCTTCTCGGCGGCAATTCGATGGCTGACTTTCGCGTGCGCGTCTCGCAATCGCACCTGCGCTTTGACCTGACCCCCAGCTACTGGTCCATGGTTGGCGTTTTGACTGCCAACAACACGCTCGTATCAGTTCCGCTCGAGATCGCCGGCGACATCTCGGAAGTTCCGCACGTCAACGCGGTTCGAGAATTCGAATTATCAGCTTTTGACGACGCCGAGAAGTTTCCCAATATCGCGGTAATTCAAGTGACAACCACTCCCGAAAAGGTTGTGAAATTCATTGACGCGATGAAGTTGCAACGCGGACTCATCGATCTTCCGGCGCTCGTGTTGTCGTGGCTTGGCTATGTTTGGTGCGTCGGCAAACGCGGCAATCCGTTATTGGACGGCGATGGTTTGCCCAGTGCCGTGTTTGCGGAAACTCTGTTTGGTCTCGCTGGAATCGAGTTGACGCCGGGTCTGGCGACTGCTTCAACCTGCCCGGAAGCAATCTGGCAGGCAGCGAAATGGTGGGCTTCCTTTTACGAGCAAACCAGCAGCATTGCCGCGGCGGTTCATGCGCAATCGATGGTGCCCAAGGGTTGCTTTGTTCTTCGCCAACCAAGCGCGGCCATCAGGAGGGACACCTGAGACACTCAACCCTCTGACAATTCACCTTAACGCTCAATCCCACTTTGAGTTCTCACGATGATACCCATTGCAAAACCACGAACGCGGCAGTTGACGATCGTAGCGCAGGATCCGAGCGTTAGGGTCAACGGCAAAATTCTGACGACTCAGGTCGAAATACCGGCTGAAGAGATCGCTCCGGGGCCGCGCGGGTATCGTATCCAGGTGATCGACTACGACACGTCGTCCGGCGCTCTTTATCAGCCAATCCATTATCCGAGTCTTCAACGCGGTTCGTATGTCGATCCATTCGCGCGACACGTCGCCGATAAGCCCGACAGTGATTGGATTCTCACAGAACCGCGCTTTCATCAGCAGAACGTCTACGCGATCGTGATGAAGACCCTGGCGCGGTTTGAGTTTGCCCTGGGCCGGCGGGTTAGCTGGGGATTTCGTGGGCACCAGATCCACATCGCTCCTCATGCGTTCGCCGACGCGAATGCGTTTTACTCAAAAGAAGATCAGGCGCTTGTCTTCGGATACTTCAGAGGAATGAATGGAGAGCTCGTATTCAGTTGTCTCTCTCATGACGTAGTGGCCCATGAGACAACGCATGCAATCCTCGACGGGTTGCGCAATCGCTACACCGATCCTTCTTCACCCGAACAGGCCGGTTTCCACGAGGGATTCGCGGACGTAGTAGCGCTGCTTTCCGTCTTCTCTCTCAAGGATGTTGTGGGCACTCTGCTGCACCCGGATTTCACGAAAATAAAGCCTACGTTGGAAGCTAACCTGATCGAGTCCGACTGTCTGAAACTCGAAAAGCTGCAACAGTCGGTGTTGGTTGGGTTGGCTGAGCAGATGGGTGCGGAGATGTTAGAAGTGCGCGGCGATCGGGCAGACGCTCTGCGGCGTTCAGTAAACCTGCCAAAATTCAAGCCCGGCGAGATTGATGAAGTTGAAGAATTTCAGGAGCCACATCGGCGCGGCGAGATTCTGGTGGCCGCGATGCTCAACGCATTCCTGCACGTCTGGCGCGCCCGGATCGACAAGATTGAACGAGGAAAGTGTGGCGGGAAACTTGATCTTGAACTCGTGGTGGAGCAGGGCGCGGACGCTGCCGACCACTTGCTGACGATGGCCATCCGGGCTTTAGACTACACGCCTCCTACCGACTTGCAGTTCTCCGATTATCTGAGCGCACTGATCACCGCCGACAAAGAGCTTGTACCTGACGATACCAAATACGGTTATCGCAAGATCCTTTTGAATAGCTTTGCGGATTACGGAGTAGAGCCTGCAAGTATCAATTCCCTCGACGGCAGTTGGGAAGGTTGTGACGCAAAGCTTACCTACGATCGCTCGCATTTCGAGTCGATGATGAGAGAGCCGGACGAGGTCTTCCGCTTCATTTGGGAAAACCGTGAGGCGTTGAAGCTGCACGAACAGGCATACACCAAAGTGATCTCCGTGCGTCCTTGCATGCGAATCGGACCCGATGGATTTGCGCTTCGGGAGACGGTTGCAGAGTACATTCAGATGATGACGATACAAGCACTGGAACTTCAGTATTTCGATCCGCCGATTGGAAAACCTGAGGGTCTGGAAGGGAATCGCGAAGTCACGATTTACGGTGGAGGCGCATTGATCTTTGACGAGTATGGTCGCCTGAAATACCACGTGAACAACCGCGTCGAGAACGTTGGCCGGCAAACACCACGACTGAAGTATCTCTGGAAGTGCGGCTATTTTGATGTAGCGACTGGAACGCGCACCGCTTTTGCGCAATTGCACCTGAATCGAACTTTGAATTTGAGAACTCGCTCAACGGAGTTTTTCTAAAATGTCCGATCCGGAAAAACTAGAGCCTTGCAAAGCGACGATCCGCGCGTACCAGGTCGGCTTCGGCGACTGTTTTCTGCTGACGTTCGAATACCCTGAAGACGAAAACAACTCCGTACAGGAACGGCACGTTCTGATCGACTTCGGGAGTACCGGTATGCCTGCAGGTGTAGTCGCCGCCGAGCAAATGATGAGCGTCGCTAACAATATCAAGGACCGGTGCAACGGTAAGTTACAGATCGTAGTCGCAACGCATCGTCACAAAGATCACATCAGTGGTTTCGCAACTAAGAAGGATGAGAGCGGCACCGGAGATATCATCAAGGCGCTTCAGCCGGATATCGTGATCCAGCCGTGGACAGAAGATCCGCTACTTAAAGATGCCAAACTGATCGAAAGAGCTGTGAAGCCTTCAGCCAGCCAGCCTTTGCAAATGAAGCAGGCTTTTTATGTTTCCTCCCTGACTAAAATGAACGCTCTGGCGAGTACGATCGCCACCGAGATCGAGCACCTCGGTTCAAAGAGTTTCATGCCGGCACTCTCGCCTGAGCTGAAAGAACAGATAGAGTTTCTTAGTGAAGATAACAGTTTGCCGAATCAGTCGGCGGTCGTGAACCTGGCTTCGATGGGCAAAAACCATTACGTGAACTTTGGGTATAAGCTCGACGTCAGTCAGATGTTGCCCGGTGTGACGATACATGTTCTTGGTCCGCCGAATCTGCATCAACATGCAAAGATCCGAACACAAAAGTCGAAAGATGAAAATGAATTCTGGATGCTTTACGGGGCGGCTGGTGATTTTTGGAAGTTGCAGGCAGCTTCCGGAGATTTATGTAGCAGTTTAACTGGCGGCAGCGGTCGTTTGTTTCCTGACGCGGATGTATTCCAGGACTTTCTGCCTTCACATAACCGCTGGTTCGTTCGTCAGTTGAGATCTCTCCGAGGTGAGCAGCTTCTGGGCCTGGTGCGTATTTTAGACAGGGCCATGAACAACACCAGCGTCATACTGCTGTTCGAATTCGGTGGCAAGAAACTGCTCTTTCCGGGTGACGCGCAAATTGAGAATTGGGAGTACGCGCTCAATGATCCGGCAGCGGTGGAACTGCTGAAGGATGTGTGTGTCTACAAAGTGGGCCATCACGGAAGCCGCAACGCGACGCCAAAGTCGCTTTGGGGCCAGTTTACCCGAAAGCAGAAAGAAGAGACGGGGCAGAAAGACAACGAGAACGAGCCAGAGAAAACCGTTCGGTTAAAGACGATCAATTCAACGATGAAGGGCAAGCACGGACACATCGAAAACAACACCGAAGTCCCACGAACGACTTTGGTGGACGAACTCACGACACAAAGCGACTACAAAACCACAGAGGAAGCAGCTAAAGCTAACGAACTGTACATTGATGTCGAGATCATTTAGTTTTCAAAAATGAATCTTGAGCCTATCGCCGTGAAACGCGGTGAGTACACCATCAATACGGATCATTCCCGCCTCGACCTGAATCTCATACACGATTTCATCAGCAATCATTCGTATTGGGGACGCGGCCGCGCGCTCGGGGTTGTGCAACGCTCGATCGACAACTCGCTTCCCTTTGGTGTTTACAAAGGCGACGAGCAGGTTGGTTTCGCGCGAATCGTAACGGACTATGCCACCTTCGCGTGGGTGGCTGATGTTTTCGTTGTGCCGGAACATCGCGGGCGCGGGTTGTCGAAATGGCTGATGGAAGTCATCCTCGCTCATCCGCAACTACAGGAATTCCGCCGTTGGGTCCTATCAACCAAAGACGCGCATGGTCTATACGAGCAATTTGGTTTTATGAAGTTGCACCGTCCCGAACGTTGGATGGAACGGCCAGATCCGAACATAAAAGAAAGTCCGGATTACTGGCAGCCGGTGCAAGGCTAAGCGTCGAGCAAAAAAAGAGGCGGGACCGGCAATTCCGATCCCGCCTTCGCTGTTTCAGCTACCGAACGTTCTTAGTAACGCTCTCTTAGTAACCTCTGTAACCGTCAGTGTAGCCGTTCTGGAAACCCTGTCGGAAATACTGCTGGTACAGCGATCTGTTACCTAAGCGCGAACTGTAGTCGGTGTTCGCATTCCGAAAGTCTTCCTCATCACGGAACTCAAACCGGTCACCATTGCTGCGGTCCTTACGTCCTTCCTTGATGCCTTCGTTATAGCCCGCGTTCAAAGCGGTCTGACGAAGCTGTTGAGAACCGCCGTAATTATATTGGTCGCGCCAATCGCGGTTTGACTGCCGTTGCTGACGGCGTTGCTGACGTTCCCATTCGCGTTGGCGTCTGGTCTGTTCCCGCTGCCAGTTTGGATCGCGGTACTGAGCCTGAGCGTTAGAGCTTGCCGCCAATCCGATTCCAAGTAGGAGAGATAACCCAAAAACAAATGACATTACTTTTTTTGCTAGCAAGTTAGTTTTCATAGCGTTCGTGTTCTCCTTTGCCAATCCTGTGGTTCCCATCTGCAAAGACGATGCCGTAGAGCGCCACAAAGAGAAACATGGGCCAAGTATGTGTAATTTGGGCCTATTTGTTGCGAAAATGATTGCTGCTCTTAACAACTAGATTGCGGTCCAACGTGGAACTTAACGTTTTGGTTAATGAATGCACGAGATCGAAGAGAGTGGTGAGGTGTAATACGAACGTTGTGAATGCAATGTTAGCGAACGCCTTTATCTCCAGTTCTTCACTCGCGGCCATTCTGTTTGCAAGTTCCATTTCAAACCGCGGCACAAGAGGATAGGCTGGTTTTCGTAACGATAAGCGTAGGGATTGTTGAGCGTGGCTGCAACTGTTACTGACTCGAAGTGCTCTTGCGCATCGCTTTCATCGTCGCCAAGGACGATGACAATTTCGCCGGTGTAATTTCGTGGACCCCAGAGAAAGTAGTTTTGATGTCCGCTGATCGCCTTGGGTAATCCGTATTGCGGTCCAAAGAAATCGATTGCCGCTGCTTGTCCATAATTATTACCGAAGATTGCCGTGCGCTTCTGTTCTTCGGGAGTGAGTGAATGATAGACGTGGGCAACGGTTTCAACCATGCCGGGCCAGGGGAATTCATCAGCGTAGTACTGCGGCAAAGTTTCGCCGATGAAGCTTTGCTCGGTTTTCGGAATCTCAAATGGCAGATGCGACTGATAGCGAAGAAACGTGTCGATTGGCAATACAGGTAGAACCAGCGGCAGCAATGGCGCCACACCGAGAACTAACCAAATAAAACATGCGGCGCGTAGAGCAGTTTGCAGTTTTCCGGGTGATGAAAGTCTGTGCAGCATGCGTTCTGCTGCGACTGCTCCTGCGGCAAATACGATTACGTATGCCGGCGCCGCGTAATAATCTTTCCCGTGCGTGATCATGAAGAATGCGATCGTGATCGCAAACGTCCAGCCAAGAGCACGATAGATCCTGGCTTCACGCGAGAACAGTAAGAAGAGAAGGCCGCCAAACCAGAATGGGAAGCTGACGGGATTCATCATCAGCACCTGTTGCGCTAGATATTTGCCCGGTGGGAGGATCACGTCTTTGCCCGTTGCGCGCACGTTGTGCATCAGTTCGAGAAACGGGAATTGGTTCTGAATATTCCAAATCAGGTTCGGCAAGAATATTAAGAATGCGATCGCGCCGCCGGTGAGAATCCAGGGCGTAAATAAGAGCCGGCGCTTCTTTGTTAACAGCAGGCCGGCAAGCAACGCTGCGGCAAAAACAACGATCGAGTATTTGCTCAGCAGACCTACGCCGGCAATCGCGCCGAATGCCAACCACCATTTTGGATTTTCTGTCTTGATGAGACGCAGCGTGATAAACGCGAGACCGCCCCAGAGCAGAGCTTCGAAACAGTTCATCGCGAACTGATGATCGATGACCCACCAAACGCCGGGTGTTGCTGCGAGGGCGGCGGCAAGGATCGTGGCGAAGCGACCGGCGCCGAGTTCACGCGCCAGTGCGGCAGTGAGGACGATGCGTGCTGCGCCGGCCAGTGCGGGCCAAAAGAGTAAAGCGGGCAGTGAAGTGCCTAAAGTGTGTCTCGCAATCCAGCCAAGCCATGCGATCAATGGTGGCTGATCGACGTAGCCAAATGCCGGATGCTCAGAGCAGGCCAGATAATAAAGAGCGTCGCGGAAGTAGCCATAGCGCGTGGAGGTGATGAGGTGCAGTGCGAAGTAGGTGAGAGCAAAGATGTAAACCCAGATTGATAGTGGCGCTGCGGTCGTGTTCGGCGGGGTGCGCATCGATCAGTGATAAGTAATCTTGCGATGGATTATCCACGATTCACTGTCTCGAGATTCCAAACGCTTGGTCCAGTTTCCCTGTGAATCAAATTCCAGGTACTTGTAGGTCGTTGTGCCTTGTACCGGATCCCGAGAGCCTACATATCGAGTAGTGATCGTTTCAACTTCATTGCCTTTGTCGTCGAGCTTGTGCACGTACTTGTAAGTCAGCGAGCCGCCCGCGCCATAGGTTTGCTCTTCTCTTTCATTGTTGCTGAAAGTGTAAACCTGCCGGCTTGGCGTTGAGCCGTCGCTGAGGACCTGGGTCGATTCGATCCGGTTACCATTGCTGTCGTACTTGTATTTCAACTTAGCTGTATAGCGACGCTCGGCAGGGCGAGTCGGTCTGTTGCCCGGAGTGAGCGGCCTCATGTTCTTCGACTCTTCCTTCACCACTCTTTCGCCATCGAGAAAACTGTAAGTCATCACAGCCGATGCATTGCCAAACTCGTCGTAGCGCGTTTCCACGGTGAGGTTACCGGAATCATCAAACTCCTCGGTGCTTATTCGCTGCCGCTTTGCCTCCGGGCTGTTCGTAGTCGAGATAGCCGTCTCGACCCGTTTTACACTTCCTTTAAGGTTCTTTATCTCCCGGTCCAGTTGCTGTTTTTGCGAGAGTGCAGAAGAAGCGAAGAGTAAAGTGAGAAGCAGTACTAACAACAGTTGTTTCATTGCGTGGCCTTTCCGGGAGAGAAAGATCCGTGAACGTGAACTTAACAACCTCCGGTTGATGGGTAAGACTATCTAAATCGCTCTATTAGGACGTGGCCCACGCTTGGACGATGGCATTGCAGAGATTATCGATCGCAGAAGAGTATTGACGACTTCCGATGACTTGAAGACTGCTGCGACATCCGGTTCCAGTACAATAGCGACCGTTCCCTCGGACATCTTCGCCGCAAATCGATTCGGTTTCGACTTGCTGTAGTCGAATCGATACTCTGAACGCAATGCTTCTCGTTTTTCTGGTTTGGTTTTACGAGCTGACGTTTTCTTCATAGTCTTCACGCTCCCTACGGGTTGCTTTGCGTGCACTGATAATTCTCACTCGTTCTTCAGTTTCAATAAAGTTCACCAGGATTAACTGCTGTCCCGCAGAGTGACCGATGATGATTTCACGGAACTCTTCTATTGAATGCTCGTCATCCGGAAAGATTCGGGCCAAAGGATCAACAAACACCGTCAGCGCTTCTTCGAATGAGACATCATGTTTGGCTAGATTCGCTTCCGCTTTCTTCGGATCCCATTCAAATCGAAGAGACATTCGCTGTATGTTAGCACGTTGGTTTCACCAACGTCTGTGCTGCCACACTATCACTCGCGCCAGTGTACTGTGGTCCAGAATTGGGGATCGAAAAGTTTTGGATCGAGATTTATGTCGCCGCGAATGTCGGAGTACTTTTCCGTGGTGACGACCTTGCCGTCGACCATGAAGATCACTTCAGGCGCGATCCAGCCGCCGCCGAGTTTCTGATACTTGTTGAATTGAGTTTCTTGCGTTTGCGTTCCGTCCTTGCCGGCGGGACGAAGCATCCGGACGAAGTAAAGATTCTCACGATCGATCCAGAATTGCGGCGAATGTAGATCCTCTGCTTTGGCGCCGACGACGTAGACGGGCCGTCCTTGCCACGTGTTTTCCCGGAATTGCGTGAGATCAAACTTCAGCGCCTGCAATTTGGCGGTCACTTCGCTGGCAGGCATGCGATAGATGTCGAAGCCAAGAACCAGAAGCGGATGCTCGAAGGGACGTGTAGTCTCGACCTTGCCGTTCTTGAAAACGTAAATCTTGCCGCCGGTAAACAGTATCCCGTTGTCGTCCTTGATTGGCGCGATGTCGATGCGCAAGCTGCCGGGAATTGACATCGCCTCGTACCACGTTTCGACCTTGGAGGTTCCATCGGGTTGAAAATCTGTTGTTTCCTGAACGAAGGTGGCGGTTTTGTACCACGACTTTCCATACTTCTTCTGCATCGCAGCGATCAGTTCGCTGGTATTCGAGATTTTTGCGTACGACGTGGTTGGCAGTATCAGTAAAGACACCGCGACTATTAGAAAGAGATATTTCATATCCTCGACGGTAATCCAGATTCAATCACTGCGCAACGTCTGCATCGGATCGATCCTTGTTGCTCGTAAGGCTGGGATCGCGGACGCTATGAGCGCGATCCCGATCACGAGTGTGGCCATGAGGAAGTAGACCAACGGATCAGTCGCGCTGACTGCAAAGAGAAGAGATTGCGTCAACTGGTTTAGCGCCAGCGAGGCAGTGAAGCCAATCAAGAGCCCAACACCGGCTAAGACAGCGCCCTCTCCAACGATTAACTTCATCACCGCACTTTTTTGTGCACCCAACGCCACGCGGATACCAATCTCTCTCTTTCGTTGCACAACGGCGAAATTCATAATCGCGTAAATTCCCGCGGCCGCTAATAAGGCGGCCAGGACGCCAAACGCTGAAAAGAGCCACAGATTAAAGCGTCGCGGCGCAACGGCCGCGGCAACGAATTGATCGAATGGTCTAACGTTGAATACAACACCGCGAGAATCGAGTGCTTGCAGCTTTTGCTGGACGGGTGCGATCAATGACGAAGGATCCACGTTCGCCTTTATGACAAAGTTCATGATCGGAAACGTCGAAGACTGCTGATAAGACACGTAAAGCGCCGGTTCGGCATCAAGCTCAAGACTCGTATGTTTGATACTCGCGACCACTCCGACAATCTCACCTTGAACAAACTGTGAATCGCCATCAAGTCGAACGCCAACAGGTTCTCTTCCGGCGAGGTATGTGCGCGCGAACGCTTCATTGATTACGAACGACTGCGGCGCACCCTGACGTGCGCGATCGTCAAACAAGCGTCCCTGCTTCAATTCCACTCCAGCCGTCTCGAAGAAGGATGGCGACACGACTCGGTAATCGGTAACTCTTTCATCCGACTTTTCAACTTTGCCATCGCCCGCGATCCAAAACGGCAGCTTCATCGTGCGGCCACCGAGAGGGAGGTGCGATATCGCTCCCACCGACGTCACACCGGGTAACGTACTCAACGCTTGCAGTACTTCGCGAAAAATCTGTGTGCGCTTCGGACTGCCATTCGGATAGTCGGCAAAACTCAACGACAATCCGGCGGTCAAAAGGTGCTCACTCTTGATTCCCGCATCGACAGTTTGTAAAAGCCAAAAGCTCTTTATGACGAGACCCGCACCGGTTAAGAGCACGAGCGCCATTGCAATCTGCGCAACGACGAGTGTTTGCCGAACCCTGTTCGATCGTCGCGGAGTAGTGCCAAGACTTTGAGCGCTTTTGAGTGCATCGTTGAGTTGCAGTTGTGACGCTTGAAGTGCCGGAAACAGACCAAACAGGATCGTGCTTAGACACGAGATCGCCAACGCGAAACAAAACGCCGGCACGCTCAGCGCAGATTCGCTCAAGCGCGGTATTGAATCGGGTCCGAGAGTCCGCACCACAGAAAGACACGCAGCGGCGACAAACACACCGAGAACACCGCCCACTGCGGAGAGCAGCATGTTTTCGATCAGAAACTGCCGCACGATCTGAACACGTCCCGCACCGAGCGCGAGACGCACCGCCAATTCTTTACGTCTGCTGTGAACGCGGCCGAGTTGCAAGTTTGCGACGTTCGCACACGCGATCACCAACACGATCGCGACTGCGCCAAACAACAGCAGCAATGCTGCGCGTGCGTTACCGAACAAGTAGTCGCGCAACGATTGAAGCTGAACCTGCCAGCCTTTATTAGTGTCGGGATAGAGCTCTGCCTGTCGCTGCGTCAACGTGTTTATTTCAGCTTGAGCCTGTTCGAGACTGACGCCGTGCTTGAGCCGGCCAATCGTGCGCCAGTTGTGTGAGCCGCCGCGGCCGGAATCTTCGCGTGTGATCTCGGTGACAGTGAAGAGATCGACGCGCGCCGGAAAATTGGTTTCGGCAGGAAGAACCCCAACGATTACAGAAGCAGCCTCCGCGCCTTGCAAACCGAAAGAAATTTTCTTCCCGATAACACTTTGGTCGCCACCGAATTGCCGGCGCCAGAGTGCGTGACTGATGATTACGCTGTTTTCGGGTTCATTACGTTCTGCGAAGTCTCTGCCGAGTTGCGGCCGCACGCCGAGCGTGTGAAAGAAATTAGGCGTGACGTAAATTCCTTCCACGCGCTCGTTGTATTTTGCGCCATAAAGATTGACCGGAAGTGTTCCCCACGCAGCGATGTTTTCAAAGCTCTGGCTCTGCTCGCGAAAATCGAGAATGTCAGCAGGATTGAGAAAGGCTCCTTTGACGCCAAGGGCCGCATTTTGATTCGACAGCCAGACGACACGCTCTGCCTCAGCGTACGGCAGCGGCCGGATCAGCACCGTAAGTACAACGCTGAAAATTGCAGTGTTGGCGCCGATACCGAGCGCGAGCATGAGTGTGGCCATGACCACAAAACTGCGACTTCTCGAGAGCGTTCGCGACGCATAGCGAAGGTCTTGCCAAAGGTTGGCAGGGAATAACGTCATGATGTTTTGCTTCCGCACTAAATCATGCGCGCCGTTTTCTTCGACTCAAGGCGCGCGAAGCCGGTCACGGACTTGCGGGATCAGTCTACTCAGATCTCTGGCCGCGCGATTGCTCCAATAGTTCTTCGCGACCAGATAGGCTGGATTGCGATAGTTTGGATCCTTAAGAATGGCATCGGAAAGAAAGGTCAAGGCTTCTTTCTTTTGGCCGAGTTTGTAGGTTCCTAACGCTAGTCCGGCGAGACAATCCGCATCGTCTGGCACGAGGGTCTTTGCTTTTGTCCAGAACTCAACCGCTTGAACGTGATCACCTAACTCGTAATAAAAGAAGCCGAGGTTGTTGGCCGCGACATCACTTTTCTGGTCGTGGTTCCACGCCTGTCGTGTAAGTGCCGCTGCCCGTTTTAACGTCTCTTCATTTTTGTTCTCCAAATATTTAAGATACTGGAGGAACCCGTAATTCAGAAAAAGCGCACTGTGCGTCGGATATCTCTGGCTCAAGTTCTCGAGCAAGGTAAACGACTCCTCGTGCTTGTTCTGCCGGTAGAGCACATATCCCAAGTTAACAGCGGCCTGGACAAATTGAGGATTGATTTCGAGTGCCGCTTCACATTGCTGCCTGGCTTCGTCGAGCGTTTGGGACTGAGGCTGTGGCGAGTTGATCCACTTTTGCAGGAGAGTATGACAAAGCGATGTGCGAGTGTATTCGTTTTTCCCATCGCAAGCGATTCCCGCGCGGAAGTCTTGTTCTGCTTTTTCAAGGTCGCTAAGTACTTGCCCTTTACCATGTGGCCGGTTGTAGTAGACAAATCCGCGCGCAACCTGGGCCGAACAAGACTTTGGATCTTTTTCGAGTGCTTCCTGATATTTCTGCAAGGCCTCATCAAATCGTTTGAGACCAAAGAACGCGTTTCCCCAAGCTACAAAATCATCCGCTTCCAACGACGACTGAGGTATGGTTGGGTACAGGTCGAGGACGTGCTGCCATCCCTCCGGCGTTTTAAGTTTTATATAAAAGTTCAAGAGCCGGCGTGAATCCAGTACTTGTAGAATCTGTCTCGATAAATCGTTCGCACAATTTTCAAAGTCGGTGCAGGCGCCTCCGTTCTGCGGTGCACTGCCGGCGGGATTGGCTGAAAAGTGTGGCCAGTTTTTCAGGAAGGCTGTAAGCCGCCAGCCATCAGTGTTGGGAACCCCCAGAACACTAAGTTCCAGGTATTCCCTTGCTTTCAAGCTCATTCCAATCCTTCTACAAAAGTTGAGATTGATTCCGCGCCACTCCAGATTGAAGACTGGAGAAGGAGAGTTTGATAAGGCCCTGAACGGAATTATTGTTTCTTTCGCAGGTCGAGGCCCGATTCCTTCCAGCCGAGTCGCGTCGCTTAAATCCTTGGATTCGGCTTCGATGAGTATCTTTTCCAAATTGCCCACGACGTGATTCATGAGAGTGTCGGATGTGAAGTTTGCCGACAGCTCCTTGGGAAAGTCGGTGGTGACGACGAGAACTGTTTTGGCGGGTGTATTAATGTAGTAATAAATGGTGAACGCAGTAAAAACTACTATGAGCGCTGCCGTTACAATGCCCGCAATTTTGAGTTTTTTGGGGCTAGAAGTCGATTGTGTCTTCATGGGGGGCCTCCTTCAGAGTGCTGCGCAAGCTCAGGTATCAAGATGGCTGGACAGACGGACGGAATAAGTGAGAAAGCGGACCTACCCCTGAATGCTCCTTGAGGATCTGAGCTTTGAGCGTGCGTAGCCTATATGCCGCTTATTAGGGTGTCAAGACCGCGAATTGACGGATGTTTTGTGTCTTCTCTTGAGCTCCGTCGAAACACTCAAAACGCCAGTTTCAAGCCAAACTGAATCTGCCGCGAAGGGCCGGCGGTGAAGATCTTGCCGAAGTTTGGCGTGAAGGCGAAGCGGTTTGGGGTGTCGAAGTTTGGGGTGTTGAAGAGATTGAAGACCTCCGTTCGAAACTCCAGACTCATCGACTCGCCGAAATGAATCAGCTTCACTGCCGATAAGTCAACCTCCTTGAAGTCTGGCCCGATAACGATGTTTCGTCCGCAGTTGCCGAACGTACCGAAGGGGGCCGGCGTGAACGCCGCAGTGTCGAAGAACCGATCGACAGAACGCTCGCCCGACGGAAGGTTCGGATTGCCCAGACAGTTAGGTCTCTGCGCCGGACCCTGCCCGATGTTGGCCCGATCGGTTGTATCGTTGACGGTGAACGGCGCACCAGTTTGAAGCGTGACGATGCCGGTCAGTTTCCAATTCGACGCCAGCGCCGAAAGTACGCCCGGACCATTCAGAAATCTTCTGTTCTTGCCGAACGGCAACTCGACAACGCCGCTCGCAACAAACCGATGCGCATGATCGAAGCTCGACAGTCCATGCTCGGCATCGCGGTCTCTTACGTCTTGTGGCAGGTTTGCTTCGTTGGTAGTCCCGCCCGGATCGGAGGCGTCGTCAACGGATTTCGAGAAAGTGTAGTTAGCGTTGACAGAGAAGCTATTCGAGAGCCGCCTGTCTATTCTGATTGTGCCGGCGTGATACTCCGAATAGCCGTCCCAGCGCAGGCTGTTGAATGAACTGAGACCCGGAATCGGACGCCGCGGTGCGATTGCTCCACTTCCGGGCAACGGCACGTTGCGAACCGTCGAACTGTCCGCGCCCTGTATGTTCGAGCCGACGTACGCGACTTCGATAGCCGTCGCCGGCGTCAACATGTGCTGAAGGCTCAGACTCACCGTGCCGGCATACTCAATGCTGAAATCATGATCTACGTTGTTGCCGCCGATGTTGCCGATCGCGGTCGACGTGAGAATATTCTGCGTTTCGAACGCAGGCACAGCCGTGTCAGACGCGACGTTGATGTTCTTCAAAAGGAAGAACGGCAGATTGCGCGCGAGTGCCTGCTGCACACTGTAGGCCCACTGGTTGAGATAGATGCCGTAGCCGCCTCTCAAGACGGTGTCGGACTTTCCGGGCAGTCGCCACGAGATGCCGAACCGAGGCGCGAGGCGCGGTGGACTGTCACGCAGCAGCGAACGATCCCAGCCTGCTTCTGCCGACGTGACGAACGGAATCGGAATGAGCGGCAACAGCGCGGCAGCCGTCGGGGAGATGTTTCCGGCATTGTCACTGGCGATTACAAAGCGCCCGCCTGGCACCGTGTAATCAATCGCCGACAGACGATTGTGAACATCTCTGATCGGCTGGTTGATCTCCCAACGCAGTCCGATGTTTATAGTCAGGTCGCGTGTCGGATTCCAATCATCCTGTACGTAGGAGTGAAACCATGTTGTGCGCCCGTTCTCGTCGCCGCGGCCTATACCCACCTGCGCGCTGCCCGGATAGCCGAGTAAGAAATCCGCGAACGCATTGCCGATCTGCGCGGGACGCGCGCCGGTGAATTGACCAGTGAAGTTGTACGAGCCGCGCGCGGCTTCGGGATTGACCGGGTTGAAATTGAGACGAAAGAGATAGACCCCAAACTTAAGCTTGTGCGCGCCGTGATTCATGAACACGTTGTCGTAAAACTCGATGCTCGTATTTCGCCGCGTGACAAAAGTCGTCGGGTCGCCGATGTTGCTAAACAGACCGCCCAAAGCGACCTGCGGATAACCCTGGTCCGCAGGATTCTGCGTCACGCCCTGAAGCCCGACCGTGGAAGCGAAATCAACACCGCTGTTCGCGCTCACTTGCCCGCCGGATACGCGCAGGTAACCAAAGCGAAATTCGTTGAGGAAGTCCGGCGTGAAGTAATGCGTATGGCTGAAGGACAAATTATTTGCCTTGGTGGTTAGCTGACGGCCGAAGCCAGGCAGCAGCGCTTCGTTGAGCTTGCCCGTGCCGAACGGTTGAAAAGCGTTGGCGTTGAAAGTCGACATCCGGAAAAAGACCGCATCCTTGTCCGTTAATTGATCGTCGAGACGCAAGCTGAACTGATCGATGTCGGTGCGTTCAACCTCCGTTGAGATGAGGTTGCGCGAGAAGCCCGGCTGATTGGGCAAGGGAACTTTGGCAAGCAGACCGAGAGCAACCGGGTCGAGCCTTTCTGTCGGAATACGATTGCCTGCAAAGGGCAGACGATTGCCGGACGGATCGGTCGCAAGCGGATCGAATATCTGACCGAAGGCTGAAAGATCGCCGGCGCGCATCTCGGCCGTTGGAACAGAAAACGTTTTCGTCAACGATTGGGCGATGCGTTGTCCTTCATAGCTCACGAAGAAAAACGCCCGGTCCCTGCGGTCGTAGATTTTCGGTATGGCGATTGGACCGCCGAGCGTGCCGCCAAACTGGTTTTGTCTGAACGGCGGGATGGGCTTTGTTGGATCGTCGAAGAAGTTTCTGGCGTCGAGCTTCTCGTTGCGCAGGAACTCAAAGCCGTTGCCGTGAAATTGTTCGGTGCCGGACTTCGTGGCGACGTTGATGAGTGCGGCCGCCTTACCGCCAAACTCTGCGGCGTAACTTGTTTTTTGAATCTTGAACTCTTGAATGGAGTCAACCGACGGGTTGATGACAAGATTGTTGAAATACTCGTCCGTGACTTTCACCCCGTCAACCAAGTAGATGTTATGGCCGCTGCGTTGACCGGCCACATTTACCAAATCTCCGGCTTGTTGAAGCGCGCTGCCTCGTGTTCCTCCGGGTGGTTTGACGACGCCTTCGCTGAGAAGTGCGAGTTGAATAAACTGCCTGCCGTTGAGCGGCAGTTCAGCAACGCGCTCGCGCTCGATGACGTCGCTGACTTCGCCCGTCGTCGTCTGCAAAAGTTGCTCGCTCAACGTGACCGTTTCGGTAACGCTGATGTGTCCCGCTTCAAGCTCCAGATCGACATTGATAACCTGGCCGATGCGCAGATCGATTCCGGTCTTGGTTAATTGTGCGAAGCCGGTTATTGAGGCCGAGACCGTGTACTCGCCGACGGCGAGCGAAGGAAAAAGAAACTGGCCGGATTCGTCCGTGATGCGCTCGACCTTGAGTTTGCTGCCGACGTGCGTCGCGGTGACGGTCGCACCGGGGACAACTGCCCCATTTTGATCTTTGACCAGACCCTGGATCTGTCCGGTATTGGTTTGTGCGCAAACTACTGGCGCGATAAAGAACAAAGCGATTAAGCAGGAGAGGAGTCGAGTGTTCCTGTTTTCCATTTTATGCCCACGTAGTTGATCGAGAACTCTGTAGATGGACCAAAGTGCGAGGATGGCCCGTGTGTATGAAGAACACGCTGAGCCTAACCTGAGCTTTTGATACTGTCAAACACTTTCTAAGTGAACTTACAGTGTCATTTGTATGGCGCTTTAGCCAAGACAAAAACGTTGCTCGGTAGTAGTGGATGTGGACTATAATCACCCGGAGTGTTGCTGGTTCTCACGACGTCGAATTGATCCGCGATCCTCTAACCAACAGCCGCTCACGGCGCGAACGAGTGTTTTGCTTTTGCAAAGGTGAAGCAGGGAGAGCGGTATCTGGTTTACGCCGATCCGCTCTTTCAGGACGGCGTTCGGCAAACCGGCTGGTCCGTCATTAGCAATTGCAGTCGAACGGTTCTGAGCACAAAGGCCGAACGGGACATCAGGGCACTTAACAGCGTTACATTGCGTTGAGGTCGTCAAACAAACTCATCGTCTGTCCGACCTCGTAATCCTGTCGTTCGATCAGTCCAGGGCCGTCATTCTCAACAGAGTTGACGGCCCTGCCCACACGGTACGAAGACATTGCTGCGGCTGGAAATGGCGCCAGCATCTCGCGTAAAAAGCGTGGATCGGTGTCCGGATTTAGCCAGGATTCATAAGATTCCGAGGACAGGATTACCGGCATCCGATCGTGAATCGGTTTGAGTGTCTCGTTGGCAGCGGTGGTGACGATCGCGCAGGACGTTATTCGTTCTTTCGTATACCAACTGTCCCAAATGCCTGCGAACGCAAACGGCAACTCATCGCTCATTTGGATGTAGTAAGCCTGCCTCGCTTTGCTGGAGCGCCGCCACTCATAAAAACCATCCGCGAGAATCAGGCAACGGCGTTTCTTGAATGATTCCCTGAAGCTCGGCTTGCTATCGATTGTTTCTCCGCGTGCGTTAATCAATCTCTTACCGTCAGTGGAATGTGCGGGAATCAATCCCCAACTGAGCGTCGTCAGTTCCGCTCCGTCACCCAAATCCGCTACGACAAAAACATCCTGCGTGGGCGCGATGTTATAGCGCGGCTCGAACGGCAGCATACCTTCACGCACGCCGGGAAGCTTAACTCTCGGAGCAGTACGAACTGTAAACCGGCCGCACATTACTCAGTCGCAGCTCCCTGGTCCATCTTGAGTTGCCAGAACAGGAAGGCGAGCTCCAGCGAGACATCCTCGATGATCTTGCTCAATGGACGGCCGCCGGCGTGACCCGCCTTGGTGTCGTAGAGCAACAAGATCGGTTTGTCTGACGCGCTCGCAGCTTGCAAGCGCGCGGCCATTTTGCGTGCTTGAAGTGGCGGGACTCGCGTGTCCTGATCGCCCGTCGTGAAGAGCACTGCCGGATATTTTTCCTGCGGCTTCACCTTCTGATAAGGCGAATAGGCGTAGAGATAGTTGAACTGGGCGGGATCGGAAGCGTTCCCGTACTCGAGCAGCGCGGGTGGATTGTTATTCTTGAACCGGTAGTAGCCGATCATGTCGAGATCGGGAAACTGACAGAGCACGGCTTGGAACAGATCGGGTCTCTGCGTGAGAGCGGCTCCAACAAGCAAACCACCGTTGCTGCCGCCTTGAATAGCCAACCGCGAGGGATTCGTATACTTGTTTTTGATGAGCCACTCGGCGGCGCCGATGAAATCGTCGAAGACGTTCTGTTTCTTATCGAGCATGCCGGCTTTGTGCCATGCTTCGCCAAACTCTCCGCCGCCGCGAAGGTTTGCCAGCGCATACACTCCGCCTTGCTCGACCCAGATCGCGGCCGATGAACTGAACCGCGGCGTCTGACTGACGTTGAAGCCTCCATAGCCATACAACAGCACCGGTCGTTTCCCGTCAGGTTGCAACCCTTTCTTGTGGACCAGGAACATCGGCACCTTTGTTTTATCTTTTGACTCGTACCAAACCTGCCGCACCTCAAAGTCGTCGGATTTGAACGGCACTTTCGGCCGCGCCCAAAGTTCCGACTTTCCGGTTTGCACGTCGTAGCGATAGATCGATTGAGGTGTCACAAACGAACGGAAGCTGAAGAATGCTTCGTTACTTTCCCAACGTCCCGAGAAACCACTTGCCGAGCCGAGACCCGGAAGCGTAACTTCGCCCAAAGCTTTTCCATCAAGGTTGAAGATCTTGATCTGCGTCGTGACGTTGTGCAGGTAACTCACAAACAACTTTCCGCCAACGAGTGAGAAACCCGCGATCGCGTCGCGGCCTTCGGGAATGATCTCGCGCCACTTCTCGCGCGCCGGATCATTTAGATCAACAACCACGATGCGCTGATTCGGCGCTTTCCAGTCTGTTTGCATCACGAACCGATCGCCGGCAAACCAGCCGTCGAAGTGCGCCGGAATGTCGTTGACGATAGTTTGCACTGGACCACCGGACAGCTTTTGCACGTAGAGCTCATTGCTGGCCCAACCGTGCTGAACTCCTAACATCAAATACTTGCCGTCGTCAGAAACAGATCCGTTAATCCATTTGTCGGGTCCGTAACCCTTGCCAAACACCTCTGCATCTTTTGACGGATCGGTCCCGATCGCGTGGTAGAGGACGCGTATCCCGGTGTCTCTGCGCTGGAGGTTGTAGTAGAAGCCGCTGCCGTCTTTCTTCAGCGACACGCCGCGATAGAGTGCGTTCGGAAGTTGATCGACGTCTTTACGTTTGTCGACGTCCATCACGCGCAGTTCAGTCTCGTCCTGACCTCCGCGGCGCACGCTGTAGATGATCAACTTGCCGCCGGCCGACGCATCAAGCAGGCCGATGTCCGTAGTGTGATCCGTGCTGAGCGTGTGCGGATCTATAAGGACTTCATCCTTGCCATTGAGCCCCTGGCGAATGTAAAGGATCGACAGGTCATCCTCGGCACGCTTCTTAAAAAGAAAATAGCGCCCGTCCTGCTCGTAGGGCGTGCTCACCGAGTCGACGCGCAGCAATTCCGACAATCGTTTTTGTATCAGCGGCCGCGACGGAAGCCCGTCGAGCAGCGAGTGAGTGTATTTGTTTTGCGCGTCGATCCAGGCTCGTGTCTCTGGGGCGTCCTGTTCTTCAAGCCAGCGATAGGGATCGACGATCTCGACGCCGTGAATGACTTCGCGAAAGTTGTCGACTCTTGAAGGCGGTGGTTTGGGTACTTGCGCTTGTACCGTTGAGATCAGCAGGATGGAAACTAACAACAAAACCAGGCAACGCATGTTGCCGCCCGTTTGCTTGTGACGTGACACAGCGTAAGACCTCCGATCCGTGGCTACTGCACTGCGCATAGTACAGTAGCCACGGATTTGAGGGATAGTTCTACTTCGCCTTCACGTTCACGCTACCGCCGCCCAAAGGAATGAGCGAGGTGTTTGTACCGACGCGGCGCCAGATCACGCCGTTGTTGTCGAGGATCGTGATCGCGTAGGCGTCGCCTGTTGGCGGCACCAGGAGATCGCCGTCGCGTACGTCAACTGTGAAAGTATAGTTGCCGAACGATGAGACGATTGCGCCGGTCGCTGGATCGACCTTCTGCACCGTGCACTTGCCGCCGAACGACGCGCGGTTCGTAATGCTCGTACTGGGCGTGTTGGCGAAGTTCAGGAATCCACCTGCCCAGCTCGTGCTCTTTACGATGTAGTTGAATCCATCCGTGCCGCGGAAGATGAAAATCGAGTTGCCCTTCAGATTGTTCTTATCAATCCGAACAGTGAACCCGAAATTCGCCTTGCCGTTAACGCTGCCATCGTAGGGTACCCAACCACCGCCAGTTACACGCTGATCGTTTGTGCCTACGGCGACGTTGATAGTGCCCAAGCCCACCGGATCGGCGGTCCAGTATCCGTTCGCCGCTTCGATCTTCACCTTGACGACGTACGTATCGGCGGCCATACCCGGCTGCAATACGAACGCGTCGCCGTTGCTGTCGACAGGTACGTTGCCAACGACCGTATCCGGCGTGTTGGTCATGTTGCTCGACTTGAAGATCTCAAACCTCACTCGAGCAAGCGTGATATCGCCGGGTGCTCCGTCGGCATCCTGCGTCAGATGTGCCGCTAGACGCACCGTTGCGGTCGTGATGTTTGGACCGGCAGTGATTATGCCCATGTCGCCGGTGTACGTCGTTTCCGCGGTTTCTTTGTTGACAGTGATCGTTACGGTCGCATTCGTCACGGCGCCATGCGGATCCGTGACTCTAAGGTTGATGGGGTAGACCCCGGCCACAACCAGCGCATTGCCGGAGATAGTCAAGGATCCGACACCTGTCGGCGTTGCCGTGATTCCGGTTGGTAACGACGACAGCACCGACAGCGTCAACGAAGCAGTCGGATCGTCAACGTCTGAAACCGCAACCGTCACCGGCACGATCGGATCGCTGTACTGAACCGTCTGCGAGAGCAGATTGATCGTGAACACTGGTGCATCGTTCACCGCGTTGACGGTGACGTTGACAGTGGCTGTCGACGTTGCTCCGTGTCCGTCGTCGATCGTGTAAGTGAAGGAATCGGTGCCGAAGAAATTCAGCGCCGGTGCGTAATGGATCGTCTTGTTTGGATTGACCGAGACTGCTCCATGTGCGCCCTGCGTAACGGCAGTGATGTTGAGCGTATCGCCATCGGGCTCGACGTCGTTAGCGAGAACGTTGATGTCGACTGGCGTGTCTTCATCAGTCGTCGCGTTGTCGTCGCTTGCAGTCGGCGCCGCGTCCTGCGTGATCGTGACGTTTCGGCCCGCGACGGTCATTGTGCCGGCACGCGCCGCGCCCGTTGTATTCGGTGCGACCGTGAAGTTCACGCTGCCGTTGTTCGTGCCACTCGCGCCGGAATCGATCGTGATGAACGAGTTGTTGCTCACCGCGGTCCAATCGCATGGCGCGGTCGCGGACAGGTTCCTCGTCACCGTCACGGTGCCGGTGTTGCCTGGCGAGAAGAAAGCTTGCGTGGTCGGCGAAATAGTCGCGCACGAATGCGGAATCGTGACTTTGAATGCACCGCGTCCATGCGTAAACGCAAACAAGCTCGTCACGCCGTTGTTGTTTACGGCCGTCATCGACTCGACGACTGTGTTTGAGAAACCCGTGGTCTCACGCGCCCAGTTTGCGCCGCCGTCGAGCGAAACAAACACACCGAGGTCGGTGCCGACGTAGATGCGTTGATTGTCGTTTGGATCGATGACGACGCTATGCGCCGGAATGTCGGGAATTGCGTTGACGTTACCGGGTGTTTGCGTGCCGTCAGCGAGAGTCCAGTTCGCGCCTCCGTCCGTGCTCTTGAAAACGTGACCGGCGCTCGTGCCCTGAGCGTTTGGAGTGCCGTTGAAGGTTGAAATCGTGGCCCAAACGTTATTGGCGTTCGATGGATCGTATTCCACCCACGAGATCGTGCCGTTGCCGTTGCCGCGTGGCGTGAAGGTTTGCAGCCAGACGGTATTCAGCACACTTGCCGCGTTAGCTGTTAAGCCAATCGTGGTGCGGCGAAGCTGACCGGAAGCCGCGCCGTTGATGACGACGTTTGAGTTGCCCGGGGCAATCGCCATTGCGGTGATGGAGCCACCGGTTTGTTGCGCGTTGCTCGTCCTGGTCCAGTTGGTTGCGTTGTTATCCGTACGCCACATGAAGCGGCCGCCGATCCACAAACGAGTCGGCGTGTTTGGATCCATTCTGAACACGGTGATGAACGGGAAGACATCGCCGGCGATGCCCGTAATGACCGACGCTGAACTCGCGCCGCCGTTCGTCGAACGTCGTAGTGAAAGACCCGTCGTTTCGAAAAAGATCGTGTTGGTATTTGCCGGATTCACCGCGACGTAACCACCGTCGCCACCGTTAATGCGAGCCCACGCGTTGGGACCGGCCGCATCGGTGCCGCGGTTTGTGCCGTTATCCTGCGTGCCGCCGAAGTAGGTTTGTCCGTTCGGGTACGGCAGACCGTGATAGAACTGCGTCACTGCGTAACCGTTATTCAAAGGACCCCAGATGACGGGCGAGGGAACTGTAAAGAACCCACCCGGCGTGAATTCGTTACCGCAGATCGGGCTGGTTGGGGTAATCGCCCCGCCTCCCGGAGTGATACCGCCGGCATAGCCTACGTTACCTGTCTTCGCGTTGTCGGTTTTGTAGATACCGCCGTCGTTGCCGGCGAACAGCGTTTGGTTAGTGCTGCCGTTGTAGTTTGGATGAAAGACAAGAACGTGATTGTCGGCGTGAACGAGTTGTGGGTCACCGTTGTTAGGTGGAGTGCCGTTACCCTGGAACCACCAATACGACGCCACGGCCCAATTGACACCGCCATTGTCGGAGCGGAACAGATCGACACCGCCGGCCCAAACCTTGTTTTCATCGGTGGGATCGACCGCGATGACGCTGTCGTACCAACCCTGGTTCAAAAACTGGCTGCCGCCGAGGCCGCATTGGGTCAACGCACCGTTTACCGGATTACTGAGCAACAGCGTGTCTTGCAGGTTCGCGCTGTTGTTGCGGGTCTGCGTGGTCCACGAGCCCGTGTCGCCTGACGAGGTCGAACGGAAAACTCCCAGCAGGCCATCCGTGTAGTTTGCAGTCGGGAAATTCGGGTTCGTTCCCGCGGCGCAGGCAATACACGAGGCCATCGCGTAGATAACATTCTGATTCGACGGCGCAATCGCCAGCGACGTGCGGCCCTGGTTCACTTCCGAGAACACGTCGTCCCACGTTCCCGCGCCGCCCGCATCTACGTTGCGGAAGATGTGTGAGCGCGAGAATGTGCCGACGGCTGCAAAGATGTAATCAGTTGCCTGATCGGTGCGGATCACGAGATCCATCGCGCCGTTCGCGCCGTTAGCTACGTTCGACACGATGACCTGCGTCCAGTTTGCGCCGCCGTCGAGACTGCGAAAAACGCCGGTGCGCGTTGCTGCGTAAACGCGCTGGCCGTTCACGGGACTAACGACCATGTCGTTAATAAAGAAAAAGTTTGCATTCGATGCGGTTGAGGCGAGACGCGTCCAGTGTGCGCCGCCGTCAACGGTTTTGAAGATCCCTGCGCCGCGAACACCGTCCGCGTTGAAGAAACCTTCACCCGTGCCGGCGTAGAGCGTGTTACGGTCGTTCGGATCCATCGCCAGCACTGTCACCGCGATGTTGGCAAGAAAATCATCAAGCGGTGTCCACGAACTCCCGCCATTCGTCGTTTTCCAAATGCCACCGGCGACACCCGCCGCGTACATCACGTTGGGATCGACCGGATCGAGCACGAGCGCGCGCGTGCGTCCGCCGACGTTGCCTGGTCCAATTGATTGCCAGGTGCCGAGCGCACCACTCGTCGAGGCGCTGCCATCACCCGCGCCGCCACCGCCGGTGCCGCCGGGAAACTCCGGATCTTCTCCACCATCGCCGAGAAGCTCTTCGCTGTCCTGCGCTGACGGCAGGTTTTTGTTTTTCCGCGTCGAGAAGCGCTTCATCTTTTTGATCTTCTCTTTGGCGGTGAAGTAGCGCTCGATCGGCAATTGCTTCTCGCCTTTCGGCAGACGCTTTTGCAGGTAAAACTCTAGTGCTTCGCGTGGTTGATCGAAGCGAAGCACCTCTTCCTCGGACTCGCCTTTGAACAGCGAGGCAAGCCGGGGATTACGTTTTATCAGTTCGCGTTGAGTTGCCTTTTCTTTCCTTTCTTTGGCTGACTCACGCTTTGCGCGGGCGACTTGTTTTTGTGACACCGAAGACTTTCGTTCGGTGCGTGATTTCGTTGGTTTGGGTTGGCTTTTGCGCGCTTGCGTAGGCACGCCATTCAAGAGAAGAATACAGATCAGGATCAGAGACGTTACGAAGGAACGCATAGACAGATCAGTCCTTTCAAATGGATGAAAACGAGAGAGAGGGGTAGTAAACCTAGTAAAACTACAGCTGGTTGTAGCTGGAATAGACCTAAACTGAGGGCGCGAATAGTATCCGAACCCTGATAGTATTAACAAGTCTGAACGTGAGAACGATTGCTTTATTTCTAATGCTTAGCGCGGCGGGCTGGCAGACGATTGACTTCAACAGCCTCTTCACCTTCCGTCTGCCCGACGGCTTCGAGCGACGTGAAGCGGCCAAACCGGACGATTTGCGGGCCGAATATCACAAAGGCCAAACTAAACTGGTCGTCATTTGGGGACGCACAGAGTCAGTTGCTTATGACAAGCGCCGGCAAAACTGGATGCGCGACTATCACGAGTCGACAACGAGAATTCGAGGGCGGCGCGCTAATATCCGCACCTACTCACAGAACAAAGACTCAAAGCTCGCGTATCGTGCGGAACTGAACGTCGGTAACTGGGACAAAGGCGAAGTCGAACTTTATATGTGCGTCGGCACGGACGATCCGGCAATGCTTGCGGTCGCGGAACAGATCTTCAACTCGATCAGCTTTCCTCTTCCGTCGCCCGAGCGATCTACCAAACCGTGAACCTATAGGGTTAGAGATTTTCGGTAGTGCATCAGTTTGAAATTACGCCGAAGGCGTTGGCTAATTTCAGCCCATCTATGAAGCGAGGCTCGCTGTCAAGAGATCTGTCGGACAGACTTCGACCGCGACGCCGCAGCGCCTGCGTTG